>WNFM01159651.1_pt1 | contig 34880 bp, 32 predicted proteins | sample 5400271 | NCBI WGS metagenome assembly WNFM01 (sample SAMN13153352, study PRJNA577476) | soil metagenome | isolation source: 60 cm saprolite on Douglas fir-dominated hillslope | place: USA:California | collected 2013-09-17 | reverse complement strand
ACCACGAACCCGTTCATCGTCCGGAACAACCTGGCCCAGGTCGAAGCCGAAGGCGGCCTCTCCGTGCGCGGCGACATGGCCGCGCCCGCCCCCTACGGCCGCTTCGACCTCCTTCCCGGCGGCAAGATCTTCATCCAGACGCGGGAGTTCGCGGTCGAGGAGGGATACCTCACGTACAACGGAACCACCGACCCCGACGTCAACGTGCGCGCCACCACCGTCATCAAGGACCCCGCGCAGGACGTCCAGGTGACGGTGGTGGTCTCGGGGACGATGCCGAACGTATCCCTCGATCTGAGCTCGGATCCGACGCTGTCCGCGCAAGAGATCGCGAGCCTCATCGCCACCGGCCGGTCGGACGTGGCTTCCTGGTCCAGCAGCGGCTGGATCGTGGGCGAGCAGGCAGGGGCGCTGCTCCTCGGACGGTTCACGCGCGCGGTGGCCCGCCAGCTCATCGACCTCGGCATCGACCAGGTGGACATCCAGCCGGAGCTCCTCGCGCGCGAGGGCAATCCTTCCGCCCACTTCACGTTCGGCAAGCAGCTCAGCCCCGCCCTGCGCCTCATCTACTCCACCGGCCTGAGCAATCCCGAGGAGCAGTACTACGAGGTGCAGTACGGCGTGCGGCTGGGGCAGCAGATCACGTTCAAGCTCCAGCGGCGCTTCGACGGCAGCTATCAGTACGCGGCCGGCCAGCGCCTGAACTTCGGAGGCCCGCCGCGCGCCCCCAAGGCGCCGACCACGTACGCACCCGTGGAGCTGCGGGACGTGCGCTTCGAGGGAGAGCTGACGGAGTTTCCGGACCTCCTCCAGGTCGCCAAGGCGCGTTCCGGCAAGAAGGTCACGTACTGGGATCTCCTCGACGACGCCGATCGCCTCCGGCAGCACCTCGCGAACCAGGGGTACCTGGAGGCGGTCGTGGACGCGCGCCTCGACGACGACATCGCGGTCTTCGCCGGCGTGGCCGGGATGCGCCATCGCTGGCGGATCGAGGGCATGGACACCCCCCTCAACATCGACAGCCGGATGACCAGCGCTCTCTTCGAGGAAGAGGCGATCGACAAGGCACGCCAGGCCATCCTCGACGAGCTGCGCCGTCGCGGCCACCTCAAGGCCAACGTCGAGGTGCAGACGTCGATGGAGGGTGGATACCACGTCATGGTGTTCAAGGCCGAGCCCGGCCCCGTGCTGACCGCGGACGTGACCTTCCCGGGCGCAGCCGTGCTTGCGCAGAAGGCGCTCCTGGACGCGGCGGGCGGCGCGCCCACGCTCATCACGCGCCCGCGCGACGCGGAGGAGGGGATTCGCCTCGCCTACCGCAAGGCCCAGCACCTCCTGGCCAAGGTGGGACCGACGCGGGTGGCCGAGGGGCCGGGCCTGGTGCGGATCGAGGTCCCCGTCGAGGAGGGCCCTGAAGCGAAGGTGGCGGCCATCAAGTTCAGCGGGGCCAGCCTTTCCCCCGACGAGCTCCTCAAGGTCGCGGCCCTGCCCACGGGCGGGCGATACGACCCCAACGCGGTGGATCAGGCCGTCCTACGCCTCCGCGACCGCTACCTGACGCTCGGACACCCGGGAGTGCGCGTCAACCCGCGCCTCGAGCAGGACGGTTCGGACCTCGACGTCGTGTTCGACGTCCACGAGGGCACGGCCCAGACGATTGGCCCCGTGCAGGTCCGAGGGATCCGCCGGACGCGCGAGCGTCTCGTGCGCGCCCAGCTCACCGAGCTCAAGCCGGGCCTGCCCCTGGACCCGCGCAAGCTCGCCTACGCCGAGCGGAGACTGCGCGACCTCGGCATCTTCCGGCGCGTCGTGGTCACCGCTTCGGCGGACGCGGTGGCCGCGATCACGGTCGAGCTCGAGGAGGGCGCGCCGTTCAACGTGGCCTACGACGTCCGCTACAACCGGCAGGATGCGCTCAACGGATCGGTCGACGGCCAGGTCCAGAACCTCTTCGGCCGGGCCATCACCCTGGGGACGCGGGTGCAGGCCGGCCGCTACATCCGCGAGGGCCGCGCCTCGATCCATCTGCCTTCGGTCTGGCGGCTCGGGGACATGACGATCTCCGCCTTCGACCTGCGCCAGACGATCCGCACCGCGTTCGGCGTCGTGGGGGCCTCGCCGCCGCCTCTCGACGTGGGCCGCCGGATCGAGCAGGGCGTGCAGTTGCAGCAGGCGGTGCATCGGTTCCATCCGTTCGAGATCCTCTATGGATACCGCTACCGCCGCCTGACCTGTCCAGGCCAGGGACTGCCGCCCGTGACCCACACCATCCGGGGCATCGTGGATCCGTGCGATCGCGACAGCCTCCAGCGGGCGGCCCCGCTCGGTCCGGCGCCCATACCCATCGACGTCGGCGCCCTGGATACGTCGGTCGTGCGCGACACCCGCGACAATCCCCTCAACGCCACGCGCGGGTCGTTCATCAGCGTCAACCTCTCCTACGCGCCTCGGGTGCTGGGATCCGATTTCAACTACCTCCGCGAGCTGGTGCAGGCCTCGTTCAACTTCCCGGTCGGGCAAGCGATGACGTGGTCACAGCGGGTCTCGGTGGGCAGCATCCACACCTTCGGCGAGGACCGCCTGCCCATCAGCGACCTGTTCAAGGCGGGGGGCCCGAGCACGGTGCGCGGGTTCGGCACGGACGCGCTGGGACCGCAAACGTCGGCCGGGGAGGCGCTCGGCGGCGGGGCCACCATCATCCTGAACGAGGAGCTGCGTTACCAGCACCCGACGGGCTTCGGGGCCGCCGTTTTCTATGACGCGGGGAACGTCTTTCCCACCGTCCGCGACTTCGACCTCAAGCTCCTCCACTCCGTCGGCGTCGGGCTCCGCTACTCGTCGGGCTTCGGTCTCGTGCGCGTGGACGTCGCGTTCCCGCTCAACCGCCGCCCACAGGACAGGTCGTTCCAGTTCTGGTTCGGCTTCGGTCAGATCTTCTAGCCACCGGGATCGTGCGCGGCGGCGAGGGTCGCGTGCGTCGCCCGTAGCGGGGCCTGTGTCGGTGCATTCACCCGCGGATTGCCCGACACGGAGCGAGCGCGCGCACTGCTTCACGTGGGATGAACAGGTTCCAGCGCGCGCGAGCGTCCCCGCGAGGGTGACCACGCGGAGCCGCGCCGTCGCGCACGGGCTCCTACGCCGTCTTGTACTCGTTGAGCCGGTTGTAGAGCGTCTTGAGGCTGATGCCCAGGACCTCGGCCGCCTTCTTCTTGTCGCCCTCGCAGTCCTCGAGGGTGGCCAGGATCAGCCGGCGCTCGGCCTCGCCCAGTGAGGTCCCCACCTTGACGTTGAGGCTCGAGCCGGAGCTCTCCTGCACGCCCAGGGGCAGCGCGTCCAGCCCGATGTGCTCGTCGGCCAGGATGAACGCGCGATGCACGAGGTTCTTGAGCTCGCGCACGTTGCCCGGCCAGTTGTGGCTCTTGAGACGGTTCACGGCGGGCCGCGTGAACTCCTTGCCGGTGTCGTGCTCCTTGTTGAGCTGGGCGAGGAAATGCTGGGCCAGGAGCTCGACGTCTTCGCGGCGATCGCGCAGGGGCGGGAGGGCGATCGGGAACACGTTGAGCCGGTAGTGGAGGTCCTCGCGGAGCTTGCCCTTCGCGACCGCCTCTTCCGGCCGGCGGTTCGTCGCCGCGATCACGCGCACGTCGACGGTGAAGGCTTCGTTGCCGCCGATGCGCGTGACCTTCCCGGTCTCCAGGACGCGGAGGAGCTTCACCTGCAGCTCGGGCGGCATCTCCGTGATCTCGTCCAGGAACAGGGTGCCGCGGTTCGCGCGCTCGAAGTAACCCTTGTGCAGGCGGTCGGCGCCGGTGAAGCTTCCCCGCTCGTGGCCGAACAGCTCGCTCTCGATCAGGTTCGGCGACACGGCGCCGCAGTTGACGGGCAGGAACGGCTCCTTGTGCCGGCGGCTGAGGCCGTGGATGGTCTCGGCCACGAGCTCCTTGCCCGTACCCGTCTCGCCGAGGATGATCGCGGTGGCCTCGGTGGGCGCCACCTTCGAGATCAGGTCGTAGACACGCTGCATGACCGGCGAAGACCCGATGAGGGGACCGAAGCGTCCGAGCTTGCGCAGCTCGCCGCGCAGCGACCCGATCTGCTCCTTCAGCTCGCGCGTACGCGCCACGTTCGCGAGCACGGCACGCACGCGCGCCATGTCCACGGGCTTGACGAGATAGTCGGAGGCGCCCTTGCGCATCGCCTCGACCGCCGTGTCCACGCTGGCCTGGCCGGTGATGAGGACGATTTCCGTGGCCGGGCTGGCCTCGAGGTCTCGGAAGAGGTCGATGCCGGTGCCGTCCGGCAGATGAAGGTCGACGAGCACCACGTCGGGCACGGCGCGGCCGATCTCCGCGCGCGCCTCCTTCAACGTGTGCGCGGCTTTCGTCGTGAATCCTTCGCGGCCCACGACCTCGGCGAGGCCGAGGACGAAGTTCACGTCGTCGTCGACGAGCAATGCGTGCGGCAATTATTTGGCTCTCATCGATCGTGGGGCCCGCTGCAAGAAGCAAGCCACGGAGAACCCTCTGCTCGCCACGTCCATCGGAGCGCGCGGGCGCGCATGGTTGCGATCGCGACCGGCGGCGCGCGGCTGACGAGCGAATGCACGAATGTACAGTTTACAACCATCCCGGTCTCCAAGCCGCCCCCGAAGTGATTCTGCATGCGTTACGAGTGGCACGTCACTTGCTCTGGTCGTGGATTGTCACATCCGAGAAAGGAGTCTCACGATGTTGTGGACGATCTTCGTGATCTTGCTGATCCTCTGGCTCCTGGGAATGGTGAGCGGGTCGACCTTTGGCGGGTTCATCCACCTCCTGCTGATCATCGCGATCGTGGTGGTGCTCCTCCGCGTGATCCAGGGACGACGACCTATTTGAGAAGGAATGAAGCCATGAGGACGCTCGCCTCGCTCGTGCTGCTGGGCTGCGCGGCCGTCGCGCAGGCCCAGCAGACTCCGAAGACGTACACCCCGGATCACCCTCCGCGCGCGAACGAGGAGACGATCCTGAACGCGCGCGTCGTTTCCGTCGACCCCGCCGGCGCCCGCGTCACGGTGCGCGGAGTGGACGTGAAGGCCGACGGCGGGCGCGACGAGACCTTCACGGTGGCGGCGCCGGCCGCGTCCCGCCTCGCCGAGCTCAAGCGCGGGACGGAGGTGCTGCTCGTGCTGCGCGGCACGACGGTCGTCGACCTCAAGGTGTCCGTGGCGTCCGGTGGCGAAGGCGGGACACCCTTGTCGGGCACGCGCAAGACCACGCCCGCGTCACCGACGCGCAACCAGGCGGGAACGAGCCGGAGCACGCCGCGACGCACGGTCACGCCGCTGGTGACCATCACGCCGCAACCCGGCGTCGTTCCGCCCCCCACCGTGACGGCGCCGGTCACACCGGTCACACCCGTCGGCGTCGTGGCGACGCCGACTCCGGCCTACGCCACGCCCTTCCCGACGCCGCGGCCCCAGCCCACGCCTATCCCGGTCGGCACACCTCGGCCCGTGCTGCTTCCCTCGGAGGCACCGTCACCATCGATGACGCCCACTCCGTCGCCGTCGCCGCAGCCCTGAGCGAGGCGCGCAGAACCGCGCCGACAGATCGTGATGTCGAAATCATCGACATTCATTGACAAGGCTCTTGGAGTATCTGCATCATCGTCGTAGGTGCCGTGCTCCTCGTGGAGCCGACGCTACGTTCCCCCAAACGGTCCTCCGGGGTTCATCGCTGGCCGCGTGTCCCCGGAGGACCTTCTCTCCAGCAGATGCGCCGGTCAGCGCGGCGGCGGCGTGTCGTGCCGATCCGCGTCGACGAGAAGCGCGACGGCGCCGATGAGGCGCGTGGGATCGACCGGCTTCGGGATGTGCTCGTCGTACCCCGCGCGAATCGCCTTGGCGCGGTCCTCCAACGTCGCGTAGGCGGTGAGGGCCGCGGCCGGGATTCGCCCGCCCGTCTCGCCGGGCCGCGAGCGCACGCGTCGGATCAGCGCATAACCGTCTTCCCCCGGCATGGCGATGTCGCTGAGGAGGACGTCCGGACGCTCGCGATCCAGGGGGTCGAGCGCTTCCGCCGCCCCCGCCACGGAAATCACCCGCGCGCCCGCCTGGCCGAGCAGCACGGCCATGGCCTCGCGCGCGTCCTCTTCGTCATCCACCACCAGCACCGTGATCCCGTCGAGGGTGGGCGTGCCCGCCGGGCGCTCGTCGGTCCGGAACACGGGGGGCGAAACCACCGGAGACGTCGAGCCCAGGAGCGGGAGCGTCACGGTGAAGGTGCTGCCGCGACCCTCACCCGCGCTCGAGGCCTCGATGGTCCCTCCGTGGAGCTGCACGATCTGGCGAGCGATGGCGAGCCCGAGTCCGAGCCCCTTCTGCTTGCGCGTGCTGGTCGTGTCCGCCTGGCGGAAGCGTTCGAAGATGAAGGGAAGGAACTCCGGGTTGATGCCGGTGCCGGTGTCGACGATGGTGATGTGGGCCGTGGAGCCCGAGCGCGCGAGCCGGACCTCGATTCGTCCCCCCTCCGGCGTGAACTTCACCGCGTTGGCGAGGAGGTTGCCCACGACCTGCTGCAGGCGTCCCGCGTCCCCGGATACGGGAGGCAGCGGACCGGGCAGCGATCGCTCGAGCAGCACGCCTTTGGCCTCCGCCGCGGGGGCGGCGGCGTCGAGGGCGGCCTCGATCACGGGCCGCAGCTCGAGCGGGCGCGTCTCGAAGGTCAGCTTGCCCGCGATGATCCGGGACGCGTCGAGCAGGTCGTCGATGATCTGGGCCAGGGTCTTGGTGCTGCGCTCGATCATGCCCACCGCGCGCGACACCGCTCCCGCGTCGAGATCGTCCGACTTGAGGAGCTGCGCCCAGATGAGGATGGCGCCGAGGGGCGTGCGCAGCTCGTGCGAGATCATGGCGATGAACTCGTCCTTGGCCCGGTTCGACGATTCCGCTTCCGCGCGCCCCGACTCCTCCAGGCGCAGCGCCTCCTCGCGGGCCCAGGCACGTTGCGCATGCGCCTGAACGCGCGCCGCCAGCTCGAGCGGGGGAACCGGCTTGAGCAGGTATTCGTCCGCGTCGCCCGCCAGCCCTTGAATCACGCCCCCGGGCTCCGTGCGTGTCGTGAGCACGAGGATGGGGACGCCGCGGGTTCGCCGGTCGGCGCGCAACACGCGCATCATGTCTTCACCCACCGCCACGTCGGCGAGGATGACGTCCGCGGAGGCCGGGAATGCGGAAGCCAGCGCGAGCGAGGCGTCGGGCACGACAATGACCTGCGTCTGGCCGGCGAGGGCGGCCTCCGCTTGGGTGCGGAGTTCCGCATCGGGGATGACGACGAGGACGCGCACGGGCCCACGTGATGGGAAACGGTCGCCGGGGCTGCGACCGAACAGAGGACGCGAGGCAGGCTCGGGATCGGACTCGGGCATCAGATCGACGTCGAACCTACCCTTTGTATCACGGCGAGAGGACTCGCGCAGTGACGTTACCGCCGCGATGGGGCGCAAATGACGCGGCCGCCGCGGGAGGCGCGGCGGCCGCGAGAACGCATCGGGCGGGAGCTCAGGAACGGACGCGCGCGACCTTCGAGGGCTTGACCGCGCGCATCGACCGCGCCTCGGTCTCCGCGGGCACCGCCGACGCCGGGGTCACCGGCGCTGAGGGGCGACGCGGCGCGTCCCACGAACGGGGCTTCTCGGTGCCGGTCCGGCGCTCGCGAGGCGAGCTGGGGGGCGCGTCCTCGAAGAAGCGCGACGGGCGGGCGTTGCGCGCCGCCTCCGACTCCTCGGCCTGCTCCTGGCAATCGCGGCAGAGGCTCGCGAAGGGCAGGGCCTTGAGGCGCAGCTCGGAAATGCTCTCGTCGCATTGCCTGCAGGCGCCGTACGTGCCTTCTTCCAGCCGAAGCAGGGCCTCGTCGATCTTCCGGAGCGTCTCGGACTCCATCTCCATCAGCGCGAAGTCCATGCCGAGGACGAAGTCCTCCATGCTCCGTTCTTCGTCATCTTTGACCTGGGTGACGGCGGCGGGCAGGACCTCCCGGAGGGAACGCAGCTTGTTCCGGATCTCGGCCTGCCGCTCCGTCAACATCCGGCTGAGGATCTCGTGGCGCCGGTCCTCGGTGTTCTGCTGCTTGCGGTTCATCGTTGCCTCCCTGACTGGTCTTTGCGGCACTTCCCAGGTCTAGCAATCCCTGTGCCGTCGCTCGCCTTGGAACGTTCTCCGTCGCCTATGTCGTTCGAACCGTGGCCCCTCCCAAACGGATCCGGTCCCCCGCCCGCCGGGCGATCGCGTCCCGTTTGAAACTTTTTCAGGTGGCAGACGTGTGGCTGAGGGAGTACGCCGCGTGCCGCCGGTCGGGAAGTCTCAGCCGGCGGGCTGGCACGACGGTTGCTTCCAGCAGAAGGGGGCCGGCCCCGACGTTGAGCCGGTGCCTCGAGGAGGCATCAATGATCGCCCGCTTTCTTTGTTATCTCCGTCATCACCACAACCCCGTCCGACACCCGCTCGGCGGCTTCAAGTGCGCCGACTGTGGCGAGGCGGGAGCAGATCTCGAGCAGATGGGCTTCGTGGACGGCGGTTACGTGATGCCGATTCGTCGTGTCTTCTCGCGCGACCGCGGCGAGTTCACGCGCACGGGATCCTGGGAGCCCAGCGCCAAGGGCTGGTAATCGCGGTCAGCCGCGCAAGCCGCGGTAGAAATCGACGAGCGTCCGGAGGCTGCGCAAAGCGGCGAGCCAGCCGGCCACGCGGTTGGCAGACGGGACGAGGACTTCCTCGACCACGCGTTCCACTTCGACCAGCCTGGCCAGGGCGGTGGTGACGAGGCTGTCGATGCGCCGCGCCTGCTGCTCGGTCAGCTCGGAGGCCGCGGAAAGGCTGCGTGTCGCGCGAGTGATGTCCGCGACCAGCGGATGAAGGTCGCGCACCAGCCGCTGCTGGAAGGCGTCCAATCGGCGGCCCATCGTCATCAGCTCGCGGCCGAGCACGAGCAGGAAGACGGCCTGCGCGAGCGATCCCAGGGCGATGACGCCCAGCAAGACGACAGCAGCGTTGCTCAAGCCGGAGGCAGGCATGGCGGCGGACGAGTGTGTCTCAGCGCCGCTCGGAAATCCAGTGTACTCGCTCCCGGCGGCGCGCCGCCGCTCAGTGCATGCCCTTGGGGCGAATGACGGGCAGCGGCAAACGCTTGGTCTGGAACGGCGTGCCTTCGAGCTCGGTGTCCGCCCACGTCACGCGGATCGTCCGCTTGGAAAGCGGAACGAGGGTCGCCTGGAACAGCCGCCACGCCGCCTGTCGGTAGCCTGCTTTCATGGTCTTCCTGTGCCGTCAGGCCAGCGTCTTCCCGTGCCGTCAGACAAGCATCGATAGCAAGAAGCGAGCCGCGCCGACCATGTGTCAGCAAACCTGACAGAACGGCTCGAGTCGCCTCTCGGAGGCGGCGGGCGATGAAATTTTGGGGTTAAGAGCCGAGGAAAGTTCGTCTGCCGACTTGACACAATCTCGCCCACGGCGCTATAAGTTCCAGAAATAAGTCAGATCAAGCATCCCCATGGAATCAAACGAAGCGGTCGGGCAACGCATCGCGAAGGCGCGCGAGTTCCTTGGGCTCACGCAGGCCGTCGTGGCCGAAAAGCTGGGCCTCGCACGGACGACGCAGGTCGCGATCGAACAGGGCCGGCGGCCGGTGTCGGTGGCCGAGCTCTACAAGTACTCGGAAGTCCTGTCGCGCCCCCTCGATTACTTCCTGGGCCTGGGCGTCTGGGGAAAGGCGGACTTCCGCCCGCACTTCCGGCTCATGGCGGAAAAGCTCGATGCCTCCGTCGTGGGTCCCCCAAGGCGGCCCGGCCGCCCCAAGGGCGCCCCCGAAGCCTCGCCCGAGAAGCTGCTCCTCATGAACTTCGAGTCGCTCTGCCGCAACTACCTCGAGCTCGAGGAGACGAACGGGCTCCCGCGGACGGCGATGCCCGAGCTGCCGGTGCCGCGGCTCTTCTCGGTGCCGGAGGCCGAGCAGCTCGCGGCCACGGTTCGCGCCCACCTCGACATCGGGCCGGACGCGCCGATCCGCGACCTGCGCGTGCGGCTCGAGGACACCTTCGCCATCCGCGTGTACGTGCTGTCCCAGCGCGGCCGCCTCAGCGCGGGCGCGTTCCATCATCCGGCGATCGGCGGCTCCGTGCTCCTCTCGGAACGCTCGATCCCACGCATGCGCTTCACGCTCGCGCGCGCCCTGGGCCACCTCCTCGCCAGCCGCGAGGAAGCGATGGTCGACCTCCAGGAAGCCAAGAAGAAGGCGCCCATCGAGACCTTCTCGAGCGCGTTCGCCGCCGCCCTCCTCATGCCCAGTCGCGGGCTGCGCGAGCGCTTCGGCGCCGTGCACAGCGAGGCCAACGAGGTCAGCGACATCGCGATCCTGTTCCTGGCCCGGACGTTCGGCGTCACCCTCAAGGCCCTGCGCGTGCGGCTGGAGGCCCTCAAGCTCGTCTCCACGGCCACGCTCAAGCGGATCGACGAGGCGATCCGTCAGGCGGGGGCGGGCGCGCGCTCCGAGCCGGCCGCCGTGCAACAGGAGCTGCCGGATCAGCCGCGCTGGGAAATGCTCCCCGAGCGCTACGTCTTCCTCGCCATGCGCGCCTACCGCAAGGAGCTCATCAGCCGCGCCCGGCTCGCGGAGTGCTTGTGCACGACCGAGAACGACACCGCCGTGCGCCTGCTGCGCTACGTCGCCAGCGTCGCGGAGCTCACGCAGGAAGACGAGCCGGAGACCTCGCGCACGACGTGACGTACGGCGGCAAATCGCGTTCTCCCGTGCCCGCCATCACCGCGCTTCCGGCCCTGCGCTGAGCTAATATTGCGCGCGCCCGTCGATTTCGGGCCTTCCCCATTCGAGTTCTTGGATGCGCCGACCTGCTGTCCCACGGCCCCGCCGCCGAGCGCCCGCCGAGGGTGGCGCGCGGCGCCGCGCTCCGAAAGCACGCCCCTTGCGGCTGCGCATGCCGAGCCGGCGTGATGCCGTCGCCCCCACCGTGGACCGCATCCTGGAGGCGGTGGCGCCGGCGGGGCTCGACGAGGACCGAACGCCGCCGTGCACGGGCACCGGCTCGATCCCAAGCGCCGCGTGGCCGTCGTGGTGTCGGTGTCCCCGCAATGCGTCGTGGTCGAGGTCTCCGATTCCGGCGGCGGATTCGACGCGGGCGGGATCTCGGATCCCACGTTGCCCGAGCGCCAGCTCGCGCCGAGCGGACGTGGAATCTTCCTGATGCGACGCCTGGTGGACGAGATCTCGTACAACGCGGCGGGCAACACCGTACGTCTCACCGTGAGGCAGCCCCCCAACGGCGGCGGAGGGAGCTGAGACGACGCGAGGTCTCGCCGCGAACCTCGCTCTGAGCCTGACGACCGTCGTCGTCGTGCTGGCCGGCCTCGAGGGCGTGTGCCGCTTGTTCGACCACGAGCCTCCCGCGCGGCCGGTGGCCAGCTACATCACGGTCTGGAACGACGGCGAGTTCTACACCATCAAGTCCGCGGCCACGGGCTGGCCGCCCTGGGAGGACTACAACCGCGACGGCATGCGCGACCGCGAGCACGCCGTGGAGAGGCAGCCGGGCACGCGGCGCGTGATGATGCTGGGCGACAGCGTGACCCTCGGCTACGGCCTGCGTCCCGAGCAGGCCTACCCGCAGGTCCTGCAGGACCTCCTCGATGCGCGCGGGCAGCCGGCCGAGGTCTTCAACGTGGCCTTCAGCGGGTGGTCGACGCGGCAGGAGCGCATTGCCTACGAGCGGATCGGCCGCCGCTACCGCCCCGACGACGTGGTGGTGGCCGTCTGCCTCAACGACATCCCGGAGATCCACAACAACCTCGCGCGCCCGCCGCACCTGCTGCAGGCGCTCCATGCGCGGTCCGCGCTGGTGCGACGACTGGTGGGTGCCCGGCGGCGCGAGATCCACGACGTCGAGGAGCTCTTCACCACGCCGGAGTCCCCCAGCGTGCGCGATGCCTTCGCGCGCTTCTTCGAGGAGCTTCGGCAGCTGCGGGGTGAGGTCGAAGCGGACGGCGGCCGGTTCGCTCTGGCCGTCGTTCCGTTTCGCATGCAGCTCGACACGCCGGGGACGCCCAGCGTGCAGGAGCGGATTGCCGCGTTCTGCGCGGCCCAGGGGATTCCCTTCCTCGATCTGCTCCCCCATCTCCGACCCCTGGGCGAGGGCGCGTTCCTCGACTACGACCACCTGAGCGCGGCGGGCGCGCGGCGCGTCGCGGAGGCACTCGCCGATTCCGCGCTGCTGGGAGCGGCCGACGATGGACACGCCGCGCGCGCCGCCGGGCCGATCGCGAGCATGCCGGTCGGCGCGTCCCCGGCCGCGCCCCCCCTCGAGCGCCTGCACGATCCTGATCCGACGACCCGGGCCGCCACCGCGCGCGCCCTCGGGAACCTCGGCGCCGACGCGCCAAAGGTCGTTCCCGCGCTCGAGCGGGCGCTGAGGGACCCGGAACCCGCCGTGCGCGCGGCCGCGGCATGGGCGCTCGGCGGCTTCGGACCGGGAGCGGCCGGCGCGGCGAGCGCTCTCGGCGTCGCGCTGGCCGACGAGAGCCCTCCGGTGCGGGCGGGGGCCGCCCACACCCTCGGCGCCATCGGACCGGCGGCGCGAACGGTCGCAACCGCCCTCGCATCGCATCTGGACGACCCGGCGGAGGAGGTGCGATGGCGGGCCGAGGATGCGCTGGCGCGCGTCGGCCCCGACCCGGCCTCGGCCTTGCCCGTGCTACTTCCCCTCGTGGCCGACCCCGCCGGCCGCGGACGCGCCGGGGCGGCCTCCGTGATCGCGCGCATGGGCGGGGCCGCGCGCCCCGCGGTGCCCGCGCTCATCTCGGCGTTGGCCGACACGCGCGGCGACGTGCGCGGGAAGGCGGCGTGGGCCCTCGGACAGATCGGTCCCGAGGCGCGGGCCGCGGTGCCGGCGCTCATCGGCCTCGTTCGCGATCCGGACGTGGGGTGGCACGCGATCGACGCCCTCGGGTCGATCGGCCCCGACGCCGGCGCGGCGGTGCCGACCCTGCGGTCGGCGCTCGCCGACCCGAGCAGCAACGTGCGCTGGCGTGCCGCGCTCGCCCTGAGCCACGTCGGCCCGGAGGCGGCCTCGGCCGTCCCCGATCTGGTCGCGGCCCTGCGCGACCCCGTGGACAACGTGCGTCTCGGCGCCGTCCATGCCCTCAGTCGCGTCGCGCCGGACGCGGACGCGGCCGTGCCCGCGCTGGCCCAAGCGCTTCGCCACGACGGGGACAGCCGGGTGCGCGCCGGCGCCGCCCTCGCGCTCGGGCACGGCAGGGACGGCGGCGAGGCCGCTCGCGACGCGCTGATCGCGGCGACACGAGATCCGGACGCCCTGGTGCGCACGGCCGCCGTGCGCACGTTGGGCCGCGATGCCTCTTCGCCAGAGGTCTCGGCGGCGCTCGCCCTCGCCCTCGGTGATCCCGACCCCGGCGTGCGCGCGGAGGCGGCCCGGGCCGCCAAGGGCCGCCGTTGACGAGGCCGCCGGCCGAGTCTATTCTTCGGTGTTTTTTCTTCCCGTGATCATTGGGCACATGTGAGGTGTGATGCACAAGAGTTCGTTCGTGCTGTTGGGCGCGTTGGTTGTCCTCCCCGCTTGCGGCGCCTCCACGCCCGCGGCACCCACTCCGTCCCCGGTCGCCATCGCGACGCCGACACCGGCGCCCGTGGCCACTCCGACTCCGGCCCCCACGCCCACACCGGATGAGGGTGAGCCCCCGGTCACCAACACCAATCCAGCGGCGCGGCTCGGCATGCGGATCTTCGTGATCGAGAATCCGGATGGAAGCTACACGGGCAACGTGGACCCGAGGCAGCCCATTCCCGTCGGCTACACGGCCCGGCTGGACGTCACGGCAAAGGACACCGACAACCGGGAGACGACTGGCCAGAGTGACGTCCAGTTCTTCTTCAGCGACCTCGGCCTCGTCCGGGTCACGGGAAACCACACGAACCAGCGGCGGGTGCAGGGCCTGGCCGTGGGCACGGTCGACTGCTGGGCCGTTCAGGACGGGGTCACGTCCAACACCATCACGCTGAAGTTCGTCGCGCCCTAGCCGGAGCCGTGCTTTGGCGGTGACGCCCCGGGGTCCGGGTGGTGCCCGGCCGCCTTTGCCTCGTCCGCGCGGGAAGAGGGCTGTCGCGGGCGCCGCCACTCGTCGATGAGCGACGCCACGAGCCCCGTCCAGCCCGTCTGGTGCGAGGCGCCGAGCCCTTCCCCGGTGTCGCCGTCGAAGTACTCGTGGAAGAGGATCAGGTCCCGCCAGTACGGGTCCTCCTGGAACTTCCGCCGCTGGCCGTAGACGGGACGCGCTCCGTCCTCGCCGCGCGTGAAGATGCGGATCATCCGATTGGCCAGGCCCTCCGCCACCTCGAAGAGCGTCCGTTGGGGGCCGTCGCGGCCGTCGGCGGGCACCTGGAACGTGGGTCCGAAGGCCGTGCCGAGCTTGCGCAGCGCCTCGATCATCAGGAACGTCGTCGGGAACCAGACCGGCCCGCGCCAGTTCGAGTTGCCGCCCTTGATCTTGGAATCCGCCTCCGCGGGCTCGTAGCTCACCGCACGGTCGCCGAACACGAACGGGCGCTGCGCGTGGTACCGCGACAGGCTGCGCAGGCCGAAGCGAGACATGAACTCGTCGGGGTCCAGGATGCGGCGCAGCAGGCCCTTGATCTGGCTCTCGTTCACGATGGCCAGGACGTGCGTGTCGCCGTGGTCCTTCATCACCGGATGGCAGACGTCCTGCACGATGTGCTTCTTGTTCTCGAGGAACCAGTACAGGTTCGACCGGAACTCGTGGAAGCCCTCGATCCAGTGGTCCTCCAGCCGCTCGATCGCGTAGAGCGGGATGAGGCCCACCAGCGACCGCACGCGGAACTTCTCGTAGCTGCCGTCCGGGTAGGTGAGGACGTCGTAGAAGAACCCGTCCTCCTCGTCCCAGAGCGAGTAGCGGCGGCCGCCCATCTTCTTCATGGCCGCCCCGACGTAGATGTAATGCTGGAAGAACTTCGTGGCCAGCGCCTCGTAGGCGTGGTTCTCCTTGGCCAGCTCGAGGGCGATGCGCATGAGGTTGAGGCAGAACATGCCCATCCAGCCCGTGGCGTCGGACTGCTCGAGGACCGCCCCCGCGGGCAGGGGCTCGCTGCGGTCGATGACCGTGATGTTGTCGAGGCCGAGGAAGCCGCCCTCGAAGACGTTGTTGCCCGAGCGGTCGACCTTGTTGATCCACCAGGCGAAGTTGATCAGCAGCTTGTGGAAGCACTTCTCCAGGAACTCGCGGTCGCCCTTGCCGTTGCGGATGCGGTCCATGTTGTAGACGCGCCAGACGGCCCAGGCGTGCACGGGCGGGTTGAGGTCGGAGAACTCCCACTCGTAGGCCGGGAGCTGGCCCGACGGGTGCTGGAACTGCTCGAAGAGGAGCAGCCAGAGCTGCTCCTTGGCGAAGGCCTGATCGACGAGGGCGAGCGGCGTGCAATGGAAGGCGAGGTCCCAGGCCGCGAACCAGGGGTACTCCCACTTGTCGGGCATGGACAGGATGCGCATGGAGTTCAGATGGCGCCAGTGGGTGTTGCGGATCGAGACGCGCGATCGGGGCGGGGGTAGGTCGGGGTTGTCGCCCTCGAACCATTGGTTGACGTCGAACAGGTAGATCTGCTTCGACCAGAGCATGCCCGCGAAGCCGCTGGACGTTCCTCTCGTCCGCGGTGGCGCGGGCGGGATGGATGTCCTCGTAGAAGGCGTCCGCCTCCGCCCGCCGCTCTTCGACGATGGCGTCCACCTCGCCCACCGGATTGGGGGTGGGCTCGTCCCCCGTGAGCCGGAAGCGATAGACGACCGATCCCCCGGGTGGCACCACCGCGCGCAGTCGCACGCACGCCTTGGTCCCTTTGCGCGCGGGATCGACCGCTCCCGTCTCGCCGTTGACCACGTAGCGGTGGAACGCGTCCTTCACGTACGGCGATCGGCTCCGCGCTTCCGGTCCGTAGAGACGCTGCATGTGCGTCTCGTTGTTCGTGAAGAGCGGTTCCCCGCCCGCGGGCACGATCAGCCGCCGCGGCCCCAGCCGATAGAGGAAGGGAAGGTTGGACAGGGGGTCCGCGCTGGAGTCGTCCGCGAGCAGGACGTCGCCTGCCGGGCTCGACTCCTCGAGCACGATCGACGGCTCGGCCAGCGTCCGTGGTCCCCACACCCAGGTGTTCCGGAACCACAGGTGCGGGAGGAGCTGGATCGGCGCCGCCTCCGGCCCGCGGTTGTGGATGGTGACGCGGACGGCCATGTCCTCGGGAGTCACCTTGGCGTATTCGACGAAGACGTCGAAGTAGCGGTCGTCGTCGAAGATGCCGGTGTCGAGGAGCTCGAACTCCGGGCCGCGGCCGCCGCGCCGCTGGTTCTCCTCGACGAGGCGCTGGTACGGGTACTCCCGCTGCGGGTACTTGTAGAGCCATTTCATGTAGGAATGGCTCGGGGTGGAGTCGAGGTAGAAGTAGTACTCCTTGACGTCCTCTCCGTGGTTCCCTTCGGACGGCACCAGGCCGAAGAGGCGCTCCTTCAGGATGGGATCGCGCTCGTTCCAGAAGGCCAGGGCGAAGCAGAGGATCTGGTAGCGGTCGCAAATGGCGGCCAGGCCGTCCTCCCCCCAGCGGTAGGCGCGAGAGCGCGCGTGGTCATGGGGGAAGTAGGCCCAGGCGTTCCCGCTCTCGCTGTAGTCCTCGCGCACGGTGCCCCACGACCGCTCCGCCGCGTAGGGGCCCCAACGCCGCCAAGCGGTGAGCGCGCCGTGCTTGCCGGCCATGCGGTCCTGCTCGCGGTTGGACTTTGGATGATCCATCGCCGCCGGACTCTATCTCACTAAGTCAGGGGGGGCACTCACGCATCATCGCGGTGGGCGCTCGCACTGCGGCCACCAATGGGCTGATTGGCTGCGACCCCCCCTGAAACCCCCCTCGCGAGATCGCCGTCGCTGCGCGACGCCGCCTCGCTCTGCGGTCGGCTGGCCCAGCGCTCAGCTCCAGCGGAACAGTTTCAGGCCGGCGGCGAAGCTGAGCAGGGTCCACATCACGAGAACGGCCAGGGGCGCGGACAGTGCAGGCAGGCGCGCGCCTTCCAGGACCACCGCGCGCATGGCGTCGTTGAGGGCCGTGAGCGGGAGGAGGCGGATGAGGGGCTGCAAGACCTGCGGGAACCGGTCCGCGGAGAAGAAGATCCCGGAGAGCACGAACATGGGCATCATCACCACGTTCATGAGACCGGTGACCGTCTCCATCCGCCGTGCGCGCGATCCGACCAGGAGCCCCAGCCCGCCGAAGCAAAGCGCGCCCAGGGCGCCGACGGCGAAGACGGATGCGAGGCCGCCGCGCACGGGCACGCCGAACGCGAGATGTCCGAACCCCAGCATGAACGAGACCTCGATGACCATCGAGACCAGGCGCATGGTCAGGTGGGCGGCGAGGAAGTCCGGCCGCCGCATGGGGGCGGCGACGAGGCGCTTCAGGAGCCGCTTGATCCGCATGTCGACGAGATTGAAGCCGACGCCCCACATCCCGCCGCTCATGAGGTTCATCCCCACGATGCCGGGGATCAGGAAGTCGATGTAACGCCCGCCGGGCTCGCGCACCTCGGCCACGGTGTTCGCGAGGGGATCGCGGCGCCCGGCCGCGCGCTGCAGCGCGTCGTCGGCACGGGCGCGCGCGATCGCGGACTCGGATCGAGAAGGGTCCAGACGGTACTCCAGGGAGCCGTCCGCGCGCGGGGCAACGACGAGGGCGACCTTGCCCAGGGCGAGGGCGCGCACCGCCGCCTCTTCCGCCATCACCTCCGCCCGCAGGAGGGGCGCCGCGCGCAGGACGGCCGCCGTCGGCTCGGCACGGGCCCCGGCGATCACGGCGAGGGGCAGCGTTTCCGCGGGCCGGTTGCGAAAGGCGATGCTCAGACCCACCGACAGCATGATCGGGAAGACGAACCCCCAGAACAGGACCTCGGGCTCGCGGTAGGACTCGCGAAAGCGGGCGAGGCAGAGGGCGCGGAACGCGTCGAGACGCGTGTACTCGCGCCCGTCGGTCGAATCCGCGGGGCCGCGCGCGCGCGAGGTCTCACTCATCGCGCAGGTGGCGTCCGGTGAGGGAGACGAACACGTCCTCGAGGCTCGCGTGCCGGGTGCTGAGGCCGGAGAGGGCCCAACCTCCCGCCCTGAGCCGCTCCAGCACGGCGGGAACGGCCACATGGGGCTCGGTGACGGTGAGGACGACGCGGCCGGCTTCCGCGTGCGCCGCGCGCACACCGGGCAGTCCCTCCATGGCGGACGCGGTCATGGGCCCGGCTCCGTCTTCGCGGACCGCGATCTCGACCACGTGCTCGCCGCCGAGGGACGTCATGAGATGCATCGGCGATCCCTCCGCGATGACGCGGCCGTGGTCCACGATGGCGACACGGTCACAGAGTCGCTCCGCCTCGTCCATGTAGTGCGTGGTGAGCAGCACCGTCCGGCCGCCCGCCTTGAAGGCATTCACGATGTCCCACACCTGCCGCCGCGACTGGGGGTCGAGCCCCGTCGTGGGCTCGTCCAGGAGGATCAGCTCCGGATCGCCCACCAGGGCGCAGGCGACGGCGAGGCGCTGCTTCTGGCCGCCGGAGAGCGTGCCCACGCGGGCCCTGGCCTTCTCCGTGAGCTCGACCTCGCGGATCACCGCCTCCGCGGCGCGGCCCCGGCGGTAGAAGCTGCGGAAGAGCTGCACGGTCTCGTCCACCAGCAGCTTCTCGGAGAGGACGGTCTGTTGGAGACAGACGCCCATGCGCTCGCGTATGGCCTGGTCGTCGCGCCCCCAGCGCCGGCCCAGGACGACGACCTCGCCGCCGGTCGGCGCGAGCAGCCCCTCCAGGATCTCGATCGTGGTCGTCTTGCCCGCGCCGTTCGGACCGAGCAGGCCGAAGCACTCGCCGGGAGCGACCTCGAAGGACAGGCCGCGCACGGCCTCGACGCTGCCGTACGTCTTGTGCAGATCCCGCACGACGACGGACGGCGCGTTCCCTTCGCTCATCGGTCGATTCCGATCTTACCTTCCTCGCCCGCGCCGGGCGGCGTCACACCTACAATGCGCGCATGTTCTCGGCGCGGACGGCGTGGACGCGTGCGCCCAACCGCCTGAGCACCGTCGTCGAGGCGCGGCGGCGCTCCGGTGCCCCTCTCATCGACCTGACCGAGACCAACCCCACGCGAGCGGGCCTGCGCGCGCCCGCGGACATCCTGGCCGCGCTGGCCGATCCCGCCGCCCTCGCCTACGACCCGGCACCGCTGGGACGGCGGGACGCGCGCGAAGCGATCGCCGCCGATGGTCGCCGCCGAGGCGCGGAGATCGACCCCGACCGCCTCGTCCTCACCGCCAGCACGAGCGAGGCCTACGCCTTCGCGTTCAAGCTCCTCTGCGATCCCGGAGACACGGTCCTCGTTCCACGTCCCAGCTATCCCCTGTTCGAGTACCTCGCCGGGCTCGAGTCGGTGCACGTACGGCCCTACTCCCTGCACTACGACGGCACCTGGCACATCGACCTGGCCGAGCTCGCGGAGGCGCTCACCGACCGCGCGCGCGCGATCGTCGTCGTGACTCCGAACAACCCGACGGGATCGTTCGTGAAAGCGGTGGAAGCGGACACGCTGCGCGCTCTGGCCGCGAGCCACGGGGTGGCGCTCCTCTCCGACGAGGTCTTCGCGGACTTCCCGCTGCGCGAGAATCCGGGCCGCGCGCCCACGCTCTTCGCGGACGGGCCGGCCCTCACCCTCTGCCTCGGCGGCCTCTCGAAATCGTGCGGCCTGCCGCAGCTCAAGCTGGCCTGGATGGCGCTGGCCGGCCCCGCGACCGCGCGCGAGGAGGCGCGCGCGCGGCTGGAGGTGGTGGCCGACACGTACCTCTCCGTGTCCACGCCCGTGCAGCAGGCCGCCCCGGCCGTGCTGGCGCGGGTGGAGGAGCTGCAGGCGCCCATCCGCGACCGCATTCAAGCCAACCTCGCGGTCCTGCGCGAGGTGGCCCGGGGCACGCCCGCCACCCTGCTCGACGTCGAGGGCGGGTGGTCCGCCGTCCTGCACGTCCCGGCCACGCAGGGCGAGGACGAGTGGGTGATCGCCCTGGCCGAAAGCGACGGGGTCCTGGTCCATCCGGGCTATTTCTTCGACTTCCCGCGCGAGGCCTATCTCGTCCTGAGCCTGCTGCCGCCGGCGTCCGCGTTCGCGGAAGGCGTGGCCAGGATCGTGGAGCGGGTCACCAAATCCGCCTAGCGCGGCGGCGCCGCCGTCGGATAGGCTTTGAGATGGAGGTGGCCATGGCGGTGAAGCGGATCTCGCCGGAGCAGGCGCGCGACCTGATGGACAAGGAGGGCTACGTCTACCTGGACGTCCGCTCCGTGCCCGAGTTTGCCGCCGGCCATCCCACCGGGGCCTACAACGTCCCCCTCCTCGACATGGGCCCGGCCGGGATGACTCCCAACCCGGACTTCCTCGCCGTGGTCGAGAAGAGCTTCGCGCGGGATGCGCGTCTCGTCGTGGGGTGCAAGGCCGGCGGGCGCTCGGCCAAGGCGGCGGCGGTGCTCGAGCAGGCCGGGTTCACGAACCTCGTGGACCAGCATAGCGGCTACGAGGGGACGCCCCTGCCGACCGGAGGCGTCGAGCCCGGCTGGCGGCCCAAGGGCCTGCCCACCAGCTCCCAGGCCGCGCCCGATCGGACCTACGATGGGCTGAAGAAGCGAGGCTGACATGGCGGCACACATCGTCACCGGCGGCACGGGCGCGCTCGGCCGCGAGGTGGTCCGCGCCCTCCTCGCGGGCGGGGCCTCCGTCGCGGTGCCCTATCGAGGCGAGGAGGGCTGGCGGGCCCTGCGCGACGAGATGGCGGCAGGCGCGCGTCTGTGGGGCGCCTCCGTCGACCTCGCCGACGTGGCCGCCACCGCGCGGTTCGTCGAGGAGGCGGCGGGCCGGCTGAGCGACATCTCCGGCGTGGCCGCCATCGCCGGCGCGTATGCGGGCGCCGGTCCCCTGCCGGACGCGCCCGCCGAAGAGTGGCCGCGCATGATGCACGCGAACCTGGACAGCGCCTACTCGATCTGCCGTGCCGCGCTCTCCCACCTGCGAAGGTCGCACGGCGCCATCGTCACCGTGGGATCGAAGGTGGTGGAGGGGGGAGGGGCGGGCGCCGCCGCCTACACCGTCTCCAAGGCCGGAGTGGTGGCGCTCACGCGCGTGCTCGCCCTCGAGAACAAGGATCACGGCGTACGCGTCAACTGCGTGATGCCCGGCGTCATCGACACGCCCAAGAACCGGACGGGCATGCCCGGGGCCGATCGCTCCGGATGGACCCCGCCCGCCGCCATCGCGCGCGTCATCGTCTTCCTTCTCTCGCCGGAGTCCGCTCCCGTCTCCGGCGGCGTCGTGCCTGTCGATGCGCACGCCTGAGCGGGCGGCGGCCGTCGTCGCCGGCGCCCTCGCCCTCGGCACGCTCGTCGCGGCCGCGGTCGCGCCGCCGGCCCGCGTGCCCAACGGTTTCGCCATCGTCGGCGCCACGGTGCTCGACGGCACGGGCGGGCCTGCGCGGCCGGACTCGGTGATCGTCGTGGAAGGCGAGCGCATCAAGGCGGTCGGATCGCGGGCGGAGGTGCCGCTGGCGAAAGGCCTGCGCATCGTCGACGGACGCGGCCGCTGGGTGATGCCCGGCCTCGTCGACGCGCACGTGCACTTCTTCCAGTCCGGGGGCGCCTACACGCGCCCCGACGTGATCGACCTCCGCGGGCATCGCTCGTACGAGGAGGAGATCGCCGAAGTCAAGCGCCGGCTCGACGCGACCTTCGCGCGCTACCTCCTCTGCGGCGTGACGTCCGTCGTGGACGCGGGGGGTCCGATGTGGAACTTCGAGGTGCGGGACCGGGCCGCGCGCACCGCGCTCGCCCCGCGCGTCGCGGTGGCGGGCCCGCTGGTGTCGACGGTGGCCCGGCCCCAGCTCGACCTCGGCGATCCCCCGATCGTGAAGGTCGACTCCCCCGCGGACGCCCGTGCGCTCGTGGCCCGCGAGGCCGCACGGAAGCCCGACTTCATCAAGATCTGGTTCATCCAGCGTCCGGGGGACGATCCCGCGGCGGGCCGCGCCCTGCTCGACGCGGTCGTGGACGAAGCGCGCCGCGGCGGCCTCCGCGTCGCCGTCCACGCCACCGAGCTCGCGGGAGCGCGCATGGCCGTGGACGCCGGCGCCGCCATCCTCGTCCACTCCGTCTTCGACCAGCCGGTGGACGACGCGTTCGTGGCCGCCGTCCGCGACAAGGGCGTGCTCTACGTCCCGACGCTGTTCGTGGTGAAGGGCTACGACCTCGTCCTTTCCGGGAAGTTCGTGCCGACGGCGGCCGAGACGCGCCTCGGCGATGCCGACGCCCTGCGCAGCTTCGAGGACATCAGGACCTTCGCGGAATTCAAGGGCACGGGACGGTCCACCGCGGACGCGATGCTCAAGACGGGCTCCGAGAATCTGCGCCGGCTCGCCGACGCCGGCGCCCTCATCGCGGCGGGGACGGACGCGGGGAACATCGGGACCCTCCACGGCCCCTCGATCTATCGCGAGCTCCGGCTGATGGCGGAGGCGGGGATGAGTCCGTCCCAGGTCCTCAGCGCGGCCACGCGGGGCGGCGCGCGGGTGATGGGCCGCGAAGCCGACCTCGGGACGCTGGCCGCGGGCAAGCTCGCGGACCTGCTGATCCTCGATGGCGATCCGGCCGCCGACCTCTCCGTGCTCGAGAGCCCGCGCGAAGTCATCAAGGCGGGCCGCATCCTCTCGCGCGAGGAGCTGCGGTCCGCGGCCGGCCTGCGCGCGTACTGAGTTGACTTCCCCGCCGCCCGGCGGATAGCTTCCGACGCCATGAACGCTCCCTCACGGCGTCTCCTCCTGTCCTTCCTCGTCCTCTGGCCGGCCGCTTCCGTCATGGCGGCGGCGCCCCCGCGCGTCGCGAAGACACCGGAAAAGCCGGCGCCGGCGCCCAGCGCCTCCGCGGATGCGCTGGCCGGTCTCGCCTTCCGGAGCATCGGGCCGGGCATCATGGGCGGCCGCATCGACGACTTCGCGGTCGTCGAGGGCCGGCCCTCCACCTTCTACGTGGCCGCCGCCGCGGGGGGGCTCTGGAAGACGGTGAACAACGGCATCACGCTCGAGCCCGTCTTCGACGACCAGGAGGTCTCGTCGATCGGAGACGTGGCGGTGGCGCCCTCCGATCCCTCGATCGTCTACGTCGGTACCGGTGAGCCGAACAATCGGCAATCGTCGTCGTGGGGCAACGGCCTCTACAAGTCCCTGGACGCCGGGAAGACCTGGATCCCCCTCGGCCTCGCGGAGACCCACCACATCGGACGCGTGGTCGTGCACCCGACCAACCCGGACGTGGTGTACGTCGCCGCCCTCGGCCATCTCTGGGGACCGAACAAGGAGCGCGGGCTCTTCCGGACGACGGACGGCGGCAAGACGTGGGTCAACACGAAGTTCATCGACGAGGACACCGGCTTCGTGGACGTGGCCATGGACCCGGAAAGCCCGCAGACCCTGTACGCCGCGTCCTATCAGCGGCGCCGCACGCCCTTCGGCTACAACGGGGGCGGCCCGGGGAGCGCGCTCTGGAAGACGACCAACGGCGGCGAGACCTGGACGAAGCTCACGGACGGGCTTCCGACCGAAGGCGACATCGGCCGCATCGGCATCGACGTCTATCGCCGCGATCCGCGCATCGTGTACGCGCTCGTCGAGCACGCCAAGGAGGGCGGGATCTATCGGTCCGAGGACAAGGGCGCCACCTGGAAGAAGATGTCCGACACCAACCCGCGGCCTTCGTACTACAGCCAGGTCCGCGTGGATCCGAGCAACGACCAGCGCGTATGGGTCCTGGGCGCGCCCCTGTTCCTCACCGAGGACGGCGGTCGCACCTTCCGCCAGGACGTCGGACAGAAGATCCACGGGGACTACCACGCGCTCTGGATCGATCCCGCCGATCCCAGCCACCTCCTGGCGGGAACGGACGGCGGCGTGCACATCACCTACGACCGCGCGCGGACCTGGGAGTACGTCAACACCGTGCCCCTCGCCCAGCTCTACGAGATCTCGTTCGACATGCAGAGGCCGTACCACGTGTGCGGCGGCCTGCAGGACAACGGGAGTTGGTGCGGGCCGAGCCGCACCCTCTACCAGCAGGGCATCTCGAACGAGGACTGGTCCCGGGTGGGCGGCGGCGACGGGTTCTACAACGTGATCGACCCCGCCGACCCCGACGTCGTCTACACCGAGAGCCAGGACGGGAGCGTGTCGCGCTTCGACGGCCGCACCAACGAGCGGCGCAGCATCCGGCCCGAGGCGCCGGAGGGCGAACGGTACCGGTTCAACTGGAACTCTCCGATCGTGGTCTCCCGCTTCGACTCGGACACCGTGTACTACGGCGGCAATCGCTTCTTCGCCTCCCGAGACCGCGGCGAGAGCTGGGCCGTCGTCAGCCCGGACCTCACCAGCAATGCCGATCGCGACAAGATGACGATCTTCGGCAAGGCGGCCAAGGACATGCTGTCCCGCAACGACGGCGTGGTGCACTTCGGCACCATCACGACCATGGCGGAGTCGCCCGTCAAGGCCGGCGTCGTCTGGATCGGGACCGACGACGGCAACGTCCAGGTCTCGCGCGACGGCGGGGCGACGTGGGCGCGGGCGAAGCTGCCCGCAGGCGTGCCCGCCGGCACCTACGTGAGCCGCGTGGAGCCGAGCCGGTCCGCCGAGGGCGCCGCCTACGTGGCCTTCGACGGCCACCGGGCCGACGACTACGCACCGTACCTCTTCCGCACCGACGACTTCGGCCAGACCTGGCGCGCGCTCGCGGGCAACCTGCCGAGGGGACAGGCGATCCACGTCGTGCGCGAGCACCCGCGGAACCCGAGCCTGCTCTTCGTGGGGACGGAGTTCGGCCTCTACGTGAGCTGGAACGCGGGAGGGAGCTGGACGCGCGTGCGGGGCAAGCTGCCGACGGTGCCGATCTTCGACGTCCAGATCCATCCGCGCGACAACGACCTCATCCTCGCGACGCACGGACGCGGCGTGTACATCCTCGACGACCTGGGCGCGCTGGCCCAGGCGGACCCGGCGACGCTCGACACCGACCTGCGGGTCTTCGACGTCGAGCCCGCGACGGCCTACCGGATCTATGCGCACAAGGGGAACACCGGGCACAAGTTCATGGCCGGACCCAATCCCCCGGACGGGGCGACGATCACGTACTTCCTGAAGGCCAAGGCCGGAGACAAGGAGGAGCTGAAGATCGCGATCACCGACGCGAGCGGTGCCGTCGTGCGCGAGATCAAGGGGCCCAAGGAGAAGGGCCTCAACCAGGCGAGCTGGGACCTGCGGCTGGAGCCGCCGACCGCTCCCCGGCCCGTGAGTGAGGGCGAATCGTTCTTCGGGCCGCCGCGCGGGCCCCTGGTGAGCCCGGGCACCTACACCGCGAAGGTCACCGTGGGCGGCGTCTCCGCGACCAGGCCGATCGTGGTCGAGGAAGACCCCCGCATCAAGGTCGGCACGTCCGAGCGCAAGGAATGGGAGCAGGCGGCGCGGCAGGGGGCCAAACTGTGGGGCCGCGCCGACGCCGCCAATCGGTCCGTGACCGCGTTGAAGAAACAGCTCGCGGACGTGCAGGATTCACAAAAGGCGGCGCCCGACGACGTCAAGGCCGCCCTGAAGACGATGGCCGACACCGTCGACGGCCTGGCCCGCCAGCTCAATCGACAGGAGCCGCTCGGGTTCGCGGGGGCCCCCCTGGCCGAGGAACCGGATCCGCTGCTGCCGCGCGCGCGCGGCCTCTACCTCGCGATCAGCGGGATCACGGCGGCTCCGACCGCCCAGCAGCGGGAGTCCCTCGCCCGCGTGGAGAAGCAGGTGGACGCGGCGGTGGCGGCCGTCAACACCGTGATCGAGAAGAGCGTGCCCGAGATGAACCGGATGCTCGGGGAGCGCGGCGTGGGACGGATCGACGGCGGCAAGCGGATCCCCTGACGAGAAGGCGGCTCAGCGCGGCGGCGCTCTCAAGACCTGCGTCAGGACCATCGCGATCAGCACGAGCAGCACGCACACGACGACCGCGACTCCCGTGCGCCACAGTGGCGGCGGCGGGCGCCGCGGGGACGAGCTCGCCGACGGCAGAGCCGCCACCAGCAAGCGGCGCTGGCACCGCGCGCAGCCGGCCAGGTGCGCGGCCAGCTCCGCGGGCGCGCGGCCGGGTGGGGCGGCGGAGATCTGCGCGAAGCCACGGGGGCTGAGGCAACCGTCGGCGTCGAAGGGCGCGGCCGCCATGCCCGTTCATTTTGACGGCGGAGCCGCCGCTGTCAATGCGGCCGACGGGGGCGATGCCGCCTTATACTGCCGGGAATGGATTTCGAGGACACGGCGGTACGCCTGTGGAAGCGGCTCGAGCGAGAGGAGAAGCTCGCGGCGGCCGCCCGTTTCTTCGAGGAGCCTCCCCCGGAGGTCTACGCGGGCGCGCTCGGGGCCATCATCAAGGCCCGGCACCTCCGGCCCCAGGTGGCGCGCTCGATGTCTCCGGAGGAGCAGGCACGTGCGCTGGCTTCGGTGCTCGACCCCGGTGAGCCGGTGGCGGCCGCCCTCCTCGTCGCCCTTCACCTCGGCGCCCGCCGCGAGATGCTGGCGACGTTCCTCGACGCGATCGGCCTCCCGCACGAGCAAGGCATCCTCAAGGACGAAGCGGACGCGACCACGCTCGACGACGCGCGGCTTCTCGCCGGCCTCGAGGCCTTGAAGGCGCGCTTCAACCCGCACGAGATCCGCACGTACCTGAATACCCTCTGGCTGCAGGACCCCGACCGCTGGGACGCGCTGAGGGGCCTGGCCGAGCCGGGCTAGCCCGCGCGCGCGGGGAGCGGCTCGTCCACGTCGGCGACGGTCGTGATGCCACCTTCCTCGCGCGGCGGCAGGAGCAGCCAGAAGCGCTCGGCGTGCTCGCTCCCGTCCAGGCGTCGCGCGTAGGCCGCGGAGAGACGGGCCACGCGCTTGGCCACCCTGGTGGGGGCCAGCGCGGCCTGGAGCTGCCTCACGTTCTCGAGCAGGCCCGGCTCGGTGGGATGGACCACCGGTTGCAACCGCGGGCCGAAGCCTTTGTGGGGATGCCAGGCCCGTCCCTGCCGCCACTGCCGCGCGGCCAGGCCCGTCGAGCGCAGACGCTCGGGCCAGCCGCTGAGGTCCCCGCGGAGCGAGGGCGCGAGGTGGAAGCGCCAGAGGAAGGGAGCCAGCTGCGCCCGATCGGCGGCGTGCGCGGCGGCCGGCGGCAGACGCGCGCCGACCTGGCCCAGGCGGACGCGCACGGCCCCGCGCACGAACGCCTCCGGCCGCTCCTCGTACAGGAAGACGTTCCGTCCCTCGCCGCTCTGGAAGCTCAGCAGCGAGGCCTCGTGGGCCAGGCGATGGTCGATGTGGCTTCCGACGCCGAGGGGCACGTACACCTGCGAGGCCTTCGACCGATGGCCGATCTCGCCCAGCGCCTGCGCGAGCTGGGCCAGCCAACCGTCGTCGTCGGCGCGGCGCCCTTCGACGAGCGCCTGGAACGAAGAGTAGTAGTCGCTGCGCTGGCGCGCGTCGGGAAGACCGAACGAGAGCCGGCGCACGTCCGCCGAGGCCAGCGCTCCGACTTCAGGCCAGGCACGGCCGCCGTCCCCGAAGATGGTGACCACGAGAATGCGCAGCCCCTGGGCCGCGTCGGCCAGGAGGCTCGCTCCGCAGGAAAGGAGCGCGTCGTCGTGATGCGGGGACACGTAGAGGCTGTCGCAAGGCGAGAAGGCCTGGATGTCCACGGCGATGGTCATGCGAGGAACGGCCGTCGTGAATTCAACGAAAGGCCTTGGTTCACAGTCTACCGCCAGTCACGTCCGTCCGAGGCCCGGCCTCTGGGCCTTGACCGGGCGCGCAGACGGCGGCTAGTGTGAGTAGCTCCCTTGTCACGCTCCATCGCCCGCCTCGCCGTCCTCACGCTCGCCTTTCTTCCCGCCTGCCACCGGCAGACCGCGGCCGGAGCCGAGCAGGCCGTGCTCGAACGGAGGCGCGAGGGCCTGGCCGGCCTGATGGCGGCGGCGCGCCGCGGATCGCTCCTGCCCTTCGACAAGATGCTCGTCGCCGTCGACGAAGGCCTCGTTCGGCAAGTCATCGTGGCCACGCTCCCCTTCGAGCGCGTGATCGCCGACCGCTATCGCATCCGGGTCTCGCGGGCGGACGTGCACTTCGACGACGGCTTCGGCCTCGTGCGGCTGGACGGCGAGGCCAGCTTTGCCGATCAACCGGATACGGAGGGTCACGCCGACGTGACCGTGTTCGGTGGCCTCGACGTGGTCGCGCTCGATCCCCAGTCCGGAGTGCTGCGCGGCGCCGTGAAGATCATCGCCCTCGACGCGCGCCGCGTGAATGTCTACGGCGTGCGCTCGTCCGTGGTGGAGGACCTGGTCGAGCAGCTCGGCCGCGAGAAGCTCGACACCTTCAGCGCGCTCGCTTCCAGCATCGAGATCCCCGTGCGGCTCGAGCGCAGCGTCATGCTGCCCGCGGTGGGACCGGGCGAAGTGCGCATCGATGCCGCCACCATTCCCGTCCGCGCGGCCGTGGCCGACGTGAAGGCATTCCGAGGCAGGCTCTGGGTGTCCGTGGCCATCTCCACGGACGCCGCCGCCCCGGCCGCCCGCGCGGTGTCCGCGAGCGCCCGCCCCGCCTCCGGGCCTCGATGAAGACGGTGGACGGGCGGCTGGTGGCCGCGATCCTGCCTGCCCTCGTGCTCGCGGCCGCTTGCGGCCTGCGTTCCGGCGCCGAGGTGTTCGAAGGCGAGCGCGCCGCGCACGAGCGGCGGCGTGCGGAGTTCGCGAAGCTCGCCGCGGCCGATCCGGTGGTGACGGAAGCGCTGGCCCAGGGCGGCGACGTCGTCCTCGGGATACGGCCCGCGCTGGTCGAGGACGTGCTCCGCGAGGTGGCCGCCCGCTACCTGGATCACGTCGCGCTGGACCTGCCGCTGGAGAAGCAGGTGCACGACACGCACGAGCTCACGGTGGGGACGTTCCTCGGTAAGGTGACCGCGGGCACGTGGACACTGGACGTCACGATCCATCGGGTGCGGGGACTCCTGCGCGCGCGGCCGCCGAGCGTGGCCGCCGCTCCCGACAACACGCTGACCGTGGAGGTTCCGGTCGTCCTTCAAGAAGGCCACGGCGCGGCGACCGTCCATTTCTCATGGGACAGCCGATCGCTGGCCTCCGTGATCTGCCACGACTTCGAGGTGACGAAGCGTCTCGACGGCGAGGTCATCTCGCGGGAGTACCCGGTCTCCGGCGCCTTCCAGCTCTCCGCGGGCCCGGAGCGGCTGCGCCTCGAGCCCCGCTTCCCGCCGCGCGAGTTCCGCATCCAGGTCGACCTCACGGACCGGTCGTGGGCCGAGGTGCACGCCGCCATCCAGGAGCAGGACGACGTCACGAAATGCGGGCTGGCCCTGGACCCGGACCGGCTGCAGGCGCAGATCCGGGCAAGGCTGCACGAGGGCTTCGACGTGAAGTTGCCGCGCTCGCTGTTCCGTCCGGTGGACTTCCCGGCCGCGGTGAGCCAGGACGTGACGATCCAGGACCGCCGCGTCGACCTCGCCGTCACCACCCACGCCCTCAGCGTCACACCCGTGGCGGTATGGTACGGCGCCGACGTTCGCACGCGCATCGAGCCCGAACCGGCGCCCGCGTCGCGCGCCCCCGCCTCGCCCGCTAGATGACCGCGGGCTTGAGGAGGCGGATGGTCCCGCGCGTCGCATCCATCTCGACGGGCAGGCCCACGGGGACGATGAGCTGCCGCTCCACGTGGCCGATGGGCGCCCCGCGCCAAGCCGGTATGCCCAGCGCGCGCACGTGATCGTCGAGCACGCGGTCGAGGGTGAGGGCGCCGTCCATCTCGGGCGCGGGACAGCGCGTGCACTGTCCGAACACGAACCCGCGCACCCGTCCGAGTATGCCGGCCATCTCCAGCGTCGTGAGCATCCGGTCCACCTCGGAGATGGGCTCGCGGACCTCTTCCAGGAAGAGGATCACGTCGTCGCTTCCCCCCAGGTACGGCGAGCCCACCATGGACGCCATCACGGTCAGGTTGCCGCCGACGAGGCGCCCCCGCGCCGTGCCGGGTGTGATCGTGCGCAGGGTCGTCTCCGCCTGCGGGTCGCCGTCGGCAGTGGCGCAGAGCGTGGCCGCTTCACCGGCGAAGAGGATGCGCCGCAGGTGCTCGACCGTGTAGGGCAGCCAGGCCGAGTTGCCCATCGGCCCGTGGAAGGTGACGAGCCCGGTGCGCGCGTTGACGCCCAGCAGGAGGGCGGCGACGTCGCTGTAGCCCATCAGGATCTTGGGGTGGGCGGTGATGAGCTTGTAGTCGAGATGGGGCAACAGCCGCGCGCAGCCCCAGCCGCCGCGCACGGGCAACAGGGCTTTGATGCTGTCGTCCGCGAACATCGCGTTGATGTCGGAGGCACGGTCTTCGGCGCTCTCGCGAGGCTCACGAATGGCCGGGGCCACCTTGAGCCGCAGGCCGAGTGCTTCCACACGCTCGCGGACGGCCTTGATCTCGGTCGCCTCGAGCGGAACGCTGCAGGGATTGATGAGCCCGACGGCCGCGCCGGGCTCGAGCCGCGGGGGGCGGATCACCGGGCGGCGGGGAGCGACCCTTCGGTCGCGCGCCGCCGCGCGTATGCTGCGGGGCACGGCCACCGTCGCGACCCCCGCAACCGTGGTGCCGAGGAACGCGCGACGGCTTGGCATACCGGCTCCTACCGATCCGCGTTGGAGGGCGCGGATCGACCGATTTCTAAAGCAAGGGATATGCCAGCGACAGGGCGCGCCTGACGTGAGGTGGCCCCGGCTCGTCGGTGCCGAATGGCTCGGCCGGTTGGCGCTGGTGGCGGCGGCGCTGGCCGCGGGCGGGCTCGTCGCGGAGGCCGCCCTGCGCCTCGCCGGCTACTCCCCCGCACGGTCCCAAGCCCCGGGCGAGCTCTACAGCGCTCGCGAGCGCCTGTTCCTGGACTGCTATCCCACCAATCCGCGCGGCTACTTCGATATCGATCTCCGCCGGCCCGAAGTTCGCCGTGCGTACGACGGGCAGGGCGTGGCCGGCGTCGACGAGGTCGCCGTGCGCGCCCCCTTTGCCGTCGAATTCCGCTACAACAGCCTCTTCTTCCGGGAGCGGGAGCTCGCCCCCAAGGTGCCGGGGGTCATCCGCGTGGTGCTCCTCGGGGACTCGTTCACCGAGGGGCAGGGGGTCAAGGAGGCCGACACCACCGCGCGGCGACTCGAGGCGCTTCTCAATGCCTCCGGCGACCGCAGGTGGGAGGTCCTCAACTGCGCGCGGCGGGGCGCGGACTTCCCGTCCCTCCACAAGATGTTCGAGAAGGTGCTGCCTTTCGACCCCGACCTCGTCGTGCACGCGATGGTCCTCAACGATCCGGAGCGTTCGCAGGAGTTCGAAGCGCGGCGCGGGCCTCTCGATGATTGGATCCTCGACCGCCGCCGCCTGCTCGCCGGCCCGGCTTCGCCTCACCCGTCTGCGTTCCGGCCGCGCCTCGCCGACTTCGTGGGCGACCGCGTACGGGCCTGGCGCGTCGGGCGTGAGACCACGCGCTGGTACCTGGACCTCTACGGGCCGGCGAATCAGCAGGGTTGGGCACGGACGCAGGACGACATGCGCGACATGGATCGCCGCATGCGCGAGCGGGGCGGCCGCTTCCTCGTCGCGTCCTGGCCGCTGCTGGTGGACCTCGACGCCTATCCCTTCGCCCCCGCCGACGAGACCATCGCCCGTTTCTGCGCGGAAGCCGGCATCCCGCGCGTGGATCTGCGCGTGGCGCTCCAGGGGCACGCGGCCGCGTCTCTCTGGGTCCATCCCGTCGACCACCACCCCAACGAGATCGCCCACCGTCTCGCGGCCGAGGCCCTGGTGGGCCCCATCCGGACGCTGGCGCTCCGTTGACCGCGGGTGTACCTTCGATCAGGGACTCATTTCGTGCCGCACGAGATCACCGTCGACGACAGCGTTCCCACTTCGATCCGGCCGTCCGTCCAGGGCCTGGTCGCGCGGCTCCTGCCCGCTTATCCGCACGTCCGCCGGGTGCACGTGTCCTTCGACGAGAGCTGGATCGTCACCGCCTGGGACGGGATGGGCACCGCGGTCGTGGACCGCGAGCTGATCGACGCCATCCAGCGGGCGCTCTCCACCGCCGAGCACGAGTAGCCGGAGGGCTTCGGACTTCAGGCGAGGTTCATAGGTCGATTCCGCTGGCGATGAGCCTGCAGCCATCTGCGATCACTTCGTGCCGCTTCCCCTTACCGGCGAACACTCGGGACCGGCTCTCCGTGATCAACCGTACCTGCGCGCTCCTGCTTGACCTGGGCCAGGACGGACGCCGCCTGCTCGCCACCCATCACGGAGATGCGCGCGTTGGGCCACATCCAGAGCTGGCGGGGCTGATAGGCGCGGCCCGCCATCCCGTAGTTGCCGGCCCCGAAGCTGCCGCCGATCACCACCGTGAACTTGGGCACCTGCGCGTTGGCCACCGCGTGCACCATCTTCGCGCCGTCCTTGGCGATCCCCCCCCGCTCGTACTCCTTGCCCACGATGTAGCCGGTGATGTTCTGCAGGAAGACGAGCGGGATCTTCCGCATGCAGCACATCTCGATGAAGTGCGTGGCCTTGAGCGCGCTCTCCGAGAACCGAACGCTCGAGGGGACCAGGACGACGCCCGCGCCCACCACGCGCGTGATGGGCTCGGTCGTGCTGCCGGGATTGGTCTGGGAGGCGGCGATGGACACCACGCTCGGCGACACGCGCTCGAAGATGTCGGGCGCGGAGGTGGGGCAGGCCTGATCCTGGGCGAGCGCCGCCGCGGGGTAGGCGAGTGCCATGGCCAGGACGAGCCGTTGAAGTCCGTTGTGCGTGCTCATGGCACCGAGGGTGCGCCGCGGGCCAGGGGCGGTCATCAAGAGCGTGTAAACGTCTGGTGATCTTCTCGCGCGCCCGCCGCGCCTTCCCGGTGCCTACAATCGAGGGATGGCGGGACGGAATCGGGCAGGCGGATGACCGGGACCCACGTGCTCGGCACTCCCTGGAAGCAGATCGACCGTCGTGCACGCTGGGACGCCGTGGTCGTGGGCTCGGGCCTGGGCGGCCTGACCACCGCCGCCCTGCTGGCGCGGCATGCGCGCAAGCGCGTGCTGGTCCTCGAGCGTCACTACACCGCGGGCGGGTTCACGCACGTGTTCCGCCGGCCAGGCTACGAGTGGGACGTCGGTGTCCACTACGTCGGCGACGTGACGGGGGAACGTGCGTTCACGCGCCGCCTGCTGGAACACGTCGGCGACGGGAGCCTCCAGTGGGCGCCCATGGACGACGTCTACGACCGCGTGATCGTGGGCGGCGACGCCTACGACTTCGTTGCCGGCCGCCACCGCTTCCGCGACGCGCTGGCCGCCCGTTTCCCCGGCGAGGAGTCGCGTCTCGACGCCTACCTCGCCGCCATCCACGCTGCCGTCCGCGGCAGCTGGACGTTCTTCGTGGAGAAGGGCCTGCCCGCACCGGCCTCGTGGCTGGCGGGCGGGCTCATGCGACGGCGCTTCCTGCGCCACGCTCGGCGCACGACCGCGGACGTCCTGCGCGAGATCGGCGCCAGCCCCCGACTCGGCGCCGTGCTCACGGGGCAGTGGGGCGACTACGGCCTGCCGCCGTCGGCGAGCAGCTTCGGCATGCATGCGCTCCTCGTGCGCCACTACCTCGGCGGCGCCGCCTACCCCGTGGGCGGGGCGGCCGCGATCGGGGCCTCGGTGGCGCCCGCCATCGTGGACGCTGGGGGCGCGATCGCCGTCGGCGCGGAGGTCGCGTCTGTCCTCGTGAAGGATGGCCGCGCGGTGGGCGTGCGCATGGCCGATGGCACCGAGATCGCGGCCCCCGTGGTGGTGAGCGACGCGGGCGTGCACACCACCGTTCGCCGTCTCCTGGCTCCGGACATCGCGAGGGAGAGCGGGCTGGCGGCGGCGGCCGACGCCCTTCCCGCGTCCACGGGCCACCTGTGCGCGTACGTCGGCCTGCGCCGCACGGCCGCGGAGCTGGGCCTGCCCAGGACGAACCTGTGGATGTATCCCGGGGACGACCACGATGCGAGCCTGGCCGCGTTCCGCGCCGATCCGGAGGGCGCGCCCTTGCCGCTCGTCTACATCTCGTTCCCCTCCGCCAAGGACCCCGCGTTCACCGCCCGTTTCCCGGGCCGGTCGACGATCGAGCTCTTCACGTTCGCGCCGTGGGACACCTTCGCGCGGTGGGAGGAGGGGCGCTGGCGCCGGCGCGGGTCCGAGTACGACGCGCTCAAGCAGCGCCTGGCCGCGCGCATGCTAGAGCTGCTGTACACGCAGCTGCCGCAGGTGAGGGACGCCGTCGACGTGGTCGAGGTCTCGACGCCGCTCTCCACGCGGCACTTCGCCAACTACGCGCAGGGCGAGATCTATGGCCTCGCCCACTCACCGGCGCGCTTCGAGGCGCGGTGGCTGCGACCGCGTATCCCCATTCGCGGGCTCTGGCTCACCGGCCAGGACGTGGTCACCTGCGGCGTGGCGGGGGCCCTGGCCGCCGGCTTCGCGACGGCGTCCGCGATCCTGGGCAGGTACCTGCTGGCGGGCAAGCGGCGCACGTGGAGTGGGTGCTGACGGCCCTCGTGGAGGGTCCTCGACGTCATTTGCCCCCTCCTCAGCGTCCCCGGGCCAACCGTAGGTCGCGATGAGGCAGGCACCGGCAACGCGCGTGAGCCGGCCCGTCCGGAAG
>WNFM01292548.1_pt1 | contig 34957 bp, 36 predicted proteins | sample 5400271 | NCBI WGS metagenome assembly WNFM01 (sample SAMN13153352, study PRJNA577476) | soil metagenome | isolation source: 60 cm saprolite on Douglas fir-dominated hillslope | place: USA:California | collected 2013-09-17 | reverse complement strand
CTGGAGGCGAGGGCGCGACAGCTGCGCGACCTAATGAACTCCAGCAAGCCATTCGACTCTGCCGACATCGCCAACTCAGACACCATGCGCCGCCTGATCGAGCAGCGTATCGCGGCGCGTGCGCAGCTTGCCGAACAATCGACCACGCTGCTCGACCAGCATCCACGGATAAAAGAACTCAAGTCGCAGGTTGCCGAGATCGATCGACAGATACAGGTCGAAGGAGATCGTCTCCTGCGTCAGCTGGACAACGATGCCAAAGTTGCCGGCGACAGATTGGTCACGCTGACCGCAAGCATCGATCAGGTCAAAAGGCTTGCTTCGCAAAGCAACGAGCAGGACGTGCAATTGCGCGCGCTCGAGCGCGATGCCAAGACCCAGCGCGACTTGCTGGAATCCTATTTGATGAAATATGGCGAAGCCTCGGCGCGCGACAGCATCAACGCGGCGCCGCCCGAAGCTCGAATAATTTCGCGCGCAACTCCGGCAGCGAAGCCTGCCTATCCGAAAAAACTGGCAATCGTACTGATCGCGGCCTTTGCGGCTTTCGCGTTGTCGGCCGGGCTCACCGTGACCGGCGCGCTGTTGGCGGCGACCGCGTCTCCGTATGTTACGGCCTCCATGCCTGCATTTGAAAAACCAACAATCGCACCAACGATGGCGCCAACCGCGCCATCGCAGCCGCAGGTCATATCGCCGCCCTTGGCGCCGGCTGCTGCCCCGGTCGCGAGCGGTGCCGCGACGCCTTTCAGCGCCAGCACAGTGGAACAGATCGCGCGCGATTTGCGCCGGGCAGGCGAGGCAGGCCGCCGTATCACGGTTTTAGGCACCGTCCGCAATGTCGGGACGACTTATGCCGCGATCACGCTGGCGCGGGCGCTGGCCGAGGGCGCGAACGTCGTCATCGTCGACCTGGCTTTCAGCGCGCCCAACCTGTCGGTGATTTCGACCGATCCGAGTGCCCCCGGCATTGCCGAACTCGCGGGCGGGACGGCGTCATTCGGCGACGTCATCACCCGCGATCAATTCTCGGATGTACACCTTGTTGCGGCGGGTAACGTGGGAACCGATACCGCCCCGATTTCCTCCTCGCCGATGTTGCCAACCGTGATAGAGGCGCTGGCACACAGCTATGACCACGTTGTTATCGATGCGGGAGCAGCTTCGGATGCCGCCGCCGGGCGCCTGGCGCCGCTGGCTGCACGGGCGATGCTGGTGGCAGCAGATCCTGTCAGCGCCGTGACGCGGACCGTACGCGAGCGGCTGCTACAAGCTGGCTTTAGCGACGTGCTGGTAATCGCGGGCGGAGCGCAGGCTGTCGCCGCTTAAGTTGTCATCGAATTACGGCGAAGCAGAGAATCGTGCGCGTACGCGCCGTACAGCGCGCACCACGGACCAAAGGGCCGCGCGCTGTTTAATCGCGCGTTTTACGGCAGCGCCAGTTGAGAATGCGAACGCCATGAGCCGGCCGCCAGCGCCTAGCGGCAGGTAACTGTCGAACAGCGGCTCGGCGTCACCGCAAAGCAGGCTCTTGTAACGGGCCTCTCCGATTCCAAGGTCGAACGCGTCAAGGCCGCGCTCGCAGCAGCTTCGAACCAACTTGAGGATCAATTGTTCACCGGGGCTTTCGATCGCGAACCGGCCCTGAATGATTGAATTGAACATCGCGCAAAAACGCTCGCCACCGACGATACCGCCCATGGTGGCAACGATGATGTCGTCAACGGACAGAGCGTAAAGTTCGATCGGTGGTGAGCCGCCGGCGAGCGGCTCCGTCGCGGCCGCTTCAATGAAACGGCGGACGTCGGGTGTTGCGAACGCGTCGGGGACGCCAAGCGCGCGCATCCGCGCGCTTTTTTGCTTGAAGAATGCATCAAGCACGCGGCGGACATCGTCTGGCTCAGTGGCGCGCTCAAAGCGCAACTCGCCGAAACTTGCCAGCGCACGTTCTTTTTTGCGCATCTTCTTGCGCGTTTCGGAGTTGGTGCGTGCCCGCAGCAGCGCTTCAAAGTCTGGCACCAGCGTGCCGCTGAACCCATAGTTCGCAGCGCGCTGATGCGGAAGCAGGGCAAATGGGTTCGTGGCGCCGCCCCAGGTCAGCGGCTGGCTCGTGAGTTTGATGAAATTAGCGTGGCCCGCGAGGTGCGCGAGAGCGCCCCGCAATTCTTCGGCACCGATGGTTGCGGCAACATCGCGCCGCCACAGCGCCATATTAAAGTTGGCATGCTTGCCACCGAGAAACTCCACGCCAAGCAAACCGGCGATGCGGCGGGAGCCGAAGGGCCACAGGAACAGGGGTTCGTGACTTGCATTGAAGCCAACAACGATGAAGGGCGTTACGCCGGAATTCGACCCAACGTGGCGTTGCCAAAGCGTGAGAAAATCGTAGCGTTGATATGGAGTAGCGAGGCTGTCGGATTGCTCCAGTGCCCGCCAATGCGGCTCCGCGGCCGCCATGTCGTTGAATAACTCCAGCCGGGCAATATGCGGGTCCGCGGCGGGCAGGCCGCGGCCACTGGGCAGGGGCCGTATGGAGACGACATTCATTGGCTATGGAGCGCTCGTTTGTGTGGCTTCAATTTCGCAAAGAATTCTCAATAAAGCGTTGGAATAGTAAGTTGATTTGCCGCAGACCCCGGGGAGCTTGGCGAAATTGAAGAAAACCGTCATTCGCGCCAGCTTGGAGACGCTCTACTTCACCGGGATGCACCATTGGATGCGTCCACTGGTCGCCGGCGTCGGCGCGATTCTGACGCTGCACCACGTCCGTCCGCCACGCCCGGAGGGGTTCCAGCCCAACCGTCTCCTGGAGGTCACCCCGGAGTTTCTGGAGGGTCTATTGCGGCGGCTGGCGCGCGCGCGCATCGACGTAGTCTCTCTCGATGAAATGCACAGGCGGTTCATCGACGGTGATTTCAAGCGCCGCTTCGTGTGCCTGACTTTCGACGACGGCTACAAGGATTTTTTGCGCTGGGCTTATCCGCTGCTGCGCAAATACAAGATGCCGTTTGCGATGTTCATCGCGACGAGCTTTCCGGACCGGCTCGGCGAGTTGTGGTGGATCGCACTCGAAGCGGTGATCGCGCAGAACAAGCGTCTTGGCATGGTCATCAATGGCGAGGACCGATATTTCGAATGCGCCAGTGTTCGTGACAAACGCGAGCTTTACGACGCAATCTACAGCTACCTGCGAAGCATGAAGAGTGACGAAGAGGTGCGGCGCACGGTGCGCGACCTGTGCGCCTGCTATCATATCGATATCGCTTCGTTTTGCCGTGACCTGTGCATGGATTGGGCGGAGATCGTTGACCTCGCCACCGATCCGCTGTGCACGATCGGTGCGCACACGGTCAATCACATGATGCTCAAGAAGGTGGCCGGCGATGCAATGGTGCGGGCCGAAATGGAGATGAGCCGTTCGGTGCTCGAAGCCGCGCTCGGGAAACGGCCCGAGCATCTCGCTTTTCCCGTAGGCGACCCCACCTCTGCGGGTCCGCGTGAATTCCGCATTGCGGCCGAGCTCGGATTTAAAACGGCCGTGACAACACGGCCGGGCGTTCTGTTCAAGGCCCACCGCGACTATTTGACCGCGCTGCCGCGAATCTCGGTCAATGGAGAATTCCAGCAGCAGCGTTATTTGAAGGTCCTGATGTCAGGTGCGGGCACAGCGTTTTGGAACCGGTTCCGGCGCGTCAGCGCGGCGTAGCATCCGGCTTTGCCATCCAGCTGATCACCGGCATGGCGGGCAACACCCAGCCCAATCCGGCAATGATATAGTAGATCGTTGCCACAAAACCGTTGATGTTGGTCAGCACTGACTGTGCGAGCGCCATTGCCAACAAGCCCCATGCCGAGACCAGGACGAGAAGAGCAATGGCGCCGATGAATTTGCGGGTGCGGATGGACATAGGTGCTCTTCGCGCGCTTCAATTGCGACTGCAAGCGCAGGATTATATGGTCCGCGCCGCCTCCAACATGCAAGCGTTCGATGGCCGATTCCGATAAAGCGTCCAACTCTTATCCGAGCGCGGTGCGGCTGTGGCTGCTCGCGGCGGCGGCAATGATCTTTCTGACGCTGGTGGTGGGCGGTGCAACCCGGCTGACCGAATCTGGACTTTCTATAGTCGAATGGAAGCCGGTGACCGGCGCGCTGCCGCCGTTATCTGAAAACGAGTGGCAGGCCGAATTCACGAAATACCAGGCCATCCCGCAATACCGCGAGCTCAATCGGGACATGAGTCTCAAGTCCTTCAAGGTCATTTATTGGTGGGAATGGTCGCACCGGTTGCTGGCACGCGCGACGGGCGCGGTGTTCCTGCTGCCGTTCCTGTTTTTCCTGTGGCGTGGAGCCATCCCGCCCGGCCTGCGTGCCCGGTTGTGGGCCATTTTCGTAGCCGGCGGCGCGCTTGGTGTCGTCGGCTGGTGGATGGTTTCCTCGGGACTGGCCGGCAGCGAACGCGTCAGCGTGTCGCAATACAGGCTCGCATTTCATCTTTCACTTGCCTGCGCAATTTATGCGGCGGTCTTGTGGACCGCCGGACAACTTGCGCCACAAACGCGGAGCGACGTTCCGGCGCGGCTGCGCATCGGCGCGATGATCATCGCATTACTTTTGCTGCTGCAGATTTATCTCGGCGCGCTGGTCGCGGGCCTCGACGCCGGTATTGTTTACAACACCTGGCCGCTGATCGACGACTCCATCGTGCCGTCGCCCGACCGGCTATGGTTCATTCAACCGGCCTGGCGCAACTTGTTTGAAAACACCCTCACGGTTCAGTTCGACCACCGCATGGTCGCCTATGCGATCTGGGTGATTGCGGGATTGCATGCGATTGACGCCCGTCAGGCGCGGCGCGGTGCCGCTGGAGCTGTTTTGCTTGCCGCCGCGGTGACCCTGCAAGCAGGCCTCGGCGTCGCCACGCTGCTGTACCAGGCGCCGCTCGCTCTTGCGCTGGCACACCAGATGCTGGCGATTCTGGTATTCACCATTGCAGTGGTCCATGCCGAGCAACTGTCGCGTCGTACGGCATTGCTCCTGACACAAGCAGCCGTAGCGGAGCAGGGTGCATGATCGACATCAAAACAAAGGACGGCATCGCACTCATGACCCTGAGCCACGGCAAGGCCAATGCGTTCGACATTGAGTTTTGTGATGCGCTCACCGCGCGTTTTTCCGAGCTGCGGACATCGGGTGCCAAAGCGGTGGTGCTGACCGGGCAGGGCAAGATCTTTTCTGCCGGTGTTGACCTAAAGCGGCTGAGCGAAGGAGGGGCCGAGTATATCCGCCGCTTCCTGCCGGCTTTGCACCGTCTCTACGAAGAAGTGTTTTTTCATCCAAAACCATTGGTCGCAGCAATCAATGGCCATGCGATTGCCGGCGGTTGTGTGCTCGCTTGCTGTGCCGACCGCCGCATCATGGCGGACGACAGTGGGCGCATCGGCGTGACCGAAATTCTCGTCGGCGTGCCGTTTCCCGCGCTGGCCTTCGAAATCGTGCGCTTCGCGGCGCCTCCACGTTATCTGCCGGAGTTCACCCTTTCAGGCGCGACTTACGCGACCGACGAAGCTGCGCGGCGCGGCTGGGTCGATGAAGTGGCAGAGCCGGACGAGCTGATGGAAGATGCAACGGCTGTCGCGCAGGAGCTGGCCACACTCTCGCCGGCGGCATTTACACAGACCAAGATGCAAATCCGACAACCGGTCAGCGAGCGGCTGCAACGAAGCGGCGAGGCCACCGACAGGGCGGTCACCGAGATCTGGACCGCGCCGGCGACGCTCGCCTTTATCCGCGACTATGTCGCTCGGACGCTCAAGAAATCCTAACCGATCATTTCGCCTTCAGCGCTTGTTCGAGGTCGGCGATGATGTCTTCCTTGTCTTCGATTCCGACCGACAGCCGCACCACGTCCGGGCCAGCGCCGGCTTGCACCTTTTGCGCATCGGATAGCTGCCGGTGCGTCGTTGAAGCCGGATGAATGATGAGCGAGCGGGTGTCACCGATATTGGCGAGATGCGAGAACAGCTTCACATTCGACACGAGTTTGACGCCGGCATCGTAGCCGCCCTTCAAGCCGAACGTGAAAACGGCGCCACAACCCTTCGGCACGTACTTCTTGGCGAGCGTGTGATATTTGTCGCCGGGAAGCCCCGGGTAACTCACCCACGCGACTTCGGGACGTTTTGAAACCCACTCGGCGACCGCAAGCGTATTGTCGCAATGGCGCTGCATGCGCAGCGACAGCGTTTCAATGCCGGTAAGAATGAGGAAGGCGTTGAACGGAGACAGCGCCGGCCCGAGATCGCGGAGGCCGAGCACGCGGCAGGCAATGGCAAAAGCAAAGTTGCCGAACGTTTCTTGCAGGACGATACCCTGGTATTCCGGTCGCGGCTCCGACAGCATCGGATACCTGCCTTTTTTCGACCAGTCGAACGTGCCTCCGTCGACGATCAAGCCGCCAATCGAGTTGCCATGGCCGCCGATAAATTTGGTGAGCGAATGGACGATGATGTCGGCGCCGAAATCAATCGGCTTGCACAGGTAGGGTGTCGCGAGCGTATTGTCGACGATCAGCGGCACCGCGGCCTTGCGCGCGATTTTCGCGATCGCCTCGATGTCGGTGATAACGCCGCCCGGATTGGCAATCGACTCGATGAAGATGCATTTCGTCTTCGGCGAGATCGCCTTTTCGAAGCTCGACAGGTCGTCGGGGTCGGCCCACACCACATTCCATCCAAAATTTTTGTAGGAATGATTGAATTGGTTGATGGATCCGCCATACAGCTTTTTCGATGCAACGAGTTCGTCACCCGGCGTCATTAACGCATGCATGACGACCACTTGCGCGGCGTGGCCAGAGGCGACTGCCAGGCCTGCAGTGCCTCCTTCGAGCGCCGCCACGCGTTCTTCGAGGACGGCGCAGGTCGGATTTCCGATGCGGGTGTAGATATTTCCGAAGGTTTGCAGGCCAAACAGCGCGGCGGCGTGATCGACGTCGTCAAACACAAACGACGTTGTCTGATAGATCGGCGTTGCCCGGGCGCCAGTGGTGGGATCGGGTTTTGCGCCCGCGTGAATTGCCAGAGTTTCAAATCCTGGAATGCGTTCCGCTTCTGCCATGTGCCCCCGCTTAAGAATTATAGGCGGGCGCTATCGCCCGCATGGAATACGGCGGCGATTAGTGGAGTGGGATCGCGGCGGCGTCAAGGCCGGAAAAAAGGTCAGGAAACTCAACCGCCGTCGCCTTTGTCGGTTGCCGGCCCGAGGCGCATTCGCTGCACGCCACTGCCGAGCGTTTGTGGACGCTTCGAAGAGAGCGTTTTTGAGTTCACACCCATCCAGGAAATCTCGGAAGAGAGACGGCCATATTCGATCTTCGGGCACCGGTTCATGACAACTTTCAGCCCGGCATCTTCCGCAAGCGTGGCCGCGGCGTCATTCCGTATGGTGAGCTGCATCCAGATAACCTGCGGCTTCGGCTTGAGCGTCAAAGCTTCGGCGACGATCGGCAGCACGTGCTCTGAGCCGCGAAAGATGTCGACCATGTCCACAGGTTCCGGGATTTCCGAAAGCCTTGCGTAAATTTTTTGCCCGAGGACGCTCTTTCCAGCTTGTCCCGGATTGACCGGGATCACCCGGTATCCACGCGCAAGCAGATATTTGAACGCAAAATAGCTCGGTCGATTTTCTTTCGGCGAAAAGCCGACCATGGCAATCGTTTTCACCGAGCTGAGGATGCCGCGGATATACGTGTCGTTGTAAGCGTCGTGGTTCATGGGAGTGAACATAAAAGCACTGAAGGCGGAGCGGAAGGGCGCCGGGCCGACGGTGATTTGCCGTCATGAGTGGGAATCGCATAGTCGTAACAGGCCCACTCATCGCTCCATTCGGCGCCAGCCTCCATGGTCGATCCAAACGCCCTTCAGTATCTGAATCAGCTGACGCACTTGACCTACGATCTGTCATTGCACTGGCGATGGATGGATGTCGAGCGCCACCGCGCGCAGGAGCTCGCCACGCCGCGCTACACCGATCCAAAACGGCTCGTTCGTCACGGCTTCAAGGTTTATTCGCAGGCCGACGAGGACGGCATTATCCAGGAAATCTTCAAACGAATTGGTGCGCCCAATCGCAGTTTTATCGAATTCGGCGTGCAGACCGGCGTCGAATGCAACTCCGTTAAATTGCTGATCGAGGGCTGGAGCGGGCTTTGGATCGAAGCATCGGCGCCATACGTCGCGGAAATCCGCAGCAGCTTTGAGCCATTTCTCTCGAATGGTCAGCTCAAGCTCAGCCAGAATCTGGCGACGGCGGAAAACATCAATTCCCTGTTCGAGGAAGCCGGCCTAACGGGAGAGATCGATCTTCTCAGCGTCGATATCGACTATAACGACTATTGGGTCTGGAAGGCGATCACGACGGTCAGTCCGCGCGTCGTAGTGATCGAGTACAACGCGACGCTGCGCCCGCCGATGTCGCTCGTCGTGCCCTATGACCCGAACCGCAGTTGGGACGGCACCAATTATTTCGGTGCCAGCCTGGAGGCGTTGGTCAGACTGGCGCGCGACAAGGGCTACCGCCTCGTTGGCTGTAATTACGGCGGAGCCAACGCTTTCTTCGTGCGCAACGACGTGGCAGGCGATCGTTTCCTCGATCCGGCGACGTCGGAGGAGCACTACGAGCCGCCACGGTATTTCTACGCAATGCAAGTGGCCGGCCACCGCGCCCGCCCGGGACCTTACGTCAGCGTTTAGCGGTCGCTGTCCAAAGTTGTTCCGGCGCCGGTGCGCGCGGAAAGCTCGGTGCGCAGCCGGGTATTCTCGGATTGCAATGCTTCGACCTTGGCCTTGACGGCGGCGAATGCCTGCTCGATTTCGGCTTCTGTGAAGCGGGTGACGATGTGAGACGAGCAATTCACATCCCAGGCCTCGATGGTGAAGAGGATGGCGCGCTCGGGCCGGGCTTTATAGCCCTTGTCGAATAGGCGTTCGATGAGGGCAGGGTCGTTTTCGACCACGCGTGCGCGGCCCCAAAGCTTGATGCGCTGCCGGCGCGATGGGTCAAGCAGAAACAAAAATGCCCGGTCGTTCTCGGATAGGTTGGCAAGAGTAATGTATTGGCGATTTCCGCGGTAATCGGCGAAGCCCAGAGTTCTGTCGTCGATAATTTTAATAAAGCCCTTCGGCCCGCCGCGATGCTGAACATAGGGAGCGCCGTCCGCCGTCGCGGTGGCAAGGAAGGCGGTATCCTGTTGGGCTATGAATTTTGCGAGCTCGTCGGTTATCCGGTCCGGGAAGCCTTCGTCGACGCGCTGTTGATAGGATTTTGCGGATCCGCGCTCGGCTTGCGCCTGTTGCGCGGCCGGCGTGAAGACCCGGCTGGAGTTATTCATGCGTGCATCGTCGCTCGATACCGTTCGCTGGAACAAAGATAACCCGACACGGTTGCTCACGGTAGTAGGGCAGCGCGAGTTGAATCGGGCAGGATTGCGGTGGCAAGCGACATAAGTTGGTCATGGTGGTTTGCTGCGATCCGAACGCTGAGGGGCGCCGCCAAGGTTGTGCACAAACAGGAGGCGTTCGATGTGTGACTACAGTCTTCACGACGTAGCGTCCCGACCCGCAAAAGTCGGGGACAAGCTGATCTCGACCCAATTTCCCAACGCGATTACGCGCGGCTTTTCGGATCCATCCCAGCCTCGCGTGGCTGTCTGTCTGCTGCCAGGGACGGAGCTTGCATTTGAAAAAGATGTCGAATGCGACGCTTCGTTCCGCTTCTTGCCCACTCGGAAATCAACACACAAGGTTGCGCGTTTCCGGCAGGTCAATCTCAACCGGCCGGCCGCGCATCACGATGCGCTGGAGTTTCCTGATGGCAAGATCGTGCTTGTTACGGACCTCTGCGAAGGCCAATGCGTGACCGTGCTGCAACTGCCAAGCGCGGGCCGGCCTGCCTATGAGCAAGACGAGCACGAAATTATAGAGAATGTGTCGCTGATTATCTGATCCCGCGGCACAGAGCTCAAAGAGACGAAAAGAGAGCCACCGGGTGGGCGGTGGCTCCCTTCGGTCCTCGTTTGCACCGAGCCCCGTTATTTTTTCTGCGCGTCGACGACCTTTTTGCAGGCATCGCCCAGCTGAGCATACTGCTTACTCAGGCAGGCAAGCACGCGGCCGCCACCGGGCGCCGTTCCTCTGCAGAATTTGTTGTAATCGCCTTTGCAGGCGGCACGCTGTTCGGCGGTGAAGTCCTGGGCGACGGCGGCGGTGAGCGAAGCAAACATGAGTGCGGCAACCAATGGGATCGTGCGCATTGTGAAGTCCTCTTTGGGGTAAATTATCAGTGGTGTGACGGGGGAGGCGCCCGCCGTATTAGTGGTCTTCCCATGTCGGCTTGCGCTTATCGATAAAGGCACAAATGCCTTCTTCGGAATCGCGCGCCATCATGTTCTCCGTCATCACTTCGGACGCGTAATTGTAGGCGTCGGCCAGGCTCATCTCGGCTTGACGATAGAAGGCTTGCTTCCCGATTTTCAGCACATACGACGACTTCGACGCAATTTGCATTGCGAGCGCGAAAGCTGCCTTGCGCTCTTCGCCCACCGCCACCACGCGATTGACCAGTCCGATCTGCGCCGCCCGTTCCGCCGGTACCAGGTCTCCGGTCAACAGCATCTCCATCGCGTGTTTGCGCGGCACGTTCCGGGACAACGCGACCATCGGCGTCGAACAGAACAAGCCGATGTCTACGCCGGGTGTGGCGAATTTCGCCGCTGTGGACGCAACCGCGAGATCGCAACTGGCGACCAGTTGGCAGCCGGCGGCACTGGCTGGGCCCTGCACGGCCGCGACCACTGGCTGCGGCAGATTGACAATCTGCTGCATCATGGTGCTGCACGTCGTCATGATGTGGCGGAAATATGCGCGTCCGCCATCGGCATCGATGCGGCGGCCGGTCAGTTCCTTGAGATCGTGGCCGGCACAGAAAGCCGGCCCATTGGCCGCCAGGATGACAGCGCGCACGGATTTATCGGCCCCGATGTCGGTCAACGCCTTCGAAAGTGCGATCAACAGTGCTTCCGAGAGGCTGTTGCGGGCCTGGGGGCGGTTGAGCACAAGGGTGGCGATATCCTTGTGGCGCTCGTGCAAAAGCGCGGGCGCATCAGCAGTCAGCGGGGCTGTCGGAGCGTTCATCACAAGCGTTTCCGGGCTCAATCCGCCGAACTTAATCCGAAGCTGAGCCCACGCAAGGCTAAGAACGAGGGCTCAGCGACGGCTCGAAATGGCCAAAGGCGAATTTCGTGAGTTTTACGAAAAACGCCCGAAATCCCCGATTGACCTGCTAGCGGCGGCGTCTAAGACCAAGGCGCCGGATCAGCCGGCAAGGGGGGTACCGCATGCCGGCTGCGGCGATGACTACCGATGAGATCGCGAAGCTGTTGCACGAGGTGTTTCCTCAGGCTTTCTATCCCGGCTGTGGATTGACGATCGAACGCGTAGAATACGCGAGCATCCGCGTACGACGGCACTTCCAAGAGCATTACATTCGGCCTGGCGGAACGATTTCCGGCCCGACGATGATGGAGCTGGCCGATTTTGCGATGTATGTGGCCGTCTTCTCCGCCGTCGGCCCCAAGCCGTTAGCCGTTACCACAAATCTCACCATCAATTTTCTCCGCAAACCGGGCAAAGGCGATCTGATTGCAGAGGCCAAATTGTTGAAGGTCGGAAAGCGCCTCGCAGTCGGGGAGGTTGCCATCTATTCGGACGGCGTCTCTGATCCGGTCGCACATGTCACGTCGACATATTCGATCCCGACAGCAAACTAATTAGGCAAAGGTATAAAAGTACCATTTTTATATACCATTGATATTACTATATAAATATGAGTTCAATATCGTTGACCGCGGTCGGGCGGCTCGGTTAGAAAGCGGCAGCTTCAGCGCGTTGAAGCGCGCTCAAGTTCTCCAGGGAATGATCATGAAAACTTATTCGGCCAAAGCCGCCGACATTGAGAAGAAATGGGTGACCATCGATGCCACTGGGCTCGTTGTGGGTCGCCTTGCCTCAATCGTGGCACTTCGCCTGCGTGGCAAGCACAAGGCGTCGTACACGCCGCATGTCGATGACGGCGACAACGTGATTGTCGTCAACGCCGCCAAGGCGGTGCTGACCGGACGCAAGCGCGAAAAGAAAGTTTACTACCATCACACCGGCTACATCGGCGGCATCAAAGAGCGCACCGCGAAGGCGATCATGGAAGGTCGCTTCCCTGAGCGCATTGTCGAAAAGGCGGTAGAGCGCATGCTGCCGCGTGGACCGCTTGGCCGCGTTCAGTTCGGAAACTTGCGCGTTTATCCGGGTCCGGAGCATCCACATGAGGCGCAGAAGCCGGAAAAGCTCGATGTCGCCGCTATGAATCGCAAGAACGTGAGGAGTGCCTGACCGTGGCCGAAACCATGCAATCATTGGAAGGTTTGGCGACTCTCAAGCCTGCAGTTCCGGAAGCGCCGAAATACGAAAAGAAGGTCGATGCGCAGGGACGCGCTTACGCTACCGGAAAGCGCAAGAACGCCGTTGCACGTGTCTGGATCAAACCGGGTTCCGGAAAGATCCTCGTCAACACGAAAGCCGTGGAAGTATTTTTCGCGCGCCCGGTGCTGCGGATGCTGATCCAACAGCCGTTGATCGCCGCCAATCGCGGTGGCCAATATGACGTGACCTGCACCGTGTCCGGCGGCGGTTTGTCCGGCCAGGCCGGTGCGGTCCGCCACGGGCTGGCCAAGGCGTTGACCTACTTCGAGCCCGAGCTCCGCGGTGCCCTCAAACGCGGCGGCTTCCTCACGCGGGATTCGCGTGTCGTCGAGCGAAAAAAATACGGGCGGGCAAAGGCACGCCGTTCCTTCCAGTTCTCGAAGCGCTAATCGTTCAGTACCGTTTGCAAATTGCAAAAAGGCGCGCCAAAAGCACGCCTTTTTTGCTTTCGTTTTGTGATCATTCAAATTGTATCGTGTTTGGTTAGCCCATTGAAACGACCGAATTGCCGCGGGTAGAGCGCCGCCAACGCTCAATATTGAATACAATTCGTAGAAGTCTTTCGTCGAAGGTCGCTGAATGGTGCAACACTTTCCTATCACCACGGCGTTATTTTACCGCCACGATCGGTGCGGAAATTGTCCTCCAAACGGACGTAGGTGGGAGCTCCAATGTTGCTAGCCGGTGGCCTGCAATCCTCGACGTTGGATTTGCCGACCCTGTCGTTGGTCGCGGTCTGCATTGCGGGCCTGCTTGGACTATTCCTCATTATTGACTGGCTGCAGCAACGCAATGTTCGTGCGCTGGCATGGTGGGGCTCGGCATATTTGATCGGTGCGTCGGCGATGGCGCTCGGCACCTTGCCGACACCATTGATCAAGTTTCCGCCGCAGTTACCCGGCGCATTGACCTTCCTCGCCTGCGGCATGATCTGGAACGGTGTACGGCTCTTCCAGGGCCGCCGCGTATTGCCATTCGCGACCTTCATCGGCGCGGCCGTCTGGTTGGGGCTCGCTCAAATTCCAGGCGTAATGGAAGACGGTAATGGCGCGATCCTCGGTGCCTTGATCGTTCCGATCTACACCTTCTTCATCGCCATTGAGCTTTGGCGGGAACGGCGCCGAACGCGCTATTCACGCGCTGCAGCCATTGTCGTGCCGTGTCTGCACGCCGGAATATTCCTTGTGCCGCTGGCGATGCGTGCTTTCTTGCCTGAGGGGCACAACGCCGCCTGGCTAACGGTTTTCACGCTTGAAACGATACTCTACGCGGTTGGTACCGCATTCATTGTGATGCTGATGGTCAAGGACCATCACGTCCACGTCTATCGTACCGCTGCGTGCACCGATCACCTGACGAGTTTGCTTAATCGTCGCGCGTTCATAGAAAACGCCGTCACCCTGTGCGCCCAGCAGGCCAAACGCGGCGAGCCGGTCGCGATGCTGATGTTCGACCTCGACCATTTCAAGTCAATCAATGACCGCTTTGGTCACGCCGTTGGCGATGATGCGTTGCGCCTTTTCGGTCTGGTCGTGCGCGCCAGCACGCGTGTCAACGACATCATCGGCAGGTTCGGTGGCGAAGAATTTATAGCGATCGTCCCAGGTGGGATCGAAAGCGCGAGCAAAATCGCCGAACGCGTCCGCGCTGGCTTCGAGGCGGCCGGCGCAACCATCGCCACCCATACAGTTGGCGCGACCGTGAGCATCGGCGCCGCTATATCCTACGACCCCGTCACGGCAATCGACGCGCTTATTGCGCGCACGGACGCCGCTCTCTACCACGCCAAGCACGACGGCCGAAATCGAATCCACATCGCCGAAGAGGAAATGGCGAACGAGAGAGCTCGCCTGATCGCGGCCGCACGCCGCGCCCCTGCCACTCGGACGCCTGCCTTTGCGCGGCTTTCGCGCCGCGCCTGACCGGACAGCTCCGGGCCGCGCGGTTTCGCAACGTCTCATTTACCGTATTTGCTGTACCATCCTCACATGTGGGCTTCACCGAGCCGTACGGATTCGCTTTCCCTCGAGGCCTATGCCGAACGGGCGGGCGCTGCATTGGCGTGCGCCTATTCGAATTCAGCTGAATTTGACGCTGCATTGATCGCGGCCCGGCGAGCGGCTGGCATTTATGGTCCCAAGCGTCATCGCCGGCACGTGCTTGTGACGGCCGCCGGCCTTGCTGCCAGCCTCGCCATCATCATTTTCCTGATCGTCTGAGACAATCCTCGCGCTCCCAAGAAAAAAGGGCGCCCCTTGCGGAGCGCCCGAAAGTTGCATCGCTTTCGCGATGTTTGGGAGGAACGCTTACGCCGAGTAGTACATTTCGTATTCGACGGGATGCGGGGTGTGTTCGAAGCGGATAACTTCCTGCATCTTTAGATCGATGTATGAGTCGATGAAGTCGTCGTCGAAGACGCCGCCGCTCTTGAGGAAGTCACGGTCCTTGTCGAGATTATGCAACGCTTCGCGCAAGCTGCCGCAAACCGTCGGGATCTGCTTGAGTTCGGCTGGCGGGAGGTCGTAGAGGTCCTTGTCCATCGCCGCGCCCGGATCGAGCTTATTCTTGATGCCATCAATGCCTGCGAGCAGCATTGCCGAGAATGCAAGATACGGATTGGCCAGCGGATCGGGGAAGCGCACTTCGACGCGCTTGGCCTTTGGGTTTGTCGTGTAGGGGATACGACATGAAGCCGACCGATTGCGCGCAGAATAGGCGAGCAACACGGGCGCCTCGAAGCCAGGCACCAGACGCTTGTAGGAGTTGGTCGTCGGATTGGTGAAGGCGTTGATCGCCTTGGCGTGCTTGATGATGCCAGCAATGTAAGACAGGCAGGTTTCCGAAAGATCGGAATACTTGTTGCCCGCAAACACCGGCTTGCCTGCCTTCCAGATCGATTGATGGCAGTGCATGCCTGAACCGTTATCGCCATACACCGGCTTCGGCATAAACGTCGCGGTCTTTCCGTAGATCTGCGCCACCTGCTGGATGCAGTATTTGTAGACCTGCATCATGTCGGCCATCTGCGTTAGCGGCGAGAACTTTAACCCAAGTTCGTGCTGAGCCGACGCGACCTCGTGATGGTGCTTCTCGATCTTCGCACCCATTTTTGCCATCGCTGCCAGCATCTCACTGCGCATGTCCTGCGCCGAGTCTTGTGGCGGCACCGGGAAATAACCCTTCTTGGTGCCGATGCGGTGGCCCATATTGCCGCCTTCATAGTCGGTGGCGGAATTGGACGGCAGCTCGATCGAGTCGACCTTGTAGCCGGTGTTGTAAGGCTCGGCCGCGAATTTGACGTCGTCGAAAACGAAGAACTCGGCCTCTGGGCCGAAATAGATCGTGTCGCCGATGCCCATCGATTTGACCAGCGCCTCGGCTTTTTTGGCCATGCTGCGAGGATCGCGATTGTAAGGTTCGCCCGTCGTCGGCTCGAGCACATCGCACACCAAGACGAGTGTGGTCTCGGCGAAGAACGGATCGATGCAGGCACTTGCCGGATCTGGCATCAGGTTCATGTCCGACTCGTTGATCGCCTTCCAGCCGGCGATCGACGATCCGTCAAACATAATTCCTTCGGCAAAGGTCTCTTCTTCGATCATCGTAATATCGAATGTGACGTGCTGCCATTTGCCGCGTGGGTCGGTAAATCGGAAATCGACGTACTTCACGTCGTTGTCCTTAATCATCTTCATGACTTCTTTAGCTGTCGTCATGGACTGCATTCCCCCTTGTTTTCATGAAATGCCCGCGAGGACGTTTGCCTGCGGATTAGATTGCATCAATTCCGGATTCCCCGGTCCTGATCCGAATGGCTTCTTCGATGTTGGAAACGAATATCTTCCCGTCGCCAATCCGGCCCGTCTGAGCGGCGCGCCGGATCGCATCGATTGCTTTTTCCACCATGTCGTCGCCGAGCACGATTTCGATTTTCACTTTCGGGAGAAAATCGACCACGTATTCGGCGCCGCGGTATAGCTCGGTGTGTCCTTTCTGTCGTCCGAAGCCCTTCGCTTCGGTGACGGTTATCCCCTGTAGGCCGACCTCCTGCAGCGCTTCCTTCACCTCGTCGAGTTTGAAGGGCTTGATGATGGCTTCGATTTTTTTCATTGCCTTGTCCTTCCCCCAGCCCCCCGGAAATTGCCCGGAGGGCCGCGCTACCGGTTTGCAGGTCCCGTGCCAAGCCGCTGGACGCCAGGAAAACTAGTCCGCACAATTGGTTAGATGGCGGGTACGAGGCGGGGCGACGAGTTGCCTAATGTTCGACGCCTACAAGTTAAGCAAAGTGGCTAGATTTTAGCCAGCCGCCAAAGACTTGTTGCGCCGCAACCGATTAGTCGGAAATTGTTTGGCACCGGCTCGACCGATAGTCTCAATGTGATGTTCGAACTGCTCAGCACGGCCGAGATGGCGGAAGCGGATCGACTGGCGATTGCCGGTGGCGTTCCCGGTATAGAGCTGATGGAAAACGCCGGGCGCGCTGTTGCCGACGCCGTTTGCAAGGCCGCGGAGGGGCGTCGGGTCGTGGTCGTCGCCGGCCCAGGCAATAACGGCGGCGATGGCTTCGTTGCCGCCCGCTATCTGGCTGAGCGCGGTTATGCGGTTTGCGTTTGCTTTGTTGGAGACCCAAAGCGCGTGAAGGGCGATGCGCGCATCGCGGCGAAGCGCTGGAGCGGATCGGTCAAAGACGCTTCGCCGGAAGCGATCGCCAATTGCGACCTGATCGTCGACGCATTGTTCGGGGCGGGCCTCGATCGCGACGTCGAAGGATTGCCGCACACGATGATCGGCGCGGTGAATGCCCATGGCGTACCTGTGATCGCGGTTGATTTGCCAAGCGGGGTCAATGGCACGAGCGGTGCAATCATGGGAGCCGCGGTGAATGCCACGCGGACCGTGACGTTTTTTCGGCGCAAGACGGGCCACCTCTTACTGCCCGGCCGGCTGCAATGTGGCTCTATCGAAGTCGCCGATATCGGTATTCCTGCGAGCGTGCTGCCGACGATCAAGGCGCGGACTTTCGCGAATGGTCCGGATCTTTGGGCTGGCTCGTTTCCACGACCGAGCCCCCGTGGCCATAAATATTCGCGCGGACATGCGGTTGTGGTCTCCGGCGGGCCGTCGACGACCGGGGCAGCGAGGCTGGCTGCGCGCGGCGCACTGAGAGCCGGCGCGGGGCTTGTGACAATCGCCAGTCCCCGCGAGGCCCTAGCGATCAATGCAGCGGCGAGCCTTGCGGTCATGGTTCGACCGGTCGATGGGCCGGCCGAGCTGGCCGAGTTTCTCGCCGACAAACGAAGAAACGCGGTGGTCCTGGGGCCTGGGTCCGGGGTGGGCCCGGCAACGCGCGAACAGGTCCTCGCAGCCCTTGCGAGCGATGCCAGAGTGGTGCTGGACGCCGACGCCCTTACGAGTTTCGCCGATGGGCCCGATGCGCTGATATCGTCAATCGTCAAAAGGGCTGGCACCGGTGTCGTCTTGACCCCACACGAAGGAGAATTTTCTCGTCTGTTTAGTCAGTTAGAAGAAAATTCTAATCCAAATTCAAAACTTGAAAAAACGAGGGTAGCCTCAAGAAATGCTGGTGCTGTGGTCGTCTACAAAGGCGCCGATACAGTCATCGCGGCGCCCGACGGTCGTGCGGCCATTGCGGACAACGCGCCACCTACGCTCGCCACCGCCGGCTCGGGAGACGTCCTTGCCGGCATGATTGCGGGGCTTATGGCGCAGGGCATGCCTTGCTACGAGGCGGCCAGCGCTGCGGTCTGGTTGCATGGGGAAGCGGCGAACGAGTTCGGCCCGGGACTGATTGCCGAGGATTTGCCGGACGTCCTGCCGCGGGTCTATCGGCGCCTGTTTAAAGACCTCGCAACCCGGCATTGAGAAGGACCAAAAACCCCATATTTAAGGTTCGTGTGGCCAATCTCGCGTAGGCCGCGCCCCCTGAAGATCGCGCTGTTACGTCTTGGTTACGTCTTGCCTTTGCGGGCTTTGGCGCGTTAAGCCGTGCCGGATTGCGGCGCCAAAATCGTCCGTAATTGCCCTCTGCGGGCGTGGCGGAATTGGTAGACGCGCTGGATTTAGGTTCCAGTGGCGAAAGTCGTGGGGGTTCGAGTCCCTCCGCCCGCACCACACCGAGGCCAAAGTGACGAGAGAGATTTGCGGGCGCGTCCCGTATTCCAAAACGACCGGCACTTTCGGCTTAATGGTGAGCCGGTGCCATCTGAGTGCAAGCAGAGAAGTGACCGATGCAAGTTACTGAAACGTTGTCCGAAGGCCTCAAGCGCGAATACAAGGTCGTCGTTCCCGCGTCCGAACTCGACGCCAAGGTCAATGCGCGTCTGGATGAATTGAAAGACCGGGTGCGGATCAATGGATTCCGTCCGGGCAAAGTGCCGGTCACGCATCTCAAGCGCATGTACGGTCGCTCCGCTATGGCGGAAGTGATTGAGGCAACGGTACGCGACACCAACAATCAGATCGTCACCGAGCATGGATATAAGCTTGCCGCCGACCCGAAGGTCACGCTGCCAACGGATGAAGGTGCGATAGAAGAACTGATCGCCGGCAAGACCGATCTCAACTACACGATGGCGCTTGAGATCGTTCCGCCAATCAAGTTCGCCGATTTTAAAAGCATCAAGCTCACGAAGCTTGTTGCAGATGTTAGCGATGCCGAGGTCGAGGAGGGCATCAACCGCATTGCCGACCAGAACAAGCCTTACACCGCTCGGCCGGAAGGTGAAAAAGCCGCGAAGGATGACCGCGTCACCATCTCTTTTGCGGGCACCATTGACGGCCAACCGTTCGAAGGCGGCTCCGGTGACGATGCTGTCGTCATGATCGGATCCAATACGTTCATTCCCGGCTTCGAGGATCAGCTCATTGGCATTACGAGCGGTGAAACCAGGACCCTAAAAGTGACGTTTCCTGCGCATTACATGAAGCAGGATCTCGCGGGAAAAGCGGCCGAATTTGTCGTCACCGCCAAGTCGATCGAAGCCGCCGGTACAGTGACGGCGGACGATGACTTCGCCAAATCCCTTGGTCTGGAGTCGATTGGCAAGCTGCGCGACGCGGTCAGGGACGGTATCACGCGCGAGCATGCGTCGATGTCGCGCCAGAAGCTCAAGCGTGCGCTGCTTGATGAGCTCGACAAACTGCATAAATTCGATCCGCCGCCGACACTCGTCGAAGAGGAATTTGAGCGCGTATGGAAATCGGTGCTGTCCGAGCTAGAGACGGAGCGCAAGACCTTCGCCGACGAAGGCACGACCGAGGAGAAGGCCAAAGCTGAATACCGCGGGATTTCTGAACGTCGCGTTCGGCTGGGTTTATTGCTTGCCGAGATTGGCGAAAAGAACAACATCACCGTCTCAGAGGACGAGTTGAGCCGAGCGGTGATGGAGCGAGCCCGGCAATTCGCCGGCCAGGAGCAGCGGGTATGGGACTATTACCGCCAGAATCCGCAGGCGGTCGGTGCGCTGCGCGCCCCAATATTCGAGGAAAAAGTGGTCGATTTCCTGCTCGAACTCGCGGGCGTGACTGAAAACAAGGTCTCGCGCGAGGAGCTATACAAGGAAGACGATTCGGCCGCCTAAGTGGTGGACGGCTTGCGGAACTGCTTGTGCGAAAATAGATCAACGGGTGCGCCGGCGAGGCTAATCTAGCCGGCGCGATTCGCGTCATGGAGACGAAATGAGAGATCCTCTCGATACCTACATGAATTATTTGGTCCCTATGGTGGTGGAACAAACCAACCGTGGCGAGCGAGCCTATGACATCTACTCGCGGCTCCTGAAGGAGAGGATTATTTTCATCACCGGCCCCATCGAGGACGGGGTGGCCACCTTGGTCGTGGCTCAATTACTTTTTCTCGAAGCGGAGAATCCAAAAAAAGAAGTGTCGATGTACATCAACTCGCCCGGCGGTGTGGTGACTTCAGGCATGGCGATTTATGACACGATGCAATTCGTCCGCCCGCCGGTGTCCACACTCTGCGTGGGGCAGGCGGCTTCCATGGGATCACTTTTGCTTGCGGCTGGCGCCAAGGACCAGCGGTTCGCGCTGCCGAACGCCCGCATCATGGTGCACCAGCCATCCGGCGGGTTCCAAGGCCAGGCCACCGACATCATGCTGCACGCCCAGGAGATTCTGAACCTGAAAAAGCGGCTCAACGAGATTTACGTGAAGCATACCGGCCAGTCGCTCAAAAAGATCGAAGATGCGCTCGAACGCGACTATTTTCTAACTGCCGAGGCGGCCAAGGATTTCGGGCTGGTCGACAAGGTCATCGACAAGCGCCCGGAGGAGACGCATCCCAAGCCGGCCTGAGTTTCCCCTGAGGTGGTTCCCACCAGGCTTTAACTTCGTGAAGTAGGCCGGTTTGTGGCCGTGAGCGTGGCGTTATCGTTAACAGAATCTTGATTATCACGTCGTTAGCATGCTTCGCTTATGCTGTAAGGGAGTGATGGGATCGCGGGCCTTCCCAGAACAAGGGCCGCCGTGCTGGAGTTGCGGCGCGAAACTTGCTTCGTTGCGTGGTGGCGGCTAAGCGAAGTCTCGCCGACCACGGAGAAGTACGGAAGCGTGTGACGGAGAATGGAATGAGCAAAGTTGGCGGCAGCGATTCCAAGAACACCCTCTACTGCTCGTTCTGCGGCAAGAGCCAGCACGAAGTGCGCAAGCTCATCGCCGGCCCGACCGTATTCATATGCGACGAATGCGTTGAATTGTGCATGGACATCATTCGCGAGGAAAACAAATCCTCGCTGGTGAAGTCGCGCGACGGCATTCCGACACCAAAAGAAATCCGCAAGGTCCTGGACGACTACGTGATCGGCCAAGATCACGCCAAAAAGGTGCTCTCGGTCGCCGTCCACAATCATTACAAGCGGCTCAACCATCAGGCCAAGCACAACGACGTCGAACTTGCGAAATCGAACATCCTGCTGATTGGGCCAACCGGATCAGGCAAGACATTGCTGGCGCAGACGCTCGCGCGCATCCTCGACGTGCCGTTCACGATGGCGGATGCGACGACGCTGACGGAGGCCGGCTACGTCGGCGAGGACGTCGAGAACATCATCCTGAAACTGTTGCAATCCGCCGACTACAACGTCGAACGCGCGCAGCGCGGCATCGTCTACATCGACGAGATCGACAAGATTTCGCGCAAGTCTGACAATCCGTCGATTACCCGTGACGTATCGGGCGAAGGCGTGCAGCAGGCCCTGCTGAAGATCATGGAAGGCACGATCGCTTCAGTGCCTCCTCAAGGCGGCCGCAAGCACCCGCAGCAGGAATTCCTCCAGGTCGATACGACCAATATTCTGTTCGTCTGCGGCGGCGCTTTTGCCGGCCTCGAGAAGATCATTTCGGCGCGCGGCCGTTCGACCTCGATCGGTTTCAGCGCCAAAGTGGTCGCGCCTGAGGACCGCAAGCAGGGTGAAATCTTTCGCGAGGTTGAGCCGGAGGATTTGCTCAAATACGGCTTGATCCCTGAATTCGTCGGCCGCCTCCCGGTGGTCGCGACGCTCGAGGATCTCGATGAGGCTTCGCTCAAGAAGATTCTGGTCGAACCCAAGAACGCCTTGGTGAAGCAGTATCAGCGGCTGTTCGAGATGGAGTCGATCGATCTCACGCTTGCTGAAGAGGCGCTCGGCGCCATCGCCCGTAAGGCGATCGACCGTAAGACCGGCGCGCGCGGCTTGCGCTCCATCATGGAGGGCATCCTGCTCGACACCATGTTCGACCTGCCCAGCCTTGAGGGGGTCGAAGAGGTTGTGATCTCCAAAGAGGTCGTCGAGGGCACCGCCCGGCCGCTTTACATCTACGCCGACCGGAGTGACCGGACGGCGGAGACGGGCAGCGCCAGCGCCTGATCGGCTTGCCACCGGAATTAAAAATATTCCGGAAAAGACGGCCGATTCGCAGGGATTGCGGGGTTGTTACCGGCAAGGGACTCGCTTTAACTGGAAAAGCGGGGTTCTTGCGGACCCATTTGTGCCGCCATACGTATAGCGTACAGAACTGGCTGACGTACGAGAGATCGTATCTGACTACCATCTGGACGAGGGCATGCACCCTTCCTGAAAGTGCGCCGGTTCTACCCGGCGACTCCTCGACCATCCCTACTGGCACTGTCGTGCGATGCCGCAACCGCGGGTCAAACGATAGGGGCACAACAAAAGGACCAATCCAATGACCAACAAACCACGACCCCAGCTGCAACCTGGCGAAACCCGCGCCTATCCGGTTTTGCCGCTGCGCGATATCGTGGTGTTCCCGCACATGATCGTCCCGCTCTTCGTCGGCCGTGAAAAGTCGATCAAGGCGCTGGAAGAAGTGATGCGCTCCGACACCTTCATTCTTCTGGCCACGCAGAAGAATGCCTCCGACGACGATCCGGCGACCGACGCGATATTTGAGGTCGGCACGCTCGCGAGCGTACTGCAGCTACTCAAGCTGCCCGATGGCACCGTCAAGGTGCTGGTCGAAGGCGCGACGCGCGCGAAGGTTCTCAAGTACACCGATCGCAACGACTACTACGAAGCCGATGCCAGCGCGCTCGCCGATGACGTCGGCGATAGTGTGGAAGCGGAAGCTATGGCGCGCTCGGTGGTTACCGAATTCGAAAACTATGTGAAGCTGAACAAGAAAGTGTCGCCGGAGGTGGTCGGCGTAATCCAGCAGATCGAGGATTATGCCAAGCTCGCCGACACCGTCGCTTCGCATCTCGCGGTCAAAATTCCTGACAAGCAGGACATCCTGGAAACGTCGTCCGTCACCCAGCGCCTGGAAAAGGTGCTCGGCTTGATGGAGAGCGAGATTTCCGTTCTGCAGGTCGAGAAGCGCATCCGGACCCGCGTCAAGCGGCAGATGGAGAAGACTCAGCGCGAGTACTATCTCAACGAACAGATGAAGGCGATCCAGAAGGAGCTCGGCGACGAAGAAGGTCGCGATGAGCTGCAAGAGCTGGAAGACAAGATCAAGAAGACCAAGCTCTCTAAGGAAGCCCGCGAGAAGGCCACACACGAGCTCAAGAAGCTCCGCCAGATGTCGCCGATGTCGGCGGAAGCGACGGTGGTGCGCAACTATCTCGACTGGCTGCTCTCGATTCCGTGGAGCAAGAAGAGCAAGGTCAAAAAGGATCTCACGCTGGCCGAGCAGATTCTCGACGCCGATCACTATGGCCTGGAGAAGGTCAAGGAGCGCATCGTCGAGTATCTCGCCGTACAGCAGCGCGCCAACAAGTTGACCGGGCCGATCCTTTGCCTCGTCGGCCCTCCGGGCGTCGGCAAGACTTCGCTTGGCAAGTCGATCGCGAAAGCGACCGGCCGCGAGTTCGTGCGCGTATCGCTTGGCGGGGTGCGAGACGAGGCTGAGATCCGCGGCCACCGGCGCACTTACATCGGCTCGATGCCCGGCAAGATCATCCAGTCGATGCGCAAGGCGAAGACTTCGAACCCGCTGTTCCTGCTCGATGAGGTCGACAAGATGGGCGCCGATTTCCGCGGCGACCCGTCATCGGCATTGCTCGAAGTGCTCGATCCGGAGCAGAACCACACGTTCAACGACCACTACCTCGAGGTCGACTACGATCTGTCCAACGTGATGTTCATCACGACGGCGAATACGCTCAATATCCCGCCGCCGCTGATGGACCGGATGGAGATCATCCGCATCGCTGGCTACACCGAGGACGAAAAGGTCGAGATCGCGCGCAAGCATCTGATCCCGCACGCGGTCGTTAAGCACGGCCTTGATGCCAAGGAATGGTCGATCGACGATGAGGCGCTCTTGTTGATGATCCGCCGGTATACGCGGGAGGCGGGGGTTCGCAATCTCGAACGTGAGCTCTCGACTCTGATCCGCAAGGCGGTAAAGGAGCTGATGACGTCGAAGAAAAAGACCGTTGCTGTTACGGTGACGAACCTCGGCGACTACCTCGGCGTGCCGAAATACCGCTACGGCGAGATCGAGGCGGAGGATCTCATTGGTGTGGTCACCGGATTGGCCTGGACCGATGTGGGCGGAGAATTGCTCACCATCGAAGGTGCGATGATGCCGGGCAAAGGCAGGATGACTGTCACGGGCAATTTGCGTGACGTGATGAAGGAGTCGATCTCGGCAGCGGCGTCTTACGTCCGCTCGCGTGCGGTTGCCTTCGGCATCGAGCCTCCGTGGTTCGACAAACGCGACATCCACGTGCACGTGCCGGAAGGCGCGACGCCGAAGGATGGGCCGTCGGCGGGCGTCGCCATGGTCACCGCCATCGTCTCGGTGATGACCGGTATACCGGTGCGCCGCGATCTCGCGATGACCGGCGAGATCACCTTGCGCGGGCGCGTATTGCCGATCGGTGGCCTGAAAGAGAAGTTGTTGGCTGCTGCACGTGGCGGTATGAAAACCGTGCTGATCCCGGAGGAGAACGCCAAGGATCTGGTGGAAATCTCCGAAACGATCAAAAAGGGACTGGAGATCATTCCAGTTACCCGAATGGATGAAGTGCTCGCCCGTGCTCTCGTTCGGCCGCCAAAGCCGATTGAGTGGGACGAGGCGAGCGCCAAGCTCGCCGCCGAAGCCGCCGCTTCAGAACCTCCGGTGGACGAGGACGGCTCTGGCTTAACCGCGCACTAAGCGGGCCAGCCGAAAAAACCCGCCCCGGATCAATTCCGGGGCGGGTTTACTTTTGCGCTCGTGGCCCCTTCGGCCGGAGCTAGATGGTTTCGATCCAGAATGAAACGGCCGGAGTTCGCCCTTCGTTGGTGTAGGTGAAGGGAATTTTGCCATCCGGCTTTGCGTCAAAGATGGCCTTGATCTTTGGACCAAGCTGCTCGTCTTTACAGGCGAAGAAATTCGGGAGCACGACCTTGAATGGCGGGGTGCCGCAAAGAAGCATGGCTCCGAGCAAATATTGTTCTGAGTAATAACGATTGTTCCATTCCGCCGGATAGTCCCAAGGCAGAAAAATGTCGTGGATATGGACCAGTATGCCGGGACGCAGCCGCGGGATTACATCAAGAAAAAATGCTGTCGTGTCGGAGTTTGTAAAAACGCGGTGCGTGCCATCGAAGAACAGGATATCCCCGGCACCGAGGCGATCGAACGTATCGAGCGGAACTTGCTCCAATGGCCGCCTAATCGTTTGGTCGCACAGTGCGTCGATTTCTGCGCGTGGTTTGGGATCGATAGAGACGACTGTCGTCGACAACTTTCCCCAGGTAATTGCGTGACGCGCAAATAGCGTCGAATGGCCGGATCCGATTTCCAGGTAGCATTTGGGGGAGCGCGTCAGCATAAAGCTGACGAGCGAGGCCCCGTCGAGACAGCTGAACCAAATATTGTTCCAGAACGGATTTGTCGTGCCGGGTACCTGGGCGTCGGGGATCGCGTACAGTGCGTCGCGATTGCGGTTCAGGTCGTCGATGCTGGCTTCGTAGTTGGCGCGAGACTTTTCGAGCTGCTGCGTCATGCCGGGATGGGCCGGAAGATCGAAGCCCCAACGCGGGCGTGGCGACACCGGGTAATAATCTTTAATCCATAACATCTATCGAGACCCTTACCTGACGACCACGTCAGTATCCGTGCGGTGCTGTTTTAAGTCCACACGGCTTGCATCGCTGGGGCATCACGGGATATTTGCAGGGAAGGGCGGTTAGCTCAGTTGGTAGAGCGCCTGCTTTACACGCAGGATGTCGGCGGTTCGAGTCCGTCACCGCCCACCAGTTTTGCGCCATTGGCGCTCCGGTTCGGCAAATCCGGCTGAGTTTTGTGGCAATTACCGAAGATCGTCCAGCAAAAACGCACGAGCGCAAAATCAGTATCAAAACAAAACGGCAGGCGTGGCGTTATCGCTCCACGTCTGCCGTTATTCCCCGGAGGGTCAGGCCGAAAGTCGTCAGACCGATTCTTTCAATTCCTTGGAAGCGCGGAAAGCGACCTTCTTGCTCGCCTTAATCTGAATTTGTTCGCCGGTCGCAGGATTGCGGCCAATGCGCGCGGCGCGCTTACGCACTTGAAGGATGCCGAGGCCGCCGATGCGGATGCGCTCGCCTTTCTTCAAATGCTTGACGATATTGCCAACGAGATCGCCGAGCACGGTCTCCGCCTGCTTCTTCGACATCTCGTGACTTTCCGCGAGCGCGGCCGCAAGATGTTTCAGCGTGACGGTCGGTGGTGTCGGAGCTTTTCCAGGAACCATTGCCATCAGTGGGACCCTCCTCTTGAATCCGCCGGTTTGGCGAAACGCCAAACGCAATGCCCGCATAGACGATTCGGGGGCACTCTGACCATCGATTCTTCTAGGTAAATAAGGCTTTTTCGCAATTTAGGTGGGTGAAGAAGCCTTTACCTTGACTTGCAAAAGGGCGGTCTATAACTCGAACCCACGCCCGCGGGGGCGTAGCTCAGTTGGTTAGAGCGCTGCCCTGTCACGGCAGAGGCCGCGGGTTCGAGTCCCGTCGCTCCCGCCATTTTATCAATGACTTAGCCATGATTTTCGGTGGCCAAACCGGCTTGTTTGCGGGCCGGAAATTGGCCCCACGGACCTCTCCATGACCTCCGTTCGGGCGATGTTTTTCGACGTGTTCGGGACGCTGGTCGACTGGCGGAACGGGGTCGCCCGCGAAGGCAAGCGTGTCCTTCAGCCTCTCGGATATGACCTCGACTGGACTGATTTTGCCGACGCTTGGCGGGCTGAATACCAGCCTGGGATGGAGGAGGTCCGGTCAGGGCGCATCCCCTTTTGCAAGCTTGATCGACTGCACCGGCGCAATCTCGAGCGCTTCATACCGCGTTTTGGTCTGCACGATCTCTCTGATGAAGTACTGAACGAACTGACGCTCGCGTGGCACAAGCTCGACGCCTGGCCAGACGTCCCGCCGGCGCTCGCGCGCCTCAAGCCAAAATATTTGCTCGCACCGGTGTCGAACGGAAACATATCGTTGATGGCCCATCTCGCGCGTCGCAACAAATTTCCTTGGGATGCGATCCTCGGCGCGGAGATTGCCGGCGACTACAAGCCGAAGCCACTCGTTTATCTCGCGGCGTGCGAAGCATTCGATCTCGATCCGGCGCAATGCATGATGGTCGCGGCGCACAGCAATGACCTTGCTGCCGCTGCAGCGTGTGGTTTGCGCACCGGCCACATTGCGCGGCCTGACGAGCATGGGCCCGACACCGGCGAGCGTGCGCCTACGGTGCCGGTCGATATGGCCGCGAAAGACTTGGCCGACTTGGCGGAAAAGTTGGACGCGTAGCATTTTGTCATGCCCGGGACGAGCCCGGCCATGACAACTGAGGGATCAACCCACGTACACCGGCTGGGGCTGAGCGAAGAAGCTTGCCAGAATGTGATAAACGAGCATGTAGTTCTTCTGCTGGAAGCTCGCGTGTGAAATGCCCGGCATGACCGCAAATTGTTTGTCGGGATTCGGGAGCTTCGCGTAGAACTTCAACAGATCTTCCATTGAAGCAATACCATCGTGCTGGCCCCGCATAATCAGCGTCGGCACTTTAATTTTCTCCGGGTTCACCACAGGCAATTTCGAACACATGTCGACATAGGTCCCGGTCGGCACTGAATCATCGAGCGCGGTGACGGCATCCGCGAATGCGTCAATCACCTTGCGCTCGGCGGTGTCCGGATGGTCGCGGTCAAACACCGAACGGATAAAGGCCTTGTCGATCGGCCTGCGGTTCTTGGCAATGAATTCCGGTAATTTCTTGCGCCGTTGCTCGAGGGTAGGGGAGCCCTCGCCCGTCCACACCATGGCGTCGAGCGCGAGCCTTGCAACGATTTCGGGGTGCCGTTCGGCAAGCATTGCGGCCCGCAGCGCGCCGGAGGAAATGCCGTAGACGAGGAAAGGCCGCTTGCCTCGCAATTTCTGGATGTAGAGCGCGGCCGCGTAGCAATCGTCGGCGCCTTGCGAAATCGGCGCGTTGTTGTCGCGATCCTTGGTTGAGCGTCCATAGCCCTCCATGTCGACGCACCAGCAGTCATAGCCGCGGCGGGCAAAGTGATCCATCGCGGATGAATCAGCGCGCCCCGGTACCTGCAGGTCAAACGTTGGTTGAGAGGCCATCGACGAGCCGTGCACGAACAGGATCGTACCGACGCTCTTGGCAGGATCGCCGGCGTATTTCTCAAACAGGAACAGCTTTACGCCGCCGTCTTTGGCCGTCCAATGTTCCTCGCCTATAACCGCTGCGGCAGGTTTGATCATTTCGTTCATTGCTCATCCAATAGGTTTACTAATTGATCGGTGGAATGTGGTTGGCCTTGATCACGTTCGCCCATTTTGTGATCTGGGCATCCATGAATGATTTGAATTCAGGCTGCGTCATGACGATTGGCGTCGCGCCGGTTTTCTCCCATGCGTCTTTGACGTCGGGACGCGCCAGGATGGTGGTGATCTCGTGGCTGAGCTTGTCCACGACGGATTGCGGAGTGCCGGCCGGAGCCATGAAACCGACCCATAACGTGGCGTTGAATTCTGGCACACCAGCTTCCGCAATCGTCGGCACGTCCGGCAATGTTGGCGAACGGGTCTTGCCGGTTGTACCGAGCGCGCGTACCAGCCCCGCCTTGATCATCGGCGCCATCGTTGGCACCGAATCGAACAAAATCTGGATTTGACCGCCGAGGATGTCATTGCGGGCGCCGGTCGAGCCTTTGTATGGCACATGCACGATATCGATCCCGGTGAGGTTCTTAAGAAGTTCGCCGGCCATGTGATAGTTCGAGCCCGGACCGGAGGAACCGTAATTGATGGTGCCGGGCTTGGCGCGGGCCAGCGCAATGAGTTCGCTAATGTTCTTGGCTGGTACCGACGGATGCACGACTAGCACCAAATCCGTGTCGATCAGCGGAGCGATCGGCACCAGGTCGCGCATAAGCTGATATTGCTTGTGGCCATACAGGGTCTCATTGACGGTCTGTGTGCCGGACACCATTAAAAGCGTGTAGCCGTCGGGCGGCGATTTCGCGACCACCTCGGTGCCGATGGTGGTGCCGGCGCCGGGCCGATTCTCCATGACGAACGTTTGGTGCAGGGATTTGCGCAACTCCTCGGCGATCGCGCGGGCGTAAACGTCCGTGGGACCACCGGCGCCGAACGGAACGATGACTTTGACCGGGCGTGAGGGATAGTCGTCAGCTTTTGCTGGAGGTGCCGTGTTTGTAAGCACACCGGCCAGCGCGATCACAGCTGTTATATGTCGCAAAAAAACCATGCACTTTTTCCTAATTCCACATGTTTGTTGCCCGTCCGCGGCGAATATCGAGGGCGGCTCGCGTCCGTGTCAATCGCACCGGCGCATAGGTGAATTGTGGCGCCGATCGCTCGCGGATGCCGCCCAATGTCGGCTTGCCACCCTTTGTGCGCTGCGCTAAGGCTCGGCCGCTCCCGTCTTTGAGGCTATTCCGAACAAGTAACGGCCAATTTGTGCGGGATAACCGGCGCCTTTCTGACCGCCGAGCAGTCCAGGCGGACGTATTTCAGGTAAAGCGGGGCTGTACGCTTTGAGGTCTCCGATGAGCGCATTGCTGCTGGACTACCTGCCCCTGGTCGTGTTCATCGCGGTCGCACTCGCCATCGGCCTCGTCTTGCTGATCGTCCCCTTCATCGTCGCATATAAACAACCCGATCCGGAGAAGCTTTCGGCCTACGAGTGCGGGTTCAACGCCTTCGACGACGCACGCGTGAAATTCGACGTGCGTTTCTATTTGGTCGCCATTCTTTTCATTATCTTCGACCTTGAGGTGAGCTTCCTGTTTCCCTGGGCGATCGTCTTCCGCAAGATCGGAGTTTTCGGGTTCTGGTCAATGATGGTGTTCCTTGGCGTTCTCACCATCGGCTTCATATATGAGTGGAAGAAGGGGGCGCTGGAATGGGATTGATGAGCCCATGAGCGTCGTCGCACCCGCGCCGAAAGGAATCTTGGACCCTCGCACCGGAAAACCGGTCGGGGCGGATGACGTCTTTTTCCGTGGCGTGAACGCCGAACTTGCCGACAAGGGCTTTCTGGTCACCGCTGCCGACGACCTTGTCACCTGGGCGCGTACCGGCTCGCTGATGTGGATGACATTCGGACTCGCCTGCTGCGCCGTCGAGATGATGCAAATGTCGATGCCGCGCTATGATGCCGAACGGTTTGGTTTCGCGCCGCGCGCCTCGCCACGTCAATCGGACGTTATGATTGTTGCCGGAACGCTGACCAATAAAATGGCACCGGCCCTGCGCAAGGTCTATGACCAGATGCCGGAGCCACGATACGTCATTTCCATGGGGTCCTGTGCCAATGGCGGCGGCTACTATCATTATTCGTATTCAGTGGTGCGTGGCTGCGATCGCATTGTGCCGGTCGACATCTATGTGCCTGGCTGTCCGCCAACAGCGGAGGCGTTGTTGTACGGCGTGATGTTGTTGCAGAAAAAAATCCGCCGTACCGGCACGATCGAGCGTTGAGCGGAGTTACGATATGGACGACACGCTCGACAGGCTTGGGCAAACGATCAAGAACGCGCTCGGCGCTTCGGTTGCCGGCTACGCGGTCGCGCGTGACGAATTAACCGTGAACGCGAAAGCTGAGGACCTTATCAAGGTTGCCACTTTCCTGCGCGACGATCCGGCCTGTCAGTTCATCAACATTATCGACGTCACCGCCGTCGATTGGCCATCGCGCGAACAGCGCTTCGACGTCGTCTATCACTTCCTTTCGCCGCGGCTGAATCAGCGTGTGCGGCTGAAAGTTGTGACCGATGAGACGACGCCAGTGCCGTCGCTCATTAATGTTTTCCGCGGCGCTGACTGGTTCGAGCGCGAGACTTACGACCTCTACGGCGTTCTGTTCACCGGTCATCCGGATATGCGGCGGATTCTCACCGACTACGGTTTTGAGGGCCATCCGCTGCGTAAGGATTTTCCGCTGACCGGCTTCGTCGAGGTGCGTTACGACGACGAGCAGAAGCGCGTCGTTTATGACAAGGTAACGTTGGCGCAGGAATTCCGAAGCTTCGATTTCCTTTCGCCCTGGGAAGGCACGAACTATGTGCTGCCGGGCGATGAAAAGGCGAAAGCCGAAGGCGGCGCGGGCAACAAGCTAGCGGGCGAGCCCGACAAAAAGGTGTCGTCATGAAACCGACACTCAAGCCCGGCCTCCAGCATTCGTTTTCGTACAAGGTGCCCGAGAACAAGACCGTTCCGTTCACGTATCCGGAATCGCCGGAAATTGCCGCGATGCCGAAAGTGTTCGCGACGGGCTTCATGATCGTGCTGATGGAATGGACCTGCGTGCAATTGCTCAATCAGCATCTCGACGCCGGCGAAGGCAGCCTCGGCACCCACGTGGATGTTAGCCACACGGCGGCAACACCGGCTGGCTTTACCGTAAAAGTCGATGTCGAGTGCATTGAGGTGAGTGGCCGCAAGGTGATCTTCAAAGTGCGTGCGCATGACGGCATGGATGTGATTGGAGAAGGCCGCCACGAACGTGTGGTCGTCGCATGGGATAAGTTCAACGCCAAGGTCGCGGAAAAGGCCAAGGCCGCACCAGAATTGGTGAGCTGACATGGCCGAAACGGCGCTGCGCAACTTCACGATCAATTTCGGGCCGCAGCATCCGGCGGCGCACGGCGTGCTGCGCCTCGTGCTCGAGCTCGACTCGATGGCGAGGTGGTCGAGCGTGTCGCTCCACATATCGGGTTGCTTCACCGCGGCACTGAAAAACCGATCGAACATAAGACTTACCTGCAGGCCGTGCCCTATTTCGACCGCCTCGATTATGTCGCGCCGATGAATCAGGAGCATGCCTTCTGCCTTGCGGTCGAGAAATTGCTTGAGATTGAAGTGCCCCGACGCGCGCAGTTGATCCGTGTACTCTATTCCGAGATCGGGCGGCTGCTGTCCCATCTGCTCAATGTCACGACGCAAGCGATGGACGTAGGCGCGCTCACACCGCCACTATGGGGCTTCGAAGAGCGCGAAAAGCTGATGGTGTTCTACGAGCGCGCTTCAGGTTCGCGCATGCACGCGGCTTATTTCCGGCCGGGCGGGGTGCACCAGGACCTGACGCCGAAATTGATCGACGACATCGACGCCTTTTGCGACCCATTCTTGAAGGTGGTCGATGATCTTGATGCGCTGCTGACGGGAAATCGCATCTTCAAGCAGCGCAACGTCGATATCGGCGTGGTGAAGCTTTCCGATTGCTGGAACTGGGGCTTCTCCGGCGTGATGGTGCGCGGTTCGGGCGCCGCCTGGGATTTGCGCAAGGCGCAGCCCTATGAGTGCTATTCCGAACTCGAATTCGATATTCCGATCGGCAAGAACGGCGATTGTTTCGACCGCTATCTCATCCGCATGGAAGAGATGCGTCAGTCGACCAAAATCATGAAGCAGTGCCTGGACAAATTGCGTGCGCCATCCGGACAAGGGCCGGTCACGGTCGACGACCACAAGATCGTGCCACCCAAGCGTGATGAGATGAAGCGCTCGATGGAAGCGCTGATCCACCACTTCAAGCTTTATACCGAGGGCTATCACGTACCGGCGGGCGAAGTGTATGCCGCAGTCGAGGCGCCCAAGGGCGAGTTTGGTGTCTATCTCGTCGCCGACGGCACCAACAAACCCTACAAGTGCAAGATTCGCGCACCTGGTTTTGCGCATTTGCAGGCGATGGATTTCCTGACCCGCGGCCACCTGCTGGCCGACGTCTCCGCCATTCTTGGCTCTATCGATATCGTGTTCGGTGAGGTGGACCGATGAGCGTTCGCCGCCTGGCCCCGCCCGAGATCCAGCCGAAGGATTTTTCCTTCAGCAAGGACAATCTCGCTTGGGCGAAGAAGGAAATCACGAAGTATCCGGAAGGTCGTCAGCAGTCAGCGATCATTCCGCTGCTGTGGCGGGCGCAGGAGCAGTCAGCCGGGTGGTTGCCGGAAGCGGCCATTCGCCATGTCGCCGATTTCCTCGACATGGCGCATATCCGCGCACTCGAGGTCGCGACCTTCTACACGATGTTCAATCTGCAGCCGGTCGGAAAATTCCATGTGCAGCTTTGCGGCACGACCCCGTGCCGCCTGCGCGGGGCCGACGATCTCGAGAAAGTGTGCCGCAAGCGCATCGGGGATCAGGGCGAGGTGACCAAAGACGGCAAACTCTCGTGGGTCGAGGTCGAGTGCCTCGGGGCCTGCGTCAACGCACCCATGGCGCAGATCAACTACGATTATTACGAAGACCTGACCGCGGAGAGCTTTGGTAAAATTCTCGATGACCTCGCCGCGGGGAAGAAAGTGAAGCCCGGGCCGCAGATCGACCGGCAGCTGTCTGCTCCGGTCGGCGGTGCAACCACGCTCAAAGAAAAGGCGTGACGCATGCTCGCTGACAAGGACCGCGTCTTTAGAAATCTTTACGGCCAGCACGACTGGGGCCTGAAAGGCGCGCGGGCGCGCGGCGCGTGGGACGGTACCAAGAAGATCCTGGAAAAAGGCCGCGATGGCATCATCGAAGAAATGAAGACCTCGGGCTTACGCGGGCGCGGCGGCGCGGGCTTCCCGACCGGATTGAAGTGGTCGTTCATGCCGAAGAAGTCGGATGGCCGGCCGCACTATCTTGTTGTGAACGCCGATGAGTCCGAACCCGGCACCTGCAAAGACCGCGAGGTGATGCGGCACGATCCGCATTTGCTGGTCGAAGGCTGCCTGATCGCCGGTTTCTCCATGGGCGCGAATGTCGGCTACATCTATATACGCGGCGAATTCATCCGTGAGCGCGAACGGGTCCAGGCTGCGATCGACGAGGCTTATGAGGCCAAGCTGATCGGCAAGAACAATATTCACGGCTGGGATTTCGATCTTTATGTCCACCATGGCGCGGGCGCCTATATCTGCGGCGAGGAAACCGCCCTGCTGGAAAGTCTGGAGGGCAAGAAAGGTCAGCCGCGGCTAAAGCCGCCGTTCCCCGCGAATGTCGGGCTCTATGGCTGTCCGACCACTGTCAACAACGTGGAATCGATCGCGGTCGCACCGGACATCTTGCGGCGTGGCGCATCATGGTTCGCAAACATCGGCCGTCCGAACAATACCGGCACCAAGCTGTTCTGCATTTCCGGCCACGTCGAGAGGCCGTGCAATGTCGAAGAAGCCATGGGCATTCCGCTTCGCGAACTGCTGGAGACCCATGCGGGTGGCGTCCGGGGTGGATGGGACAATTTGCTCGCCGTCATCCCCGGCGGCTCGTCGATGCCGCTGGTCCCTGCGGGCAAGGATCAAGCCGACAGCCTGCTGATGGATTTCGACGGGTGCCGCGACAAGAAGTCTGCGCTTGGCACCGCCGCGGTGATCGTGATGGACAAGTCGACCGACATCGTCCGCGCCATGGCGCGCATTTCATATTTCTACAAGCACGAGAGTTGCGGCCAATGC
>WNFM01306920.1_pt1 | contig 35036 bp, 33 predicted proteins | sample 5400271 | NCBI WGS metagenome assembly WNFM01 (sample SAMN13153352, study PRJNA577476) | soil metagenome | isolation source: 60 cm saprolite on Douglas fir-dominated hillslope | place: USA:California | collected 2013-09-17 | reverse complement strand
GGTTTCCTCGTTCCGGCGACGGACGAAGACCGGCCAGCGTCGAACAAGGACGCGTGATGGCAAGGACGGAACCATGAACGAAGTCGGTACACCCACGCCGAGGCGGACCCTGCTCCAGCGGGGACTCGCCCTCCTCGGCGGCGCGCTCGGGGTGGGCGCGGTCGGGGGCGAGGTGCAGGCGCGCACGGAAACCGGCGCCCGTGCCCAGACGTTCCAGCTCCTCGGACGGCGGCGGACACACGCACGTCTGGCCGGAGCGACCAATGGCGCGCACCACGCGGTCTCGTCCGGGGACCTGCTGGACGCGACCGGGAACGAGGCCATCGGATCCTTCCATACGAACGGCTTCTGCCTGGAGACACGCCTCGGCTCGCCGATGCCGTCTGCGTCGAACATCGCCTTCCAGACCTTCGTCCTCGCCGAGGGCAGCCTGTTCGGCCTCGGCGGAGGCCCTTCGCCTGATGGCGACCGGACGTGCGCGGTCCTCGGTGGGACCGGACGCTATGCCGGTGCGCAGGGCACCTATGTCGAGCGTATCCCGTCGCGGCCCGCGGGGCGGGACGCGGTCGAGTTCATCTTCACCTTGCGCGCATAGGAGAGGAGACCTTCATGGCATTCGACGCGTTCATCAAGCTCGACGGGATCGCCGGCGAGAGCACCGACAACAAGCACAAGGGCGAGATCGAGGTGCTCTCGTTCTCATGGAACATCAAGCAGCCCGTCGTTATCAGCAGTGATGGTGGCGGGGCCGGAGCCGGCAAGCCGCAGGTCTCCGACTTCACCATCGTCAAGCACATCGATAAGTCCTCGCCCGTCCTGATGCTCCACGTCTGCACCGGTCAGCACATCCGCGACGGCATGTTCACCGTCGAAGACCCGCGGACCGCGAGGGGAGGGAAGGGAGGAGAGGCCTTCATGAAGATCAAGCTCAACGACATTCTGATCTCCAGCTTCCAGACGGGCGGTGGAGGCACCGATCAGCCGATGGACCAGGTGAGCCTCAACTTCGGCAAGATCGAGATCTCGGTTCGAGACAGTACCGGGAAGTGGACGACGGGAGAATCCTGCAACTTCGATAAAGACTAGCGGATCCTCACGACGGGGGCCGGGCTCCATCCGTGGATCGAGCCCGGCTCCCGTCAACCGTGGCACTTTTCTTGCTGACGCTCTCCTTGGCGTAAGCCTGCCTCGTCCTGAGGCAGGTCGCCCGGGAGGCCGACATGCCGTCACGTGGTACCTCGATCTTCTCCGCCATCGCTTTGGCCGTTCTCGCTTTCCCGGTCGCGGCGCGGCCGGACACGCTCGTCCTCCAGGACGGCCGCCGCGTGCAAGGGACGCTCGTCTCCGTCTCACGGGGATGGGTCGAGTTCCAGCCGTCCAGGGGTGAAGACGCGCCGGACCGCCTCCGCGTCGCGGTCGCCGAAGTGCGTTCCATCCAGTTCGACGAAGCGGCCGTCGCGGCGGAGTCATCCGGCCGGACCACCACCTTCGAGATCGGCGGAGGCGGGGACCGCGCCGAGTCGCAGGAGCCGGACGGCGTGACCGGCAGTGGCGACGTGACTCGCCCCCGGCGCGATCGCGGTCAACGTGGACGCGACGGCGTGGTTGGCGGAAGGGATGGCACGCTCGGGTCGCGCGACACGAGGGACCCACGGGACGACCAACGGCGCGGCCACATGATCACCGTCCCCACGAACGTCCGCTGGACGGACAGCGGCATCGACGTCGCCGCGGGCGACGTCGTCTCCTTCTCCGTGGCCGGCACCGTCACCCTCGGCGACGATCGTTCGCTCGGGGCCGAAGGCGATCTCGACGCCGCCGCGCCCGCGCCGCGGCGCCCCATGCCCGACCGTCCGGCGGGCGCGCTGATCGGCCGCATCGGCACTTCACCCGACGACACGTTCTTCATCGGCGCCGAGCGCCTGCCCTTCCGCGTCCGCACCAGCGGGCGGCTCTACCTGGGCGTCAACGACGACACCCTCGACGACGACACCGGCGCCTTCCAGGTCGCGGTCACGCGCTAGCTCGCGCCGACCAATGAGCTTGCCGCCGCGCAGCGGCGGCGAGCGACGGGGGGTTTCAGGGGGGGAGCTCTCTCCGTTCGCGGATGACGAGAGAGTTCCCCCCCTGAGATCAAAGCTATCATTTCCCCTCCATGAAGCTCGAGCTTCGTTACCCCGCCACAGCCGACAACGCGCTCGATCACGCGCAGCTCGCGGTGGAGGTCGCGTACGAGGAGTTCGGGGTGGACCTCGACTACTCGCCGGGCAGCCTGGAGGCCGTGGACGCCCAGGTCGAGACCTTGCGCGAGGACGGCCTGACCGGAGAAGGCGCGGCCGAGGCCCTGTTCGTGCTCGGGTGTTACGTGGGCGAGGTGATGGCGCGCGCCTTGGCCGGCCGCTGGATGGCCACGGCACGTTCGCGACTGGCCGGCATCTCGCCCTGGCCGATGGTCGTCGTGCTGCGCGACGGCTCGGCCTGGGACCCGATCGGAAAGGTCTACAAGCGGCTCGAGCTCGGCGACTCCGAGTACATCCCGGCCTACTTCGCGGCGGCGGCGGCCACGGCCGGGAGCGCCCCGCGGTGACCGGCGGCGGCGACGAGCGGACGGATGCCGATGCCTTCGTCCTTCCCATCACGGGAGAGCTCGACCTGCACGCGTTCGCGCCCCGCGACGCCGTCGGCGTGGTCGAGGATTATCTCGACGAGTGCCGTCGGCGCGGCGTGCTCGAGGTGCGCATCGTGCACGGCCGCGGCCAGGGCGTGCGACGCGCGGAAGTGCGGCGCGTGCTGGCGCAGCGCGGCGACGTCCGCGATTTCCGTGACGCCCCGCCTGCGGACGGCGGATGGGGAGCCACTCTCGTCCTCCTCGCGCCGCGCGAAGTCAAGTGAGCGAGACCACACGCCGGCGCGCGCGCGAAAAAATCTTTGCCTCCGCGCGCCCGCGCCAGTCGCGGTCCAAATCGCATGACACCTCGCGCACCCGCGTCGTTCCTCGTCGAAAGAGGTCTTGACAAAGGTCGGCACCGATCACTATCGTGGTCGCGTTCCGAACAACACATCGATTCCCGAGACGACCAAGGCGGCTGTGGCCATGCGCAATCTGCAGTTCGGGTTCTTCGACGGCAGTGGCCTCCCGCCCGAAAGCCGCATCCTCATGTTCTACTCGTTCGACACCGAGGAGAACCTGTCCCGATCGGGCATCCTCCATTACCACGTCGCCGAGCAGCGCTTCGTCGGGCCACGCCACGACGGGGAGCTGACGGCGGCCGCGCTCGATTTCCTCAGCCGCGCCGGACGCCTGCAGCGCTCCGCCGACTGATCGGGCGCCCCGGACGCCCGCGGCCGCTGTGGTAGCATTCCCTTTTTCGGCGGCAATCGCCGGCGCACGCAGGAGACTCCATCAATGACCAAGGACACGAGCCGGGGGCGCCCCATCGCTCCCGCGGAAGGCAAGCTGGGCATCCTTCTCCCCGGGATGGGCGCGGTGGCCACCACGTTCATGGCCGGCGTGGAGGCCATCCGCAAGGGCCTGTCGCGGCCCGTCGGCAGCCTCACCCAGATGGGCACGGTCCGCCTGGGCAAGCGCACCGACAACCGCAGCCCACGCATCGACGAGCTGGTCCCGATCGCGAAGCTGGACGACATCGTCTTCGGGGGCTGGGACGTGTACACGGACAACGCCTATGAAGCGGCTCGCAAGGCGGGCGTGCTCCACGGCGAGCACCTCGCCGCGCTGAAGGGTTTCCTGGAGACGATCAAGCCCTGGCCGGCGGTGTTCGATCCCGCCTACGTCAAGCGCCTGCACGGCGACAACGTCAAGAAGGGCAGGAGCAAGCGCGACCTGGCCGAGCAGCTCATCGCCGACATCCAGGCCTTCAAGAAGAAGCACGGCCTGAGCCGGCTGGTGATGGTCTGGTGCGGCTCGACCGAGGTCTACCGGGAAGCCTCCGACGTGCATTCCACGATCGAGAAGTTCGAACGCGGGCTGGACGAGAGCCATCCCGACATCCTGCCTTCCATGATCTACGCCTACGCCGCGATCAAGCAGGGCATCCCCTACGCGAACGGGGCGCCGAACCTCTCCGCCGACATCGGGGCCCTCATCGAGCTCGCGAAGAAGACGAACACTCCGATCTCGGGCAAGGACTTCAAGACGGGCCAGACCCTCATGAAGACCGTCCTCGCTCCCGCCTTCAAGGCGCGCCTGCTGGGGATGGAGGGCTGGTTCTCGACGAACATCCTCGGCAACCGCGACGGCGAAGTGCTGGACGACCCCGAGTCCTTCAAGACCAAGGAGGTCTCGAAGCTCGGCGTGCTGGACCACATCCTCCAGCCCCACCTCTACCCCGACCTCTACGGCAACATCCATCATGTCGTGCGGATCAACTACTATCCGCCGCGGGGAGACAACAAGGAGGGATGGGACGCCATCGACATCTTCGGCTGGATGGGCTACCCGATGCAGATCAAGGTGGACTTCCTCTGCCGCGATTCGATCCTGGCCGCGCCCATCGTGCTCGACCTCGCGCTCTTCTCCGACCTGGCCGGCCGCGCGGGCATGGGCGGGATCCAGGAGTGGCTGTCGTTCTATTTCAAGAGCCCGATGACCGCGGCCGGCCTCTATCCGGAGCACGACCTCTTCATCCAGCTCATGAAGCTCAAGAACACGCTCCGCCATCTCCGGGGAGAGGAGCTCATCACGCACCTGGGCCTGGAGTACTACGACTAGCGCGGGGGGGCAGGCTGGCTAGCCGCACGTAGAGCACGGCGGCGTCGCACAGCGACGGCGACGTGCGAGGGGGGTTTCAGGGGGGGCCGCGAACACCCATCGAGACGATGTGTGAGTGCCCCCCCTGAGATAAAACTAGAAAGGCAATCAATCATGGCCAGCCCTACGGGCCTGATGGTCGGGGTCAAGATCAAGGAGATCGCGACCAAGGACCACTCCTACACGAACTGCACCGTCCTCCACTCGGACGCGATCGGCCTCGTGTTCGAGGTGCAGCGCACGGTCTCCGAAGGCGGCACGATCGAGAACGTTGTGAGCCAGGTCCTCGTGCCCTGGGTCAACATCAACTACGTGCTGCTCATCGAAGAGAGGACCTGAAGCGGCCGCCTTCGTCGACCCCTTGCTGCAGGCCGTCCACGTCGCGGGCCTGATCGTCTGGCTGGCCGCGGCCTTGCTCGGTCAAGGCGCCCTCCTCGTCGCCCGCCCCCGCCGCGAGGCCGCGGAGCTCCAGGCGCGCCGCCGCCTCCAGTCCCTCCTCCTCCTGGAGCACGTCGCGTTCGTCGTCGCCCTCGCCGCCGGAGTGGGCCTTCTCGTGCAACGACACTGGGGCCTGGGCCATGCGCGCTGGCTGGCCGTCAAGATCGGCCTGACCCTGTTCCTGCTCGTCCCCCTGGAGGCCATGCACGCCTGGATCGCTCACGGCTGGATCGCGCGTGGCCTGCGGCAGACGGAGGCACCTCCCTTCTCGAAGGACCTCGTCCGGGGCATCGGCATGGACGACATGCTGCGGGCGCTCGCCGCGCCCCTCCTCGCGGCGAGCCTGCCCCTACTGACCTGGCTGTCGCTGCGCAAGCCGTGGTAGCAGCACGTCGTCCCATTTGACGCGCCCGGTCATCTGCATGAGCACGAACAGCGTGATCACGGCGCCCACGGTGACGGTGAGGCCGGTGTATCCCTCGAAGAAGAACGCGTAGCTGAAGAGGACGAGGAAGACGACCTGGGCCACGCCCGCCTCCAGCACGGCCACGCGCCAGCCCCCCACGAGGCGCAGGTAGCTGACGACGAGGAAGACGCTCGCCGCGGCCGCGATCACGAAGGAGGCATGGACGTTGACGTGGTCCACGAGGTAGGCCAGCAGGAGATGGAAGGCGAAGAACGCCGCGGCCAGGAAGAAGTAGTTCACGGGATGCAGGGACTGACCGCGCAGGGCGCCCAGCACGACCATGACCGTGAAGAAGAAGAGAAGCGAGACGGGCGCGAAGAACGTGATGCGCGCGGCCAGGGGGCCAGGGTTGATGGGGCGGGGGAGTTCCATCCCCAGCTTCTGCCCGGTGACCAGGCTCTGGAAAGTCCAGCCCAGCCGCCAGCCGGTCCCGTCGGAGGTCTTGGTGGAAGGCGAGATCGTGCCCGCGGGGAAGTCGATACGGTCGAAGTCCGTGTGCATGTCGAGCGTGAAGTCGCGGACCTGCGCGACACCGCCGGGTCCGAAGGCGTAGATCCAGGTGTCGAGGCCGCGCGAGCGGTAGGCGACCTCGATCGTGCTCGCGGCTCCCGGCCCCAGCGCCGTCGTGACGTTGACGCCCTGGGAGAGGTCGCCCTGGCCCCCCATGTCGCGGCCGTCCACCCGGACGGTGAATCCGTCGTAGAGGGCCTCCGCGGAGGGGAACGCGAGGTGCACGTCCACCGTGCGCGCCTCGGCGTCGGGGTTGTGGAGCCGATACGTTCCCGCGAACGTCACGCCGTAGGTCGCGTACCAGAGCAGCCCCTTCCGGCGCTGGTCGAGGGCCAGATCCACCTTCAGCCGGCTCGAGTCCAGGGGAATGGGCACGCGGTCGATCACGGTCTTGGAGACCTCGCGCGTGACGAGCTGGCCGCGGGCGTCTTTCTGCTGCACCTGCTCCGTCACCGTCCGCGGCCGCTCGACGGCGGCCGCGGGCGCGGCCTGCTCGTGCCGCCCGCCCCAGAGCCGCGCCACCTCCTTGGCCAGGCGCTCGTCGGACTCACCGGTGCGCGAGACCACGGACGCGCCGAGCGTCGACCAGGCCACGCAGGCGCACAGGAAGATGAATCCGATCCCGAAGAGTCGCGGAATGGTCACGGCATCTCCTTTCGCAAGGGCCCCTCACCGGCCTGCAGACAAGGTGGGCCCCTCCGCCCATCTTCGAATGACGGTGCCCTGAGCAGGTAATGAGGGTTGGGCGATGGGGGGCTGATCTCAGCCCGGACGGCGTCGCTCGAGGAGGATCGCGACCAGGGTCTTGCCTTCCCGAAGCTCTCCCCGGTCGATCATGGCTTCGAGCTCGGTGGGGGTGAAGGCCTGGACCTCGATGCGCTCGTCCTCGTCGCCCTTCGCCTTGGAGGGCACGAGGCCGGTCGCACGGAACACGTGCATGGACTCGTCGCAGAATCCCGGCGTCGTAAAGAAGAACGCGAGCCGGCTCAGACTTTCCGCCTTCTGTCCGATCTCTTCCTGTAGCTCGCGCTGCGCCGCCTGCTCCGGCGACTCGCCGGCGTCGAGGCGGCCGGCGGGCAGCTCCCAGAGGGCGTCGTCGACGGGATAGCGGTACTGGCGGACGAGGACGATCCGCCCGTCGTCCTGGATCGCGAGGACGGCGACGGAGCCCGAATGCCGCACGACCTCGCGCGTCGTGCGGACGCCGCCGGGCTCCTCGACCTCGTCGAGGTCGAGGGAAAGGACCTTGCCCGTGTAAACGCGGCGCGACGAAAGGCGGCGAGCGCCGCTGGTCATGCTCCTAGCGTACCGTGAGGGCCACGTTGTCGAGGAGGACGGTTCCACCTTCCGCGACGAGGCGAATCTCCTTGAGGCGCGCCGCCCGCGGCCGCAGCGCGAGCAGGTCTCCCGTCCAGGGCGTCCAGTCGCCGGGCGGATCACCGGCCGTCACCTCGAGGGTCGACGTGCGCGGTCGGCCATTGGCGTCGTCGTAGGCGACCAGCACGCGGAGCTGGCCCTCGCCGGCCGCGACCTTGTAGGCAAGGCTCAGGGTGGCCGCGCGCGAGGTCTGGACATCCACGCCGATCGGCTGGATCAGCGTCGTGACCGAGGTGGTAGCGGCGGCCTGGAAGATCCGGCCGCGCCGAGCATCGGAGGCGACCACACCCTTTCCGGTGACCGTCCAGGGGTCGAGCCCGGATTCGAACGAGCCGTTGCGTAGCGGCAGGGCCAGGCCCGCGGACGAGGCCAGTCCATCCTGCGCGCGCACCTGGGCGGGCGCCTTGGCCGCGACGGGCGCGGGGTCCTTGCGCGGGGCCGCGGCGGACGGACGTATCCGCGGAGCGACGGGCGCGGTGGCGGCCGGAGGCGCGGCGGCTGCGGGAGGCGCATCCGCCTCCGCCCGTCGCGCGGGGCGCGCCGCGCCGCGCTTGTCGCGCCACTGGCGTGTCTCGTCCGTGTACCGCTGGGCGTTGGCCGCGTACTGGAGGCTCACCTCGATCCGCTGCATGGGCTCCGCGAAGTACTTCTCGCCGGGATCGAGGGCGAGGGCCTTCTTGTAGAAGTCCTGCGCCTGCGCGAGCTCGGCCCGATGCTCCGGGCCGTCGATGGGCAGCGCGTAGGCGAGCGCCTCATGGGCCACGCCGATGTTGTGCATCCGGGCCGCTTCCTTGTCACCCTTGAACGGCTTCCGGTCCACCCAGTTGCCCAGCGCTTCCTTCCAGAGGCCGCCCTGGGCCAGGCGGTTGCCATCCTTGAGATCTCCATCCGAGGCGAGGAGCGCTTCGACCGGATCGGGAGAGAAAGTCACGGTGGCGGCCGCGTGCTGGCCGGCAAGCTCCACCAGGTAATGCTCGAGCGACGACTCGGAGGAGGCCTGCTCGGGGATGCGGACCTCGCCCTTGAACTCGTCCTGGTAGGCGGCGCCCGCGTCCGCGTTGCGCGGGCCGGAAAGGGTCGCGGCCTCGACGTGAGCGCCGATGCGTCCGTGCGCGGTGCGCACACGCACCGGCTCGCTCTTGTTCCCGTAGACGTCCTTGGTGACGTTCTGCTTCTTCTTGGCGTCCCATTCCTGGCGCTCGCCCGTCTTGACGTAATGGGTCTCGTAGATCACGTTGTCGTTGACGCGGGCTTCGAAGTCGTCGACGCTGATGTGCACCACGCTGTCCGCGCCCCCTTTCACCAGCCGCCGCGACCGGTCCGCGGCGAGGGCGTCCTCCACGCGCTGCCGGATGCTGTCGAGCTGGCGGTCGGAGATGGCGCGCGCGTGCCCGGCCACCTCCACCGTGACCGTCTCGCCGACGAGGACGATCTCCGGCGGTCGCGTGCGCTTGAGCGTGACCTTCGTCTTGCTGATGCCGAACTTCGCTTCGGCACTGCTGGCCAGGGCCGCGATCACGGCGAGGGCCGCCAGGGGTCGGGTGGATCTCATGGAACCTCCGGAGAGGCCACATGATAAACCGGACGGGCCCGCCGTGCTTTCAGCGGTGGCGGCGGAGCAGCTCGAGACGCAGGCAGCGGTCGCTCCGCTCCCGCCGGAGGCGCCCGGCTACGAGATCGTCTTGCGGAAGGCGCGGGTCGAGCCGGCCACGAGCACGGTCGCGATGACGAGGAGGGCCGCCACGTTGGGCCAGAGGTCGCTAAGGCCCGCCCCCCGGATGATGATGCCGCGGGACATGGCGATGAAGTGCGTGGCCGGAAGCACCTTGGCCAGGACGCGCAGGGGCGCGGGCAGCGACGCCAGCGGGAAGATGTAACCGGAGAGCATGATCGAAGGCAGCAGGAACATCTGCGCGATCTGGATGCCCTCCATCTGCGTGCTCGACCAGGAGGAGATGAGGAGCCCGAGCGAGAGCAGGGCGAACAGGTAGACGATGGACAGGGCGAGCAGCAGGGGCACGCTGCCGTGGATGGGGACGCGGAACACGGTGGTCATGAGGGCGAGGATCATGAGCAGCTGTACGAAGCCGAGCGCGAGGTAGGGCAGCAGCTTGCCCAGGACGACGGCCACCGGCGAGACAGGCGTGACCATGAGCTGCTCCAGGGTGCCGCGCTCCTTCTCCCGCACGATCGAGAACGTGGCCAGCAGCGTGCCCGAGAACGTCAGCAGGATGGCCACCAGGCCGGGGATGAGGAGGTTCGCGGTGCGGGAATCGGGGTTGAAGAGGAGCAGCGGGAAGACCTGCAGCGGCATGTCCGTCCCGCCCGTCCGCCGCCGCATCTCGTCGAGCGACTTGAAGAGGGCGACGCCGTTGGCGGCGGCCAGGGTCTGGGAAGAGACGGTGGAGTCGCTGCCGTCGATGAGGACGAGGAAGTCCGCCGGTCTCTGGTCGAGGCGCTTGCGCGCGAAGTCGGGCGGCACCTCGATGCCGACGGAAGCGCGGCCGGACACGATCTCGGCCCGCAGCGCCTCGCGCGATCCCACGAACCGCTTCACGTCGAAATAGCTGGTGTTCTCGAAGTCGCGGATGAGGGCGCGGCTCTCCGCCGTCCGGCTCTGGTCGAACACGGTGGTGGGGACGTGGCTGACGTTGGTGTCGATGAGGCCGAAGAGGACGAGCTGGAAGACGGGGACGGCGAGGGCGAAGCGCAGCGTGCCCTTGTCGCGGCCCATCTGCAGCGCTTCCTTGCGCAGGACGGCGGAGAACCCCCTCATGCCGCCGCTCCCGCCGCCGCGCGGCGCTCGGACTGGATCTTCGTCAGGCGCACGAACACGTCTTCGAGCGTGGGCTCGATCGGCCGCACCTTGACCGCGACCCCGGCCGCGCTCTCCAGGTCGGCCGCGATGCGCTCGTCGGCCACGTCTCCGCGCACCAGGAGATGGAGCGCGTTGCCGAAGATGGTCAGGTCTTCCACGTAGGGCAGCTCGCGCGCCCGCCCCATGACGGCGGCCGCGCCGTGTTCGCAGTCCGCCTCCACGCGCCGCGTGCCCTCGGGGGTGACTTCGGGCAGGCGAGTCAGCTCCGACGGCTTTCCCGACACCAGCAGGCGCGAGAGATAGAGGTAGCCCACGGTGCCGCAGCGCTCCGCCTCGTCCATGTAGTGCGTGGTGACGACCAGGGTCACCCCACGTGCGGCCAGCTCGAAGAGCAGGTTCCACAGCTCGCGGCGCGCGACGGGGTCGATGCCGGCGGTGGGCTCGTCCAGGAACAGCACGCGCGGCTCGTGCATGAGCGCGGCGGCGAGGGCGAGGCGCTGCTTCCAGCCCCCGGAGAGCTGACCGGCCAGGCGCTCCCGGTAGGGCTCGAGGTTGGTGAGGGCGACGGCCCACTCGCGACGTTCCTCCAGCCGGGCCCCGCGCAACCCGTACACAGAGGCGAAGAAGTCGAGGTTCTCCATGACCGAGAGGTCTTCGTACAGGGAGAACTTCTGGGGCACGTAACCGATGCGCCGCCGGATCTCCTCGGCCTGCCGCCGCACGTCGAGGCCGTCGACCTTCGCTTCGCCCTCCGTGGGCGCGAGCAGGCCGCAAAGGATGCGGATGAGGGTGGACTTGCCGGAGCCGTTGGGCCCGAGCAGGCCGTAGATCTCGCCCCGCGGCACGGTGAGGCTGACCTTGTCCAGCGCGCGGAAGCGGCCGAAGTCGCGCGAGACGCCGTGGGCCTCGATGCCGGGGCCGCTGGTCCCGTCCATCATCGAAGGGAGCGTGCTCACGAGGCGATCCGCACGAGGGCGGCCATCCCCGGTTTGAGCTCGGGCGCCGGTTCGATCTCGATCTTCACGCCGAAGACCTGCTCCGAGCGCTGATCGAGGGTCTGGACGTTGCGCGGGGTGTACTCGGCCTGGTTGCTCACGTCCACGACCTTGCCCTTGAAGGCACGGCCGGGGAACGTGTCGACGGTGAAGCGGGCCTCCTGGCCGACGCGCACGAGGCCGACCTTCGGTTCGGGCACGTAGACGCGGACCCACATCTGCCCGGGCTCGAGGATGGTGGCCACGGGACGGTTCGCGGGCACGAGGTCGCCGGGGCGGAGGTCCATCGTCTCGATGGTGCCGTCCGCCGGCGCGCTCACCACCGCCTCGCTGCGCTGGCGCCCCAGGTACTGGAGGCCGCTCTTCTCGCGTTCCAGGACCGCCCGCGCGGACGCGATGTCTTCCGGCCGGCTGCCGCGCTCGAGCTGGCGCAGGGCCTCCTGGGCCACGCGGGCCTTGGTGGCGGCCTCGTCGTACTGGGCGCGCGGGATGATGCCTTCCTCGAGCAGCGCGTGGAGCCGGCGGCGCTCCCGTTCCGCCTCGTCGTACTGCGCCTGGGCGGTGGCGCGCTCTTCCGCGCGCGGGCCATTGAGGGCGCGGGCCAGGGCCGCCTCCGCTCCCGCCACTTGCGCTTCCTGCTGGCGTACCTGCGCGTCCACCATCTCCGTCTCGAAGGTCACCAGCGCCTGGCCCTTCTTGACCGCGGCGCCTTCGTCGGCGTGCACGGCGGCCACCCGGCCCCCCGTCAGCGACCCGACCTCGACGTCACGTGCTTCGATCGTCCCCGAGAGCACCAGGCCTTCCGCCTCGCGGTGCCGAAAGGCCCAGAAGGTGGCGGCGGCGGCGACCACCAGCAAGACGGGCACGACGGCTTTCGCGTTCATGCTTTCCTCCGGCGCGCCGGCCTTGGGCCGGATGCGGCGCGGCGCCGTGCGCGGGCGGGACGGATTGCGCCCGACGTGAAGATCTCGACGACGGTCTCGACGTAGTCGTCGAGAGGCACCGGAGGGTCGACGACCTTCAGTATCCGGTGGAAGAAGACGTAGGCGTTCATGGTGCCCATGAAGATGAGGGCCGCGGACCTCGTATCGGAAACCTGGAGACGGCCGGCGTCGCGGGCCCTGCGCAGGTAGTCTTCGAGCACGCCGAAGACGCGGCGGGGCGGGCTGGACTGGCCGCGGAGCTTCTCGCCGAAGTGCCGCGCCGCGGCCGCGTCCACGCCGGACTTGGCGAACAGCCAGCGCGCGATGTTCTCGCCCATCATCCGCTCCAGGAACGGGATGGCGGTGTGGGCCAGCTCCCGGAGCACGGGCGCGGGATCCGCTCCGGCGTCGGCGTCGCGGAGGAAGTCGAGCGGGAAGGGGTCCGTGGTCGTGGCCGGCGGAGCCATGGCCGCCGTGAACAGCTCGCGTTTGCCCGGAGCGTGACGGAGGAGGGCGGCCGGGCTGACGCCCAGGCGGCCGGCGATCTGGGCGAGGGTCGTCCCGTCGTAACCGCGCTCCGCGAACGCGTCGCGTGAGGCGCGCAACACGTCGTCCCGGCTCACTCGCGCGCGCCGTCCCATATCAAATTAAATATATAGCTATTTACTTATTTGTCAAGGCCGAAGTCGGGAGGGCGGCGGTCCGGGCGCGCTCAGGCGCGCAGAAGTGGAAGCAGGTCCTGCAGATCCGGGGGGAGGCGCGACTCGAACTGCAGCCGCTCCCCCGTGCCCGGATGGGTGAACGCGAGGCGGGCGGCATGCAGGGCGGGCCTCGTCAGCCCTTGGAGGGCGGTGCGGGCGGCGGCCCGGCGCGAGGACGGCGTGCGCGTCCCGCCGTAGGTCGCGTCCCCCGCGACGGGATGACCCAGGGAGGCCAGGTGGACGCGGATCTGGTGGGTGCGGCCGGTGTGAATGCGGACGCGCAAGAGGGCGGCGCCGTCGAGCACTTCCACGACCGTATACGTGGAGCGGGCCGCCCGTCCCCGCGGCGCGCGCACCGACATCTTCTTTCTGTGAACCGGATCCCGGCCGATGGCGGCCTCGATCACCCCTTGCCGGGCGCGAGGGACGCCCTGGACGATGGCCAGGTACTCCTTCTCGACGCCGCGCGCGGCGAACTGCGCGGCCAGGGCCCGATGCGTCTCGTCGTCCTTGGCCACCACCATGAGGCCCGAAGTGCCGCGGTCGAGCCGGTGCACGATGCCCGGCCGCAGCACCCCGCCCACCCCGGAGAGGTCGCGCACATGGTGGAGCAGCGCGTTCACGAGCGTCCCCGAGAGCCGTCCCCCGCCCGGGTGGACGGTCATCCCCGCCGGCTTGTCCACGACGAGGAGGCGCGCGTCTTCGTGGACGATCGTGAGGGGGAGCTCCTCGGGCGCGGGGACGGCCGCCACCGGATCCGGCAGCTCGACCGTCACCTCCTCGCCGCCGCGGAGGCGCAAGGACGGCCGCGCGAGACGTCCACCCAGACGCACCGCGCCCTCCGCCATCAGGGCCTGCACGCGGGCGCGGCTGAGCTCGGGGAGCTGTCGCGCGACCCAGGTGTCGAGGCGCGCGCCCGCCGAAGGTCCCGGGACCTTCAAGGATCGCGAGGGGCGGGACACACTCCTCAGGCGGGCGCGGGAGCGGGCGGCGGCGGAGGCGCGGACGGAGGCGTCAGGCGGTTCCGCCGGGCCACGAAGGGAAGGACCAGCGCTACCGCGATGGCCATGAGGATCGCGATGAACTGCGACGTCGAGAGCCAGCCGCCGAACACGCTGCCGCGCACCGCGTCGCCGCGGTAGAACTCGATGATGAACCGCGCGACCGCGTAGAGGAGGACGTAGGCGAGGATGACCTGGCCGTCGAAGCGCTTGCGCCGCGCGATCCGGGCCAGGAGGAAGAAGATGGCCAGGCAGGCGATCGCCTCGTAGATCTCCGTCGGGTGCAGGGGTGTGTCCAGCGGCGTGCCCACCGTGCGCGAGGCATAGGAGTCGCGGAAGGTGACGGCCCAGGGCACCTCGGCCGGCCGGCCGTAACAGCAGCCCGCGGCGAAGCAGCCCAGCCGGCCGATGGCCTGGCCGATGGAAACCGCGGGCGCGAGCACGTCCGCGGTACGCCACGGCGGAAGCGCATGCTTCCGCGCGTACCACCACGCCACCGGGAAGGCGCCGATCAGGCCGCCGTAGAAGACGCCCCCGCTCTGCAGGATGGAGAGAAGCTCGCGCGGGTTGTGCGCGTAGTAGCCCCACTCGACCACGACGAGCAGGACCTTGGCTCCCACCAGCCCGGCGATGAGGACGTAGACCGCCATGTCGGTGACCCGCGCGGGGTCGAGGCCGGCGGCCTTGGCCTGCCGGCTGGCCACCCAGAGGCCGGTGATGAAGGCGATGGCGAGCAGGACGCCATACGTGTGAAGGGTGAGGGGGCCGATGCTCCGTCCCAGGAGGTCGAAAGCGGGGAGGGTGAGCAGCTTGGGGTGCATTGCTCCTTAGTCGCCGTGACCGGCGGGAGAGGCGGCGATCCCGGCCTTGGGCGACTCTTCCATCTCGGGATTGCGCAGGATGTCGATCACGAGCAGGGCGACGCCCACCGTGATGGCGGAGTCGGCGACGTTGAACGCCGGCCAGTGGTGTGGCCCCCAGTACATGTCCACGTAGTCGATGACGTAGCCCAGGCGTGCGCGGTCGAGGAGGTTGCCCACCGCCCCTCCCATCACCATGGCGAGCGCGGTCTGCGGCAACCGGCTCTGTACGGGCATGCGCCAGGCGTAGAGCGCGATGGCGAGCAGGGCGAGGAGGCTGACCACCGAGAACATCAAGGACTGATAGGGCAGCCCCGCCTCGGACAGGATCCCGAAGGCGGCGCCGCGGTTCTGGACGTAGGTGAGGCGGACGAGGCCCTCCACGATCGTGCGGCTCTCGTGGAGCGTCATGAAGTCGTCGACCAGCGCCTTCGTGACCTGGTCGAGGGCGACGATGACGCCTGCGATCCACAGATACGGGGAGCGGCCGGGGACGGGGTTGGTCATCGGCCCAGGCCTTCGAGGACGGCCGCGCACCGCTCGCACACCGCCGGGTGCGCGGGCAGCTTGCCCACGTTCTCCGAGTAGGTCCAGCACCGCTCGCACTTCGCGCCACGGGCTCGCTCGACGCGCACGGTCAGCGGACCTTCACCGTCGGTGAGGGTCACGTCGCTCACGATGAAGAGGTTGGCCAGATTGCCGGGGAAGACGCGGCCCTGGGCCTGATACTCGCGGAGGGGCTCCAGCACGGCGGAGGGGGCGGCGACCTCGACCCGCGCCTCGAGACTGGAGGCGATCCGCTTGGCCGCGCGCGCTTCCTCCAGCGCCTTCATGGCCACGGCCCGCGCCTCCAGGAGGGCGCTCCATGGCTTCCGGTCCTCGACGGACCCGTCCACGTCGGGGAAGAGGGCCAGGTGCACGGACTCGCCTTCCTGCCCGGGGATCGATTCCCAGACCTCGTCCGCGGTCATGGGCAGGATCGGCGCCATGAGGCGCGCGAGGTCGCGGGCCACGCGATGAAGGACGGTCTGCGAGGAGCGCCGGCGCGCGCCGTCGGGCGCATCGCAGTAGAGCCGGTCCTTGAGGACGTCCAGGTAGAAGGAAGACAGGTCCGCCGAGCAGTACTGCACGAGCTGGTGATAGACGACGTGGAACTCGAACTCGTCGTAGGCCTCGAGCACGCGGGCCAGGAACTGGCGATGGCGGGCCAGCGCGTAATGGTCGATCTCCTCGAGGCGGTCTTCCGGCACCGCATCCTTCTCGGGATCGAAGTCGAACAGGTTCGAGAGGAGGTACCGGCAGGTGTTCCGGATCTTGCGGTAGGCCTCCGCCACCCGCTTGATCATCTCGTCCGAGAAGGGCATGTCGTCGCGGTAGTCGACCATGCTGACCCACAGGCGCACGATCTCCGCCCCGTAGTTGTCGATCAGCTTCTTCGTGTCGACGTCGTTGCCCATGCTCTTCGAGATCTTGCGGCCCTGGCCGTCCACGGTGAAGCCGTGGGTGATCACCTGGTCGTAGGGCGCGCGCCCGCGCGTACCCACGCCGATGAGGAGCGAGGAGTGGAACCACCCGCGGTGCTGGTCGCTGCCCTCCAGGTACACGTCCGCCGGCCAGCGCAGCCCGGCCCGGCGCGCGAGCACGGCCGCGGCCGAGGAGCCGGAGTCGAACCAGACGTCGAGGATGTCCTTCTCCTTGTCGAACTGCTTGCCCTCGCACTTGGGGCACACGAACCCGGGCGGCAAGAGCTCCGCCGCCTCCCGCGCCCACCAGGCGTCGGCGCTGTCCGCCTCGAACAGGTCGGCCACGCGGCGCGCGATCTCGGCCGTGAGCAGGGCTGACGAGCAGCCCTTGCAGTAGAAGGCGGGGATGGGCACGCCCCACAGCCGCTGGCGCGAGATGCACCAGTCGGGCCGGGCCGCGATCATGTTGCGGATGCGCTCCTCGCCCCAGGCCGGGTACCAGCGGACCTTCGCGATGGCGTCCAGGGCGCGCTCGCGGAAGCCGCCGATGTCGAGGCCGATGAACCACTGCTCGGTCGCGCGGAAGATGATCGGGTTCTTGCACCGCCAGCAGATCGGATAGGCGTGCGTCTCCTTCCCCGATCCGAGCAGCGCGCCCTTCTCGCGCAGGAGGTCGATCACGCGCGGGTTCGCGTCGAATACCTTCTGCCCGGCGAACAGCTCGACCTCGGGGAGGAACCGTCCGGCCTCGTCCACCGGACAGTAGATGTCGAGGCCGTACTTGACCCCGGTGAGGTAGTCCTCCCAGCCGTGGCCGGGCGCGGTGTGTACGACGCCCGTCCCCGCGTCCAGGGTGACGTAGTCGCCGAGGACGCCCACGGAATCACGGTCGATCCAGGGATGGCGGAAGCGCAGGCCCTCGAGCGTGGATCCCTTCACCTCGGCGAGGGGCTCACCCAGCGCGACGGGCTGCTCCTTCCAGCGCGCGAGAGCGGACTCGCGCAGCGCCTTGGCGATGAGCAGGACGTCGGTCGAGCCCTCGACGGGGTAGAACGCGTAGTCCGCCTCCGGATGGAAGGCCACGGCGAGGTTGGCGGGCAGCGTCCAGGGCGTCGTGGTCCAGATGACGGCGAAGACGCGCCGATCGTGCAGCGCGGGGTGCGTGCTGGCGAGGGTCTCCAGGTCCGCGTCGCAGAGCGGCAGCTTCACGTCGATCGACGGGCTGGTGTGCTTCTCGTCGTACTCGATCTCCGCCTCCGCCAGCGCGGTGCGGTCGGAGATGCACCAGTGGACGGACTTCTTCGCCTTGTAGACGAGGCCCTTCTCCACGAACTCGGCGAGCTGCCGCACGATGGTCGCCTGGTAGCCCGGAGCCATGGTCAGGTAGGGGTCGGACCACTCGCCCATGACGCCCAGCCGCTCGAATTCCTGGCGCTGGATGTCGACGAACTTCTCGGCATAGGTCCGGCACTCGCGCCGGAACGCGACGGGGCTCATGTCCCGCTTCTTGCTGCCGAGGTTGCGGTCCACCTGCAGCTCGATGGGGAGGCCGTGGCAGTCCCACCCCGGCACGTACGGCGCGTCGTGTCCCTGCGCGCCCGCCATCGAGCGGCTGCGTACGATCACGTCCTTGAGCACCTTGTTCAGCGCGGTGCCGAGATGGATGTGCCCGTTCGCGTAGGGCGGGCCGTCGTGGAGGATGAACCGGGGCGCACCCTTACGAGCGGCCCGTAACCGGCCGTAGAGATCCTGGTCCTTCCAGAGCGCGATGCGCCGGGGCTCCGCCTGGGGAAGGTTCGCCTTCATCGGGAAGTCCGTCCGCGGCAGGTTGAGTGTGGACTTGAGGTCTTCGGCGGTGGTCATGGTCGCAAAACATGGCAGCGTAACACGCCGGCAAAAAAGCCGTCAATTCACGGCGCCAGAGGAGTTTGGACCCCGGAGCGCGGGGGCGTTCGGGTAGAATCCCCTCCAGTAGTGAACCCTGGAAGGAGCGTGACGATGCGGCGAAACGCCCTCTTGTTGCTCATGCTGCTGATCCTGCCGTGGCTCGGTTGCGCCAAGGGTCAGGAATGCGATCGCTGCTCCTCCGACGACGATTGCAAGCAGGGCTTCATCTGCAACAGCTTCAGCGACGGCAGCAAGCGCTGCGGCACCGGCACCGGCGCGACTACCTGTCGCGTCCGCTAGTCGCAGCCACACACTTGCGATGGTGGCCGCTGGATGCAGCCACACACTTGCGATGGTGGCCGCTAGTCGCGGGCCAGGTCTCGCGCTAGGTCTCCGCGCGTCGCGCGCCCGAGGCCGGTTGTTCCGGGCTGATGAGGTGCATCCCCGTGTTCCGGCGCGCGGACAGCACTGCCGCCGCCAGCCCCGCGCCCATCAACCCGGTCACCACGGTGTAGCAGACCCAGAAGGTGATCTGCGGCAGCACGCCGAGGTACAGGATCGGCTTGAAGCTGCCGGGCACGAACCGATGGACCTCTCCCCAGAACCAGACGTCGGTCACCCGGCTGAGGTCGTAGTGCGATCCCAGGCGCCACGCGGACGCGACGATCATGAGGAGCGCGACGGCGCCCCGTGACGCGAGCGCGTAGGCGGTCAGCCCGCCGAGCACCGCGCGAAACCCCTTGCCCTCGTCCCAGGCGTTGCGAAGGAAGATCGCTCCCACGACCGGTGCCAGCCACGTGATCCCGACGGGGTGGGTCCAGCTCATCGGCGCCGCCACCTTCTCGAGCGCGAAGCGCAGGGCGGTGATGACGAGGCTCAGGGCGATGGCGGTGCCCACCCAGTGGCGGCGGAGCCGTCCCGCCGTTTCGTCGGGCACGGCCAGGCCCGCCGTCCCGAGCAGCAGGCAGACCGCGGTCACGACGTAGTAGCGGAGGCTGGCGGACGCGGAGGCGTGGCCGGTCACGTAGGCGCCACCGAGCAGGAACTGGCCGGTCGTGAGCGTATCGCGCTGGCCGTGGGCGCTGAGCGCGACGACCAGGGCCGCGATCCCGGCGAGGCTGGTCAAGAGGGCCACGCCCCGCCGACGGTGGCCGGAGAGCCGGCCCCAGTTCAGGGCCAGCGCGGCCGCCGTCCACACGACGGCCGCAGTGAGGAGCCAGGCCAGGCAGCGCAGCCACTGAGCCAGGTGGTGGCCGCAGCGCAGCCAATGGGCCAGGTGATGGCCGCAGCGCAGCCAATGGGCCAGGTGATGGCCGCGGCGGGGCGAGCGGCGTCGTTGACCGGTTCGTCCCCCCGACGTAGTCTCCGTCGAGGGGCGTTCGCCAATGAGCACGGCCATCTTCACGAGTCTCGCGCCCACCCTGCCCGGGGCGAGGACTTTCGGCCGCAGCGGCGAGGTCGACCGCGCGATCCTGCGCACGGTGCTGTACGCCGCCCTCTTCCAGGCCCCTCTCACGGTGAGCCAGCTGCACCGCTCGCTCATGGACGTGGGCGTGGACCGCATCGAGATCCGCAGCCGGCTCCGCCGGTCCTACCTGCGCGAACGCCTCGAGTGCCGAGGCGAGAACGTCTACCTCCGCGGCCGCGAGGCCTGCCTCGATCTGCATCACGAGCGGCGCCGGCGGACCCGGGAGTTGCTCGAGACGCATCGGCCGCTCCTGCAGATGGTGGCGCGGCTGCCGTTCGTGCGCCTGGTCGCGCTCTCCGGGGCCTGCGCGCACGACAATGCGACCGATGGAAACGTCGATCTCTTCCTCGTCGTGCGCCGCGGCCGTGCCTGGTCCGTGTGCCTGGCCACCTTGATCCTGGCCAGAGCCCTCGGCCGCGCGCGCACCCTCGGCCTGAACTACATCGTCGACGAGGATGGCCTCGCCCTTCCCGAGCACGACCTCTTCACCGCGGCCGAGATCGTGGGCCTCCGGCCCCTGGCCGGCGGCCCTTCATACCTGCGGTTCGTGGAAGCCAACGCCTGGGTGGCCGAGCGTTTTCCGAACTTCTTCTGGATGAGGCGCGAGGCGGGTCAGGTTCCCGCCGCGGGCGCCCCGCGCTGGCTCGAGGCCGCGCTCGATCTCGGCTTGCAGTCCACGCTGGAGGCGCTGTGCCGCCGGGTGCTGGGTGCGCGTTTCCGCCGGCGATGGGACGCGGCTGAAGCTCCATCCCGTCGATCACGCCCCGGGCCTGCGCGCCGCGTTCGCGGAGGTCGTGGAGCGAGCGGAAGCGGATGAGTGAGGCCTTCAGCACCGCCCCGGGCGAGGACCGGGCGCGGTGGCCGGGTTGGTGCTGCTCGTACTGCGCGGCGCCACTGCAGGAAGACGCTCACGGCATGATCTGCGCCCGGGAAGGCCGCTGGTTCGCGACGCAGCAGGGCGTTCATCGACTGTTGACCCAGGAGCGGCGGCGCGAGCTGCAGCCCGCCCTCGAGGCCTACCAGCGGGTGCGCCGCGACGAGGGGTGGCGGGCCGAGCGCGGGCTGCCCGACGTCCCGGCGGATCACCCTCACGCCGCGATCTGGCGGCGCCGCGCGCGACATTTCGCGCGGGCGCGATCGCTCGCCCGCGAGCGGCTGGGCCGCGGCCCCTGGCGCGTGCTCGACGTGGGCGCGGGGTGCGGCTGGGCCTCCGCGCGCCTGCTGGCCGACGGCCACCGTGTGGCCGCCGTCGACGTCAGCCTCGACGAGCAGGACGGCCTCCTCGCCGCCGGCGCCCTCATCGACGATCCGTCGCAGCTGCCGCGCGCGGAGGCGGACATGGAGGCGCTGCCGCTGGAGCCGGCGAGCATGGACTTCGTGCTCGCGGCCGGCGTGCTGCATCACGCGGCGCGGCCGGCGCGCACGCTGGTCGAGATACGCCGCGTGACCCGTCGCGGCGGCCTCGTGGCCGTCCTGGATTCGCCCGTCTATCGGCGGGCCGTCGATGGGGAGACCATGGTCGCCGAGCGCGCGGAAGAGCACGCGCGCCGATACGGCTTCGCCCCCGTCCCCTTCGGCCAGGGGTACCTCCGGTGGTCGGAGCTGCCGGCGCTGTTCGAAGGCGCGGGCTGGCGTCTGGAGGTGCACGCCTGGCCGGGCCGCGCGCGGGAGGTCACGCGCGATCTCGTCGAGATCGCACGCTGGGGCCGCCGCACCGCGCGGTTTCCGATCCTGATCGGCCGGCGCGATGGCTAGGACGCTCGAGCACACGTGACCGCGAACCCGATCGGCCTCCTGTTCCGCCACGTCGTGCAGGCGCGGCTCGAGGCGCTCTTCCGGCGGGGAGACCGCGTCCTCGATCTGGGTTGCGGCACGGGCGAGGATGCCCTGATGCTCGCCGCGCGCGGAGTACGCGTGGTCGCCATCGACGCCTCACCGGAGAGGATCGCGCGGGCACGCGAGAAGGCCTCGGAACGAGGGCTCGGCCCCGAAGACTGCCGCTTCGACGTGCGCGGAGCCGAGGACCTGGATGCCGCGGGGTCCCCATTCGACGGCGCGTATTCGACCTTCGGGGCGCTCAGCGGCGCCGACCTTCCCCGGACCGGGGCCGCACTGGCGGCCGCCCTCCGCCCCGGCGCCGCCGTCCTCATCAGCCTGCTCGGGCCATGGCCTTTGCCGGCGGTGATCCGGCGGACGCTCACCGGCATGGGCGATCCGAGGCGCGGCCGCACGCCGCGCGCCGGGCATGCGGCGCCGGCCCTGTCCTATCCCACGCTGGCCGAGGCTCGGGCTGCCCTGGGACCCGGGCTGGACTGGGCCGATGAATACGCGCTCGGTGTGCTCGTGCCCGACCCCGATCGCGAGCAGTGGGTGGTTGACCATCCACAGGCGTTTGGCATGCTGGCCGCCCTCGAGCGCGCCGTGCGGCGCTGGCCGGGACTCCGCCAGCTCGGTGATCACACGGTGCTGGAAGGGCGACGGAAGGAGTGGTGAAGCGTGCCCCGCGCCGCGTCCTGCGCGACGCTCGGCTGTGGAGCGACGGCGCGCTGTCCGCCGGTCACGTCGTCACCGAGGGAGGGCGCGTCGTGGCCGGCGTGGCCGGCGAGAGTGAGGGAGGCGTCGACCTCGCGGGCCGCGTCGTCTTGCCCGGCCTGGTGAACGCGCATGATCATCTCGACTTCTCGACCTTCCCGCCCCTCGGCCGCCCGCCCTACCCGAGCGCCTATGCCTGGGCGGACGACGTCGGCTCCGGACGCGACGACGTCGCGGTGGCCGCCGCCCTGGCCGTGCCCCTGCCGGATCGCCTCTTCCTCGGCGGCCTGCGGAACCTCCTGGCCGGTGCGACCGCCGTCGCGCACCATGGTCCCTACCATCGCGCGCTCGCGCGCCCGGACTTCCCGGTGCGGGTCCTCGCCCGTTACCAGTTCGCGCATTCGCCTGGTCTCACGCCCGCGCTCCGCCGCACGTACCGGACGACCGACCGCCGCATCCCGTGGATGGTCCATGCGGGCGAGGGTACGGATGATCGCTGCCGCGGCGAGCTGCGCGCGCTGGAGCAGGCCAACGTGCTCCGCCAGAACACCGTCATCATCCACGCCATTGCGCTCGGCGACGGCGACGCGCAACGGATCGCGGCCGCGAAGGCCTGCGTGGTGTGGTGTCCGGAAGCGAACCGCCATCTCTACGGGGCCACCGCCGACGTCGCCGCCTTGCGCGCCGCCGGGGTGAGGATCGGCTTGGGGAGCGACAGCCCCGCCTCCGGTGGGCGCGATCCCCTTTCGAACCTGGCCGCCGCGCGCGCGACCCGGGTCGTCGCCGACGACGATCTCATCGAGATGGCGACGAGCGGCAGCGCGGAGGTCGCGCGCTTGATCGCGGGCGGCACGGAAGCGGGCCGGCCTGCCGATCTCGTCGCGATCGATTCCATGGAGGCGTGGCTGGCCGGCGATCGGCGCGCGCTGGCGCTGGTGATGGTGGGGGGGCGGCCTCTCTACGGCGACCCGCCGCTGCTCGACGCGCTCGGAGTCCGCTGGCGACCGGTCACCGTGGACGGCGCCGCGCGCGGATTGGAGACGGAGCTGGCCCGGCGGGCCCGCGGCCTCGTGCGCCGCCATCCGGCCCTGGCTGCGGTGCGGTGGCTCGGCGGTCTCGCCTTCGACTCGGAGGACGACCCTAGCGGGTCTCCACTCCCGGAGGGATCTCCACCTTGAGCCGCTGCTCGCTCTTGGCCTTGCCGTACGTCAACGTCACCTTGTAATCCCCGGAGGCCACGAGCAGCTTCCCTTCACCGCCGTAATCGGTGAGGACGTCCTTGGTCGGTATCAGGTCCCAGGTGACGCGGTTGAGGCCGGCGCGGCTCGAGCCGGTCAGGTTCGCGACCGGCCTGAGGCCCGGCCCCTCGATCGCGATCTTCACCGGCTCGCCGGTGTCTTCCTTGATCCAGTAGGCGAGGAGCGCTCCCTCGGGAGGGTTCGCCCCGCGATAGAGGCCGGTGGTGCCCGCCCAGTCCGCGAATCCGGGAAGCAGGTGCCCGCCGAGGGCAGGCCGCGGGGCAAAGAGGTGCGCGTCCCTGGCCACGACCTCGGCCGAAAGCTGGGACAGCGGCGCGGCATCGTCGAGGATGTACAGGCTGCGGCCGTGCGTGGCGATGACGAGGTCGTGATCGCGCGGGTGCACGAGGATGTCGTCGACGGCCACGGTCGGGAGTCCGCCGAAGGCCGTCCAGTGCGCGCCGCGGTCGAAGCTCGCGAAGAGGCCGAACTCCGTGCCGGCGTACAGCAAGAGAGGGCTGGAGGGGTCCTCGCGCACGACCTTGATCGGGCCGTCCGCGCGCAGATCGCCGTTGATCGCCTGCCACGTTCGCCCCAGGTCGCTCGTCCGGTAGGCGAGCGGGCGGTATTCTCCTGCCCGATGGGCATCGACGGCCAGGTACGCGACCTTGGCATCCGCATGGCCGGGCTCGATGCGGTTGATCCACTGTCCGCGCGCGGGCGCGGGCACGTTCGCGGACAGGTCGGTCCAGTTCGCCCCGCCGTTCTCGGTCACCCATAGCTTCCCGTCGTCGGTGCCCGCCCACAGCAGCCCCTTGGCGACCGGTGACTCCGCCAGCGCGTAGACGACCCCGAACGTCTCCGCCCCGCTGCCCACGGTGGTGGTCTTCGCGGGGTCCTGCGTCGAGAGGTCGGGGCTGATGGCCCGCCAGTGCTCGGCGCGCGCGCGCAGCTCGAAGACGCGGTTCCCGGCCAGATAGAGGACGTCCGGATCGTGGCCGCTGCCGACGAGCGGTGTGTTCCAGTGGAAGCGGAAGGCCGGCGAGCCCTCCGCCGGCTCCGGACGCAGGTTCTTCACCTGTCCGCTTCGCAGGTCCAGGCGCTGGATGGTGCCCGACTGCGACTCGGAGTAGACGACCTGGGGATCGCTCGCGTCGAACACGCAGTAGAACCCGTCCCCGCCGCCCATCGAGATCCAGTCCGCGTTGACGATCCCGTCCTTCGTATTGGTGCGGCTGGGACCGACCCAGTTCTGGTTGTCCTGCAGGCCGCCGCAGATGCGATAGGGGGTCTGGGCGTCGACGTTGATGCGATAGAACTCGCCGGCGGCCATCCGGCTGAGATGCTCCCAGCCTTCGCCCGCCTTGTCGCTCTGGTACAGCCCGCCGTCCGTGCCCAGCAGCAGGTGCTTGGGGTCGCGCGGGTCGATGGCAAGGGCATGGTTGTCGGGATGGACCTTCTCGAACAGGTCTTCCCGGAACGAGCGGCCGCCGTCGTCGGAGACGTGGAGGGCGAAGCCGAGGACATACACGCGCTTGTCGTTGGACGGATCCACGCGGATCTGGCTGAAGTAGAAGGGCCGCGGGTCCAGCGGGCTCGTACGCGTCCAGCTCTCGCCGCCGTCGTCGGAGCGGAAGACGCCGCCGCGGCGGCTGCGCACCTCGTCGATCGTCCCGCCCGCCTCCTCGCTCTGCACGATGGCGTAGACCACCTTCGGGTCCTTGGCATACACGGCCAGGCCGATGCGGCCGCTGCCCAGCGGGAGCCCGCCTCCGAGCTTGCGCCAGGTGGTGCCCCCGTCGGTGGTCTTGAAGACGCCCCCCAGGTCCTTTCCGTCCGTCGTGGCCGGACCGGCCGTGAACGACCAGGGAGTACGGCGGCGCGCGTAAAGGGCGGCGTAGAGCACCTGCGGATTCGATGGGTCGATGACGAGATCGCCTCCGCCCACGCGGTCTCCATACGGCGCGGGCGCGGCCAGCACGGCCTTCCACGTCTGGCCGCCGTCCGTCGTCTTGTAGACCCCGCGCTCGCTGCTCGGCGTCCAGAGGTCGCCCGCCACCGCCACCCAGGCCGTCTCCGGCTGCGTGGGGTGCACCACGATGCGCGCGATGGCCTTGCTGCTCGCGAGGCCCGCCTGGGTCCAGGTGGCTCCCGCGTCCGTCGACCGGTACACGCCGTTGCCCCATCCCGAGCTGTTGCGATCGTTCGCCTCGCCCGTCCCGAGCCATACCACTTTCGGATTGGAGGGCGCGACCGCCACCGCGCCCGTCGATGCGACCGCCTCGTGTTCGAACACGCCCTTGAAGCTCCCGCCGCCGTCCGTGGTCTTCATGAGCCCGCCCGTCGCGAGCGCCACGTAGAACGTGCGGGGATCGGCAGGATCGAAGGCGATCTCGGAGACGCGCCCGCCCATCACCGCGGGCCCGATCTCGCGCGCCTTGAGGGTCTTCAAAGCTGCGGCCGTGATCAGCGGTGCCGGACTCGGACCCGGAGCGGGGGACGCCGGCCGGCGGCCCTGGGCGGTGGCGGCGGACACGAAGAGGGCGGAGACCGCGATAACGGCCGAGGTTCGGATCATGGAGCAGAGTCTATTCCACGGGTGGTCGGACCGCGTCGGCGCCGCGTCCTCTTGATATAATCCCGGTTTCGCGTGTCGCGAACCTTCGCCCTGAAGCGGAGCCACGGAGAGCAACCTGGATGAAAGACCTGCTCGACATCCTTCAAGCGATGGCCGAGAACAAGGGGCGGACGGACAAGCCGCTCGAGTTGTTCCTGGACATGTCGGAGCGGGTCGTGAAGTACGTGGCCGGGGCCTTCGGAGCCAAGATGGACGAAGTCGCCATCCTGCTCTTGACCACGGACTCGCGCCATCTGCGCTTCGTCGCCCCGCGGAAGTTCGCGGATCTCGGCACGATTCCCGTCACGAAGCGCGATTCCATCGCCGTCAACATCTTCGGCCGCAAGGTGGGCGAGGCCATGAACAACGTGCCCATGGTCAAGCACGTCGCGTTCTTCGAGAGCGTGAAGCTGCGCGACCGGGCCGTCCCCATCCAGAAGATGATCACGGTGCCCATCCTGCAGGGCGAGGATGCGATCGGCGTGGCCCAGATCAGCCGCAAGGGCGAGAACGCGGCCGAGGCGGGACCGGACTTCACGGCCGCCGACGTCCGCAAGGCGCAGGACATCTTCAAGGCGGTCGCCCAGTTTTTGATGGCGGCGCGGCCAGAACGGTTCTAGGGCCGGCGCCTCGCTGCTTGTGGCAGCCGCCTATTCCAATCCGGTCCTGATGTAGCCGGAGTCGTCGCCCACGAACGAGCGCGGGCCGGGACTGGCGGGAACGGCGGTGACCCGGAAGCCGTCCTCCTCGATCGTCAGGTCGAAGCGATACCCCTTCCGCTGGAAGGAAGTCGCCGCGTAGGGCACGTCGAGTCCGAAGCCTGAGGAGCGGGCCATCTCCGCCAGCGTGCCGTAGCGGCCCGTCGCCTTCTTGTAGACCTCTTCGCGGTCCATGACGTGACGCAGCGTGGCCACCGCGGGCCGCTCACCCATTCCCAGGTCGCGTGGGCTGCGCGGGCGCTGGGCGAACCGGCGATTGGTGCCGAAGTCGCCGGAACCGCGCTGCCAGCCTTGCCGGCCTTTATACGCGTCGGCGGCACGGTCCCCGGCTTCCCGGCCGTCTACCCCGGCCCCTTCCTCGTCGAGGTAACGGAAGCGCGAATCGGCCGCGCGCGCGGGGGACTCCGCGACCGCTGCGGGCGGAGGTGCTGCCTCGCCGGGGCCGGCCGCGGCCGCGCCGCCGGCCGATCGCGAAGGCGGCACCCCGCCTGCGCCTCGCGCGCCGGCTCCGCCGCTGGATGCCGCGCTTCCGGCGGAGCTGCTCGTCGTCCCCGTGGGTGGTCCGGCCGCCGCTTCCGGCACCGCGGCGGGCGCGGTCTCGCCGAGGCGGGTGGAACCGTCGAGGTCGCGACTCCGGCCGTCGCTCCCGCCGTGCCGCTGATGCCGCCGGCGGCACTGGGCTGCGCCGCGCGCCGGCCGAGCACGTACCAACCGGCCGCCCCCACCCCCAGCACGAGGACCAGCGCGCCGACGGCGACGCCGACCAGCACGCCCGTGTTGGATTTCGTCGGCGCCGCGACCGCGGCGGGCGGAGGCGGGGGAGAGCGCCGCGGCGGCGCGGGAGCAGCCGCCGGCGAAACCACGGTGGCCGGTCCCACGTTCGACGTCTCGAGCGCGCCCTGCAGCGTCGGGGGGGCGTTGATGGTCGGCGGCGTCGCCGGGAGCTTCATTCCCGGCGCCGTCGCCAGCTCCGCCTGGCGGAGGGTCGGCGTCGACCCCGGCCGCGTGAGGGCGAGGAGGTCGTCCGCCAGGTCCCGGCCCGTCTGGTACCGCATCTCCGGTGTCTTGGCCAGCGACTTGGCGAGGATGCGGACGATCTCGTCGGGGAAGGAAGGGTCGAACTCGCGGATGGGCGGCGGCTCCTCGGTGATGATCTTGAAGATGAGGCCGGTGATGGAGTCGCCGCGAAACGCCTTCTTGCCCGCCAGCATCTCGTAGAGCACGGCGCCCACGGCGAACAGGTCGCTGCGCCCGTCCAGGGCCGCGCCCCGCGCCTGCTCCGGGCTCATGTACGAAGGCGTGCCCAGCAGGCTTCCCGTCATGGTGAGGTGATCACCGGAGTCCGTCACCTTGGCGATGCCGAAGTCGGTCACTTTCACGCGGTCGCCCGCCTCGATCATGATGTTGGCGGGCTTGATGTCGCGGTGGACGACGTTGTTGCGGTGGGCGAAGTCCAACGCGTCCGCCACCTGGGCGGCCAGGCTGGCCGCGCGCTCGATGGGCAGACGCCCGGCGCTCGCGATGACGCGGTCCAGGCCGACGCCGTCGATGAACTCCATGGCGAGGTAGCTCATCCCGCTGCTCTCGCCGACGTCGTAGATGGTGACGATGTTCGGGTGCTTGAGCTGGGCGGAGACCTGCGCCTCGACCTTGAAGCGGTTGATCAGCTCGTCCAGGCTCGTTCCGGCCGCGGCCAGGCCCTCGAGGCGGATGGTCTTGATGGCCACCATGCGGCCGAGGATCTTGTCCTTGGCCTTGAAGACCGTGCCGAACGCACCCGCGCCCAGCTTCTTGACGACCTGGTAACGGCCGGCGATCTCGGACGGCTCCGGGACCGGAGCCCTCTGCTCACTCACCTCGGGGACCTCTCGCCTAACCCGGGGGCCAGCCCAGCTTGCGGCCGCCCACGAGGTGCAGGTGGATGTGGTAGACGCTGTAGCCGGCATCCTCGCCGTAGTTGAAGACCAGGCGGAACCCGCGTTCCGCCAGGCCCTCCGCGCGCGCGAAGTCGGTGGCACGTCGCACCAGGCTGCCCATCAGCTCGTCGTCGGCGGGGGTCAGGTCGAGCACGCTCGTGATGTGGCGTTTGGGGATGACGAGGATGTGGATGGGCCCCTGAGGGTTGATGTCGTGGAAGGCGAGCATGGCGTCGTCCTGGTAGGCAATGCGGGCTGGGATCCGGCCGGCCACGATCTCGCAGAACAGGCACGACACGATTTCCGAGTGTACACGAAATCCCGCGGGCTGCCCGCGTCGCGACGGGGGTGGTGACGCCGGTTACCGCCGGCGGCCGATCTCTTCGTCGAGGGCGGGGAGGAACCTCTCGATCAGCCGGGCGTCCTCGCCGAAATCCCATTGCAGCGACCGGCTGTGCGCGGCCACGCTCACGCGCGTGCGCGCGCCCAGGCGCTGCATGCGGATGGTGATGTCGTGGTCGGTGGGCAGGACGCGGCCGCGGGCCGTGGCCTTGACCTCGCTGCCGCCCGGACCCCGGCCGGCGCCGACGAACTGCCAACCCAACCGGTCGAGGGTGGCCTTGACCGCACGGCTCACCTCGGCCTCGGAGGCGGGATAGTCCCGCGGCTTGAGCTCGGGGTATTCGGGAGTCCGCCCCGTCTCGACGGTGTCGAGGTGCGGCCAGCGCAGGACGGCCCACGCGCCGGCGCCGACGAGGACGGCGAGGACGAGGATGCGCAGGACGCGGTCCATCAGCGCGCGCCGAGGTCGAGCGGGATCTGGGGGGCGCGGGCGCCGGCGATCACCTTGCGGGTGAGGGACGACATGGGCAAGGAGGCCAGCTCGTCCGGTCCCGCCCAGATGAAGTGCTCGGGATCGCGCGGCGGCTCGCGGCGGAGCCGTCCTTCGTAGGCCTCGACGCGGATGCGCCGGAAGGTGATGGCGTGCCGCGCCCGCGCGACGAGCGCGCCCGGTTCCACTTCCAGGCCGTGGCGCGCCCGCACCTCTTGGACCAGGTCGGCCAGGCCGCGGCCCTCGAGCGAGGTCTGCGGAACCTCCCAGAAGCGGCCCATGAGCCGTCCCTCGGTGCGGCGGACCAAAAGGACTCGGCCGCGCCGCTCGACCACGACGGCGGCGACGGTCACGTCCACGGGCGCACGCCGACGCCGGCTTTCCGGCAGGTCTTCTTGGATGCCGGCGGCGCGGGCGCGGCAGTCTTCGCGCCAGGGGCAGGCCGGGCAAGCCGGGCGCCGCGGCAGGCAGACCGTGGCCCCCAGCTCCATCAGGGCCTGGTTCCAGTCCCCGGGGGAATCCCGATCGAGCAGCTCTTCGGCCAGGTTGTAGTAGGGCGCGTCGCGCACCCACTTCTTCCCCCGCAGCGCGTGTGCTCGGGCAAGCACGCGCCGGACGTTTCCGTCCACCACGGGGAGGGCGGTGCCGTACGCGATCGAGAGGATCGCGCTCGCCGTGTAGAGCCCGACGCCGGGGACGGCGAGGGCGGCCTCGAGCGTCCGCGGGAACGCGCCCCCGTGACGCTCCACCACGTGACGCGCACCCCGATGCAGGTTGCGGGCCCGATGGTAGTAGCCGAGGCCGGACCAGAGGGCCAGGACGTCCTCCTCCAGCGCCTCCGCGAGCGCGTGGACGTCCGGGAAGCGGGCCAGGAACGCCTCGTAGTAGGGCTGGACGGCCCGCACCGTGGTCTGCTGCAGCATCACCTCCGAGACCCAGATCGCGTACGGGTCGGAGGTCCGCCGCCAGGGCAGGTCACGCCGATGACGGCGGTACCAGGCCAGCAGCGGGCGGCGGAGGGCGGCCGCGGTCACACGCGGATCATACAGGAGCGCGTCATCCCCAGATGGGACGCGCTCCTGATGGGCCCATTAGGAGTCCGCCCCACCGTGACGATGGCGGACTCCTATGCGATCTGCTCGTGGTCGGTCGCGCGCTGGCCGGAATCGGAACCGCGGTCGATCCGCTCGATGTCCGCGCCGATGCCGCGCAGCTTCTCGTCGATGCGCCAGTACCCGCGGTCGAGGTGGTAGACGCGGTCGATGATCGTCTCCCCCTTGGCGGCCAGGGCCGCCGTCACCAGGCAGGCGGACGCGCGCAGGTCGGTGGCCATCACCTGGGCGCCGTTCAGCGGCGTGTGGCCCCGCACCTGGGCCACCCGCCCGTCGACCCGGATGTTCGCGCCCATGCGCTGCAGCTCGGCCACGTGCATGTAGCGGTTCTCGAAGATCGATTCCGTGATCGTGCTGACGCCGTTGGCCATGGTCATCAGGGCCATGTACTGCGCCTGCATGTCCGTGGGGAAGCCGGGGTGGGGATTCGTGGTCACGTCGGACGGCTTGACCGTGCGCGGGGCGCGCACGCGCAGGTTGTCCGGACCTTCCTCGATGCGGACGCCGATCTCACGGAACTTGTCGAGGACCGACCGCAGGTGCGGCGGATGGCAGTTGCGGATCTCGACATCCCCCCCGGCCATGGCGACCGCGGCCACGAAGGTGCCGGTCTCGATGCGGTCGGGGATCACCGTGTGCTCGGCGCCGTGGAGGCGATCCACGCCTTCGATGCGGATGGTGGACCCGCCCGCGCCCTGGATGCGCGCTCCCATCTTGACGAGGAGGTCGGCGAGGTCCACGATCTCCGGCTCGCAGGCCGCGTTGCGGAGGACCGTCTCGCCCTCGGCCAGGGAAGCGGCCATCATGATGTTCTCGGTGCCGGTGACGGTGACGGTGTCGAAGTTGATCTCCGCCCCGCGCAGGCGCCTGGCCTTCGCCTCGACGTAGCCGTGCTCGACCTTGATCTCGGCCCCCATCTTCTCGAGGGCGGTCAGGTGCAGGTCGATGGGGCGGTCGCCGATGGCGCAACCCCCGGGCAGGGAGACGCGGGCACGGCCCTCCCGCGCCAGCACGGGGCCGAGCACGAGGACGGAGGCGCGCATGGTCTTGACGAGGTCGTAGGTGGCTTCCACGGATGTCAGCTTGGCCGCTTTCAGCTCGACGACGCCCCCGACGCGGATGTCGGTCTCGATGCCCATGGCCGAGAGCACGCGGCCCATGGTGCGGATGTCGCGCACCTCGGGCACGTTGCGGAGGATGACGGGCTGGTCGGTCAGGATCGAGGCGCACACGTCCGGCAGGGAGGCGTTCTTCGCCCCCGAGATGCGGACCGTGCCCTCCAGGGCCTTGCCACCGAGGATGCGGATCTTTTCCATTTCTTCCAGTGTAGACGCGAACGGTTTGCCGGAGGGAGGACGCTGCGCTAGCGTGGAAAGATGCGAGGACTGGTGTCGATCGTCCTGTCCTGCGGGGTTGCCATGGCGGCCGGGGCCTCGAACGAGGGCCGAGAGAACGCGGTCAAGCGGGCCCGCCAGCTCGTGGCCCGGGAGCTGTCGACGCACGTGGAGCGGATTGCCGTGGGCTCGGTGGAGCCTGCGCAGTGGCCCGATGCCGCATTGGGCTGCCCGCTAGCGGGGATACAGTATGCCCAGGTGGTGACCGACGGGCTGCGCGTCCGGGTGAGCGCGGCGGGACGGGAGTACGAAGTCCACGTTGCCGGTGAGCAGGCCGTTCTGTGCCCCGAGGCCTCCGCCCCGACCAAACCGGAAGCCGGAGTCCGGGCCCTGGAGACGGCGCGAGCGGCGCAAGCGGCGCGCCGCGAGCTGGCCAAGCGCCTGGGCCTCGCGCTCGGCGACGTCAAGCTCGCCACGGTGCGGGAGATCGACGCGAAGGCGGGGGACGCCTGTCCGCCGCCGGGAGACCCGTCCGGCCGAGCCTACGACGTCCAGGTGACGGCCGGAGGGCGTGCGTACCACTATCGCGCCCGCAACGGACAGGCGGTCTCCTGCCCGTCCGACGCCACGCAATGAAGCGGGCGCGCTCGCCTAGTCGATCTGGAGACGATTCCCGTCGACGGTCACGCGAAGGGCGTAGCGCTCCTTGGCGGCCTGGTCGTGGTCGTCGTCGCCCTGCCCGCGCTGATGACGGTTCTCGTTCTCGGCATCCGCCGCTTCCCGATCCTCGTCCCCGTCCGACCCCGGAGGGTGGACCGAGAGTCCCTGGATGACGACGGTCCAGTTGCCGGCGGCCGGCTTGCTGATCTCGACGCGCTCCGGCGAGTTGGAGGCGGCGCCCGTGACGTCGACCACGCCGCTCGGATTGATCAGCACCATGTCGAGGTCGCTTGTCGGATAGCGGGCCCAGGTTGCAAGCCACGAGGTCTCGAACACGGCCTTGGCCGTGCCGGCGGGGATGGCCACTTCGTAGACGACGTCCTCACCCTCCGCGATACGTCCGACCGCTGACGGCCGGCCCTGCGCCGCGCGCACACGTTCGATGGTCACGTCCGCCGAGATCTTCCCGGCGTTGGTCGAATCGCCTTGCAGCGCGACCCGGACCAGCCCGGTCTGGGGGTTGTCGACGGTGAAGGTCGAGTCCGCGTTCACGAACTGCGAGAGGCGGAAGACCGCGAGCGAGGTCGGCGCATCGACGACGTTGAGGAAGATGTCGTCGCCGAAGAGCGCGTTCTGTTGGGAGGCAGGCAGCTCGGGCGTGACGTTGTCGAGTCTGACCGTCAGCCGATCGGTCCGCACGTCGCTCGGCACGAAGAACTGGGCGACCTGCCCCGGCCTCAGGTCGGCGACGTGCGCCGTATAGCGGTCGTTGCGGAAGAGGATCGGCTCGAAGCCCGCCTTGAGGATGTTCAGGGCCACGATGGGACTCGCGAGCGCCTCCCGGATCCTGCCGTCCTGGACGCCCCCGGCGAGCCTGGCCGCCGCCGCGGCCACGTCGAGCATCCCCTGGCCCTCGTCGATGGGGCCCGACCCGTCCCCGAGCGCAGTGGGACTCGCGGACAGGATCAGGGCCTCTCGGATCTGGAACGGAGTGGCGGAGGGGAAGCCGCCGATCAAGAGGGCGGCCGCGCCGGCGACCGTCGGGCCGGAGAACGAAGTGCCGGAGACGAGGCTGATGCCTCCGCTCGCGCCCTGCGCGAAGGTCGCGAACCCGTTGGCAGTCAGGTCCGGATCGACGCGGCCGTCGGCGGTGGGGCCGCGCGAGCTGAAGTCGGCGGTCTGGATGTGGGAACTCGGACGCCACAGGAGCCCGGTCCCAACCCCGTGCTGCATGTCCCTCAGGATCCGCTCGTGCTTGACGGTGTTGGCGGCGCCCACGGTGAGGCTGCCGAGGCCGGTGCCCGGGCTTCCGCCGGTCATGGCCGCGAAGCCGTCGTTGCCGGCGGCGGCAGCGAGCACGATGCCGGCCTCGATCATCTTGCGCGTGAGCTGATCCTCGAGGTCGCGGGCGGCGAACAGGGTGGGCCCACCGAGGCTCATGTTGACGACGTCGATCTTGAGGGCCTGATAGACGTTCGGGCTGTCCTCGCTGCCATCGCCGGCGACGACGGTCTGTGTCATGCCGTCGTTGAAGTTGCGCCGGAGCGTGATCGCGCGGTCCATGGCGGCGATGATCCGCGATTCAGGGGCGCCTCCTCCGGAGGCGGGGAATACCTTCAGCGCGTAGATCTTCGCCGCGGGGGCCACGCCGACCATCGGGATGAAGCTGGAGGCCGCGCAGATGGCCGGCGTGGACGGGCAGGGGGACTGGATCGCCTCCGGAGCATTCCGCTTGATCGCGCGAACGATCCCCGAGGTGTTCGTGAAGCGGAACGTCGCGTGGCCGGCGATGACGGTCCCGACCCAGGTGCCGTGCGCGTCGTTGAGATGGCTGGTCGCGGAGCGATCGCCCGGCACGAAGGTCTCGCCTCCGAGCACCGTCCCCGCGAGGGCGGCCACCGCGGGCGCGTTGGCCGTGCCCGTGTCGATGACCGCCACCGTGATCCCGGCGCCGATCTGGCCCTGACTCTGGAGCTCGGTCGCGTGAATGAGGTCCTCGTTGAAGTTGTAGTCCTCGGGAGCGCTGGCCAGCTGGACGAGCTCCGCGCCGGTCAAGGGCTGCTCGCCCTCCTGGTCGTCCGCGGGAATGTCGAGCCTCTCGAGTGGACGGGGCGGCGCCATCAGGTTGTCCTTGGTGATGGACTCGGGCCCGACCGCCGCGCCGAGCTCGGCCAGGCGTGCGCGCGGGATCGTCACCGCGAGGGCATCGACGTTCTCGTACTTGTAATCGACCCGGCCCCCGAGGTTGGCCACCAGAGCGGAGAGGGACGTGTAGGGCTTGGGCGCACGAACGATCACGCTCTCGCCGTCCTCGGCCGCCGCCAGAAGCGGCAACAGCAGCAGACCCAGGGTGGTGGCGAGCGCGGCTCGCGCCCCGCGGCGACGGATCGTCGTCATG
>WNFM01011089.1_pt2 | contig 35049 bp, 29 predicted proteins | sample 5400271 | NCBI WGS metagenome assembly WNFM01 (sample SAMN13153352, study PRJNA577476) | soil metagenome | isolation source: 60 cm saprolite on Douglas fir-dominated hillslope | place: USA:California | collected 2013-09-17 | reverse complement strand
AGAACAGCAAGGTTTAACCCCCACCACCCCGCGCAATCAAGCGGCACCCCAATACACAGTACCCACCTTAATCGATTGTTTGTGTTTTTAAAGAACGATGCAAATTCGACTTGGTTGCGGGGGCAGGATTTGAACCTGCGACCTTCGGGTTATGAGCCCGACGAGCTGCCAGACTGCTCCACCCCGCGCCCGAAACTTCGAACTGCGAAAGAGGGCGATTATACACATATGTGGAAAATCCCGTCAACACCCATTTCATCTTTTGCGCAGGGAATCGGGACGCCACGCGACCGGATTTGCTAAATGATTGAAGCGTCTGAAATTTTGCGCAAACCGTGCCGACAGGGTGGGCGCCGGGAAACGGTTCGCCGATTATTTTTCAGGAAACGCTGCGTCGTTCGATCAGCGCCTGCGCCAGCGTGCCGCTGTCGACGTGCTCGAGCTCCCCGCCCACCGGCAAGCCGCGCGCAATGCGCGACACCCGGATGCCCTGCTCGCCCAGCAGCTCGCCGATGTAATGCGCGGTGGCCTCGCCTTCCACCGTGAAATTGGTGGCGAGAATCACCTCTTTTACCAGGCCATCCAGCGCACGGCGCACCAGCCGCTCAAGATGTATTTCCTTGGGACCGATACCGTCCAGCGGCGACAACCTGCCCATCAACACGAAATACAGTCCGCGATAGGTCTGGGTCTGTTCCATCATCAGCAAATCGCCGGGCGTCTCGACCACGCACAGCACACCGCGATCGCGTTTTTGCGACGCACAAATCTCGCAGATTTCGCTTTCGGTGAAGGTATTGCACATCATGCAATGGCGCACGCGCTCGATGGCGATGCGCATCGCATCGGCCAGCCGGGATGCGCCTTGCTGGTCGCGCTGCAGCAGATGATAGGCCATGCGCTGCGCCGACTTGGGCCCGACGCCCGGCAGACAACGTAGCGCCTGGATCAGCGCATCTAGACTCGAAGGTGAACCCATGAAACGCCGTCAGAACGGCATCTTGAAGCCGGGCGGCAATTGCATGCCTGCGGTGAAGCCGGCCATCTTTTCGGCGGACGTGGTTTCGGCCTTGCGCACTGCATCATTCATCGCGGCAGCGATCAGGTCTTCCAGCATTTCCTTGTCGTCCATCACGCCGGCATCGATCGCCACGCGCTTGACGCTGTTGCGACAGGTCATAGTGATCTTGACCATGCCGCCACCGGCCGCGCCTTCGACCTCGACCAGGGCCAGTTCGTCCTGGGCGCGCTTCATATTGTCCTGCATCTGCTGCGCCTGTTTCATCAGCGCGCCGAGTCCGCCTTTGGGGATCATGCTTGTCTTCTCCGTCTATGAATGCGCAGGCCGAATCGAGGCAGTATTCACTTCCGCGCCGAAATCCTGCTGCAGGTTTTTGATGAATGGATCCTGGGCGATCGCCGCTTCGGCGGCGGCCTGCTGCGCCGAGCGTGCGCGATCCTCATGCGCCGCAAGGCTGGCACCGACGGCGGGGCCGATCTTGATGTTGAGCCTGAGGTTATCGCCAAAATGGGGCGAGAGCGCTTCCTTGAGCTTGTCCTGGTAAGCCTTGCTGACCAGATGTTTATGCGCATCCGGCACCGTCAAATGTAATACGCCGTTATCGAAGCCGAGGTATTCGCATTGCCTGGCCAGCATGCCGGCCATGCCCGACATGTTCTGCTGGGCGACAAATGCGGGCCAGTCGCCCGCAAAGCCCGCGCCGCCGGATTGGGCAGCCGGTGCCGGCACCACAAAGGCGGCGGCAGGCTCGCTGGCACCTGCCGGTGCGGCCGCAACGCGCGTCTTCGGCGCCAATGTCTTGGCGGGCTGCTCCTCATACCTTATCGATGGACCGCCGGGCGCATCCTGTCGGAATGCCAGCATGCGCAGCAGGGTCATGGTGATGCCGGACTGCTCATCGGGTGCCAGCGCCAAGTCGCGGCGACCCAGCAGGGCGATCTGATAGAACAACTGCACATCGTCGCGTGACAGCTGTCCGGCGATACTCGCGATCTTGGCGGCCTCCGGGCCCTCGACGGCATCCGGTCCGGCGCTCTGCACCAGCGCCACCTGTGCCAGCACACCGGCGAGGTCCTTGAGAATCATGTCAAACGATACGCTACGCTCGCCCAGCCGCGCGATCTCGGCCAGCAACGCCTTTGCGTCGCGGCCGGCGAGATGCTCCAGCAGCGAAAACAGATAGGTCTGATCGAGCACACCCAACATGGTCGCGACCTGGTCTGCCCTGACTTCGCCGGCCCCGTAAGCGATCGCCTGATCGAGCAGGGACAGTGAATCGCGCGCACTGCCCTCACCGGCACGACCGATCATTTCCAGCGCCGGTTGTTCGTAGGGAATTTTTTCGGTATCGAGGATCGTCGCCAGATGACCCGCCAGCAGCGACGGGGACAGGTTCTTGAGATTGAACTGCAGGCAGCGCGACAGCACCGTGATCGGCAGCTTCTGCGGATCGGTGGTCGCGAGGATGAACTCCACATGCGCCGGCGGCTCTTCCAGCGTTTTCAGCATGGCGTTGAATGCCGATTTCGACAGCATATGCACTTCGTCGATGATGTAGACCTTGTAGCGCCCCGACACCGGCGCGTACTGCGCGGTTTCGAGCAACTCGCGCATTTCATCGACCTTGGTATTGGTCGCCGCGTCGACCTCAAGCAGGTCCACGAAACGCCCGGCGTCGATATCGGTGCAGGCCTTGCATACGCCGCAAGGCTTCGAAGTGATGCCCCCCGCGCCGTCCGGGCCGATGCAGTTAAGGGCTTTGGCGAGAATCCGCGCCAGGGTGGTCTTGCCCACGCCCCGGGTGCCGGTGAACAGATAGGCATGGTGGATGCGTCCCGTATCGAGCGCATTCGCCAGCGCGCGCACCACATGCTCTTGGCCGACCACGTCGACAAAATTGCGTGGCCGCCATTTGCGCGCGAGGACTTGATGACTCATCGAACGGGGATCCTGAAAAGAAGGTGGCGAGCCTGACCCTCGGCACTTCAACTACTTCGCTGTGGCTGCTTCGTTCCCGACCTGACCAGGTTCACAAAGGCTGAATGCGAGGAGACCCGCCAGTTGAATTTTATCACGCGCGGGGTGAACAAATCGTCGACTGTTTTTTCGATTATTTCTTTATATGGCGCAAGTGCGGAAGCCGGCGAACATATCGTCGCGCCCCGGGAGATAGAAATTGCGGTACTGCGGGTAGCGCAGGCGCGCATGGGTCGCGAACGATCCGCCCCGCAGCACGCGGTGGTTATGGAACCAGGGTTGCGAATACTCCTGGTAGGCGTCCGGCACAAAGCCGGGGTAAGGTGCGAACGGGCTCGCGGTCCACTCCCAGACATGGCCTGTCGACGTCCGATAAGCCGTCGATTGCACCGCCGCAAATTCCCATTCCACCTCGGTCGGCAAGCGGCGATTGATCGCTGCGCAATACGCCTCGGCCTGCCAGGCGTTGATATGCATGGCAGCGAGACCGGCATTCTGGCGCTGCGGGCGGCTCGCATTGCGCGCCCGCCAGTCCCAGCCCGCCGCCGACCATAGGCGCCGGTCGCGATAGGCATCGCTGGCCTGGAATTCGGCGAACTCCGCCGCCGACACGACGCGCGCGGAAATCGAAAACGGCGCGATCACGATGCGATGAGCGGGCTTTTCGTTGTCGAACACGAATGAACGCCCGCTGCCGTCGCCCAGCGGCAGCTCGCCGCCGTCGAAGACAATATCGCTGTTCACGGCAGGCAATACCTGACGCGAGGCAACGCTGGCCGGCAGCGGCAACCCCAGTGTGACCAGGGTCATCGCCAGCGCCTCGGCGTGCATATCTTCATGCGCCAGCGCCAGCTGGAAATAATATCGTTGCGAAGAGGTGCTGCCCGCAAGGGCAAGCAACATCGCTGACAGGACATCGCGCATATAGCCCAAACAGACTTCGCGATCCGGATAGACGTTGCGCCAGCGCGTGTCATGCGCCACCTTGGCGGAATCGAACAGGCTATCCGCAACCGCCAGCCGTGACGGCGGCAACTGCGGCTCGCGATACGGGTAGCGCAGGCAAAAATATTCGGCGAACCAGGCGATATGCGCGAGTTCCCACAACGGTGGATTGATGGTCGGCAGGTAAGGAACGCGGGCGGGTTCCCACAGCGGCCCAGGCAGGTCGCGGTACAGCCCCAGCGTATAATCGCGTTGGGCTTGCAAGGCTGCGGTCAGCCCCGCGACGTCTGAAGGAAAACTCGATCTCTTTTCAGCCTGCACTCATGCCTCCTTCGCCACCGCAGATCATCATCGTCACGCCCTATCTTGCCGGCGCCAACAACGGCAACTGGCGCACGGCGCATCGCTGGCAGTCGCTGCTGTCGGGTGATTTCAGGGTGATTGTACAAGGCGACTGGCAGGGCGAAGCCTGCGATCTGCTGATCGCGCTGCATGCCCGCCGTAGCGCTGCGGCGATCCGGCGTTTTCGCCAGGACCGCCCGCAAACCCCGCTGGTGGTGGTGCTGACCGGCACCGATCTGTACAAGGACCTTGCCACCGACAATGAAGCACAGCGCTCGCTGGAACTCGCGGATGCCCTGATCGTATTGCAGGAAGACGCGATCCAGCACGTGCCGCGGGAATGCCGCCGCAAAACCCATATCGTCTACCAATCCGCCAAAACGCTGGTGCCGGCGGACAAGCCGCATGACCGGCTGAATGGCGTGGTAGTCGGCCATCTGCGGCCTGAGAAAGATCCCGAGACCGTTTTTCGCGCGATTGAATCGCTGCCGGCAACCGCACCCATTCACATCCTGCACATCGGCGCCGCCCTCGACGTCGGGCTTGCGGCCAAGGCGCACGGCCTCAGCCATCGAGGACAACACTATCATTACGCCGGCGCCATGGCGCATGGCCTGACACGCGCCGCCATCAAGCGCGCGCATCTGCTCATCCACCCCTCGATCATGGAAGGCGGCGCCAATGTGATCGTCGAGGCGCTGTCCTCAGGGACAGCCGTGCTGGCCTCGCGCATGTCGGGCAATGTCGGCATGCTGGGCGCCGACTATCCGGGTTATTTCCCGGTGGGCGATCATGCGGCGCTGGCGCAACTGCTGCTGCGTTGCGCGCAGGATGCGAACTTTTTGTCGCGACTCAATGTCGCATGCCGGGCGCGGGCCAAGCTGTTCCTGCCGTCCACCGAGCAGATCTCGCTGGCCCGCATCGCCAATGGCCTGCTCGAACAAAACCGCTGACATCAAAGCCAAATCCGATTCGGCGGCAAAGTCGTACAATCCCTTTCTGCACGCAAACGGATACGGATACCTAAACGGAAATTCGCATGAACGATCTGACCGAACTGAAGAACATCCCGCGCCTCACCTCGCTTTCGCATGGCGGCGGCTGCGGCTGCAAGATCGCGCCCGCGGTATTGCAGCAAATCATTTCCAAGGCGGACGTCTCGTTCCTGCCCAAGCAGCTGCTGGTCGGCATCGAAACCGCCGACGACGCGGCCGTCTATCAGATCAACGAAACACAGGCGATCGTCGCCACCACCGATTTTTTCATGCCGATCGTCGATGATCCCTACGACTTCGGCCGCATCGCCGCGACCAACGCCATTTCCGATGTATACGCCATGGGCGGCACCCCGCTGTTCGCGCTGGCCCTGGTCGGCATGCCGATCAACACCCTGCCGCTGGCAACGATCAAGAAAATCCTCGACGGCGGCGAGTCGATCTGCAAACAGGCGGGCATTCCCATCGCCGGCGGGCACACCATCGATTCCGTCGAACCGATTTACGGCCTGGTGGCCATCGGCCTGGTCAACCCGAAGAACCTGAAACGCAATGCCGGCGCCAAACCCGGCGACAAATTGATTCTCGGCAAGCCGCTGGGGGTGGGCATCCTCTCGGCCGCGCTGAAAAAGGAAAAACTCGGCGATGCCGGCTATGCGGCGATGATCGCCACCACCACGCAGCTCAATACGCCCGGCATCAAGCTCGGCCAGTTGCCCGGCGTCAACGCACTGACCGATGTCACCGGCTTTGCCCTGCTGGGCCACTTGCTGGAAATCTGCCGCGGTTCGAAAGCCGGCGCGACCATCGACTTCGACAAGCTGCCATTGATCGACGGCGTGCTCGATCTGGCGCGCCAGGGTTTTGTCACCGGCGCCTCGGGGCGCAACTGGTCAGGTTACGGCCACGATGTGCGCATCGACGCGAAATACGGCGACGAATATCGCAACCTGCTGACCGATCCGCAAACCAGCGGCGGCCTGCTGGTGGCCTGCGACCCGGCGAGCGTCGACGAAGTGCTGGCCATTTTCCGCGCGGAAGGATTTGCGCACGCGTCCGTGATCGGCGAGATCGATGCCGGCCCGGCGCGGGTGACGGTTCGCTGAGCCGCCACCCAATAAGCAAACCCCAGCATCCATGCGGCTTTCGAGGCAAAAAAGGCTGGAAAAGCGCATGGATGCTTGGGTTTTATATTTTTTCCGCACCGTCCGACGCTGAGGCAGCGAATCAAACGGCAGCAGGATCGTAAGGATCATCCGCGCGATGCGACTGGATTCGCGCTGACTGACAAGAAATTTCCGAGGAGGCGGCAATGGCTCAAGGCAATCCGCAGTTGACGACAAGCCCCAGCACCAAGGTGGCGCCATCGGGCAGCCTGGTGGCACTGGAAGCGCGTTTCACCCAGATACGCACCACCACCGAAAAATTGGTCGCGCCCCTGTCGCCCGAAGACTGCAATCTGCAATCGATGCCCGATGCCAGCCCGACCAAATGGCATCTGGCCCATACCAGCTGGTTTTTTGAAACCTTTGTGCTTGAGCGCTTCGCCGCGGATTTCAAGCCCTTTCACCCGGCCTTTCGCACGCTGTTCAATTCCTATTACAACGCTGTCGGCGACAAGCATCCGCGCCATCAGCGCGGCCTGATTTCGCGGCCGATTCTCGACACCGTGCTGAGCTATCGCCGCCATGTGACCGAGGGCATCCTCACGCTGTTGCGCGGACCGGCGGTGCGCAATGCGGACTTCATCCGGCTGATGTGGCTGGGCTGCAATCATGAGGAACAGCACCAGGAACTGATCCTGACCGACTTGAAGCATCTGCTGGCCCAAAGTCCCCTGAAACCGGCCTACCAGACGCGCTGGCCGCTGACGCCGATCGAAAGACAGCAATCGCGCTGGCTGCGCCATGCCGGCGGCCTAGTCGAAATCGGTCACCAGGGCAACGGTTTTTCCTTCGACAACGAAGGCCCGCGCCACCAGGTTTTCCTGCTGCCTTACGAGCTGGCTTCGCATCCGGTCACGCATGGCGAGTTCGCCGCCTTCATTGCCGCCGGTGGTTACCGCCGTCCGGAACTGTGGCTGTCGATGGGCTGGGACTGGGTGCAGAACAATGCGATCGAAGCACCGCTGTACTGGGCATCGCATGGCGAGGGCTGGAAGACGTACACGCTGCACGGCATGGTCGAGATCGACACCAATACGCCGATCTGCCACATCAATTATTTCGAAGCCGACGCTTATGCGCGCTGGGCTGGCGCGCGCCTGCCCACCGAGGCGGAATGGGAGTACGCCGCCGCCGGACTCGCGCAGTCCGGCGGCATTCGCGGCAACTTTCTCGAAGGCGGCGCCCTGCATCCCCTGGCTCCGCGCGAAGAACTGCCGGCGGACGCGCCGGCGCAGATGTTCGGCGATGTCTGGGAATGGACACAGAGCGCCTACCTGCCCTATCCGCGCTATCGGCCCGAGGCCGGCGCGGTCGGTGAATACAACGGCAAGTTCATGTGCAACCAGTTTGTGTTGCGCGGCGGCTCCTGCGTCACGCCGCAGCGCCATATCCGCGCCAGCTATCGCAATTTCTTCCCGCCGGATGCGCGCTGGCAATTCAGCGGGCTGCGGCTGGCGCGCGACCTGGAAAAAACCGTGGCATGAGCGCCCAGGTGTCGCGGGCGATCGCGCTTTACGCCAATCTGGCGCCGCAATACGACGCTGAAACGCGCTACATCACCGGCATCCGCAAACAGGCGATCGCCGCACTCCGGTTGCAAGCGGGTGAAACCGTGCTCGATGCCGGCTGCGGCACCGGCTGGTGCCTGCCCGCACTGGCTGCGGGGGTCGGCGTTGGCGGGCGCGTGATCGGCTTTGAACCCTCGCCGGATATGCTCGGCATCGCGCGGCAACGCGTGCGCGCCCTCGACCTGGCCCAGGTCGAACTGCAACACGCCTGCGGTGAAACGGCGGCCTTGCAACGCCCGCCGGATGCCATCCTGTTCAGCTACACCCATGACCTGATTCGCTCGCGCGCGTCGTTGCAGAACATTTTTCGCCAGTCGCGCACCGGCACCCGCATCGTCGCCTGCGGCACCAAGCTGTTTCCGCAATGGTTTGCGCCGGGCAACTGGTATCTGCGCCATACGCACCGCGCCACCATCACCGATTTCGACAGCTTCGATCGTCCCTGGACCTTGCTGGCCGCGCTTTGCGCGCAGCATAAAGTGCGCGTGACGGTGCCGGGCAGCCGCTATTTGTTCGAGGGCGTTTTAGGCTGATTGCCCACAATTGGATAACGCAGATCGCCTGTTGGCGCGGTTCCCGGGGCATTTTTGGCCCGGAAGACGCGCCAATGCTGGACTTTAAATTCTCAAACGGCGGCGACTGTCACTGCGCGTAAAACACCCAGAACGCCTGCGCCGCATCGCTCCAGCAGCGAATATCGTTGAAGCCGGCGCTGCGCAGCAAAACCTCGAATTCATCGCGCGCGTATTTGTACGAGCTTTCGGAGTGAATGCGTTCGCCGCGCGTGAAGCGGCGCGCGACGCCGTCGATGGTGACGATCTGGTCCTCGGTCGCCTCGAGATGCATCTCGACGCGGCCGAGCGCCGCGTTGTAGCCGCCGACATGGCGCCAGCGCGATTCATCGAACTGCGTGCCGAGCACGCGGTTGACATGGCGCAGCGCATTCAGGTTGAAGGCGGCGGTGACGCCCAGCGCATCGTCATAGGCCGCATCGAGCAACGCCTTGTCCTTCTTGGCGTCGACGCCGATCAGCAGGCCGCCGCTGGCAAGGCGGCGAATCTCGCGCAAAAAACCGACGGCTTGCGCGGGATCGAAATTGCCGATGCTGGAGCCCGGATAAAACATGGTCGCATGCCCGTGCAGCAATTCCGTCGGGATCAAGAGCTGGCGCGAGAAATCGGTGACCAGGCCGACCATGTCGATCTCGGGGAAGTCCGGCGCCATATTGGCCAGGGCCACATCCAGCGCCGGCCCGGCGATGTCGACCGCCAGATAGCGCTGCGGCTCGATGATGGGCAGCCAGGACAGCGCCTTGCAGCAGTCGCCCGCGCCCAGATCGACGAAGGTGCCGACGTTACCCATGGCCGCCGCGATCTCGGCGCGGTGTTGCTGAAAAATGCCGCGCTCGGTGCGCGTGGGGTAATACTCGTCGAGCTGGCAGATGGCGCCGTACAAGGCGCAGCCCAGCTCGTCGTAGAAATACTTGGGCTCGATATGCGCGGGCGACGCGCGCAAGCCCGCGATCAGCGCGGTGCGCTCGGCGGCCTCATTGGTCTGCAATCTGTCGATGATGCGGTGTACCCCGCGGCCGGCGTATCGATCCATGACTGTTTCCGTCGTTGGCAAATCGCGAAACTTGGTTAGCCGGTATTGCGCGGCGCGGTTGCCGTGCCGGGTTCGGATTTTGTGGCCGAGGTCACCGCCGGTTTCTGGAGACGCCGGGCCTCGCGCATCAGCGGCGCGAATTTTGCGCCGATCTCGGCCGAGGTCCAGTCGATTTCGCCGAAGTAGCGATAGCGGGCACGACCGTCCGCGCCAAGCACGAAGCTCATCGCGCCGTCGCGGTCCAGCAGGGTCACGAAATCCACGCCCAGTTTGCCGTAGAAATCCCGGATGCGCGCATCGGCCTCACCCAGGTTCACCGTCACCACCTCGAAAGGTTCGTCGCGCATTTCGGTCTTGAGGCGCATCAGGGTCGGCATCTCGGCCACGCAGGGCTCGCACCAGGTCGCCCAGAAATGCACCACCAGCACCTTGCCGCGCCACTCCTTCAGGCTGCGCGGCCGGCCCTGCAAATCCTTCAGCGCCAGCGGGGGAATCGGTTGTTTCCATTTCTGCAATATTGCCGCATCCGGACTCGCACCGGCTGGCCCCGCCTGCGTCTGCGCGAGCGGACTGCCGACGGCGACCAGGGCCGCGATCAACCCTGTGCGAATATATCCCATGCGCTTGCCGTGGCCAAGCACGCTCAAACGATCTCGCGCGAGCTGATGGTGTACTTGAAGCTGTCCGGATCGAGCTGGTCCAGGCGGCCCTCGGCGGTTTCCGCATTCGGGTACATGAAGAACACCAGCTTCGATTTCTTCGAGCCCGGCATCGCCACATNNNNCCCACAGGAACTGGCGCGCGGCGACCACCTTCGGGTCGTCGATTTTCTTGCCGCCCTCTTCTTCAAGGATGACCTTGCGTACATCGGCCGGGTCGACCGGAATCCAGCCCACGTTCTGCGCATAGAATTCCGCGCGGCAATGCTGGGCCTTGGTGATATCGCCGGACTTGCCCAGCGATTTGTAGCCGCGCTGCGAATCGGCCACACGGATGCCGTAGACATCGCGGGCCGGCACACCCACTGCGCGGCACAGCGCCACGAATAGCGCATTCAGGTCGCCGCATTTGCCGCCATAGCTGTTGTTCTCCAGCATGAATTTGACATCGCCGACGCCGCAGCCGCGCACCTTGGGATCGCGATAGGTGTTCTCCACCACCCATTCGTAAATCGCCCGCGCCTTGTCGGTATCGGTCTTCGCCCCCTTGACGATGCCGTCCGCGGTCGATTTCACGATACCGTCGGTAGGCATGAATTCGGTCGGCGCCAGATAGCGCTTCAATTCCTCATTCGAGGCCAGCATGCCGTGTCCGCCGGCCGGGTTGACCGAGTAATTGCGGGTCGCAAAACGGCTGGTCAGGGACAGCACCGGCCTGGCGCCTTCGGCAAAGGTCGCCGAGACAATACCGGCGCCGTAACGCATATCGGTCACCAGTTCCACCTGGCTGCCTTCGACCTGCCAGGTATTGCCCAGCGACTTCTGGTACGAGGTATCGACCGTGCTCGGCGTCGGCAACCAGACACGCGTGGTGCCGACCGGCTTCAGCACTTCGACACGCTTGGTCACTTCAAAAATGCGCCAGCCATCATTGCCGGGCGCGCCCTGCGCGAACGCAGCGCCGAGGGGCAGCGCGCTGGAGACGGCCGCGGCCAGCGGCGCCGTTGCGGAAGTCTTGAGGAAGGAACGACGGTTCATGGTGTATCTCCGGAATGGTGGCAGACGGTATCGGACAATGCGGGCCTAAACACTAGGCACCAGGCGCGGGCGGAAACAGAAACCGGCACCGCAAACCAGAATAATACCTTGGACGCAGAGTCGATTTGATTCGACAAGGTTCATACGGGCGAAGTTCGCTTGCGGTTTCCGTTTGTCATCGGCAAACACGACCCGGTGGGTGGCGTTTTAATTTGGCGGAGAGGGCGGGATTGTGCCGCCGTCGGCTTAGGCCGATGACGTCATCGCTTCGCGACCGCGCTTTGCGCGTCCAAGGGAAGTCCACTGGACTTCCCTTAGTCGAACCCGTGGCGGGCTCTGTTTACCCACCGCACTCGCCAAATGAAAACACCACCCGGTGGGTGGCGTTTTAATTTGGCGGAGAGGGCGGGATTCGAACCCGCGGTAGGCGATTAACCTACGCACGCTTTCCAGGCGTGTGACTTAAACCGCTCATCCACCTCTCCGGTGGTGCATCTAAACTGGAATTGCCTGTGGGGCGGCAAGCGGCAAACCGACCTTTCAGGCAGCCCGAGATAATAAACGACTGCTGTTGTTAAGGCAAATCGTCCGGGTGCGGAATCGCGGCGAAATGAACGGAGGAATGGCGGTGAACCGCGGCGAGGGCCACAGGCGGCCGCTATTTTCTCGACAAGACCAACCAGCGGAACCCGAAAAGCTGTTTCCAGAACAGTCCAAGCAGCACCGCGAGCATGGCCAGATGCACTGGCGCCAGCCCGATCCATGCCGGTATTTTTCCCGAGGCCGTCCACGCCTGAAAAATACCCATCGAATGGTAGTAAAGAAAGAAAATAAGTATCGCGAAGATCAGATTCCACGACGTGCCTGACCTCGGGTTGACGAACGACAGCGGGATCGCGATCAGGGACAGGATCATCGCCACCATCGGCAGGGCAATGCGCCAGTGCAGTTCGGCGAAATTCTCGGCAGTGCCATCCATTGCCAATGCAATGGTCGAAAGCGCCTTGGTGGGCAGATCGCTGACCGCGACCTCTTTGGCCTCAAGGCGGATCATCCAGCTCTCGAAATCGGTGATCTGGAAGTCGAGCGCGCTCGGCGTTCCCTCGTAGCGCCGCCCGTTCATCAGGACCAGGAATTTGTCGCCATTGGGCGCCGTTTCCGTATGGCCCTTCTCGGCGACCACCACACCGAAGCGGCCATGCTGATTAAATTGCACAAATACGTTATTTACCTGCTCGGTCGAGCTTGAGGTTTTATCGACGAAGAACACCTGGTTGGCGCTGCGGGTCTCCATGAAATTGCCGGGCGTCAGGCGCGAAACGTCGTCGCGGCTGCGGAGGATGCGCTGGTATTCGACGCTTTGCGCCAGCGCCCAGGGGGTAAGCACCAGGCTGAGCAGGGCAATGATGGCGACAACGGGCAAGCCAAATCCCAGCACCGGCTTTACCCAGGCCGTCAGCGGCAAACCCGATGAAAACCACACCGGCATCTCGCTATCGCGGTAGCTGCGCGATAGCGTCAGCAGCACGGCGATAAACAGGGAAAGCGAAAGCACCACCGGCAAATAAGACAAGAGCGCGAAGCCCAGCAGGGCGATCACCGCTTCCGGTTCCTGCAAACCGTCCGCCACCCGGCCAAGAAGACGAACCAACTGGAAAATCAGAAAAATCGTCGTCAATACGGTCAGCACCGACAAGCCGATGGCGGTGAATTCTCGGAAAAGGCTGCGTTTGAAAATGTGCACGGGAAAATTTGACGCGCAATAACCTTGATGGAAACTGGAAATGGAAACGGGAACGGGACCCGGCATGACGGCGGTTTGCTTTGACGCCGTACCCCCTAAACAGCGATAATTTCGGTTTCCGCCAAATTGACGTCCGCCTGTATCGGGTTGATGAGGCGATTCTTAACGCGCATGGAGAAACCTCGTGGAATTTAGCATAAAAGGCGGCGACCTCTCGAAATTCAAGACCGATTGCATCATCGTCGGCGTATACGACTCCAAGAAACTGTCCGCGGACGCCAGGAGCCTGGATGCCGCCGCCAAGGGCGCCATCGCGCACGCCGCCGCCTCCGGCGACATCTCCGGCAAGGTCGGCAGCACCCTGTTGTTGCACGGTCTCGCCGGTATCGCCGCCAAGCGCGTGCTGCTGGTCGGCATGGGCGATGAGAAATCCTATGGCAATGTGGCCTTCAAAAGCGCCATCAGCAGCGCGTTCAAGGGGCTGAAGGGCACCGCGGTAACCGACGTTGTACTGTCGCTCGACACCAAACATGCCGGCGACATCGCCTGGAAGGCCGAGCAAGCCTGCATCCTGGCGATCGAAGGCGCTTACCGCTTCAACCGGATGAAGAGCAAGGTGGACGACAAGCATGTCGGCAAGTCAGTGACCTTCCATCTCGACGGCAAGGCCGACGAAAAGGCACTCAAACAGGCGCTCAAGCGCGGCCAGGCCATCGGCGAGGGCATGAACCTCACCAAGGATCTCGGCAACCTGCCGCCGAATATCGCCACCCCGGCCTATCTGGCCAATACCGCCAAGGATCTCGCCAAGGCCTATAAATTCAAGTGCACCATCCTCGAGAAGAAGGACATGGAGAAGCTGGGCATGAACACCCTGCTGTCGGTGTCCAAGGCTTCCTATCTGCCGCCGAAGTTCATCGTGCTCGAGCACAAGGGCGGCAAGAAAGGTGACGCCCCTGTGGTGCTGGTCGGCAAGGGCATCACCTTCGATACCGGCGGCATTTCGCTGAAACCCGCGCCGGAAATGGATGAAATGAAGTACGACATGTGCGGCGCCGGCGCGATGCTCGGCACCATGAAGACCGTCGGTGAGTTGAAGCTGCCGATGAATATCGTGATGCTGGTGCCGACCTGCGAAAACATGCCCGGTGGCAATGCCACGCGCCCGGGTGACATCGTCAAATCGATGTCCGGCCAGACCGTGGAAATTCTCAACACCGATGCCGAGGGCCGCCTGATCCTGTGCGACGCGCTGACCTATGCGGAGCGCTTCAAGCCGGCCTGCGTGGTCGACGCCGCCACCCTCACCGGCGCGATGGTGATTGCACTGGGCCATGTCACCACCGGCATCTTCGCCAATGACGACAAGCTCGGCGCCGAACTGGTCGAGGCCGGCAGCAATGTGCACGACAAGGCCTGGCTGCTGCCGATGGGTGCGGAATACGATGAAGGCCTGAAATCCAACTTCGCCGATATCCCGAACATCGCCGGCCGCGCCGGCGGCTCGATCACCGCCGCCTGCTTCCTCGGCCGCTTCACCAAGAGCTACAAATGGGCGCATCTGGATATCGCCGGCACCGCCTGGAAATCGGGCGCCGAAAAAGGCGCGACCGGGCGTCCGGTACCGCTGCTGGCAAAATTCCTGATGAAACGCGCCGGCGTCGGCGTTTAGCGCGCCGCCCGGTGAACCCCTGATGCCTCTCGATATTTCTCTTTCGACGCGCGACAGGATGAGTGCAAACCAAACCTGTCGGCGGCAATGCATGCGGGGGCATCGGGCATGACCGAAGTGAAATTCTTTTTCAATGTCGACCACAAGCTGAATTTCGCCTGCAAGCTCGCGAAAAAGGCGTTCGGCGACGGCCGCAAGCTGGTGGTCTATACGCCGGATGCGGCCCTGGCCGCGGAATTCGATCGGCATCTGTGGACGTTCGCGCAGCTTTCTTTCGTGCCGCATGTGCATGCCGCGCATGCCCTGGCTGCCGACACGCCGATCATCATCGCCACCGACGAGGCCGCGCTGCCGCATCACGAGGCTTTGCTGAACCTGGGCGACGAGCCGCCGCCCTTCTTCAGCCGCTTCGAGCATTTGCGCGAGATCGTGTCGATGGACGATGACGATCGCGGACGGGCGCGCGAGCGCCTCAAGTTTTACAAATCGCGCGGCTTCGACATCCAGAATCACGACATGAAGGCGGCCCATGGACAATGATCGGGATCGCGAACTGGCCGGCAAGGTCGATGCCCTGATCGGCAAACGCGCGGCAGCCGGCGACGATCGCAATATTCCGGTACTGACCGATGTGCTGACCGGCCCCGACTGGAAAGTGGACACCGTGAAGCTGCCGGTGCTGGGGCAAAACAGCCCGGCACCGTCGCGCGCCTCGCTGGCCCTGCAGCAACTCGATGACAGCGAGATCGATGCGCTGTCGCACGAGATTTTCGAGCGCGTGTTCGACCGCATCGACAGCCAGCTCGCCGACAAGCTCGAAGACCGCCTTACCACCCAACTGGCCGCACAGATCAATGCTGTCGTCACACGTGTGCTGGGCGATCTGCGTCAGGACATCGCCAATGAAGTCGGCGATGCCGTCAACGCCGCGCTGGCCGATCATTTGCGCAAAAAATAAGCCATCCCGCCACTCCTCATCTTGTAAGGCCTCATGAATACCGCAGCTGCTTCCACCCCGTCCGCTCTCACGACACTCGCCGCCGAGCTCGCCAAATCGTTCGATCCGCAGGCCATTGAGGCCCGCTGGGCGCCGCAATGGGAAGCGCGCGGCTATTTCGCGCCGCGCTTCGACGAAGCCAGGGCCGACTACAGCATCCAGCTGCCGCCGCCCAACGTCACGGGCGTGCTGCATATGGGCCACGCCTTCAACCAGACCATCATGGACGGCCTGACGCGCTATCACCGCATGCGCGGCGACAACACCGCCTGGATTCCCGGCACCGACCACGCCGGCATCGCCACCCAGATCGTGGTCGAGCGCCAATTGGAAGCGCAAGGCATCAAGCGCAAGGAGTTGGGCCGCGAGAGGTTCAACGAGCGCGTCTGGCAATGGCGCGAGAAATCCGGTGGCACCATCACCCAGCAAATGCGCCGCCTCGGCGCCTCGGTGGATTGGTCGCGCGAATACTTCACCATGGATGAGGGCCTCAACAGGACCGTCACCGACGTGTTCGTGAAGCTGTATGAAGACGGCATGATCTATCGCGGCAACCGCCTGGTGAACTGGGATCCCAAGCTGCTGACGGCGGTGAGCGATCTGGAGGTGGTCAGCGAGGAAGAAGACGGCTCGCTGTGGCATATCCGCTATCCTTTGGCTGATGGTTCGGGTTCGCTGACGGTCGCCACCACGCGCCCGGAAACCATGCTCGGCGATACCGCCGTGATGGTGCATCCGGAAGACGAGCGCTACCAGCATTTGATCGGCAAGATGCTGGCCCTGCCCTTGTCGGATCGGCAGATCCCGATCATCGCGGATGATTATGTCGATCGCGAGTTCGGCACCGGCTGCGTCAAGGTCACGCCGGCGCATGACTTCAACGACTTCGAAGTCGGCAAACGCCACGGCTTGCCGATGATCAGCATCCTGACGCTCGATGCCACCGTCAACGACAACGCGCCCGCTGCGTACCGCGGTCTGAACCGCTTCGTCGCGCGCAAGAAAATCGTCGCCGATCTGGAAGCGATTGGCCTGCTGGAAAGCGTCAAGCCGCACAAATTGATGGTGCCGCGCTGCGAGCGCACCGGCGAAATCGTCGAGCCGATGCTGACCTGGCAATGGTATGTGGCCATGTCGAAGCCGGCGCCGGCCGGGCATTTCCACGCCGGCAAATCGATGGCGGAAATGGCTTTGCAGCAAGCCGCCAACGGCGAACTGCGCTTCATTCCCGACAACTGGGTCAATACCTGGAACCACTGGCTGAACAATATCCAGGACTGGTGCGTATCGCGCCAACTGTGGTGGGGCCACCAGATCCCAGCCTGGCACGACGAGGATGGCAACCACTACGTTGCGCGCAGCGAGGCCGAGGCGCAGGCCAAGGCGCCGGGCAAGAAACTGACGCGCGACCCCGATGTGCTCGACACCTGGTTCTCCTCGGCCCTGGTGCCCTTTTCCACCCTGGGCTGGCCGCAGCAGACGCCAGAACTGAAGCATTTCCTGCCTTCCTCAGTATTGGTGACCGGCCACGAGATCATTTTTTTCTGGGTCGCGCGCATGGTGGCGATGACCAACTATTTCTGCGGCAAGGTGCCGTTCAGGGACGTCTACATCCACGGCATCGTGCGCGACGCCGAGGGCAAGAAGATGTCCAAATCCGAGGGCAACACCATCGACCCGGTGGATCTGATCCAGGGCATCGGCCTCGATGCCTTGGTGGAGAAATCCACCTCGGGCCTGCGCCGTCCGCAGGATGCGCCCAAGATCGCCAATCGCGTCAAGAAACAATTCCCCGAGGGCATGCCGGCCTATGGCGCCGATGCGCTGCGCTTCACCATGGCGAGCTACGCCAGCCTCGGCCGCAATATCAATTTCGATTTCAAGCGCTGCGAAGGCTATCGCAATTTCTGCAACAAGCTGTGGAACGCGACGCGCTTTGTGATGATGAATGTCGAGGGCAAGGATGTCGGCCTCGACGAGTCGCTGCCGGTTTCACTGTCGATGGTCGATAAATGGATCATCAGCAGCCTGCAGCGCACCGAGGCCGAGGTCGCCAAGGGCTTTGCCGAATATCGCTTCGACAATATCGCCGGCGCCCTCTACAAATTCGCCTGGGAAGAATATTGCGATTGGTATCTCGAACTCGCCAAGGTGCAATTGCAGAACGGCAATGAGGCGGAACAACGCGGCACACGCCGCACCCTGCTGCGCATCCTCGAAGCCACGCTGCGCCTCGCGCATCCGATCATCCCGTTCATCACGGAAGAGCTGTGGCAAAAGGTCGCGCCGCTGGCCGGCAAGACCGGCGACACCATCATGCTGGCGCCCTATCCGCAATCGCAGGCGGAGAAGATCGATATCGCCGCCGAGGCCGCCGTTGAAAAATTGAAACTGTTCACCAATGAAATCCGCAATCTGCGCGGCGAATCGAATTTGTCGCCGGGCGCGAAAGTGCCGCTGATCATGGAAGGCGCATCGGCCGATCTGGCGGCGATGGTGCCGTACCTGAAGGCGCTGGGACGGATTTCGGATGTGGGGATTGTCAGCGCTTTGCCAAATATCGATGCGCCGTCCAAGCTCGTCGATGGCGTGCGTTTGATGTTGAAGATCGAAGTCAACAAGGACGAGGAGCGGGCGCGTTTGCGCAAGGAAAAAACGCGCCTCGAAATCGAAGTCACCAAGGCGCTGGCCAAGACTTCGAATGAAAGTTTCATGCAGCGCGCGCCGGAGGCGGTGCGGCAGCAGGAAGTCACTCGACTGGCGGATTTTCAGGCGAAGTTGAAGGATGCGGAAGCGCAGCTGGCGAAGTTGAAGGCTTGAAATCGAAAGGCCAAACTCCAGCATTGGCGCGGCTTTCCAGGCATTTTTGCTCGAAACACCGCGCCAAATGGCGATCTACGATTTTTTTGTTTGATTTCTGCAAGCTCTTAACTATGTCGCCCCGGCGCATTTTCGTTTCCGGTCCGGGGCCCACTAAGTTTGCGCTCGCGTGGTATCAAAATTGGATCCCGGACTAAATCCGGGATGACACGGTTCCTAAGGCTTGAGCGCTTTCATAACAGCGAGCGCGGAAGCCCTGAAGTCAAATTGCCATGAAACTCCCCGACGCCCTCCGCTCCCTGCGCTCCCCCAACTTCCGTGCCTACTACATCGGCCAGGCGGTGTCGCAGCTGGGTTCCTGGATGCAGTCTGTCGCCATCACCTGGCTGGCCTATCGGCTCAGTGGCTCGACGGCCACCACCGGCATGATCGGCTTCCTGGCGATGGCGCCGTACATTTTCGTCACGCCGATCGCCGGCGCGCTGTCGGATCGCGTCAGCCGTCGCAAGGTGCTGATCGTGGTGCAATGTTCCCTGCTGGTGCTGGCCGTGGCGCTGGCGAGCGTTACCGCGACTGGCCACATCAGCATTCCCCTGCTCGGCGCCCTGGCCTTCACGCAGGGCGTTCTCAATGGCATGGAAGTGCCGACGCGCCACGCATTCTTTGTGCAGCTGATCGAGGACCGGCAGGATCTGCCGAACGCAATCGCGCTCAATTCCATCAACATCAATTCGACACGCCTGATCGGCCCAGCCATCGGCGGCTTGCTGATCGCGGGCGTTGGCGAGGCCGCCTGCTTCGGCATCAATGCGATCACCTACCTCGCGGTGCTGGTGCAGTTGCTGCGCATTCGTGTGCATGAGCCGAAGAAAAACCCCGGCGGGCAATCCCTGCTCAAGGACCTGGTGGAAGGCTGGCGCTTCGGCTTTTCGCAGCCGGTGGTGCGTATTCTCGTCATCATGGTCGGCGCGGTGTCATTCGCGGTCAGCCCCTACACCATCCTGATGCCGGCGATCTCGATCGGCACTTTCAACCGCGGCGCGGAACTGAACGGCCTATTCATCAGCTGCGTGGGCATCGGCGCATTGACCGGCGCCATCATCCTCGCGCGCCGCCCCAATGTGCGCGGCCTGACGCGCTGGGTGGCCTACACCGCGTCGATCGCGGCGCTGGGCATCATCGGCTTTTCCTTCTCGCGCAATATCTGGCTCTCGTTCCTGTTCATGGCCATGACCGGCATGGGCCTGATGGGCACTTCCGTCTGCGTCAACACCATCATCCAGACCATCGTCGATGAAGACAAGCGCGGGCGCGTGGTCAGCATTTATTCGACCTTCTTCATCGGCTCGGCGCCGCTGGGGCATCTGGCGGCGGGCTGGCTGGCCGAGCATATCGGCGCGCCGCGCACCTTCCTCGCCTGCGGCCTGTTCTGCGCGCTGGCCACCATCGTCTATGTATTCAAGCTGCCGACGCTACGGCTGCACATCCGTCCGCTGTACGCCGCTCGCGGTATCATCCCGGCACCCGATACGGAGATTCAAAAATGAGCGACATCATCCTGTTTTCGCAGCAAGACAGCATCGGCACGCTGACCTTCAATCGTCCGCAGGTATTCAATGCGATGAACGATGAAATGATCGTGGCCCTGCGCGACATCACCGCCACCCTGCTGGACTCGACCACGCTGCGCGTCCTGATTGTCAAAGGCGCCGGCAAGGCCTTCCTGGCGGGCGGCGATGTGGCCATGTTCCATGCCCGCAAGGACGATCCCACCCTGCCCGCCACCGTCAAGCCGCTGGGCGACGCCCTGCATACGGGCATCATCAATATCCGCAACCTGCCGTTCCCGGTGATCGCGCAGATTCACGGCGCGGTCGCCGGCGCGGGCCTCAGCCTGGCCCTGGCCTGCGACTTCACCGTCGCCGCCGAGGGCACGCAATTCAATTCCGCCTACAGCAAGATCGGCCTGTCGCCCGACGGCGGCAGCACCTTCTTCCTGCCGCGCATTGTCGGCATGCGCAAGGCGACCGAGCTGATCATGCTGGCCGAGGCGGTGGACGCCAAGAAAGCCTTGGAGCTGGGACTGGTCAGCCGGGTTGTCGCCGCCGACAAACTCGAGGAAGAAGTGATGCAACTGGCGACGCGTCTCGCCGGCGGCGCCACCCAGGCCTATGCGCGCGCCAAGCGCCTGCTCAACCAGTCATTCGAAACACCGATGAAGCAGCATCTCGACGACGAGATTGCGTTCTTCGCCGAATGCGCCAGAACCGATGATTTCAAGGAAGGCGTGACGGCTTTCATGGAGAAGCGCGCGCCGCGTTTTACCGGGAAGTAATACCGGCCGGCAACTAACGCTTGGCGATGACGAAGGTAAATTCGCTGGGCGTCTCGGTCGAGGACACCAGCGGATTGCCGGTCTGCTTGCAGAAGGCGGCAAAATCTTTCACCGCGCCCGGATCGGTGGCGACCACGCGCAGGGTTTGCCCGGATTCCATATCCGCCAGCGCCTTCTTGGCGCGCAGGATCGGCAAGGGGCAATTCAGGCCTTTGACATCCAGGTCTTTGTCGATATGGGCGGTGGTCATGATGCGTCCTTTTGCAGATGTATTCGAAAGCGGGTCACGAAATATACCAGAGCAGACCGGAAAATATTGTCCGCCGGACTGCATATGGCGACGACGCGGCAAATCTCCAGCACCCCGCCGGCACACTTTGCCGCCGGTTGCAGGAATCGACCAAAGTTCATTACACTATGAACGTCGGGACTTAACAGACTCCCGGTGGCTGCAGGCATTGCAGCGATGTGCAAGACGGTGTCCCGTCCAAGCTCTGTCTCCCTCACTCCGACGAGGACGCCATGGACACCATTATTTCCCCTGTTTCCGTTTCCCGGCTTCAAGCGCAGCTCGGCCGTGCCGACGCCCCCCTGTTGATCGATGTGCGCCGGCAGGCCGCATTCGAGACCGACGCGCAAATGATTGCCGGCGCCACCTGGCGCGACCCGTTCACGGTCGCCGATTGGGCAAAATTCCTGCCGCGGCATCGCGAGGTCGTCGTGTACTGCGTGCACGGGCACGAGGTCAGCAAGAATGCGGCCGCCGCCCTGGAAACCCATGGCATCAAGGCGCGCTATCTTGAAGGCGGCATCGAACAATGGCGCGCGGGCGGCGGCATGCTGTGCCGCAAGGCGGCGGCGCTGAATATTCCGTCCGGCGTCAATCAGCCGACGGTCTGGGTGACGCGCGAACGCCCGAAGATCGATCGCATCGCCTGCCCCTGGCTGATCCGCCGTTTCATCGACCCGCTGGCTGAATTTTTGTATGTACCCGCTTCCACCGTGACCTCGGTTGCCGTGGAAAGAACGGCGATTCCCTACGATGTACCCGGCGTGCAGTTCACGCATCGCGGCGATTTTTGCAGCTTCGATGCCCTGATCGCCGATTTCGCGCTGGAAGACGCGGCGCTGGGCGATCTCGCCAATATCGTCCGCGGCGCCGATACCGGCATGCCCGAACTCACGCCGCAATCGCCGGGGTTGCTGGCGGTATCGCTGGGGCTTTCGGCGCTGTATGCCGACGACCATGAGATGCTGACGCAAGGCATGATCGTTTACGATGCGCTCTACGCTTGGCTCAAGTCCGCCCGCGCCGAAATCCACAATGCCGACCTGTTTAAACGTCCATGATAAACGCCCATGAATAAAACCAGCCCCATCTCATTCAACACCGCACTGCGTTTCTGGCTGCGCCTGGGCTTCATCAGCTTCGGCGGGCCGGCAGGCCAGATCGCGATCATGCACCGCGAACTGGTCGAGGAAAAACGCTGGATTTCGGAACAGCGTTTCCTGCACGCGCTGAATTACTGCATGGTGCTGCCCGGGCCCGAGGCGCAACAGCTGGCCACCTATATCGGCTGGCTGATGCACGGCACCTGGGGCGGCATCGTCGCCGGCGGCTTGTTCGTGCTGCCTTCGCTATTCATCCTGATCGCGCTGTCGTGGATCTATCTCGCTTTCGGCGCCATTCCGGTGGTGGCCGGCATGCTGTACGGCATCAAGCCGGCGGTGACCGCGATCGTGCTGTTTGCTGCTTGGCGCATCGGCAGCCGCACGCTGAAGAATGCCTGGCTGATGGCGATTTGCATCGCCGCATTCGCCGCCATCTTTGTGTTCGCCGCACCGTTCCCGGCTATCGTCATCGCCGCCGCCCTGCTGGGTGCGCTGGGCGGCAAATATCTGCCGCAAAAATTTTCTCCAGGCGGTGGGCATGGAAACAAGGCGGAGGCCGATGGCGCGGACAACGCCATCATCGGCGACCATACGCCCACGCCACCGCATGCACTGTTTCGCTGGAGCCGCCTTGGCGCCTATCTCGCGGCCGGATTGGGTCTGTGGGCCGGCGCATTGCTGTTGCTGATTGCCACTGTCGGCTGGCAGGGTACGCTCACGCAAATGGGCTGGTTCTTCACCAAGGCGGCGATGCTGACCTTCGGCGGCGCCTATGCGGTGCTTCCCTATGTCTATCAAGGTGCGGTAGATGGTTATCAATGGCTGACACCGCATCAGATGATCGATGGCCTGGCGCTCGGCGAAACCACGCCCGGCCCGCTGATCATGGTGGTGGCCTTTGTCGGTTTTGTCGGCGGCTGGAGCAAACAGATTCTGGGCGCGGACGGCCTGTTTTTAGCCGGCACGCTGGCCGCCTCGGTGGTGACCTTCTTTACCTTCCTGCCCTCGTTCCTGTTCATCCTGATCGGCGGACCGGTGATCGAGACCACGCATGGTCAATTGAAATTCACCGCGCCGCTGACGGCCATCACTGCCGCCGTGGTCGGCGTGATCGTCAACCTGGCGGTGTTCTTTGCATGGAAAGTGTGGTGGCCGCATGGCGCCACAGCCACGCCATTCGCCGGCGGCTTCGAGTGGTTCGCGGCGCTGCTCACCGCGGCGGCCAGCCTCGCGCTGTTTCGCTTCAAGGTCGGCGTGATTCCGGTGATTGCCGCCTGCGCGGCTGCCGGGGTCATCAAAACCTTTGCCGGCATTTGAGAAATGCAAAGTCCGCCCTGGGCGCGGTGTTTGAGGCATTTTTGCCTCAAACACCGCGCCAAATGGCGTTCTACGCTATTTTTTTGAAATCCCCCAGCAACAAATTTCCTTATTCCAGCGCTGGCATCCAGCCCTGCGTATATTTAAAACCTACAGAGGATTGGGTCCCAACCTACACCGGGACGACGGCGGTCTCAGGCGCCGGTTTTCTTCATCAGCCCGCGGCGCGATAGTCGCCGGATTTGCCGCCGGATTTTTCGATAAGGCGGATATCGGAAATCGTCATGCCGCGATCGACGGCCTTGACCATATCGTAGATCGTCAGCAGGCCGGCGCTGACCGCGGTCAGCGCTTCCATTTCCACGCCGGTGCGGCCGATGGTTTCCACGGTAGCGCGGCACTCGATGGTGGAGGCGCCTTCGTCGGCGATGAATTCAACCGCCACCTTGGTGATCGCCAGCGGATGCGACAGGGGAATGAGGTCCGGCGTGCGTTTGGCGCCCTGGATGGCGGCGACGCGCGCAATCCCCAATACATCGCCTTTCTTCGCACCGCCGCTCTCGATCAATGCGAAAGTCGCCGGCAGCATATGAATGCGGCCGCTGGCCACCCCTACGCGGTGGGTTTCGGCCTTGCCGCCGACATCGACCATATGGGCCCGGCCGCTCTCATCAAAGTGATTCAGCTTGTTCATTTCGGTCATGGTCCTCGCTGATTGCTACAATCTTCGAATTCCCTGAACATTCCGTCGGGAACTCGGTCCTGCGGCGGGCATCTGAACCGCATCAGGCTGCGTCAAGCGGTATTGTCTCTCGAAAGTCATGTCTTGCTGCCGAACTTGTTTTCCGCACCGCCAATATTACCGGCCCGCGCCATCACGCTGTGCCAGCGCATGCATCGCTGGCTGAGCGGCTTTGTGCTGTTGGCGCAGTTGCTGGCGCTGCAGCCGGCACGCGCCCAGAGCCTGCCGGATCTGGGCGACTCTTCCGATGCGATGATTTCGGAGCCGCAGGAGCGCGCCATCGGCAAGCGCATCATGTTCGAGATCCGCGCCGATCCCGCCTACGTGGACGACCCCGAGATCCTCGACTACATCAACAGTATCGGCGGCAAGCTGGTCGCGGCCAGTCGCGGCGCCACCAATGACAACCGCCGCGATTTCGAATTTTTCGTATTGAACGACGATTCGATCAATGCCTTCGCCCTGCCCGGCGGATTCATCGCCGTGCATTCGGGCTTGCTGCTCACGACCAGCAATGAATCGGAACTGGCCGGCGTGATGGGCCACGAGATCGCCCACGTGCTGCAGCGCCATCAGGCGCGCGGCGCCGACGAGCAGCGCAAGGCCGCGCCCCTGTCCCTGCTCGGGCTGGTGGCGGCGGTGCTGGCGGCGCGTTCCAACTCGCCTTCCTCGGGAGATACCGCACAGGCCGCGCTGACCGCCTCGATCGCCCTCTCCTATCAAAACCAGCTGAATTACAGCCGCGACTTCGAGCGCGAGGCCGATCGTATCGGCCTGCAGGTGATGCAGCGCGCCGGCTTCGACCCCAGCGGCATGCCGAGCTTTTTCGAGCGCATGCTGCGCGCCAACCGCCACAACGACGGCAAGACGCCGGGCTATTTGCGCACCCACCCGCTGACCACGGAACGCATTGCCGAAATGCAGGACCGCGTGCTGCAAATGGGCGCAGACGGCAAGCGCAATGTGCCCGACACCATCGAGTATCGCCTCGTAAGCGCCAAGCTGCGGATAATGAGCCTGGGCAGCAATGAGGCGGTGCGCTTTTTCCGCAATACCATTGCCGAGCGCACGGTGCTGCGCAGCCGCGCCGATGTCTATGGCCTCGCCCTGGCGCTGACGCGCGGACGCGAATTCGACGCCGCCGACAAGGAGTTGGCCACCATCCGCAATGCCGGCCCCGCACATCCCTGGATCGAAAACCTGGCCGCTGAAATCCAGCTGGGCCAGCGCAAATGGGACAAGGCCTTGGCGATCTACCAGGCCGGCATGAGGGCCTTCCCGGCACAGCGTGCCCTGCTCTATGGCTACCTGAATACATTGTATGAATCCGGCCAGCTCGATGCCGCGCTGACGGCGGCAAACGAGCAGTTGAAGACCATCCAGGACGATCCCCGATTGTACGAAGTCGCCGCAAAAATTTATGAACGCAAGAACAAAAAGCTCGCCCAGCACCGCATGATCGGCGAGGCCTATTTCCGACGCGGCAATCTGGTCGGCGCCATCGAGCAGTATGAAGTTGCCATCAAGGCACGCGATGGCGACTTCTATGAGTCCTCCAGCGCCGAGGCGCGTCTGCGCGAACTGAAAACCGAGTTCCGCAACCGCGCCCTGCTGCCCGGCGAGAAGCGCGAGCGCGACCGCGACGATCCGGGCACCCGTCCGGGTTTCAACCTCGGCACCGAAAAACGATGAGCCTTGCACTGATGAATTCCGGCGCCCCGCTTCGTGTCCGCCGCGCAAAAAACTGCCTGATTCCCTTATTCCTCCTGTTCACCACCGCCAGCCAGGCACAGTCGGTCGGCGAAGGGCGCGATCTGTTCACCGATGCGCGCCGCGGCAATTGCGCGGCCTGCCATCAACTGCCCAATGACCCTGCGGTCAAGAGCGTATCGACCCTGGGCCCGGCGCTCTCGGCACTGAAGGCGCGCTTTCCCGATCGCGCGAAACTGCGCGCCACCATCTGGGATCGGAGCGCCGAACAGGCGGACACCAGCATGCCCCCATACGGCAAGCACCGCATCCTCAGCGAAACGGAAATTGACAAATTGGTGGCATATCTTGAAACGCTTTGAATCCAGCTTTGAATCCATTATTTTGGCCCTGTCGCTCGCGCTGGTCGCGAACGACACCCGGTCTGCGCCGCTTACGCCGGAACAGGAACGTCTCACCATGATCCAGGCGCTGCAACAAAAGCTGCCGAGTACCGGCCCTGCCGATTGGGTCAACGGCGGTGCCGCGTACGAACGCAATGTGACCACAGTGCCTTTGAATGCCGACAATGCGACCAATCTTGCCGACATTCTCGCCATCGGCAAAAAACGCTGGGAGCAGAAATTTGCCGATGGCAAATCGCTGGCGAATTGCTTCCCGAACGGTGGCCGCCGGGTGGCCGCAACCTTTCCGCAATACGATGCCGCCACCAGGCAGGTCCTCACCTTTGAAGCCGCCATCAATCGCTGCCTTCAATTGCATCGCCAAGCGATCATCGACCCCGCCGATGCCGGCCAGTACGCGGCGATGATGGGCCCGCTGTCGGCCTATGCACGCAGCCTGTCCGATGGGCAGAAGCTGAATGTGCGCTTGAACAACCCGGCAGCGCGCGACAAGTTCGACGCCGGCCACCGCCTGTTCCATCAGCGCATCGGCCAGCAAAATTTCGCCTGCGCTACATGCCATGTGCTTCATGCGGGCAGCACCTATGGCGCGGGCGGCTTGGCCCCGGCAGTGGGTCAGGCGGTGTCGTGGCCGCGCGTCCAGCCTGGCGGCGGCGTACGGACATTGCAGGCGCAATTCCAGCGCTGCATGGAACGCAGCGGCGCGGTTCCCTTCGAGACGGCATCCGACGAACTCAATGATCTTGAGTTCTATCTGGCGTATTTATCCAACGGCCTGCCCCTGCGCGCGTTGAGCGCGGTGCGCTAGCAAAGCGCATTCGTTTTTTTCGCGCCGGCCGTTTTAAACCAGGACTATTTTTTTGAAGTACGCAATTGTTTCCTTCAAGCCGTCCACCAGGGCCACTTTCGGCTCCCATCCCAGTTGGCTTTTCGCCATCGCGATATCCGGCTGACGCTGCTTCGGGTCGTCCTGCGGAAGCGGCTTGAATACAAGTCTGGCTTTCGACGCGGTCAGGCGCAATACATTCTCCGCAAGCTCGAGCATGGTCATCTCCGTCGGGTTTCCCATGTTGACGGGCCCGGTGAGCGATGACTGCGAATTCATCATCCGCACCAGACCATCGATCAGATCGTCCACATAGCAGAAACTGCGCGTCTGCTGGCCGTCGCCGTAAATGGTGATGTCCTCGCCCTTCAGGGCCTGCACGATGAAATTGCTGACCACACGGCCGTCATTGGGGTGCATCCGCGGCCCATAGGTATTGAAAATCCTGACCACCTTGATGTCCACCTGGTGTTGCCGGTGGTAATCGAAAAACAAGGTCTCAGCGCAGCGCTTGCCCTCGTCATAGCAGCTGCGGATACCGATCGGGTTAACGCGTCCCCAGTAATCCTCGGTCTGCGGATGGACTTCGGGATCGCCATACACCTCGGAGGTGGAAGCCTGCAGGATGCGCGCCTTCAGCCGCTTGGCAAGGCCCAGCATATTGATCGCGCCATGCACATTGGTCTTGGTGGTCTGTACCGGGTCGAACTGGTAGTGCACCGGGCTCGCCGGGCAGGCCAGATTGAAAATCTGATCAACCTCGGCATACAAGGGAAAGGTCACATCATGGCGCATGAGCTCAAAGTACGGATTGCCCATCAGCGGCGCGATATTGGCCTTGTTTCCCGTATAGAAATTATCGACACACAGCACGTCGGCTCCGTCGGCAATCAGGCGATCGCATAAATGGGAGCCGAGAAAGCCGGCGCCGCCGGTGACTAGAATTCGGTTCATTATTGTCCTTGCCAAGTTCATTCGTTGTTGTTACGCGCCGGGTCATTTGCGCATGCGCTAGTATATCGAGGCAACGAGGGGAAGGCGACGAAGCGGGTGGAATTTGGCACCTGCCTCAATCAAAAACCATTGCGGGCAGTACGCTGCGGTAAAATTGTTGGATTCGCTGCACGCATTGTGGAAGGCATCCGAGCACCCCTCTGTGTAGTTGGCAGCGTTCTGAAATTATCAGCCAATCGAAATGGAGCGATACATGTTCAAGTGGTTAGATGCACGCGAAGCAAAAGCCTTCGGAGAATCACTTGCGGATTATTTCATGGAGCGCGTTCCGCTGGATTCCGATAGCCGTAAAAGTAAATCGATGGCCCAGAAAAAAGAAGTCGTCGACAAACTGGTGTTCCAGATAAAGGTATTCAAAAACAAAAAAAAGCTCAATTTTTACCAGAAAGCCAAGCTTGCAAATGCGTTCAAATGGCGACTTTTGGATGCAAAATACGATGCCGAGATTGTCAATGGGATTACTAGATTACTGATGGTCAAATTTTAAGGCCTTGGACTGCAGCCATGCTGAACCGACTAAGAACACTGTTTTTCCACTCGCAGGAACCTGAAGAAAAATCTACCGACGCCGTTGCGATCGAAAGCGGCGAAAGCTCCCGAGGCACTGCATCTCAAAGCCTGGTTTTGCAGGCGCGTGGAGATGCACTGTTCGAAACCGGCAAACTCGACGAAGCTATAGCCTGTTTCCGCGAGGCACTAAGTATTGACGCCGATGATGTCGCCGCCAATATCGGTCTTGGTCGCGTACTCAAGGAGAAAGGCATGTACACGGACGCGCGGCTGCACCTCGGTCGCGCTATTGCTTTGGCACCGGATGTCGCCGAAAGTCAGTATTTGCTGGGCTCCGTATCTCACGCGCAAAACAAGCTGGACGAAACCATCCAGTACTATCAGAATGCCATCGAGTTGAACCCTGACAATGCATTGATCTACCGGGATCTTGGTCTCGCCTACGAGAAAATTGGCCAATTTGCCAATGCCAAACAAGCAATTGACCGGGGCCTTGTCGTTGACCCTGGCCTTGGCGAACTGCATTTTTTTCGGGGAAACTATTACCTTAAAGACGATGATGCCGCCAACGCGCTAATTTGTTTCGAGCGCGCACTATCAATATCCCCGGACGCCCCTGCTTGGCTTCTCAACCACGGGGTCGCATTGCAAACGCTCGGACGATTTGAGGATGCCTTGCACAGTTATGAGCAGGCCATTCGCCTTCAACCCAAAAACGCGGTCGCGCACAATAACCGCGGTAGCGTACTGATTACGCTCAGGCGCTATCAGGAAGCTGTGGACAGTTACGATACGGCAATTCGGCTGAACCCCGGTTACATCGATGCCTTGAAATATCGTGGCCACGCGCTTCGTTGCATTCAGCGGTCCCAAGAAGCGCTGGCAAGCCTTGCGGCAGTCCTAAAATTGGATCCGGCTAATGCGGAGGCCCTGCATATTCGTGCCTTGGCGCAGCATGACCTTAATCGCCCAAACGAAGCATTGAGAAGTTTTTTGCAGGCCCTGCGAATCAAGCCTGACTATGCCGAAGCCCATGTAAATGAAGGAATTTGTCGCTTGACGATGGGCGATTTTTCAACAGGCTGGCCGAAATATGAATGGCGCCGCAAAACCGATCTTTTCAAGAACGAATTCCCGCGCCCCGAAGAGAGCCCACTTTGGCTGGGTAAGGAGCCACTTGCTGGAAAGACTCTTCTGTTGCGGGCAGAACAAGGTCTGGGTGACAGCATCCATTTCTGTCGATATGTCGCGCAGGCGGCGGATTTAGGCGCCACGGTGCTGCTCGAAGTGCAACCCCCGCTGAAGTCACTGCTTGCGCAGCTGAAAGGAGCAAGCCGGGTTTTTGCTCGTGGCGACATCATTCCTGCACATGACTATCACTGCCAGCTGGTGAGTTTGCCTTTTGCCTTCAAAACCCGACTCGACAGCATTCCCGCCAATATTCCTTATCTGCAAAGCGACCCCGAGCGCATCAGGCATTGGGGCACAAAGCTAGGCGCAAAAAACAAACCGCGAGTGGGTATTGCATGGTCAGGAAACGCAGCCAATGTTAACGACCATAACCGTTCCATTCCACTTGCCCGTTTTGCGAAAATAATTTCCCCAGGAGCGCAATTTGTTTGCCTGCAAAAGGATCTGCGTCCGACGGATCAGGCGGCCATGACCGCCATACGAAACGATATTATTTTCTTCGATGAAACTCTGAATGACTTCGCTGACACTGCCGCACTGATTGATCTGATGGACGTCGTTATCAGCGTCGACACTTCGGTTGCGCATCTTGCCGGGGCACTCGGCAAGCCACTGTGGCTACTATTACCATTCAGATCGGATTACCGCTGGCTGCTCGAGCGCCGTGACAGTCCGTGGTATCCCACGGCGACACTTTTTCGGCAAAGCAAGTCAGGCGATTGGGACAGCGTTCTCGATACCGTGTCCGCGGCCCTCATGGAAGCTTTCGAAGGTAGGCGTGAATACCAGTCTAACGGGACCGAGAAGCTGTTATCTGGGTCGGCCAAGACATAAGTAACGTTTGACTTCAATAATGCCATGCTAAACAGGTTCAAAGCGCTTTTTGCCCGGCCCCAAAATACTGATAAAAAATCGGCACCGGATGTTGTCTTGGATCGCGCGGGTATGGTGCTGCCTTCAGTTGACGGCGCCATTTTCAATGCGCGCGGTGATGCCCTCTTGAATGCTGGACAACCAGATGAGGCAATCGAGTGCTTTCGCCAAGCTGTAGAACTTGATGCGGACGATTTAGTCGCTCGAATCGGGCTAGGTCGCGCGCTAAAGGAGAAAGGATCTTACGCCGACGCGGAGCAATCTCTAACTTACGCAATATCCCGCGCCCCGGTAATTGCAGAGGGTTACTATTTTTTGGGGGCCGTTTTTCACGCGCAAAACCGGCTGGACGAAGCCATTAACCAATATAAACGCGCAACCGAACTCGATCCACGCCTCGCAGAGGCATACCTTGATTTAAGCATCGCTTATTTCCAGCAAGGCCAATTCATCTACGCCAACGAAACCATCCTCAAAGGAATTGCGCTCAATCCCGACGCTGCTGACTTGCGCATCTATCGAGGCAACCTTTACATGGAAGCGAATGATCTGGCTAGCGCTCTTGTGTGCTTTGACCGTGCGATAGACATTGCGCCAGATATGGCTTCCGCACATTTCAACAGAGGAGTCGCTCTGCAGGGGCTCGACCGGCATGAAGATGCTATCGTTAGCTACGATCAGGCTAGTCAACTGCAGCCCGATTTCTGGGACCCGGCAAACTCGCGCGGTGTCGTCCTGCTAAAACTCAAACGATTTGATGAGGCTTTGGCCTGCTTTGACAAGGCACTTCACCTTGGCGCTGATCGTGCCGGCATCCACCGAAATCGCGGCTTTACATTGCGCATGCTCAACCGGCCAGCAGAAGCAATCGCGAGTTTCAATATCGTGCTGGAAATCCAGCCTAATCATGTTGGAGCCATGAATAATCTTGCACTCGCCCAGCAGGCGCTTCATCAGCATGATCTGGCGCTCCAAACTTTCGCGCGGGCGATAAATTTCGAGCCAGATCACGCCGAAGTACGGCTCAATGAAGCGCTTTGCCGATTGCAATTGGGCGATTTCACGGAAGGCTGGCAAAGATATGAATGGCGCTACAGCCCTGCAAGCTATCAGAATGAATTCCGGGATGGCGCCAGACGACCACGCTGGCTTGGCACTGAGCCCTTGGCGGGAAAGACCATTTTGCTGCAAGCCGAACAGGGTTATGGCGACACCTTGCAGTTCTGCCGATATACGGAGCAATTGGCGAAGTCAGGCGCTACGGTTTTTCTCGAAGTGCAACCCGGCCTTAAACCAGTCATGAGCCATCTTGCGGGCGTAAGCAAAGTTTTCGACAGAACAGAGGTTCTGCCTCCAAGCGATTACCAATGCCCCCTGATGAGCCTCCCTTGGGCCCTTAAAACTGAGCTCTCCAACATTCCCGCGAACGTACCTTATCTTAAGAGTGACCCCCTACGGACAAGCTTGTGGAATGAAAGACTAGGCCCCAAAAGGAAACCGCGCGTCGGGATAATCTGGTCGGGTAGTCAAAGTCATCTTTATGACCACAACCGTTCAATTCCGCTGGCCAAATTTTCGAAAATAAATTCCGGCGCCCAGCAATTTGTTTGCCTGCAAAAAGAATTGCGCCCTGAAGACAAGGTATTACTGGCCTCTCAAAAGGAAGTGCTTTTTTTCGGTGATGCTCTGGTCGATTTTGCGGATACAGCAGCACTTGTCGACTTGATGGACGTGATAATCAGCGTCGATACTTCAGTGGCGCATCTTGTTGGCGCTCTTGGCAAACCATTATGGCTGTTGCTGCCGTTCAATCCAGATTTCCGCTGGTTACTAGGGCGCGATGACAGCCCATGGTATCCCTCGGCCAAGCTGTTTCGGCAATCTATGGCTCATGATTGGGACCCAGTTCTGGATTCTGTGGCGCTAGAATTAGTAGCACGCTTTGAAAGCGCTTGAATGACCAGGGAAACCCGTTACATCCGCCGGACAGGCATTGGAAATCAGCTTTGACCACAATTGGTCAGCTCTTCCACGGTGCCGCCACTGTATTTGAGTTGGGGCACACGCGCCTTGATAACGGTCTCAAACTGGCACGTATCCAGATGTCGCCATTGACGCTCGCTCCAGCCATTGACATGCGCTCTCTTGGTAACATCCGTTGGGTCCGCCCACACTTGCCCCTTCTTCGAAACAACTTCAACCACTACACGCTGGTCCGCCAGCGAAAGGTCTACCCCCTTGACCGACCAAGGCGTCTTCAGCCCAAGAAGCTGCTCATACAGCGCCGTGTCTTTCATGTCTAAGTGCCTATTATTGAAAAATCGAATTCTCAAGCATTGAGAGAAAAGTCACAGCGAAATTGATGAAGAGCCACAATATTTATCAGAGATCGCTGACTCCTGGCACATTTGGCTCAGTATATTCGTCGCAAACGGTTACTCGCTGAAGTCTAATGTGGATAGGTAACGATTCTTGCCACGGCCCGCATTAAATTCACTGTGGATCTTGCATTTTCCAAATAAAAAAGCCGTTCACTTTTCCAGTGAACGGCTTCAGATTTTAAAGATTAAAATCTAATTAAGGGCATCCGCCAATGCCTGGTTTCAGGCCGCGCGTTGGGTTGCAAATCGTGCCGGTATTTCCCCACACTACGTTTGCGGCACCCGCGGTGAAGGTTGGGGTTAATATAATCGTCAGGTTAGTTGGCGGCGACAATCCATCCGATGCGGTTGAGGTCGCGTTAATTACGCCAAGGGCGGCGATCGTAGGTTGACCGGCAGTGGTGAAGTTTTTCGTTGCGGTGAAGGTTGGGATCCCATTCGAGCCTTGGGTAATACAGTTCGTAAAGGTGCCATCGGTTTGAACACACTCGGAGATTGCGGTTTTTGTGCTGTTCAGCTCCGACATGGATGCAGCTGCCCGTGAGCGCGAGGTGTAATCGCCGTATTGCGGAATGGCGATTGCAGCCAGAATACCGATAATCGCAACCACGATCATCAGTTCGATAAGCGTAAAGCCTTGTTGAATACGTTTCATTAGAGTTCCCTTTTCAACTAGTTAATAAGGAAGTACAAACACATCGCGATGTGTCTGGATCAATATGAGCATTTGCCGTGCCAGTATTTGGCTCATCGCGGACATTCACGGCGGCATATTGCTTGATCCATAGTACAAATGTTAATATATATATATTATTCAATAACTTATAAATATTCATCAGGATTCAAGTCATGAGATTTGCGAGGCATCGCAAAAGTGACCGCAAAGTAACGAGACCTTCTTCTCGAATTTCATAATCGCGTGTGGCCCGATTTGTCTCCGCGGGCCCAGCATCCACACGCCATTTCCCGCAATAACTGACAATAATTGTCAGTTCATACCAAGACCACACCCGAACAGCCATCGTTGCTAGCCACCATACCCAGGAATCTGGCTGTCATCCACCTGATCGATTTGCGCAGGATCCAGAAACTGCTGCGCATACCTGAGATAGACTTTTTCCCGCACAAAGGTATCGAACAAATCGGGGTCGATATGGCCGTTCAGCTTCAATTTGCCAAGTATGGCCAGTGACTCGCTCAGTGTTTTGCCGACCTTGTAAGGGCGATCCTTGGCCGTAAGGGCCTCGAAGATATCGGCAATGCCCATGGTGCGCGCCTGCACACTCATCTGTTCGCGCGTAAGCCCACGCGGATAGCCCTTGCCATCCATGCGCTCATGGTGGCCGCCGGCGTATTCCGGGACGTTCTTGAGGTGCCTCGGCCAAGGCAGGGCTTCCAGCATCTTGATGGTGGCATCGATATGGTGGTTGATGATTTCGCGTTCCGGCTGCGTGAGGGTGCCGTAGGGGATATTGAGATTGTCTTTTTCTTCCTTTGACAGGAAAGCGGTTATTTCACCCAGCTCATTGCGAAATGGATAGCTGGCGATACGGTTGACCCGCGCCTGGTCCTCGGCGCTCATGCGCTCGCCGCCGATATTCATGCGCCGCAGGAATTCGCGGTCGTCGTCAAGTTGCCTGACACGCGATTCGAAGTCCGATTTGGCCCGCTGTGCCGAGGCTTCATCGCCCATGTCCCGGGCCGCTGTTTTTGCGCGCAGCATCTCCAGTTCCGCATCGCGCTTGAGGATCTCGAAGCGCTGCGAAATGAAACCGATACGGTCAAATATGGTTTCGAGCTTGGTG
>WNFM01026806.1_pt1 | contig 35069 bp, 32 predicted proteins | sample 5400271 | NCBI WGS metagenome assembly WNFM01 (sample SAMN13153352, study PRJNA577476) | soil metagenome | isolation source: 60 cm saprolite on Douglas fir-dominated hillslope | place: USA:California | collected 2013-09-17 | reverse complement strand
CGTCGGTCATCTGCTGGATCCTTTGCGATCCTAGATTCGACGTCATCACGATCACCGTGTTCTTGAAGTCCACCGTACGCCCTTGGCCGTCGGTCAGCCGGCCGTCGTCCAGCACCTGCAGCAGGACATTGAACACATCCGGATGCGCCTTCTCGATTTCGTCCAGCAGGATCACCGAATACGGCTTGCGGCGCACGGCTTCGGTCAGGTAGCCGCCCTCCTCGTAGCCGACATAGCCCGGCGGCGCGCCGATCATCCGCGCAACCGAGTGCTTTTCCATGAACTCGGACATGTCGATGCGGATCATCGCGTGATCGGAATCGAACAGGAATTCGGCGAGCGCCTTCGTCAACTCGGTCTTGCCCACACCCGTCGGCCCCAAGAACAAGAATGATCCGTAGGGACGGTTGGGATCTGACAGGCCCGAGCGCGAGCGGCGAATGGCATCGGATACGAGCCGCACGGCCTCGTCCTGGCCGACAACGCGCGCGTGAAGCCGGTCCTCCATCGTCAGGAGCTTGTCGCGCTCGCCCTGCATCATTTTCGATACTGGAATGCCGGTGGCGCGCGAGACGACCTCGGCAATTTCCTCGGCGCCGACCTGCGTGCGCAGGAGTTTCGGCGCCTTCGCCGCTTCGCCCGCGAGCGCGGAGTCGGCCTTCTTGAGCTGGGCCTCAAGCTGCGGCAATTTTCCGTACTGCAGCTCGGACATCTTCTGCCAGTCGCCGCGGCGCTTCGCCTCGTCCATCGCGAGCTTGATCTTGTCGATCTCCTCCTTGATGTGCTGCGAGCCGGCGACTTGCGCCTTTTCGGCCTGCCACACCTCGTCGAAGTCGGCGTACTCCCGCTCCAGCTTCTTGATTTCCTCGTCGATGTTCGCCAGGCGCTTCTTCGACGCGTCGTCCTTTTCCTTCTTCACCGCCTCGCGCTCGATCTTCAACTGGATCAGCCGGCGATCGAGCTTGTCCATCGCCTCGGGCTTGGAGTCGATTTCCATCTTGATGCGCGCCGCCGCCTCGTCGATCAGGTCGATCGCCTTGTCGGGCAGGAATCGGTCGGTGATGTAGCGGTGCGAGAGTTCCGCAGCGGCGACGATCGCGGGGTCGGTGATCTCTACACCGTGGTGGATCTCGTAGCGCTCCTGCAGGCCGCGCAGAATCGCGATCGTCGACTCGACCGACGGCTCGTCGACCATGACTTTCTGGAAGCGCCGCTCGAGTGCCGCGTCCTTCTCGACATATTTGCGGTATTCGTCGAGCGTCGTCGCGCCGACGCAATGCAGCTCGCCGCGCGCGAGAGCGGGTTTGAGCATGTTGCCCGCGTCCATCGCGCCCTCGGCCTTGCCGGCGCCGACCATCGTGTGCAGCTCGTCGATGAAGACGATCGTCTGCCCTTCGTCGGCGGCGATGTCCTTCAACACGGCCTTCAGACGCTCCTCGAATTCGCCGCGATACTTCGTACCCGCCAAAAGCGCGGCCATGTCGAGCGACAGCACACGCTTGCTCTTGAGGCTTTCCGGCACCTCGCCGTTGACGATGCGCTGCGCCAGGCCCTCGACGATCGCCGTCTTGCCCACGCCCGGCTCGCCGATCAACACGGGGTTGTTCTTGGTGCGCCGCTGCAGGATCTGGATCGTGCGGCGGATTTCGTCGTCGCGGCCGATCACCGGGTCCAGCTTGCCTTCGCGCGCCCGGGCGGTGAGATCGATCGTGTACTTGGTGAGCGCCTCGCGCTGTCCTTCGGCCTCCTGCGAATCCACACCCGCACCGCCGCGGACGGCTTCGATCGCGGCTTCGAGCGCCTTGCGGTTGAGCCCGGCGTCCTTTGCGATGCGGCCGGTGTCGCCTTTGTCCCCAGTCAGCGCGAGCAGGAACAATTCGCTGGCGATGAATTGATCGCCGCGCTTGGTGGCTTCCTTGTCCGTCAGGTTGAGCAGGTTGTTGAGATCGCGCGAGACGGTGATCTCGCCACCCTGGCCTTCGACTTTCGGCAGCCGGTCGATGGACCCTTTGAGCGCCGCCTGCAATTTGGGCACCTGCACGCCCGCGCGCGCCAGCAGCGACGCCGTGCCGCCATCCTCCTGCGCAAGCAACGCGGCGAGCAGGTGCTGCGGCTCAATGAAGCCGTTGTCGTGGCCGAGCGCCAGGCTTTGGGCGTCCGCAAACGCCTGCTGGAATTTAGTCGTGAGTTTGTCGAAGCGCATGAATCAACCTCCCATCCGGAATTATCCGTCAGTTGGGGGAAAACCCTGCGATTTCAATGGGTATCAACCTCGAACGCGGGGGCTGGTAAGCTCGCGCCCGACAAGTCCGTCTCGCGAACCGCCATGCCCGAACCCGACCCGGGACCCGCCGGGAAATCCCCGCCAGCGCGCAATTCTCCCGGCTTCGTGCGCGTCGTCCTCGCCGTCTTCTGGAGCTTTTTCGGTGTACGAAGGCGCCGCGACCTGCTGGAAGATGCCGAGAGCATCAAGCCCGTGCACCTCATCGTCGCTGGCGTGCTTGGAGGCATCTTCGTCGTCGTCTCGCTCGTACTCCTGGTGCGGTTCATCATCAAGAGCGCTGGCGCGTAGTCGCCAATGACCCACAGCATCGACATCCGGGAGGAGGCCGGCGTCCGCTATCTGCATTTCGGGACAGATTGGATCCAGGGCGCCATGCGGCTATCCAAGCCGAACCGCCTGGTGCTCGTGTACACGCAGGCGATGCTCGCATTCCTGCTGTTCCGCCCGGCGCCGCAGCGCGTGCTGATCATCGGCCTGGGCGCGGCCTCGCTGGTGCGCTTCTTCCGCCACGAAATGCCGGATACGCATCTCACCGTGATCGAGATCAACCACGACGTGATCCAGGTCGCGCACCAATTCTTCAAATTGCCCGACGATGACGAGCGGCTCGACGTGCAGGCCGGCGACGGTTACGAGTTCATGCAGCGGGCATCCGCGAAGTTCGACGCCATCCTCGTCGATGGCTACGATCATCGCGCGCGACCAGGCAAGCTCGAGTCGCTCGAGTTCTATCGGGCTTGCCGCGCTCGCCTGGCGCTGCAAGGCGTGCTGGTCGCCAATGCCTTCGGCCGCGTGCGCGGGCACGGGCAAACCAAGGTCCATCTGCGCGAAGTATTCGGAACCGGCTTGCTGCTGTTACCGTCGCCGGACTCGAAGAATGTGCTGGTGACCGCTTTTGCCGATCCGCCAGCGCCCGTCAACGTGGCGCAGTTGCGCGATCGCGCCGCAGATTTACGCGCGCGCTTCAACCTGCCCTTCATCAAGTGGGTGCACGCACTGCAGCAGGCCAATCCGCCACAGTTTCAGACATTGTTCCGCTAAGTTGCGATGGCCGCCAGCCGCTCGGCGGCGCTCACCAATTCGGCATCCGTCGAAAGAATGTCCGGGCAGAATCGCAGATACGGCCCGCGCGCATCCGCGATGACGCCGCCGGCGTGCAATGCGCGCGCCCAGACTTCAGCGCGCGGATCCGTCACCACGATGAATGCGCCGCGGTCCTCGGTGCCGCCCTGCGCCGCGAAGCCGCGTTCGCGCAACAGACCGGCCATCCGCTGCTGCATCTTTAGCGAATGCGCGCGTAATCGATCGACGCCCAGCGCCAACGCGAGACGCTGTCCGGCGCGTGCCTGGTAGAACGGCAGCACCGGCGGCGTGGATTCGAGGAACGCATCGCCCCCTCGTGCATATTCCGGAGGATCCGGGCGGACGTAGGCGAACGGATCGCGCTTGGCAAACCAGCCCGTGTCGAGCGTGCGCAACGAGCCGTCGAGATGGCGCGGATGCAAGTACAGGAAACACGCGCCCGGGCCGCCGCGCAGGTATTTGTAGCTGCCACCGACGGCGAAATCGATGTCCAGCGCCGCGACGTCGACCGGAAAGACGCCGAGCGCGTGGTAAACGTCCAGCAGCAGGCGCCCGCCGGCCTGGTGGGTTGCCGCGACGATCTCCGGAAGGTCGGACAGCCGCTGTCCGGTGTTGAAGATCACCTGAGAAATCACCACGAGGTCGCACTGGCCGCCGATGGTTTCCAGGATATCGCCCGTCTCGAAGCGGCCATCGCCGCGTGGCTCGACGAAGGCGAGCGTGATGCGCCCGCGCCGCGCGTATTCGCGCAGGATCACGTCCAGCGAATCGAACTCGCCTCGCGTCGCCACGACGCGCGGAACCGCGTCGAACGTGTTGAGGATCGCGCGCAGCCCCTGGCCCGCGCTGGTCTTCGGCACCACGCAATCGGAGCGCGGAGCGTGCAGCAGGTGTGACAGGCGTCCGCGAAACGCCTGCATCTCCGCATCCCACGCGTCCCACGCGTCGCCCATCTGCGCATACCACGCCGACATGCCCTCGCGCACGTCGTCGTCGACGGCGTCGAGCGGCCGCCCCAGCGAATGATTGGCAAGGTAGATGCGATCGCGAAACGCGGCGCGCACTTTGGCGAAGAGGGGCGCAACGTGGCGCTGGAGCGACGCTTCGGTCAATGGGCCGGAACCCATCACGGCCACGGCCGTTTCGATCCCGGAATCGCGAAGCGGGTCCGGTGCGTTCATCGGTTACGGTGCGCCGATGACGGTGCGAACGTCGATCAGTTCGGGGAAAAATGTCTGGTCGAGCGCGCGCTTGAGAAAGCTCACGCCCGACGAGCCTCCCGTCTCGACAGTCTTCATGTGCCGGAAACGCCAGAGCTGGAATCCCTCTTCGATATCGACCAGCTTTTCGCACATGTCGTATGCGTCCCACCAGCGCTTCGGGTCCTCGTAGATTGCCTTGAAGACCGGAACGAGATCGGGATTGCGCACATAGGGCTGCGTGAAGTCGCGTTCGAGGCAGGTTACGGGGACGGGCAAGCCACGGCGAGCAAGATGGCGCAGAAACTCGTCGTACAGCGAAGGCGATCGCAGCAGCGCATCGAGCTCGGCGGTCACGGCCGCATCGTGCCGGAAGACTTCGAGCATGCGGGCGTTCTTGTTGCCCAGCAGGAACTCGATCGCGCGATATTGGGCGGACTGGAAGCCACTCGAGTTCGCAAGCGTCGGGCGAAACGCTTCGTACTCGGAGGGCGTGAGCGTCTCCAGCACCGCCCACTGCTCGAAGAGCTGTTTCTGGATGAGCTTGACGCGGGCCAGAATCTTGAAACCCGCGTCCAGCGCGTCTGCGCGAACGTGGCCAATCGCGGCCTTCAGCTCGTGGATCATGAGCTTCATCCACAGTTCGGAGACCTGATGCTGGATGATGAACAGCATCTCGTCGTGGCGCGGCATGATGCCCGAGCTGCCGGAAAGTGGTTCCTGTGCGGCGAGCAGGCGATCGAGGCGCAAATAGCCGCCGTAGGAAAGGCGATCGGCCAGGTCCGTAACGATGCCGGGTTCGAAGTCGCGGGTGCTCATGTTCTTCGCGCCAAATTGAATGGGAAAGTATACGCGGAGGAGCGAGAGCACGACGCTTTGGATCCGGTCGCGCTGCCTCTTGGCGACGCTGCGCTCGACGAGCCGGCTACGTTTGATACCATCCGTCGCCATGTCCCGTCCATCTTTCCTCGGTTACCGGATCGGCCTCGCGCTGGTCGCCCTCGCGACCGCGCTCGCGATAACCGCCTGTGGAAGCGATGTCGCGCGCACGCGCCGCATCAAGCTGGGCGAGTGCCGGCTGCCGAACCTGTCGACTCTCGCCCAATGCGGCGAGATCGACGTTCCCGAAGACAGAAGCAAACCAGACGGGCGCAAGATCAAGATTTTCGCCGCGGTATTGCCGGCGAACACGCTTTCGCCGAAGGAGGACCCGCTGCTCATCTTGGCCGGCGGGCCAGGACAGGCAGCCTCAACACTCGCGCCTTTCGCGTCGCGCTTGAACGAGGTCCGGCGCACGCGCGACGTCGTCCTCATCGATCAGCGCGGCACGGGTCGCTCATCGCCGATGGACTGTGCGGCGTTCAAGCCGAAGGACGAGGATGCGCTCGAAACGGATCCTGTTCCACGTGCGCGCCGGTGTGCCGACGAGTTGCGGGCGCAGGGCGTGGACGCGGCGCAATACACGACGACAGCGTGGATCGACGACCTGGAAGCGATGCGCGATGCGCTGGGATATTCGCGCTGGAATCTCTGGGGCGGCAGCTATGGCACGCGCGTCGCCCAGGAATACCTGCGCCGCCATCCGGAGCGAATTCGCACAGTGACACTCGACGGCGTGGCTCCGCCGTCGATGATCATTACGCAGGATGTCTGGCCGACACGGCAGGTGGCGCTCGACGCCGTGTTTGTCGCCTGCCGCGATTCGCCCGCATGCCGGAAAGCGCATCCGGATCCCGCCGCCACGCTCGCCGCGATGGCCGCCTCGCTCGGTCCGGCCGGGCGCGAAGTCGAGTTCGTCGATCCGCGCACCGGCATGGCCAAACGATTGCACATCACGTTCGATGGCGCGCTCGCGCTACTGCAGCCGCTCACCTATGCCCCGGAATTGTCGAGCCTGCTGCCGGAAATGCTCGGTCTCGCCGCCGCCGGCGATTACGGTCCGCTTTTCGCGGCAACGCAGTCGACAATCACGAATCTCGCCGAGCAGATGAACGCCGCACTGCATTATTCGGTCACCTGCGCCGAGGACGTTCCACGCATTGCGCCGGAGGCACGCAAGACGCTGGCTGGCTTGCCGACTCACGCAATTGCCGACAACGTCATCGCCGTGTGCGATGTGTGGCCACGGGGCACCATGCCAGCGCATTTCGCGGAACCGGTCACGAGCGACAAGCCCGTCCTTCTATTCTCCGGCGGCATGGATCCGGTCACGCCGCCTTCCTACGGCAACCTGGTTGCGAAGACGCTGACGAATAGCATGCACATCGTCGCCGGCGGTTACGGCCACATCGTTTCACCCAACGTGTGCGGGCCACGTCTCATCGCATCGTTCGTCGACCAGGCCGGGTTCGGCGATCTCTCCCCGGCATGCATTGCCCATTTCGAGCAAAGCCGCGCGCCGCCGCTGTGGCCCGATCGCCTGGAACCCCAGCCTTGATTGAGATCCACGAACTGTCCAAGTCCTTCGGCAAGCGCGGCGAAGTCCACGCTGTCCGCAACGTGTCGTTCGCCGCTCCCGATGGGGAGATCACGGGACTCCTCGGACCCAACGGCGCAGGCAAGACGACGCTGCTGCGCATGCTGGCGACGCTCATCGTGCCGGATGAAGGCAGCGCATCGATTGGTGGCCTGGATATCGTGCGCGATCGTTACTCAGTGCGCGAGCGCATCGGCGTTTTGTCGGACGCGCGCGGTCTCTATCCGCGGCTGACCGCGCGCGAAAATATCCGCTACTACGGCGCGCTGCACGGACAATCGGGCCGCGCACTCGAAGCGCGCATGGATTCCCTGATCCGCACGCTCGGCCTCGATGCGCTCGCCGACCGGCGCACGCAGGGCTTTTCGCAGGGCGAAAAAATGAAGGTCGCTATTGCCCGTGCGCTCGTCCACTCGCCATCGACGATCCTGCTCGACGAGCCGACCAACGGCCTCGACATCATGAGCGTGCGCGCGTTGCGCGAGCAATTGCGGCAACTGCGCTCGGAAGGCAGGTGTCTGCTTTTTTCGTCACACGTGATGCAGGAAGTCGCCGCGCTGTGCGACCGCATCGTGATTCTCGGCGCAGGCCGCGTGGTCGCGAAGGGAACCGCCGCCGAATTGATCGCGCAGTCCGGCGCGACGACCCTCGAGGACGCCTTCGTGTCGCTGCTCGGAACGGGCGAAGGACTCGCTGCTTGAGCCCGATCTGGCCCTCTTCCGGCGCTTGGCGGCGCGCCCTTGTGGTGACGCGCAAGGAGCTGCTCGACACGTTTCGCGACCGCCGCACGATGCTCATCACGCTGCTGCCCGCACTGGTCGCCGGTCCGCTCGTCCTGATGCTGATGTTCTCCGTCATTGCGAGCCAACTCGACAAGGCGCGCGAATTGAAGTTGCCGACGGTGGGCAAGGAGCGCGCGCCCGCGCTGGTCGCCTTTCTCGAACGACAGCAGGTCGCGCTCAGCGCCGCTCCCGCCGATTACGAGGCGAAGATCCGCGGTGGCGAAGTCGACGTCGTGCTCGTGATCGACGACAAATTCGAGGCCGACGTGGCGCAAGGCAAAGCCGGAACCGTACGGCTCGTCTACGACCGCTCGCGGGACCGCGCGCAGGCGGCGATCCGCGAGGCCGAGACGCTGCTGCGCGTGTACAACCTGCAATGGGGATCGCAGCGGCTGCTCCTGCGAGGCATCGCGCCGACCGTCGGCAATCCCCTCAAGGTGGAAAGCATCGACCTCGCGACTCCGCAACAAAGCGGCGCGTTCGCGCTGTTCTTCCTCGCCTATTACGGCTTGTTCGCGGCGGTCATGGGCGGCATGGCGGTCGCGCTCGATATCACCGCAGGCGAGCGCGAACGGCAATCGCTGGAGCCGTTACTGATGACGCCGGCGCGACCCGTGGAACTCGTCGCCGGCAAATGGATGGCCGTCGCGCTTTTCGACGCCGCCATCGTCGTCATCACACTGACCGGCTACTACCTGACGTTGCGATTTGCGCCATTACCAGCCGTTGGCATCCCCTTTCTGTTCAGCACACGCGAACTGGCCTGGTTCCTGGTCGTGTTGGTACCACTCATTGCGCTGCTCCCCGCCGTGGTGCTGTTCATGGGTGCGCGCAGCCGCACGTTCAAGGAGGCGCAGTCCAGCGTCTCGCTAGTTATTTTCGTGGTGTCGATCATCCCGGTCGTCCAACTGGTCCAGCAGAAGAAGGATCCCGATTGGATCGCGTGGGTCCCGGTCTCCGGCCAGTTCTCGCTGATGGGACAGGTATTGCGCGGCGAAACCATCCCGCTCATCCAGTTAGCGACATCCTTTGCCCTTCCCGCGCTGCTTACGGTCTGCATACTGCTGCTGGTGACGCGGATGCTGTCGCGCGAGTCGATCCTCGCCGGAAAATAACGCACTCGTGGCAGAATTGCCGCGTGCCGCGAAAGAAAACCCCGAAAGCAGCCGGCCCGGTGCGCGCACCGCCCCCGGCGATGATGGACACGCGCGAGGTCGCAGCCTATCTGCGACTCAAAGAGCGGCGCGTCTACGACCTTGCCCGCCAGAACGCGCTGCCGCACATTCGCGCGACCGGCAAGCTTCTGTTTCCGAAGGCGCAGATCGACGCCTGGCTTTCGAGTAAATCGGGCGCGCCGTCGAACAATGCCGCAGCCGCCCCTTTGGTGGTCGCGGGCAGCCACGATCCACTGCTGGAATGGGCCGTGCGCGATTCACGGTGCGGCCTCGCCATCCTGACGTGCGGCAGCAGTGCCGGCCTCCTTCGGCTTGCACAGGGCGAGGCGACCGTCGCCGCGATGCACTGGCTCGATCGTGCAACGGGCGACTACAACGTGCCGCTGGTGCGCGAGCGCTTGGGTACCACGGACCTCGTCGTCATCGAATGGGCAAAGCGCACGCAGGGCCTGGTACTCGCAGCCGGCAATCCGCTGCGAATCAAATCGCTCGCCGATCTCGTCCGAAAACGCGCACACGTCGCGCCGCGGCAGCCGGAAGCGGGGAGCCAGCACCTGTTCCTGCATCTGCTGGCTCGGGCGAAGGTCGACAGCAGCAAGGTCGACTGGCTGCCGCGCGCGTCGCTCGCAGAAACGGACCTTGCGGCGTCGATCCACGATGGCCACGCCGATGCGGGCGTGGCCATCGAAGCCGCCGCGCGCGCGCAAGGATTGGACTTCGTGCCGCTCGCCGTCGAGCGTCTCGACCTCATCATGCGCCGCCGCGATTATTTCGAGCCGCCGATGCAGACGCTGCTCGCTTTCGCGCGGACCCGCGAATTCGCGGCGCAAGCGAAGGCGTTGGGCGGCTACGACGTCGATGCGTCCGGACGCGTGGTTTTCAACGCCTAGCTGTCTGTGACACGCGCATCAGCCGCCGGCGTTCGGAAAGAATAGCTGCTCGCCACCGATTTTGTAGCCCGCGATGGCCGTCTGACCGCGAGGCGACACCAGCCAGTCGATGAACTGCTGGCCCAGGTCGGCCTTGACGTGCGGATGCTTCGCCGGATTGACCAGCATCACGCCATATTGATTGAAGAGGCGCTTGTCGCCTTCGACCAGGATCGCGAGATCACCGCGGTTCTTGAACGACAGCCACGTGCCGCGATCGGCCAGCACATAGGCATTCATCGACGACGCGGTGTTGAGTGTTGGCCCCATGCCGGAGCCGGTGTCGCGATACCACGCCCCTTTCTTCGCGTCGAGATCCACACCCGCGTCCTTCCAGTAGCGCAACTCCGCCGCGTGCGTACCGCTGCGGTCACCGCGCGAGACGAATGGTGCCTGTGCCGCCTGTATCTTCACCAGCGCGGCGAGGATATCCTTGCCGCCGGCGATTTTCGCGGGATCGCTCGAAGCTCCGATCAGCACGAAGTCGTTGTACATCACGGGGAAGCGCCTCACGCCATAGCCGTCCGCGACAAATTTTTCCTCGGCCCCCGTGTCGTGCACGAACGCGACATCCGCATCGCCACGCTTGGCCATGTCAAGCGCCTGCCCGGTGCCGAGCGCGACGACGCGCACCTCGATTCCGGAGTCCCTTTCGAAAATCGGCAGCAGGTAGCCGAAGAGGCCCGATTGCTCGGTCGATGTCGTCGATGCGACGACGATGAATTTATCCTGTGCGCAAACCGGCAGAACCGGCAGGATCGAAAATAACAGCGCGGCAAGGACATTTCGTCGATTCACAGCCGTTCTCCCTCGAGGAAGGCCGCCGCCTCGGGTGAGCGCGGTGCCTTGAAAAATTCCCGTGCCGGCGTGCGTTCCGTCACGCGCCCGGCATACAGGAACAGGATGTCGTCGGCTACACGCTTCGCCTGCGCGAGGTTGTGCGTCGTCATGACGACCGTTGTTCCGCGCGTGTGGATGTCGGCAACGATCTGCTCCACCGAGCGCGCCGCGGCGGGATCGAGACTCGCCGTCGGCTCGTCGAGGAACAACACTTCCGGCCGGAGCGCCCACACGCGTGCAAGTGCGAGTTTTTGCTGTTCGCCCCCGGAAAGGACGCGCGCGGGTCGACCCGCGAGCGCACGCAACCCCACCTCGTCCAATGCCTCATTGATGCGCGCCTCCGCTTCGGCGCCGCGCACGCCCGCCAAGTCCAATGCATAGCGAACGTTGTCGGCGGCCGAGCGCCGCAATAGAACCGGGCGCTGAAAAACCATCGCCTGTCTCGCCGGGCGCGTGCTCGACTCGCCCCAGAAGACGTTGCCGGCGCTTGGGGCGATCAGCCCGTGCAGCACGCGCAGCAACGTGCTCTTGCCTGCGCCATTCGGGCCTAGTAACGCCGTGCGGCCGCCCGCTTCGACGACGAGATCGATGCCCGACAACACCGGCACGCCGCCCGGCGCGGCGGCGACCGCCTCGAGCCGGATTGGCAGACCCGTTGCAGATTCAGCCAAAGCGCGCCCTCGCCCATTCCCGCGTCGCATGCGCGCCCGCGTTCAGCAGGATGACGATCGCGATCAACACCAGTCCCAGCGCGAGGGCCAGCGGCAGGTCGCCCTTGCTGGTTTCGAGTGCGATCGTCGTGGTCATCACCCGCGTCACACCAGCGATGTTCCCGCCGACGATCATCACAGCGCCGACTTCCGCGATGGCGCGACCGAAGCCGGCAAGCAGCACGGTTGCGAGTGAATACCGGGTGTCCCACAAGAGCGTCATCGCAGCGCGGTACGTGCCCGCACCCAGCGACGTGAGCTGCTCGCGATATTCGGCCCAGGCGTCGGCGACGACCTGACGCGTGAGCGCGGCGATGATGGGCACGATGAGGATCGTCTGCGCAACGATCATCGCGCCGGGCGTGAACAAGAGTCCGAGCGCGCCGAGCGGTCCCGCGCGCGACAGCAGCAGGTACACGAGAAGGCCGACGACGACGGGCGGCAGACCCATCAACGCATTGAGCACGACGATGAGCGGAGGCCGGCCGGGGAAGCGGCCCACCGCAATCGCCGCGCCGATCGGCAGGCCCAGGCACGCGGCAAAAAAAGTTGCCGTCAGGCTGACGCGCAGCGAAAGAAGCACGATATCGACGAGCTGCGCGTCGAAATGCGTGACGAGGCCCGCGGCCAGGCCCAGGCTCTCGGAGAGCGTGCCCATGGTGCAAAGTGTGCACCATGACTGCAAAAACAGGCAATCCTTACGTGGCTACAGCCTTCGAAAGAGTTAGCTAGCCCAGTTGCCGGATCACCGCGAGCGGGGACGTGCGCGCCGTACTGCGTGTGCCGAACCATCCGGCCGCCGTGACGACCAGCGCGCCGCCGACGACGCCGTAAATCCAGACAAGCGCACCGGGATCGAACGGGAACTTGAACACGCGCTCGGCGAGCGCCCAGCCAATCGCCGTGGCGCCCCCGGCGGCGACGAGTCCGGCCAATGCGCCCAGCAGCAGGAACTCGGCAATCTGCGCGCTCACAAGCTGCCGCTGCGATGCGCCGAGCGTGCGCAGGATCGCGGCATCGAACTTGCGCTCGTCCTGCGTCGACGCGATGGCCGCCTGCAGCACGAGCAATCCGCCCGCCAGCGTGAACAGGAAGACGAATTCGACGGCGCGCGAGACGCTGTCGACGATCCCCTGGACCTGGCGCACGATTTCGCCGATGTCGATCGCGAGGATGTTCGGATTCTTGCGCAGCAGCGCCGTAAGCCAGTCATTTTTCGCTGCCGGCGCGCGAAATGCGGCGATGTAGGTCGCCGGCAGCGCATCGAGCGGTCCCGGCGGGAACAGCGCGAAAAAGTTGACGCGAAAGCTGTCCCAATCGACCTTGCGCAAACTGGTGACGCGGGTCGAGACTCGGGTTCCCGCAATATCGAACGTCAGGAGGTCACCCAGCTTGACGCCGAGCGTATCCGCGATGCCTTCCTCGAGCGACATGCCGGCGGCAATGCCCGTGGCCCCCGGCTTCCAGAACGCGCCCGACGAAACGCGATTGCCTTTGGGCAGCGTGTCCGCCCATGACAGGTTGAACTCCCTTTCCGCCAACCGCCGCGCACGCACGTCCGCGAACTTGGTCGTGTCGACGACGGCATCATTCACGGCGACCAGCCGGCCGCGTACCATCGGCCGGAACGACACGTCGGCGCCGACACCCTGCGCGAGCTGCGCGCGCGCATCGTCGACCTGCTCGGGCAGGACATTGATGAGGAACTGGTTGGGCGCATCGGGCGGCAGGCTCGCGCGCCAGTCGCGCATCAGGTCCCCGCGCACGATCGTCAGCAGCAGCAGTGACATGAGGCCCAACGCCAGCGCGCCGATCTGCAGGCTCGACGCGAACGCGCGCCGCCGCAGGTTGGCCAGGCCGAAGCGCCACGTGACGCCGCGCTGTGGCAGGCGCTTCAATAGCGCGAGCAATGCCCACGCCGCCAACGCGGCCGCCAGCAGAAGCCCCGCGACGCCGCCGACCATGATGAGGCCCGACTGCACTTCGCCGGCTTGCCATGCGATCAGCAACGCGATGGTCGACGCACCCAGCGCATACGCCAGCATGCCGCCCGCGCGCGGACGTGGAAGGTCGCGCCGGAGCACGCGCAACGGCGGCACACGTGACAGCGCGATCAACGGTGGCAAAGCGAAGCCGCCGAGTAGCAGCAATCCCGCGGAGAATGCGGCCACGCCCGGCGCCCACGTGGGCGGCGGCAAGTCGCTGGTGACCACCGAACTCAGCAACATCACCAGGACCTGCTGGCCGGCCAGCGCCAGCGCAACGCCGACGGCGCTCGCGGCGATGCCGAGGACTGCGAACTGCACGAAAAAAAGCGACAGCGTTTGCAGGACGCTCGCGCCAAAGCAACGGAACATCGCGGCGGCATCCAGATGCCGCCGCAGGTAGCGCGACGCGGCCAGCGCGACCGCCACCGCCGCGAGGAGCACCGCCACCAGTGCTGCGAGCCCCAGGAATTTTTCGGCACGGTCGAGCGTTTGCCGCACCTCCGGCCGCAGGTCGCGCACGGTCTCCATTCGCTGGCCCGCCTTCAGTTGCGCGGATAGCGCGTCGCGATAGGTGTCGAGCGTTCCGGCGCTCGCGCGATCGGCGACCAGCAGGCGCCACGTCGCGCGATTGCCGGGCTGCAGCAGTTTCGTCGCCGGGACGTCGTCGATATTGAGCAGGAGTTTGGGCCCCAGCGCGAACATCATGCCGGCGACTTCGGGTTCTTCCTGCAGGATGGCGCCGACGCCAAGCGCGGCCTCGCCCACGACGAGCGGATCACCCACTTTGAGCCCGAGGCGCTGTGCGAGCCGGACATCGGGCCACGCCTCGCCACGCGCCGGAATACGTTGCGTCGGGACGCCTTCGGCACGGGCCGGGTCCGTGAGTGTGATTGCACCACGCAGCGGATAACCGGCGCCCACGGCCTTCACGTCGGTCAACACCGCGGCGGCATCGCTGCCCGCCTGCGCGTTGGGCTGCACCATGCTGTTGAAGCGGATCACTTGCGTCGTCGCCAATCCCTTCGCGCGCGCATCGTCCGTGAATGTTTGCGGCAGCGGACGGTCGCCGGAAATCATGACGTCGGCGCCCAGCAGAAAATTGGCCTGGCGTGTGAGCGAGCCTTTGACGCGGTCGGCAAAAAATCCCACCGTCCCCACGCTCCCGACCGCGAGCACCAGCGCGGCAACCAGCACGCGCAACTCGCCGGCACGCCAATCGCGGCGAAGGAGACGCAACGCAAGTCGTAACGTGTTCATCGCCATCGGTCAGCGCAACGTGGAAGCCATGCGCTCGTCGCCGATGAGGCGCCCGGCCGCAAGAGAAAGCCTGCGTGCGCAGCGCGCTGCGAGGCTCACTTCATGCGTGACGAGCACGAGCGTCGTGCCGTTCTCGCGATTGAGCTCGAACATGAGGTCGGCCACCTCCACGCCCGTGGCGCCGTCGAGATTGCCCGTCGGCTCGTCGGCCATCAGCAGCTTGGGCTCGCCAGAAAACGCGCGGGCGATTGCGACGCGCTGCTGCTCGCCGCCCGAAAGCTGTCGCGGATAGTGCGTCACCCGCCTCGCCAGTCCGACGCGATCGAGCCAGACCTCTGCCTGGCCTTGCGCATCCGGCGACCCCGCGAGTTCGAGCGGCAACATCACGTTTTCCAGCGCAGTCAACGCCGGGAGCAACTGGAACGACTGAAACACGAAGCCCAGCAACCGTTGGCGCATCGCGGCCAACGCATCTTCGTCGAGCGTGGAAAGCTTCGCCCCGTCGACGTGGATTTCGCCCGACGTCGGCCGGTCGAGGCCGGCCAGCAAACCGAGCAACGTGGTCTTGCCCGAACCGGACGCGCCGACGATGGCGATCGACTCTCCCGCTTCGACGGCAAACGTGGCGCCGTCAAGAATGGTCAGCGGCGCGTCGCCGCTGCGGACGATCTTGGTCAGCGCTTCGGCACGGATGATGGGTTCGGGCATCGGGTGTGTAGGCCGGTGTCGCTCAGCGGGGAACGCTAGGTTGAGATGCGGTTGGCCGACGCGGATTGCAAGGCCGATCGCCGCGACGGGCCGCCGCCGAATCGCCGCGCCGGCATTGTAGCCTCTCGCCGCGGCGCTGCCCCGCCCCTTGCCGTCACGCTACAATCGTGGCATCCGTTACCGGAATCCCTCGGCATGCGAAGAAGCGGCGTTCGATTTCTCGCCCTGTGGCTGCTCACGCTGGGCATCGCGCTGGCCGGGCCTGCGCGCGCGTTAGACGAGCCGCCCGTGTTACTCGTATTCGGCGATTCGATTTCGGCCGGCTACGGCCTGGGCGCGGGCAAGGGATGGGTCACGCTCCTGTCGGCGCGACTTGCAAGCGAAAGCTATCGTTATACGGTCGTCAATGGCTCAATCAGCGGCGACACGACCGCGGGGGGCCGCGCCCGATTGCCGGCGTTGCTGACGCAGTACAAACCAGCGATCGTCGTCCTGGAACTCGGCGGAAACGATGCATTGCGAGGCGGCAACCTCGCCGCCGCACGCGCGAATCTCGAAGCCATCGTCGACGCCGCCCAATCCGCGAGGGCGAAGGTTCTGATCGTCGGCATGCAATTGCCGCCAAACTACGGGCCGCAGTATGTCCGGGAATTCAGCGCCATGTTCGGCGATGTGGCGAACGCGAAACATGTGCCGGTCGTCCCTGCGATCTTCGCCGGGTTCGGCGACGACCTCGCGCTGTTCCAGCCCGACCGCATTCATCCGACGGCGGACGCCCAGCCCAAATTGCTCGACAACGTCTGGCCGGCGCTGCTTCCGCTGCTGCGAAAATGAGCTTTCCGCCTCCGCGGCACGGTCCGGGCACGAAGATAGGCGTGGCAGCACTGGCTGCGTACGCTGAGCGCATCGACGTGCGCAGCCCCGCCGAATTCGCCGTCGATCACATTCCCGCCGCCGTCAATCTTCCCGTGTTGAGCGACGCCGAGCGCAGGCAGGTCGGCACGTTGCACACACAGGTCTCCGCGTTCGCAGCGCGCAAACTCGGCGCAGCACTTGTCGCGCGCAATATCGCCGGCATCGTCGAGACGCATTGCCAATCCAAGCCGCGCGACTGGGCGCCCGTTGTGTATTGCTGGCGCGGCGGCAAGCGAAGCGCGACGCTCACGCACGTCCTGAACGAGATCGGCTGGCGCGCGGTGCAGCTCGACGGAGGTTACCGCACGTGGCGCCGCCATGTGGTCGGCGCGTTGACGAGCGTCCCGGCGCGGTTCCGCTACGTCGTCGTGTGCGGACTCACCGGATCCGGAAAGAGCCGCCTGCTCGCGGCGCTGCACGACGAAGGCGCGCAGGTTCTCGACCTCGAACGGCTCGCGCGACACCGAGGCTCGCTGCTGGGCGATCTTCCCGGAGACCCGCAGCCGTCGCAGAAGGCGTTCGATACCGATCTCCTGACGTCGCTTACGCGCTTCGACGCCGCACGCCCCGTCTACGTCGAGTCGGAAAGCCGCAAAATCGGCACCGTGCAGGTTCCCGATGCGCTGCTCGAGGCGATGCGCGCCGCGCCGTGCGTGCGCGTCGACACACCGCGCCCGGTGCGCGTCGAGTTGCTCAAGCACGAGTACACGCACCTCGTCGCGGACCCAGCATCGCTCGCCGACAAGCTCGCGCCGCTCATCCCGCTGCACGGCCGCAAAGTCATCGAGCGTTGGGTGGCGGCGGCGACGGCCGGTGATTTCGACACGCTTATCGATGAACTCCTGGTCCTGCATTATGATCCGATCTATAGCCGCTCGATTCCGCGCAACTACCCGCGTCATGCGGCCGCGATCTCCCTGACACCGCACGACATCGAAATGCCTTCGTTCCGGACGCTGGCGCGCGACCTCGATGCGCAGGTCAGCGCAACGCTCGCGGTCCCCGCCTAGGAGCCGCCTCCTAATGCCACAGTACGATTTCCGCCTCGTCAACGTCTTTGCGGAAAGTCCGCTCGCCGGCAACCCGTTGTGCGTGTTCGAGGATGGGCGGGATTTCGACGATGCCACGATGCAGGCACTGGCACTGCAGTTCAACCTGTCGGAGACAACGTTCCTCCTGCCTTCCGCGAGCGCGACGTCGCGGGTGCGCATCTTCACGCCGTCGTTCGAAATGCCTTTCGCCGGACATCCGACGCTCGGCACCGCGCACGTGGTCCGCGACCTCCTGTCCACCGGCGACGCGCTGACGCTGGAAATGAAAGCGGGCGTTATTCCCGTCACTGCAGACGGCGACGTGTGGACGCTGCAAGCGGGCGAGCCTTCGCATCGCTCGCCCGAGGCTTCGCACGCCAACCTGGCGGCGATGCTCGGTCTTGCCGTCGCCGATTTGGGCGATCCACCGCTGTGGGTGAACACCGGCTCCGACCAGCTCATCATTCCGCTGACGTCCTTTTCCGCGGTGCGCAAAGCGTCGCCGCGCGGCGACGCGATGCAGGCGCACGGAAGCAATGGCCAGCGCGCGATGGCCTACATTTTCGCGCGCGAAGGCGATTCGGTGCTGTCGCGCTTTTTCTTCCTCAAATATGGTTCGGTCGTGGAGGACCCGGGCACGGGTTCTGCTTGCGCCAACCTGGGCGGCTGGCTGTTGGTCACCGGCGCCGCGCTCCCGCAACATCTCACCATCGATCAGGGCGCCGCGGTGGGCCGGCCCTGCCGGCTGGGGCTCACCGTCACCGCCGACCGGCGAATCCTCGTGTCGGGGCGCGTCATCGAGCTCGCCCGCGGCACGCTGACGTTGTAGCGTTTACAGCCTGTTACAGGTCGAAAGCGGCGCGCGCGTCAACATCCGCGCGCCGTCCCGCGTTGATGGCGTTAAGGACGCAGGCTAAGCGCCCGCGAAAAAGCCATCGCTGCCATGCCCTCACCTCTCGCCGCCACGCGTTTCGCCCTGCTGTCGACGCTGACCGCGATGGCGGCGTGGGCGCACGCCGCCGCGGCGCCGATGGGCTACGACGACGCGCGGCATCTGCTCGCGCGCACGGGATTCGGGCCGACGGACGCCGAAGTGCGGCTGTACGCCACATTGGCCCGCAACGACGCGGTGGCGCGCCTGCTGCGCGAGACACGCACGGCAGCCGTCACGCCACCGCCGGCCTTTGCACTGGATAGCGGCCCGCTGCGGCGGCCGGGACCCGGCGCGTCGGAGGACGAGCGCAAGGCGTTTGCGCAGGATCAGGTCCGGCGCGGCCTCGAGTTGCGCGCATGGTGGGTGCAGGAGATGCTCGTCACGCCGTCGCCGCTGACGGAGCGGATGACGCTTTTCTGGCACAACCATTTCGTGTCGAGCCAGCAGAAGGTGCGGGTCGCGCGGCTCATGTACGGCCAGAACGCGATGCTGCGCGCCAACGCCCTCGGCAACTTCGGCGCGCTGCTGCATGCTGCATCCAAGGACCCGGCAATGCTCGTGTACCTGGACAGCGCGCAAAACCGCAAAGGCCAGCCGAACGAGAACTTTGCGCGCGAGGTCATGGAGCTCTTCACGCTCGGCGAAGGCCGCTACACCGAGCAGGACGTCAAGGAAGCGGCGCGCGCATTCACCGGCTGGAGCCTCGATCGCGAAACCGGGCAATACCTTTTCCGGCCGGGAGTCCATGACACGGACAGCAAGACGGTGCTCGGACGATCGGGCGACCTGGACGGCGACGCCGTGCTCGAAATTCTTCTCGCGCAGCCGTCGACGGCCGACTTCGTCGCGGCCAAGCTCTGGCGCGAATTCGTCTCGCCCAACCCTGATCCGCGCGAAGTCGCGCGCATCGCGCAATCATTCCGCAGTTCCAATTTCGACGTCAAAGTCGCGCTGCGCGCGCTGCTGTTGTCCGATGCGTTCTGGGCGCGCGAGAACCGCGGCGCGCTGGTCAAGAGCCCCGTCGAATTCGTCGTCGGCACATTGNNNCGTGTCCGGGGGGATGGGGCAGAACCTGTTTTCGCCTCCCAACGTCAAGGGCTGGCCCGGCGGCAACGTCTGGATCGACACGAACCCGCTGCGCGCACGCAAGCAGTTCGTCGACCGCCTGGCGCGCGCCGACGAGACACCGCCGCAAATCATGACGGCTGTCATACCGCAATCGCTCGCGATGGGGTTGAAGCCCCTGGTCAGCGGCCTTCCAACCGAGCCGGCGGTCGCGCCGCAAGTCATCGCAATCGACGAAAAAGCGCGCGGCCAGCGACTGGCGCGGGAAGTCGACCACGGTTTGCGCAACCTGCATTTCGATGCCGGAGTCTGGCTGGCGGCGCGAACCGGAGCCACCCCCGAAGCCAAGGAACACTCGGCACGAGCGCTGCTTCTGGCGTTGCCGTCGCAGTCGCCGCCTCCGCAAGGCGACGATGCGCTTGCCTTTGTGCGGGCGACGCTGCAGGACCCGGTGTATCAACTCAAGTGACAGCGGCGCTCACAATCGGATAACTGATGGACCGTCGCACTTTCCTTCGTTCCGCCGCTGTCCTGCCGATCGCGGGAACGTCCGTCGTGTTCGGAACCGCGCAGGTCGCGTTCGCAGCGAGCCCAGCCAACGCAAATTACAATCGTCTCCTCGTCCTGGTCGAACTGAAGGGCGGCAACGACGGCCTCAACACGCTCGTTCCCTACACGGACCCGGCTTATTACGCGCTGCGCCCCAAGCTCGCGGTCAAGCGCGACGAGGTCGTGCAACTGACGGATCGCGCCGGATTGCATCCGTCGCTGGCGCCGCTCGCCGGGCTGTGGAAGGAACGGCAGCTCGCCGTGCTGCAGAGCGTGGGCTATCCCGAGCCCAACCTTTCGCACTTCCGCTCGATCGAGATCTGGGACACGGCGTCGAAGAGCTCGGAATACCTGCAGGACGGCTGGCTGACCCGCGCCTTCGCCGCACAACCGACGCCGCGCGCCTTTGCCGCGGACGGCGTCATCATCGGATCGAGCGACTTGGGCCCGCTCTCGGGCGGCGGAACGCGCGCGATCGCGCTTGCCAATACCGAACAATTCCTGCGGCGCGCGAAACTGGCGCAGCCCTCGCCGATCGCAGGCAATCCCGCGCTCGCGCACGTGCTCAAGGTCGAGGCCGACGTCGCGCAGGCGGCCGCGCATCTCGGCGCCCAATACAGTTTCAAGACGGAGTTTCCGTCCGGCAATTTCGGCAATGCAATTCACACGGCTTGCCAGGTTATCGCCAATCCGTCCGGCGTCGCCGTCGTGAGGGTGACGCTCACCGGCTTCGACACGCATACGAACCAGACGGGAACGCAGGCGCGGTTGCTCGCGGAAGTCGGCAACGGATTGGCGGCGTTGAAGAGCGCGCTCGATGAACTCGACAAGTGGAACGATACCGTCGTGCTCACCTACGCCGAATTCGGACGCCGGCCGAAGGAAAACGTTTCGGGCGGCACCGATCACGGCACGGCCAACGTTCATTTCGCGCTGGGCGGGCGCGTGGCCGGCGGAATCTACGGCAAGGCACCGGACCTTGCGCGGTTGTCATCGGACGGCAATCCTGCCTACGCGCTCGACTTCCGCGGCACGTATGCGACGGTGCTGGACCAGTGGTGGGGTGTCGATTCGCACGCGGCACTCGGCGGGAGCTTCGCCCCGGTGCCGTTCCTCAAAACCTGAATCGAACGATCAGGCTGCAGCGTTCCAGGCAGTCATGAAGGCCTGCCAGTGCGGCGCGGTCGACGCAGCAATGCGCTCGCGCGCGAGGCCGATCTCCTTCGCATACTCGCCGGCGCTCAACTCGCCGCGCATCAGCCGAAAGCGCTGGTAGACGAGGTAGGTGTTGAGCACGTCGCATTCGCAATAGTTGCGCACGTCCGCGAGCTTGCCCGCGGTCACCGCGGCGGCGACCTCGCTGCCGTCCATTCCCAGCTTGCCGGGGAAGCCGCAAAGGCGTGCGATCGCGTCGAGCCCCGCACTCGCGCGCGGCTGGTACATCGCCAGCACGTCCATGAGATCGATGTGGCGCGAGTGGTAGCGGCTGAGGTAATTGTTGTATTTGTACTCGCGGTCCTGGTCGCCCCAATCCCAGTACTTTTCCGCCGCGATGCCGTGGATCAGCGCGCGATGATTGAGGACAGGCAGGTCGAACCCGCCGCCGTTCCACGACACGAGCTGCGGCGCGAGCTGCTCGATGCCGCTATAGAACCGGCGGATCAATTCCGGTTCCGGCTCGTCGATTTCGCCGACGGACCAGACCTTGAGACCCTCCTTGTTGCGCAACGCGCAGGCGATCGCGACGACCTGCTGCAGGTAATGCGGCGCGAAATCGCTGCCGGTCGCCGCGCGCCGTTTCTGGTTGAACCAGTCGAGGACCGCAGCGTCGGACAGATCCGCCGGAAGGTCGTTGACGCGCCGGATGCCGCGCAGGTCGGGGACCGTCTCGATGTCGAAGACGAGAATCGGCGTCACGCGGGGAATACCCCCGTCGACAGATAGCGATCGCCGCGATCGCAGACGACGAACACGATGGTCGCGTCGCGGACTTCGGCGGAAATGCGCAACGCGACCGCGCACGCGCCGCCCGAGGAAATCCCGGCGAAGATACCTTCCTCGCGCGCCAGGCGCCGCACCGTATCCTCGGCTTCGCGCTGCGTGACCGGTTCGGTGCGGTCGACCCGTTTGCCATCGAAAATCTTGGGCAAGTATTCAGGCGGCCACTTGCGGATGCCCGGAATCGATGCGCCCTCGGCCGGTTGCGCGCCGACGATCGTGATGGCCGGGTTTTTCTCCTTGAGGAACTTCGAGACGCCCATGATCGTGCCGGTCGTGCCCATCGCCGAGACGAAGTGCGTGATGCGGCCGCCGGTGTCGCGCCAGATTTCCGGTCCCGTGTTCCGGTAATGCGCGAGCGGATTGTCCGGGTTGGCGAACTGATTGAGGATGTATCCCTTGCCTTCCGCCTGCATCTTGTCGGCCAGGTCACGTGCGCCTTCCATACCCGCGGCCTTGGTGACCTGGACCAACTCCGCGCCGTACGCGCGCATCGTCTGCACGCGCTCCAGCGACTGGTTATCCGGCATCACCAGGATCAATCGGTAGCCTCTTATCGCAGCGACCATCGCGAGCGCGATGCCCGTATTGCCGGATGTGGCTTCGATCAGCGTATCGCCGGGCTGGATGTCGCCGCGCCGCTCGGCCTCGACGATCATCGACAGTGCCGGGCGATCCTTGACAGACCCTGCGGGATTGTTGCCTTCCAGCTTGCAGAGGACGACGTTGGTCGTGGCCCCGGGCATGCGCTGCAGCCGGACGAGCGGCGTGTTGCCCACCGTATCGGCGAGCGTGCGGTAGGTAGAAGGATCGGTCATGGCGGCGACATCGATTTTCGAGATGGAACGGCACCGTTCGTGCGCGGACGACGGTCGTGCTCATTGTAGCGGAGGGCTCACGACGTTCCGGCTCGACTAAAGGTTGGGCCAACCACGGCAAACAAAAACCCCGCCACTCGGGCGGGGTTCAGGTCGTGAGACTATCCGGCGCGGCTCACTTCTTCGGCGCTGCGTCCTTGTCGGTGCTGGCGGGAGTCGCTGATTTGTCGGACTTCACTTTGGCCTTGGCGTCCTTGTCGGCGGCGGCTTTGGCGTCCTTGTCGGCTTTGGCCTTCGCATCCTTGTCGGCCTTTTCCTTGGGTCTTTGTCGGCTTTGGCCTTGGCGTCTTTTTCGGCTTTCGCTTTGGCCTTGGTGTCCTTGTCGGCGGCGGCCTTGTCCGGCTTGGCGTCCTTCTTGGCGTCGGACTTCATGTCGGCCTTGGTATCGGCCTTCATTGGGGCCGGCGCCGCTGCAGGTGCCGCAGGAGCCGGTGCAGCCGCAGGAGCCGCAGTTGCCGGTGCGGCCTTTGCCGGCGCGGGCGCTGCCGGGGCTGGGGCGGCCGTGGATTTGGCCGGCTCGGCCTTCTTGGATTCGACGGGCGCCGGCGCTGTGGTGGCTCCCGTCAACGTCACGCCGCTCTCCTTCATCTTTTTCAGCGTCGCGTCGCCAATGCCGTTCACCTTTTTCAGCTCGTCGATCGATTTGAACGGCCCGTTGGCCTTGCGATAGTCGACGATCGCCTGCGCCTTGACAGGACCGATGCCCGGCAGACCATCAAGTTCTTCCTTGGTCGCCGTATTGACGTTGACGGCCGCGATGGCCATGCAGGACATCACAAGCAGCAACAACGCGAGCAAGAAGCGTTTCATCAGGAATCTCCCCTAGAGTCGATGGTCGTTACACCCGCCTTAAGGAAACTGCGCGGCGAGGCATTAACGCGCCACAAATACTACGGGTTGACCCCTGCCGGGGCAAGGCCATTGGGATGCCCCCCTGCCGGGAACGCCGCATCGCGGCCTCCCGGACAAGGGAACCCGGCCCCGCGTTATTTCCGCCCGGTATCGGCCACGGGCCGGATATCGCCCTTCGCCGCGGATCCCGCCGCCTTGGCATCCGCCTTGGCGGGTGTTGCGGCCGCAACCTTCGCCGGATGGCCAACCGTGAGTTCGGAGCGCACCTTTTCCAGCCGCTTGGCGCCGATTCCCTTGACGTGCTTCAGGTCATCCACCGACTTGAACGGGCCGTTAGCCTTGCGGTAGTCGATGATCGCCTGCGCCTTGGCCGGCCCCAGGCCCTTATGCAGCGCGACGAATTCGTCCTGCGAAGCCGTATTGATATTGAGTGCGGCCAGGGCCGGAACCGACAGACCGAGTTGCGCAAGCAGCGCCAGCGCCATCAGCAAACGTTGCATGGTGTTCCTCCGTACGTGGTTGACAAAGGGCGTCGTCGGCGCGGGCAGGTTCTAAGTGCCGGATCGCCAGCGACGTTCACTCACGTTACGAGGAGGGCGCGCTTTCCGAAATCAGACTTTCGACGTAGCGGGTGACGCCTTGCGCCACATTCATCATCGGCGCCTGGTACCCCGCGGCGCGCAGTGCCGTGAGGTCCGCCTGCGTGAAGCTCTGGTATTTGCCGGCGAGTTTCGGCGGGAATGCAATGTACTGGGAGCGCGAGCGGCGAGTTGCCGTCGCTCGCCCGGCAGGCGTTGATCGTGGCGACCGCAACGGCATTGAACGTCTCGGCCATGCCGGTGCCGAGGTTGAATATGCCGGAACGGCCGGCGTGGTCCAGGAAGTCGAGATTGACGTTGACGACATCGTCGACATGCACGAAGTCGCGGCGCTGCTCGCCGGCCGCGTAACCGCCGGATCCCTCGAACAGCCTGACGCGTCCACCGCCCCGGTATTGATGAAAGAAATGAAACGCCACCGACGCCATCGGACCTTTGTGCCGTTCGCGCGGGCCGTAGACGTTGAAGTAACGGAAGCCCGCGACCTGCGCAGTGCGCTCGGGAAGCATGCGCCGCACATACTGGTCGAACAGATACTTCGAATAGCCATAGACGTTGAGCGGCGCCTCGTTGCCGCGCATTTCCGTGAACGCCTGGCCCGCACCGTAAACCGACGCGCTCGATGCGTAGAGAAACGGGATGTCGTTGTCCTGGCAATGGTCGAGCAGCGTCACCGAATAGCGGTAGTTGTTGCGCAGCACGAAGCGCCCGTCGCTCTCCATCGTGTCCGAACACGCGCCCTGGTGCAGCACCGCCGTGATGTCGTCCTCGAATTCGCCGGCGACGATGCGGGCGATGAATTCGTCCTGGTCCAGGTAATCGGCAATTTCGCAGTCGGCGAGGTTGCGGAACTTGTCCGCATCGCGCAGGTTGTCGACGGCGATGATGTCGGTCTCGCCGCGCGCATTGAGCCCACGAACCAGGTTGGAGCCGATGAAACCGGCGGCGCCGGTGACGACGATGTACACGTTATCCGCTCCGATATTGGTTTGCGTGGGCTAAAGGTCCAGATCGAGGCTGCCCAGCTCACTGGTCACGAACGGCACGCGCGGCGCAACTGCGCACAACAACTCGTAGCCCACCGTCGCCGCCGCGGCAGCGACGTCGTCGACCGGCATTCCTTCCCCCCACATCACGACGGGACTGCCGACGCGCGCGTCCGGTACGTCGGTCAGGTCCACCGTGATCATGTCCATCGACACGCGGCCCGCAAGGCGCACTTTTGTCCCGAGGACGCACACCGGCGTGCCGTTCGGCGCATGACGCGGATAGCCGTCCGCGTAGCCGCACGCGATGACGCCGACCCGGTGCGGGCGCGACGCCGTATATTGCGCGCCGTAACCCACGCTCTCGTTGGCCTTGAGGTCCTGCACGGCGATGAGTTCCGATCGCAGCGTCATCACCGGCCGCAATCCGAGCATGTCTGACGTGTCGTAAGGGAGCGGCGTCGCGCCGTAGAGCATGATGCCGGGGCGCACGAAATCGCCGCCGACTTCGGGAAACCGGATGATGCCCGCCGAATTGGCGAGGGAACGCGGATAAGGGAGGCCGCGGCACGCGCTTTCGAACAGGGCGATCGGCTCCGCGAGGCCATCCTCTTCGTCGGCGCGCGCGAAGTGCGTCATCAGCCGCAGTGCTGCAACCGACGGCGCCTTGGCCAGGCGCTCGCAGATTCCTGCGACGTCCGCGGGCCGGAAACCGAGGCGGTTCATGCCGGTATTCACCTTGACGAACACTTCCAGCGGCCGGGCCAGCGCAGCGTCCTCGAGCATCTTCACCTGCTCGATCTCGTGCACGACAATCGCCAACCGGCGATGCGCGACTTCCTCCAGTTCGGTTTCGGAAAAAAAACCTTCGAGCAGCAGGATGCGGCGCATGTAATGCTGCTCGCGCAGCGCGACCGCGGCATCGAGTTCGACCAGCGCGAGGCCGTCGGCATCCTCCAGCGCGGGCAGCACGCGCGCCAGGCCGTGGCCATAGGCATTGGCCTTGACCACCGCCAGCACTTGCGCGCCGGGCGCCTTTTCCCGAACGCGCGCGAGATTCCCGCGCAGTGCGGCAAGGTTGATCTGTGCGTATAACGGACGGGCCATGCGGTGAGGGCGGCGCCTGCCGGCTTTTTTTGTCGACTTCAGGGTCAACCAAAGGACATTCGGCGGCCGCGGATTCGCCGCCGACGCCCCGCATGGCTGGCACACGGGGCAAACATGGTATAAAACGCGGGCCGCGCTGTTTGCGGACATTATAACCAACCCGCCCACGCGCACCGAAGCCGCGGAAATCTGTTGAGGATCCGCCCGGTGGATCGACTGTGGCATTCGAGGAAATGAAGCCCGGCTTTTACACGATCATGGCGGCGCAGTTTTTCAGCTCGCTCGCCGACAACGCGCTGCTGATCGCGGCCATCAGGCTCCTGCAGGAGATGCGCGAGCCCGACTGGATGCAGCCCTCGCTGCAACAGTCGTTCGTCATTTCCTATGTCGTGCTGGCGCCGCTCGTCGGCGCGTTCGCGGACTCGATGCCCAAGGGCCGCGTGATGCTGATCACGAATGCGATCAAGGTGGTGGGGTGCATCCTCATGCTGTTCTCCGTGCATCCGCTGCTGGCTTACGCAGTCGTGGGCTTCGGCGCGGCCGCGTATTCGCCGGCGAAATACGGCATCCTTACCGAGCTCCTGCCGCCACACCAGCTCGTCATCGCCAACGGCTGGATCGAGGGCACGACGGTGGGGTCGATCATCCTGGGCGTTCTGCTGGGCGGATTGCTCGTCAGCCATAACGTATCGTCGATGCTGCTGGGCTTCGACCTCCCGGGCATCGACACGGGCATCGAGACGCCGCCGGAAGCCGCCATCAGCGTCATCGGACTGTTGTATTGCATCGCCGCAATCATCAACTGGTTCATTCCGGACACCGGCGTCGATCACCGCGTGCCGAGCAAAAACCCGTTCTACCTGGTCCGCGAATTCACGCACTGCGTGTTTCTGCTGTGGCGCGACAAGCTGGGCCAGATCTCGCTCGCGACGACGACGCTGTTCTGGGGCGCCGGCGCGACGCTCAAGTTCATCGTGCTCGCCTGGGCGGCCAAGGCGTTGGGCTACGACCTGTCGCAGGCCTCGTACCTGCAGGGCGTCGTGGCGTTCGGGATCGCGCTGGGCGCGGTGCTCGCGGCGCGCTTCATATCATTGCGCAACGCCGTGAACGTGTTGCCGATCGGTACGGCGATGGGCCTCATCGTGATCGCGATGATCTTCGTCAACCAGATGCCCGTGGCAGTCTTTCTGATGATCGTCATCGGCGCCTGCGGCGGCTTTTTCGTAGTGCCGATGAACGCGCTCTTACAGCATCGCGGCCACGTCCTGATGGGCGCTGGTCACTCGATCGCCGTGCAGAATTTCAACGAGAACATCGGCATCCTCGTGATGGTCGGCCTGTACACGCTGATGGTCCAGCAGGGAATTTCAGTCAACCGGGCCGTGGTGCTGTTCGGGCTGTTCCTGTCGAGCGCGATGCTGCTCGTCATGTGGCGCCATCAACACAACCAGGGCAAGGGCGATTCGCTGCACCTCATCGCCAACGAGGCGGATCGACACCGCTAGAGCACGACGGGTGTGTCCGGAAGCTCGTTGCGCCCGGGGCCGGTGCGCGGCGAATGCTGCGCCAGCAACGCCGAGATCTCGGCAATCCCCAGCTCGACGCCGTCGGTGAACCTGCCCGCGCGAAACGCCGTTTCGATCTTGCGGCAGATCGTCTGCCACGCGGCGTCGCCGACGCGCGCGTGGATGCCGCGGTCGGCGACGATTTCCACCGCGCGATCGGCCAGCAGCACGTACAGCAGGACGCCATCGTTGGCTTCGGTATCCCAGATACGCAACAGGCCGAAGACCTCGAGCGCGCGTTCGCGCGGCGGCAGGCGCCGCCAGACGCGCGGCAGCGGAAGCGAAGCCTCCACGGTGAAGCAGACTTGTCCGTTGTGCAGCTTTTAGTTCCTCCTGCGGAAACGCGCGGCGGACGTTCGCGCGATCAGTGACGAAGTGCCGCCAGAGGCGTTCCATCTTTCGCCGCATCACCAGTCTCCCGACGCGCCACCGCCGCCGAAGCCGCCCCCACCGCCCGAAAAGCCGCCTCCGCCGCCACCAAACCCCCCACCGCCGCCACCGCCGGGAATGAAGACGCCTCCGCCACGGCCGACAAGGCCGCTTCCCACGCCGAAGGCGATCATCACGATGAAGGCAACCACGGCGGCCACGAGCGCAATGACCAGCGACCCAGCGACGAACCACGCTGCGCCGCCGATGATGCCTGCGCCCACAGTCGAACCGACGGCCCTTCCGAAAATGCGCCGCAGGATACCGCCGACCACGGGCACGACGACGAACAGCAGGATGAAAATCGTGTCGAGCGAGATGCCGCTACCCGAGCGGCGCTGCGGCGACGCGGCGGCCGGTGCGTCCGGCAGCGGCTCACCCTTGTTGACCACGGCGATGATCTGATCCACACCCGCGCTGATGCCCTGCGCGAACTGGCCGTTGCGGAAAAAGGGCGCGACCGTTTCGGCGAGGATGCGCCGGCACGTGACGTCGGTGAGGACGCCCTCGAGTCCGTAGCCGACTTCGATGCGATTCTTGCGATCGACCTTGGCGATGAGAAAAATGGCGCCGTTGTCCTTGCCTTTGCGGCCGATCTTCCAGGCCTCCGCGACGCGGATCGAATACGCCGCAATGGCCTCGGGCTGCGTCGACGGCACCATCAGGACCACGAGCTGATTGCCCGATTGCGTTTCCCACGCGGCCAGCTTGGACTCCAAAGCCTGGCGGTCCGCCACAGACAGCGTGTTGGTGAGATCGGTGACGCGCGCGGTCAGCGCCGGGATTTTCGCGAGATCGTCGGCGGCGACGGCCGATCCCGCCGCGATCGCGAGCCCGACAAGCAGAATCGCCAGTGCCGATGCGCGCGCGATGACCAACGCCGGCATGCGAAACGCCCGGATCAAGGTGCGCGACGCGAAAAACGTGGCGACCACCGAATCCGCCACGCGCGGCCATCGGCCACGCGCGGCGCTCCGCTCAAGGAGCCTTCTTCGCGGGTTCCGCGGGTGCGGGCGCCGGCGCGGACTTGCCGAAGTCGACCTTCGGCGGCGCGCTGATCGCGGCTTCGTTCTCGACGGTGAAATTGGGCTTCACGTCCATCTTGAAGAGCATTGCCGTCAGGTTGGTCGGGAACGATCGCACCGTCGAATTGAACGTCTGCACGGAGTCGATGTAGCGCTTGCGCGCCACGGTGATCCGGTTTTCTGTGCCCTCGAGCTGCGATTGCAGGTCGCGGAACAGCGCGTCGGATTTCAATTGCGGATAATTTTCCGCGACGACGAGAAGCCGCGACAGCGCGCCGGTCAGCTGGCTTTGCGCCGCGATGAATTTCTGGAACGCCGCCGGGTCGTTGACGAGCTCGGGTGTCGCCTTGATGGCGCCGACATTGGCGCGCGCATTGGTCACCTCGGTCAGCACCGTCTGCTCCTGCGCCGCATAGCCTTTGACGGTATTGACGAGATTGGGTACGAGGTCCGCACGCCGCTGGTACTGGTTCAGCACCTCGGACCAGGCGGCCTTGATGCCTTCGTCCTGACGCTGCAGATCGTTGTATCCACAGCCTGCGAGCGTCATGGTGACGATCGCGGCGCACAGGATGGCCATTCTTTTCAACATGTTCTTCCTCCTAAGCGGATGCCGAACGGGGTCGACTCGCAAGCTGCAATATGGGGTGCTGCCCTCGGTGGCACAAGGGTCTCATGCCGGCGGGGTTTGAACCGCGACCGTTCTGCGGCCGGATGCCGCCACGGTTCGCCGCGCGAGAAGCATATCTTCCCACGCCTTCGCCTTGTCCGGCAGATTGCGCAGCAGGTACGCAGGATGGTAGGTCACGATCAGCGGGACGCCACGGTAGTCATGCACGCGGCCGCGCAGGCTCGCAATCGTCGCATCGGTGCCGAGCAGCAGCGATGCGGCGCTCTTGCCCAGTGCAACGATGAGCTTCGGCCGGATCAACTCGACCTGCCGCTCCAGATAGGGCCGGCAGGCGTCGGACTCCCGCGGCTCGGGCGCACGGTTGTTCGGTGGCCGGCATTTGAGCACGTTGGCGATGTAGACGTTGCGGCCGCGCGCGAGCCCGAGTGCGGCGAGCATGTTGTCGAGCAGGCGGCCCGCCTGGCCCACGAAAGGTTCGCCTTTCGCGTCTTCTTCCGCGCCGGGCGCCTCGCCCACGAACAGCCATTCGGCGTTGACGTCGCCGACACCCGGCACCGACTTGTTGCGCGTCTTGCACAAGCCGCAGGCGACGCAGGCATCGACGTCGGCGGCAAAATGGTCCCACGACAACGCCGCGATCCGCGCACTGCGCTCCGGACCGACCTCGGCGCCCACCGATCCCGATCCAACTTCCGGGGCCGGTTCGCGCGCCGTCAATGCAGGTGACGCAATCTGCGCATCTTCGCGCGGATGTTCGTGGATGGCGCCGCGCAGTCGCCACGTCGGCGTCAATCCGAGTTCGGTCAGGATTTCGTTGCGCGTAGCCATTACTCGCTCGGTCCGCGCCGCATGACGAGCGCATCTTCGCGCGGGCCGCCGGCGCTGCCGACCGGATAATAGGACGAGCGGCGGGCGACCGCCGCAAATCCGGCACGCTCGTAGAGCGCGATCGCCGGCACATTCGACACGCGGACTTCGAGGAAGACCTGCTCGGCGCCGAGCCTTCGCGCATCGGCCAGGAATTGGGCGAGGAGCTCCGTCCCCAATCCGCCGCGCCGGGCATCCGGCACGACCGAAAGATTCAGCAGTTGCGCCTCGCCCGGACCCAGCATCATGACGCCATACGCCACGATGCGCCCTTCCCGCTCGCCGACGCGCGCGCTGTAGCCGGCGGCGAGGGCCTCTCGAAAATTGTCGGGCGTCCACGGCGCAGCGTGGATGTGCGCCTCGAGCGCCGCAACGTATGCGATGTCGGCGCTGGCCAGTGGCCGCCAGAGCACCGAGGCTTGGGGGGCAAATCGGGGAAGCGTGGCCATCGCTTTCGCTCGATTCTCAAAGACGCGCGCCGGCGGCGCGTTCGGCGGTCGTCAAAGCAACGCGGTGGCGGACGTAGAGGGGCCGTGCGTCAGCCGCCGCTACACCGTGACCAGCTTCGAACCGCGGTTGCGCCAATTCGCCGATCGCGCGCGCGTCCGGCACCGCATCGGCATCGACGTGCTCGAGCGCGAGTTGCGACTGCAGCGTGGGATAGGCGGCAAATCCGCTGCCGACACCAAACCACGCCGATCTTCCACGAGCAGGCAATGCGATGTCGGCGGGCTTCAGGACGGCGGGCGCGAGCCTTTCGCTCCAGCGTCCCTCCTCCCGCGCGTAGGCCGCAACATAAACTTCACGCATCCTCGCATCGATGCAGACAAACACGTCGCCCTCGGCACGGCGGCGCCATGCATCTTGCGCAAACGCTTCGGGCGTCGGCACTGCGATCACCGGCAGGTCCGCGCCGAACGCGAGCCCCTGCGCCGCGCCACACGCGATGCGCACGCCGGTGAACGATCCGGGGCCGGCGCCAAAGGCGATGCCGTCGAGCGAAGCCAATGACCAGCCGGCTTCCACAAGCACTTCGTCGACCAGGGGCAACAGCCGCTCGGAGTGGGCCTGGCCCGCGGGCTCGCCGCGGACGCACCACGACTCGCCGCTGCCGCACGCGACTGTCAGCCAGGCGGTGGAGGTATCGAACGCCAGGAGCTTCATCGATGCGATTTTACACAGAGAGCGCGCATCGTTACGACCATGCGACGGTACAATTCACGGACGTTCCCCAGTATTTCGCGCGCCTTCTTCGTGGCGCACCGCATGGCCGCTCCCTCCTTCCTCGACTCCAACCCGCTGCTGACGATCGAATCGCTGGACCAGGAAGGGCGCGGCATCGCACGGGTCGAAGGCAAGGCTCTATTCGTCGAGGGCGCGCTTCCCGGCGAGCGCGTCTACGCAGCATCGGTGCGGGCCAAGCCGACGTATGAGATCGCCCGCGTCACGTCGGTCGTCAAGTCAAATGCATCGCGCGTCACGGCTGCAGCACGCGCATCCGTCACTGCAGGTCGCCGCCAAGCAGCGCGCGCTCGAAGAGGCGCTGGTGCGCATCGGGCGCGTGCGCGCAGAGCGGATGCTCCCGCCGATCGAAGGACCCGCCTGGGGCTATCGCTATCGTGCCCGCCTAACGGTGAGGCACGTCGCGAAAAAAGGCGGCGTACTGATCGGCTTTCATGAGCGCAAGTCGAGCTTCGTCGCGGACATGACCGAATGTCACGTTCTGCCCAGGAAGATTTCCGACCTGCTTCCGGCACTGCGTCTGTTGGTGGGCTCACTGTCGATCTACGACCGGCTTCCGCAAATCGAACTCGCGGTCGGCGAACGCAATGAGGGCGAGCACCGGGACCGAGACAGCCTTGTGCTCGATTACGCGCTGGTCCTGCGCATCCTGGCGCCGCTCGCGCCGGAGGACGAGGTCAAGCTTCGCGAGTTCGCGGACCGTCATGGCATCGCTTTCTGGCTGCAAACGGGCGGCCCGGCAACCGTTGCGCCGTTCCATCCACCCGATGCGTCGCTTTCATATTTGTTGCCCGAATTCGATGTCGTCATGCCTTTCATGCCGACCGATTTCACGCAGGTCAACAGCTCGATCAACCGTGTCCTGGTGCGGCGCGCGCTGGCGCTGCTCGATCCGCAGCCTGGTGAGCGCGTCGCCGATTTCTTCTGCGGCCTGGGCAACTTTACGCTGCCGATAGCGCGCAAAGGCGCGGACGTGGTCGGCGTCGAGGGCAGCGCGCTGCTGGTCCGGCGCGCCGAGGCCAACGCCAGCGTCAATGGTCTCGAAGATCGAGTGCGCTTCGTCGTCGCCAATCTTTTCGAAGCGACCCCGGAGAGCGTTGCCGCGCTGGGGCGGTTCGATCGCGCCCTCGTCGATCCACCCCGCGAAGGGGCGGTCGAGGTCGTCAAGGCGCTTCCGGCTCGCGATGACGAGGGCTCGCTGTCGCGGATCGTCTACGTGTCGTGCAATCCGGCGACCCTCGCCCGCGATGCCCAGGTGCTGGTGCACGAGCGCGGTTACCGGATCGCGGCCGCGGGGGTCGTGAACATGTTCCCGCACACGGCGCACGTCGAGTCCATCGCACAATTTGAAAAATAAGCGAGCGCTGATGCAAAAAAATGGGCGCCCATCGGACGCCCGTCAAGGTACTGCCGGTTACCGGTTCAGTCGCGCTGCCCGGTGAACGCAAGGAGCAGGTTCAGCAGGCTGATGAAAATGTTGAACAGGTTCAGGAACAGATTTGCAGCAGCCACGCGGAAAAGAGAAGCACGGTGATCGCGGACAGCGTGACGGTGAGCGCCGGCATCTGCAGGAAAATGTTGGCGAGCATGGCGATGAGGAGGACGACCGTCCCGACCATCAGGAACTTGCCCATCGACGAGAAATCGCGCTTGCTCACCGTCGCGACCACCGCCATCGTGAAGAAGATCGCCGCGGTCATCACCCCGGCCAGTCCGACGAGTTGCCAGCCGTTGCGGAATCCCGCCGCCACGGTGAGGATCGGCGTCAGCATCAATCCCGCGACGAACGTGAATCCCAGCAGCGCCAGGACGCCCCACGCGCTGTTTCGCAGCAGCGTGACGACGAACAGCATCCCGATCATCGCGCCGAACATCAAAAGCGGCGTCGCAATCGGGTGGGCGGCGAACTGCGCGAAAAAGTTGAGTTGCCCGCCGACATAGGCGCCCGCGACCGTCGGCAGCATCGACAGCGCCAGCAGCCAATACGTGTTGCGCAGGACGTTGTTTTGCGCCAGCGGCGGCGCAATCGCGCCGTCGAATGCCGGCCTCTGAGGCAGCGTCGGTCGTCCCGACATCACCGGTTCAAATTTCGGATCCATGTTCCCTCCAGCCAAGCGGCCCGCTCGGGCCGAACAGGCGCTTAGACTAACAGAAAGGCGCCCGGGGTTCCGTCCAAGCGGAGCGGGATTTCTCCCGCGGATACCCGGGTGCTAAGATTTGGCCGCCTTGGGGCCGTTTCAAGCCAGCGCCATGTTTGTTGGCGCTAGGGAACGTGGCCCCGCCCCGCACGGTTGGGTGGCAGAGTGGTCGAATGCACCGGACTTGAAATCCGGCAAGGGCGCAAGTCCTTCGTGGGTTCGAATCCCACCCCAACCGCCACCCTCGGGCGCTAGGCCCTCCGATTACCGCGAAGTGACAGGACTGCACCCGCGGCCACGAGCACGGCGAGCAGGGCCAAAGCCCACTCGGCAAGGGTCGGAATCCCAACCGCCGCGACAGACGGCCCCGGTCCCGCCCCAACCAACCATGCGCCGCCACCTACGGCGGCGGCATGTTCTTGGCTGGTCGATAAATCGGCGGAGGCGCTAATGCATGCATCAACCGAAGCGGGCGCGGCTCCGACCAGGCTGCAAGGCGCGTTGTTAACCCCTCTGTCCTGCGTACCGCCTCCGAATTCGATGAGGCTGAAGCGGTCGGCGGCGGAATGTGGCGAGGTGCCGGACTGCCAGATCTCCAGCAATATATCCGCGCCGGCGATGTTCCCTGTGCCATCGGTTCCTGCCAGCACCTCGAATCGCCTCGTATTCGGGTCGCTGGAGGAATACGTGTTGAGACCGTCGGCGAAGCTGAACGACGTGACGAGTCCAGATATGTTCGTTCCTGCAGGAAGATTGGCTGCGAGCGGCGCCGCCGTCGTAAGCGACCCGGTGACATGAGAAGTCCCCGTGTAATTGGTACAAGGCGG
>WNFM01287581.1_pt1 | contig 35162 bp, 34 predicted proteins | sample 5400271 | NCBI WGS metagenome assembly WNFM01 (sample SAMN13153352, study PRJNA577476) | soil metagenome | isolation source: 60 cm saprolite on Douglas fir-dominated hillslope | place: USA:California | collected 2013-09-17 | reverse complement strand
GCGGCGCCCGTCCTGGGCTTCGCCGGCGCGCTCGGCGCGCTGCTGCTGCTCGCCGCCGGCCTGCCGCGCACCGCCTTCCTCGCGAGCGCCGCTTCGGTCGCCGGGGTGGTCGCGACGGCCGGCATCTCGATGTTTCCCTTCCTGCTGCCGTCATCGAGCGACCCGCGCAGCAGCCTGACCGTGTGGGATGCCTCGAGCAGCCGCCTCACCCTGTGGATCATGCTGATCGCGACCGCGATCTTCCTGCCAGTAATCCTTTGCTATACGAGCTGGGCGATGCGCGTGATGCGCGGCAAGGTCACCCTCGCCCATGTCGAGAGCGGCGAGGACCTCTACTAGGACGGCGATCGGCGAGGAGAGCGAGGCATGTGGTATTTCAGCTGGATCCTCGGGCTCGGCCTCGCCTGCGCCTTCGCCATCCTCAACGCCATGTGGTTCGAGCTGGTCGTCCTCGACGACGACGAGACCGACCGCCCCCCGCGCTCAATGGGATAGCAGGACCGGCAGGCGGCTCGAGCCGACCACTTCCGCCGTCGCGCCGCCGAAGATCATCTCGCGCCACGGAGCGTGGCCGTAGCCGCCCATGACGAGAAGATCGGCGCCCTGGTCGCGCGCGGCGGCGAGCAGCGCCTCGCCGGTCTTGACGCCCTTGACCGGCATCACGTGATGGGCGACGGCGGTGATGCCATGCCAGCCGAGATAGCCGGCGAGCTCGGCGTCGGATAGCGATTCCTCCTCCTTGCCGACCGACAGGATGTGAACCGCGCGCGCCTCGGCGAGGAAGGGCAGCGCCCCCGATACCGCGCGCGCCGCCTCGGGCGAGGCATTCCACGCGATGGCGACGATCTCGCCGAGCGGTCCCGCCACCCGCGCCGGCGCGAGCAGCACCGGCCGGCCGCCATGGACGACCGTCTCGTCGAGCGTGTCGCTATGCGCCTTGTCGGTGACGCGGCCGGACTGACCGAGGACGACGAGATCGCTGAGCCGTGCGCGCTGCGGCACGATCGAGGCCGCCGGCCCGACCTCCTCGCGCCATGCCGCGGAGGGACTGCCGACAGCCGCCTGGCCGGCGCCGAGCGGCTTGTCGCGCAGGGGAAAGCCGTGCCGGGCGATCGCCGCGTCGAAGACGGCGCGCGCCTTCACCGCATTATCCTCGCCCTCGCGCTGCGCCAGCTCGATGAGCTCGGCGGCGACCGGCGTCGAGATATCCTGGCCGAGCAGCGGCAGGGCATCGCTCGGATCGGCGCGGACATGGAGCCCTTCGATATGCGCCCCGAAGCGCAGCGCCAACCGGCAGGCGGTCTCGATGGCGCCTTGGTTGGAGGAGCCGCCGCTCAGCGGCGCGAGGATGGTGCGGATCGCCATGGCTTGACCTTTCCAGCGAGAAGCGGGTCAGCTTAGCCCTCCGTCGAAACCCCGCCAACAGATTGCGCACGAAAAGCGGGCGTCGCCGCCCGGCAATTCGCCCAGCCATGACGGCGCCCGGGGCGCTGCCGGTCGCCGAGAACGACAGGCTGGTCGGCATGATCATCGACCGCGACATCGCCATCCGCAGCATCGCCGAGGGTAAAGGTCCCGACAGCAAGGTGCACGACGTCATGAGCCAAGAGCTAAGCCGACTGGCGCGCCGGCGGGAAGGTGCGTCGGGGTTCGGGAAGCCCGGCCGGGTCCTGATGGATGATCACTTCGGCATTGGGGAAGGCCTCGAGGATGCGCGCCTCGACCTCGTCGGCAACGGCATGGGCGCGGGCGAGCGTCATGCCGCCATCCATCTCGAGATGAAGCTGGACGAAGGCGGTCGGCCCGGCGGCGCGCGTGCGCAGATCGTGCACCGCCGTTACCTCGCCATGCGCCAGCGCGATGGCGCGGATGCGTGCGCGATCCTCGTCGGGGATCTCGCGGTCCATCAGCTGGGTCAGCGAGCGGCTGGCGACCTGCCAGGCGCTGTAGACGATCCACACGCCGATCGCCGCGCCGAAGATCGGATCGAGGAAGGGCCAACCGAGAAGCTTGGAGAGAATGAGCGAGAGGATGACGCTGCCGTTGAGGACGATGTCGCTGCGGTAGTGCAGCTCGTCGGAGCCGATCGCCAGCGAGCCCGTGCGTGCCACGACATGACGCTGATAGCTGACGAGAGCGATGGTGATGACGATCGAGAGCAGCATGACGACGATGCCGACGGACGAGTTCTCGACTGGCTCGGCGCTGAAGGCGCGGTGCAGCACCTCGATGAAGAGGAAGGCCGCCGATCCGGCGATGAAGGCCGACTGGCCGAGGCCGGCGAGCGGCTCGGCCTTGCCGTGGCCGAAGCGATGCTCGCGATCGGCCGGTGTCACCGCGTGGCGGACGGCGATGAGATTGAGCAGCGAGGCGGCGATGTCGAGCAGCGAATCGAGCAGGCTGGACAGCACGCTGACCGAGCCGGTCAGCAACCAGGCGATGATCTTGGCCGCGATCAGCAGCGCGGCGACCGCCACCGCGGCGTAGGTCGCCCGCTTCATCAGCACAGCCGATGTCTCGATCGCGGTCACCCCCTTGCCTCGCCGCCCCGGCGCCTCATGGGAACAGTCGCTCGCTCTGCCAGCCGCCGCGCTTGCGGTTGTAGACGATTCGCTCGTGCAGACGGAACGGCCGATCGCGCCAGAACTCGATGCGCTCGGGCAAGATGCGATAGCCCGACCAATGCGGCGGGCGGGTCACCGTACTGATGCCGAAGCGGGCGGTCATCGTGGCGACGCGCAGCTCGAGCGCCGCCGGACTCTCGACGACGCGCGACTGATCGGAGGCCCAGGCGCCGATCTGGCTGAGCCGCGGCCGCGACGCGAAATACTCGTCGGCCTCCGCCGCTGACACGGCTTCGACGGCGCCCTCGATGCGGATCTGGCGGCGCAGCGACTTCCAGTGAAAACAGAGCGCCGCCCAGGGATGCGCCGCGAGGTCGCGGCCCTTGCGGCTCTCGGTATTGGTGTAGAAGACGAAGCCGCGCTCGTCGACGCCCTTGAGCAGCACCATGCGTGCCGCCGGCCGGCCATCCTCGCCGACCGTCGCCAGCGTCATCGCATTGGCGTCGTTCGGTTCGCTTTTCGTCGCCTCGTCGAGCCAGGCCTTGAACTCGGCAAACGGCTGCTCGTAGCTTATCTCGCTCACGCCGGACCCCATCTTCTCACGCCAGGCGCCAAGCATAGCGCGATCGGCGGATTATATCATGGCGCGTTTTGCAGCGCGGCAATGCACGCCGATTGCGCTGGCCGCCGTTCCAGTAGAAGATCGCGGTCACAATCGATTGCTGCGGTGATGAAAGATCCTTACCTGATCCTGGGCGTACGCCGCACTGCCTCGGCCGACGAGATCAAACGCGCCTATCGTCGTCTCGCCAAGAAGCTGCATCCCGACCTCAATCCCGACAAGCGGGTCGAGCAGCAGTTCCGCGACGTGACCGCGGCCTACGAGCTCCTATCGGACCCGGCGAAGCGTGCCCGCTTCGATCGCGGCGAGATCGATGCCGCCGGTGCCGATCGCGGTTTTTCCTATACGCGGCGCGACGCCGGCGGCGGCCGGGCCCGGTCGGACGACGACGTTTTCGTCGAGGACATCATCGCCGATCTCTTTCGCGCCCGCCGCAACGCCAGCCGCACCGGCCCGGCCGGGGGGAGCTCCGGGGGTGCCGCCACGCGCGGCACCGACGCCAGCTTCACGCTGCGGGTGCCGTTTCTCGAAGCGGCGCTCGGAGCCAAGAAACGGGTCACGCTGGCCGAGGGCAAAGTCCTCGACGTCACCGTCCCCATCGGCATCGAAAGCGGCCAGACCCTGCGGCTCAAGGGCCAGGGCAATCCCGGCGGCGGCGGCGCGCCGGATGGCGACGCGCTCATCGAGATCCAGATCGAGCCGCACGAGATCTTCACCCGCCAGGAGCGCGACATCCATTGCGAGGTGGCGGTCAGCCTTCCCGAGGCGGTGCTCGGCGGCAGCGTCACGGAACGATGCTGCGCCTCAAGGGCAAGGGACTGCCGGAGCGCGGCACAGCCGCGGCGGGCGACCAATATGTCAAGCTGCGCGTCGTCCTGCCCGACCCGCCGGATCCGGAGCTGAGCCGCTTCCTCAAGACCTGGTCGCAGGCGCATGGCTACGCGGTGCGCAGAGAGCCGGACGGGCGCTGACCGCCGAGAACCCTCTCAGCCTCTCGCCTTCAGCCCGCCGAGCCGGATCATGCCGTCCGGCACCAGACGGAATCCGTCGAGACGCCGGCTGACGCCGTAGATCAGGGCGGGATGCCAGAGATAGATGTAGGGGCGTTCGGCGAGATAGATCCGCGCCGCCTGCTCGTAGGCGCCCATACGGGTGGCGAAATCGATATGGGTGCGCGCCTCGGTCAGCAGGCGGTCGACGGCAGGATTACAGTAGCTGCCGCCGTTCAACGCACCGTCGCAGGCATTGAAGGTGTAGAGATTGCCGTCCGGGTCGACGCGGCCGCTCCACAGGATGAGCAGGGCCTCGAAATCGCCGGCGGTCCATTGCGACAGCGCGGTGGTCACCTCGGTAACGGCGAGGTCGAAATCGATGCCGGCCTCGGCAACCATCGACTGCAGGACTTGCGCCGATTGCAGATAGGTCGTGGTATTCGGCACGGTCAGCCTGACGCGCAGTCGCTCGAGCCCGGCCTCGCGGATGAGCGCGCGGGCACGGGCAAGGTCGCGCCCCGGCACCGGCAGCGACTTCACGTACCACCGGCTGCCCGGCGGCGCCGTCTGATTGCCGGGGACGAACTGACCGTCGAAAGCGACCGCATTGAGGATAGTGCGGTCGATGGCGAGCTCGAGCGCCTCGCGCAGCTTGGCATTCTGCCCGAGCGGTGTCTTGGCACGCTCGCCATGGCCGACATTGATCGCCAGATAGACCGCCGCGAGGCTCGGCCCGGTCATCACCGAAAGCTTGGCATCGGCGGTGATCGCCGCGACATCGCTGGGCAGCAGGGTCTCGGCGATATCGATGCCGCCGGAGCGCAGATTGGCGATGCGCACGCTGGCGTCGGGGATCGGCAGATAGGTCACGCGGTCGAAATGATAGGCGCCGGCATCCCAATAATCGGCGAATCGGCCGAGGACGATGCGGTCCTGCGCCACACGTTCGACGAAGCGATAGGGTCCGGCGCAGACCGGGCGCTTGGAGAAATCACCGCCCGCCGCGATCGCCGCCTTGGGCGAGACGATCATCCCGGCGCGATCGGCGAGCTGCGCCGCCAACGGCGCGAAGGGCGCGGACAGCACGATGCGGGCGGTCAGCGTGTCGACGATCTCGACCCCGGTGACCGGCCCGAGCTCGGATTTACGCGTTGAGCCCGGCAGGGTCAGGGCACGCTCGATCGTGTACTTCACCGCCGCCGCGTCGAGCGTCTCGCCATCGTGGAACTTGACGCCCGGACGCAGCGTCAGCGTCAGCGCCTTGCCGTCCTCCGACCATGTCCAGGCGGTCGCCAGCTGCGGCACGAGGTCGAGATTGGCGTCGAGATCGATGAGCTTGTCGCACAAGGCGGTGAAGACGACGCGCCCGGCGACCGTCCGCGACGTCGTCGGATCGAGCGCGTCGGGATCGCTGTTGAGACCGATGCGCAATTGCTGGGCGGCGGCCGGCGCCGCCGCGAGCAGCAGCACCGCGAGGAGCCCGCTTCGCCCCCATCAGGGGGCGCGAAGCCAACGCGAATGACCACCGGCGCCGCCGTTCATATGCTCCCCCTGTCGATCGCGTCTACCGCGCCACCCGGTCGCGACCCTACACCGTCAGGGCGAGACGGACTTCTCGGCGCAGCTGCTCGGGCGAATACGGCTTGTCCAGGATCGTGCCATGGCGCACGCCCGGCCTGGTATTGACCTCGTCGCGAAAGCCGGTGGCGTAGATGACCTTGAGTTCCGGGCGGCTCACCTTAGCCATGTCGGCAAGCATGAAGCCGTCGATCCCCGGCATCTTGATATCGGTGAAGAGCAGGGCGATGCCGGGCGTGTCGTGCAGCACCTCCATCGCCTCGAAGCCGCTGCGCACGGCGATGACGTTGTAACCGGCGCGGCGCAGAATCGCAGCGGCGACATCCCGCATGCCGTCTTCATCGTCGACGACGAGCACCGTCGTCGAAGCGGGATCAACCATGGTGCCTGGCCTGAAGACTTCTGGTCGCAAGAGCCCTACGCCACCACGTTTGCTCGCACACTGGTCCCTCGATGGAATCGCTGAGGAATCGGCTTCCTCGTCGCGCCATTTTGGCGGGCATATCGCGGGCTGACAATCTTATTCGCGAAGCGATTCATCGTCCGGCGGCGGCGCCGACGCGATCGGTCGGGCGACCGCCGCCAAGGCGTCGAGCGCCGCGCGCACCCAATATTGGCCGTCGCTCGATCGATCGTGTAGGATGCCACTCCCGTCGCGTGATTCGTCATAAACAGCCAAGCCTATCGGGAGTAGTCAGTCGGATGAGTGAAGCAAAGCCGCTCATGGCCGGAAAGCGCGGGCTCATCATGGGCGTCGCCAACGAGCGGTCGCTCGCCTGGGGCATCGCCAAGGCGGTGCGCGCGCAGGGCGCCGAGTTGGCCTTCACCTTCCAGGGCGAGGCGCTCGGCAAGCGCGTGCGGCCGCTCGCCGAGAGCGTCGGCTGCGGCAAGCTGATCGAGTGGGACGTGACCGACGAGGCCAGCCTCGACCGTACCTTCGCGATGCTCGCCGAAACCTGGCAGCGACTCGACTTCGTCGTCCACGCCATCGCCTTCTCCGACAAGGACGAGCTCAAGGGCAAGTATGTCGATACCACGCGCGGCAATTTCGCCCGCACGATGGACATTTCGTGCTTCTCCTTCACCGATATCTGCCGCCGCGCAATCCCCTTGATGAGCGCGGGCGGCAGCCTGCTGACGCTGACCTATGCCGGGGCCGAGCGGGTGATGCCGCATTACAACGTGATGGGCGTCGCCAAGGCGGCGCTCGAGGCGAGCGTCAAGTACCTCGCCGTCGATCTCGGCGGCCAGAACATCCGCGTCAACGCCATCTCGGCCGGTCCGGTCAAGACACTGGCCGCCTCGGGAATCGGCGACTTCCGCTACATCCTCAAATGGAACCAGTACAACGCGCCCTTGAAGCGCAACATCACCATCGAGGATGTCGGCGGCGCCGGGGTTTATCTCTTGAGCGATCTCGCCTCCGGCGTCACCGGCGAGGTCCACCACGTCGATGCCGGCTATCACGTGGTCGGCATGAAGGCGGCCGACGCCCCCGACATCGCCGTCGTTTAGGCCGCGGAGGGCGGCGTGGCCGGCAACAGCTTCGGCACGATCTTCCGCTTCGCCACCTGGGGCGAGAGCCACGGCCCGGCGATCGGCTGCGTCGTTGACGGCACCCCGCCGCGCATCGCCCTCAAGGAAGCCGACATCCAGCACTGGCTCGACCGCCGCAAGCCCGGCCAGTCGCGCTTCACGACGCAGCGCCAGGAAGCCGATGCGGTCAAGATCCTCTCCGGCGTCTTCGAGGGCGAGACCACCGGCACGCCGATCCAGCTCTTGATCGAGAACACCGATCAGCGGCCGCGCGACTACGGCAACATTCGAGACAGTTTCCGCCCCGGCCACGCCGACTACACCTACTGGGCCAAATACGGTATCCGCGACTATCGCGGCGGCGGCCGCGCCTCGGCGCGCGAGACCGCCTCGCGCGTCGCCGCCGGCGCCATCGCCCGCAAGATCCTGGCCAAGCTGATCGGACCGGCGGTGACCATCCGCGGCGCCCTGGTGCAGATCGGCCCGCACGCGATCGAGCGGGCGAACTGGGACTGGAACGCGGTCGAGAGCAATCCGTTCTGGTGCCCCGACGCGGCGATGGTGACGCGCTGGACTGAATACCTCGACAGCGTGCGCAAAGCCGGCTCGTCGACCGGGGCGATCGTCGAGGTGGTCGCCTCGGGTATCCCGGCCGGACTCGGCGAGCCGGTCTACGGCAAGCTCGATGCGGATATCGCGAGCGCGCTGATGAGCATCAACGCGGTGAAAGGCGTCGAGATCGGCGCCGGCTTTGCCGCCGCCACCCTCTCCGGCGAGGACAACGCCGACGAGATGCGCATGCAGGACGGCAAGGTGATTTTCCTGTCGAACCAGGCGGGCGGCATTCTCGGCGGCATCTCGAGCGGCCAGGACATCGTCGCCCGCTTCGCCGTCAAGCCGACGAGCTCGATCCTGACGCCGCGGCGCAGCGTCACCGCGTCAGGCGAGGAGATCGAGGTCTCGACCAAAGGCCGTCACGATCCCTGCGTCGGCATCCGCGCGGTGCCGGTCGGCGAGGCGATGCTCGCCTGCGTGCTGGCCGACCACGCGATGCGCCACAAGGCGCAATGCGGCTAGGTGCCCGCTGACAAATCGACCGACCCGCCGATAGAAATGCCGGCTAAGCCGCCACCAAACGCCCTGCCTCTTCCGCCGCCGCTTTTGCCACCGCGGCCTCGCCGAGCCCAGAAGCGGCCAACGCGGTGTGCTTCCAGCCCCAGGCATTGCGCGGCCGCAGCAAGGTGCGCTCGGAGAGGAGCGCGCGGGCGAGGTGGAAGCGTTCCGCCTTGAGCGCAGCGTCGATCAGCATCTGCTCGAAGAGGTCGCGCTGGGCGCGGCTGCCGCCGATGGCGCGGAGCGCCGGTCGCAGCGGCAGCAGGAGATCGACGACGCGCGCCCATTCGCCCCGGCGATGGGCGAAGGCGGCGGCGGCGAGGCCGAGGCCGGGATCTGCCATCACCGACGATTGCGACTCGCCGCCGCTTTCGGCATAGCGCCGGCTCGATGCCAGCCAGCTTTCGACACCAGCGCCGGCGCCCGCCGCGACCGCGACGGCATAGTGCAGATCGGCGAAGACGAGGACGTGATCGTCGAGCCGGCCGGCGGAACGCTCGGCGAGCTCCGCCCAGCGCGTCCCGACGGCAACGCCGAGCTGCTCGAGGCGCCAGAGCAGCGCCACCGCATTGCTGATGTCGAGATACTCGTCGGTCGACTCGGCGCGCACCTCGCGATCGTAGAGATCGAGGACGCGGTCATATTGCGCGAGCTCGAGATGATAGAGGCAACGGTGCCAGCGGATATGGAAGACGAAATTGTGCAGCTCGCCCCATTCGCGGTCGAGCCCGTCGATCCAGGCGATGCCCTCGCGCTGGCGGTCCTGCATCTCGAAGACATGGGCGACGGCATGCGCCGCCCAGACATCGGCCGGGTTGATCTCGATGGCCCGCCGCCCGGCGCGCTCGGCGGCGGCATAATCGCCGGCTTCCTCGAGGCCGAAGGCGTAGGAGCCGAGGGCGAAGCCATAGCCCGGCACGCCGTCGTCCCAGGCATGCATCACCCGCCCGACCGAATCGCGCAGCCCTTCGCTGTCGCCCTTGTAGAGGATGCTGTATTGCGCCAGGCGAAGGGCGACGAGATCGCGCGGATGATCGATGAGGATGGCCTCCCAGCGCGCAAGGGCGCGGCGCCAGTCGCCGCCGACCCAGTCGCGCAAGGCGGCAAGATGCTCGCGCTCGCGCGCCGTGCCGCCGACCGTCTGTGCCGCCGCCTCGGCCGCCGCCAGCGCCAGTCGAGCGCGGGCGACGAAATCGCGCTTGGCGAACAGCATCATGAAATAGCCCTTGAGCGTATGGGCGAAGAGGAAGTCGGGATCGGCGGCGAGCGCCTGCTTGAGCCGATCGCCGGTGTCGAGGCGCATGCCGCAATAGGCGGCGACGGTCGCGTCGAGATGCGCGACCGCCTCCGGGCCCGCCGCCGTCATCGTCAATCCGCGCGCATCGCTCAGCATGGCCATCCTCCCGCTCGGCGCCACGGTAGTACATCGGCGCGCGCCCCGGCAACGAGCCGGCGCCGCCCGACGCGAAACCTTTCCGCCGCCGGCCCAGGCGGCGTATGATCGCCGCCGGCGCTGATCGAGGGGATGCGAGGGCGACCAGAATGGATTTCGACTTGAATCCGGCGCAACGCCGGCTGCGGGATCAGGCGCGGCAGCTGGCGCAAAGCGAGCTCGCGGCGCGCGCCGCTGCGATCGATCGCAGCGAGGAGTATCCCTGGGACAATGTCCGCCTCCTCAAGGAGGCCGGCTTCTTCGGCATGACAATTCCGACGGAGTATGGCGGCCGCGGCCTGACCTATTTCGATGCCGTTCTGGTCATCGAGCAGATCGCCCAGGCCTGCGGCGTCACGGCCCGAATCGTCGTCGAAGCCAATATGGGCGCCGTCGGCGCCATCATGGAATACGGCTCGCCGGCGCAGAAGCGGCTGGCCGCCGATCTCGTCCTCGCCGGCGACAAGCCGGCGATCTGCATCACCGAGCCGGAAGCGGGCAGCGCCGCCAGCGACATGACGACGCGCGCCGACCGGCGCGGCGACCGTTTCGTCGTCAATGGCGGCAAGCACTGGATCACCGGCGGCGGCGTCTCGCGTCTGCATCTCGTCTTCGCTCGCGTCTTCGACCAGAATGGCGAGGAGGAAGGTATTGGTGGCTTCATCGCCGTGCGCGACGAGACGAAGGGGCTGCGCATCGGCAAGCGCGAGCCGGCAATGGGCCTGCGCGGCATCCCGGAAACCGAGATCATCTTCGAGGACATGGTGCTGCCGGCGAGCGCCCTGCTGGTTCCGCCGCGCGGCCTTGCCAAGGGTTTCGCCGATCTGATGAACGCCTATAACGGGCAGCGCATCGGCGCCGCGACGGTGGCGCTCGGCATCGCCGAGGGCGCCTACGAGCTGGCCCTCGACCACAGCCAGCAGCGCGAGCAGTTCGGCCGGCCGATCAGCGAGTTCCAGGGGCTGCAATGGATGCTCGCCGATATGGCGACGCAAATCGCCGCGGCACAGGCGCTGATCTACAAGGCGGCGACGCGCGGCGGCAGCGGTTTTCCCGACGTGATGGAGGCGGCGCAGGCCAAGGTCTTCGCCTCCGAGATGGCGATCGCGGTGACCAACGACGCGCTGCAGCTGCATGGCTCCGCCGGCTATTCGCGTAACCGGCCGCTCGAGCGCATGGTGCGCGATGCCCGCATGTTCACCATTGGCGGCGGCACGGCGCAGATCCTGCGCACCGTCATCGCCGCCCGGCTGCTCAACCGGCGGCTGCCGCAGACACGCCACGGCTATTTGCTGGAGGCGGACGGCAAGACCGGCAAGAGCACCGGCGGCGGCGCCACGGCGAAACGGCGCGCCGCCAAATAGATTCTCAATTGCCTCACTGCCGGCTGTGGCCGGCGAAGAAGGTAAGGATTTCCTCGGCGGCCGAGCGCGTCGCCCCGCCCGGCGCCGGGAAGCGGACAGCTTGCGGCCAATTGTGCTCGCCGTCCTCGATCTCCCAGAGAACCAGCGTGCTGCCGCCCCGGCAATCGCCATAATCGATACGTCGCAGCCGACCGGGCATGGGCTCGCCACGCTCGGGTTCCGCCGTGCAGCCATCGGCCGCGCTCCACAGCGACAGCGCGTCGGCGACCGCCATGTTGGAGCGCTTGGGATAGCCGATCAGCGCCGAGCTGCCGCCGTCATAGAGGACGTAGGGGTCACGCCGGCCATGGATGATCATGACCGGCACCGGCCGGTCGGGTGGCGCAATCACGAAGGCCTCGCCGCTGCGCGAGGTGCCGCCGATCGCTGCCGAGACGGGGGCGATCGCCGCGAACCATTGCGGGCGCGCGGCGGCAAGCTGATAGGTCAGCATGCCGCCATTCGACATGCCGGTGGCATAGATGCGCTTGCGATCGATCGCGCGGTGTTTCGCGACATCCTCGATCAACGCGCCGATGAAACCGATGTCGTCGACCTGCTCGGCGGCACCGACACCGCAGCAGAAATGCGCGTTCCAGCTCAGCCTACCGTCTTCCGCACCGGAGCCGTTGGGAAAGACGACCAGCATGCGCAGCGCCGCGGCGGCTGCGGCGAAACGCGTCTCTTCGGCGAAGGAGCTGGCATCCTGGCCGGCGCCGTGCAGGGCGATCACCAGCGGCAACGCCATGGCGGGATTGGCATCCGGCGGGGTGACGAGGAGATAGCTGCGCTCGCGGCCGTCCCAGCGCAGCGTCTGCTCGTCGGCGGCGACAGGCGATGCGGCGGCGAGAAGAACCGCCGCGGCTAGCCATGCCGGAAGAGTGACGGCGGGGCTGCGCGGAGATGGCAAGCTAGGAGATGACCGGTGCGACGCGCGGCGGCTCTCGCCCGCCTCGCTCCGTCTCGACCGTAGCCCGCAGCGGGGCGACGGCGAGCACCGGCGGCGCCGGAGGCTCGCCGGCGCGCCGCTTCCACGGCGTCCCCTTGAACCAGGCAACGCCGTAGGCGATGGCGAAGAGCAGCGTAAAGCTGACGCCGTTGACCGCGAGCTGGACCCCGGCCTCGGTGCCGAGATGATCGAACACCATGCCGCCGATATGCGACAGCACCATGCCGGAGAGAAAGACGGCGAGCGCCTGCTGTCCGCATTTGACGAAGGGCCGCAGCGGCGGTGCGAGCAGGATCGTCTCGCGCCCCCTGAGGATGACGACCGCGACATAGGCGGAAGCGAGGAAATGGGCGTATTGCAGCAGATCGAGATCGGTCTTGTCGCTGTGCTCCATGATCCAGATGCGCAGCACGTCGATCCACATGACATGGGTGAAGACGATGGGCAGCGAGATGGCGAGGCCGACCACGAGGATGAGGATGCTGGCCCACAGGAGCGGCTTCGAATCGAGCGGCACGACGAGCCAGCCGCGGCCGAGCGAGAAGCCGGTGAAGAAGATCAGCTGCCAGGCCAGCGGATTGAAATACCACTGTGCCTGATCGTCGGCATTGGCCGCGAGATTGAGCCCGAACGCGTTGGTCGCGACGTAAAGCGCGAGCGAGACGATCGGCACGAGCAGCGGATTGATGCGCGCCAGCAGCATGGCGATCGGCACCATCGCCAGAACGACGATATAGAGCGGCAGGATGTCGAAGTAATGCGGCACATAGGTCAGCGTGAACAAGCCGATCAGCGAGCCCGGCGTGTCGACGAAGAAGCGCTGGAGATTGAGCACCTCGACGTAGTCGGTATCGCCGTACCAGCGGGTTCCCGCCGTCACCACCATGGCGACGGTGAAGAACAGACCGAGATGGGCGATGAGAAGCTGCCAGCAGCGGTGCAGGATGCGGGCGGTGCCCATCACCATGCCCTGACGCAGGAAGGTGCCGCCGAAGGCGATCGACGCGGCCATGCCGGAGAGGAAGACGAACATGTCGGCGGCGTCGCTCAGCCCGAAGCGCGCCGGGATGTAGTCCCACAGGAAATTGCCGCGGCAATGGGCGATGAAGATGATGAACATCGCGCTGCCGCGGAAGAAATCGAGGCGCGGGTCGCGGCCCTTGCTCGGCACCGCCGCCTGTCCCCGTATCATCGCATCACCCGCAGCCCGGCGGGAATCGGCAGGAACGGCAGATAACGCTCGGCGAGCGCGACCGCCTGCCGGCGGCGAATCGCCAGGATGACGAGGCTCGACAGCCACACCGCGCAGGCTTCCTTGAAGAGAACCCCGCCATCGCCATAGGGATCGACGCCGAGCGGCGAGGCGAGATGGAAGAAAATGGCGCCCGACATGATGCCGAGGGCCAGCGCGGCGCCGACGACCTGAGTCGCCGGGATGAACAGCAGCACCGAGGCGATGAGCTCCATCGTGCCGGTGCCGATGCGCATGGCTTTTTCGTGGCCGTGGAAGCCGAGCCAGTCGGTCAAGGTGGTGAAGAGATCGACGCTGCCCGGATGGCCGGTGAATTTGAACTGCAGGTAGTAGATGAAGATATAGGCGATGAACGCCGCCAACAGCCAGGCGACCAAACCGAGAACCGTATCGCGACCCTTGCTCATGGCGACCTCTGCAGCCGATATCCCGTGCCGCGCAACTCTCGCGGGGCGCCGCCGGGATTGGAAATGCCACGGCCGTATCGTTTCGATGCGAGACGATCATATAGGCCGTGCTCTCACATCGGCATCAAAGTCGTGTGAAGCCACGTGCTCGGGTTCAACGTATTGAAATCGCGGGGTTAAGAGCTTCAGGGCAGCAGCGCCTGAGCCTCCTCCCATAATCGCTGCGCCAGTGCCGCCGCCGGCTCGGCGCGGGCGAGCGCGGCGGACTGCCCGGCCCAGGCCTGCATGCGCTGGACATCGCCCGATTTCTGCCCGGCTTCGCGCAGCGCGGTGGTCAGCCCACGCTGGACCGGATAAGGCGCCGGGGCGGGTGCACCCGGCGCGGTGGCGGCGCGGGCGTAGTCGGTCGCGACGCTGCGTCCGGCGCGGCCGCTGAAGACGCGGCTCACCATGGTGCCCTCCGGCGGCGTCCGCGCCAGCGCCGCCACCCAGGCGGGGTGCAGCTTCGCTTCGGGGCAACGCAGGAAGCCGGTGCCGATCTGCACCGCGCTGGCGCCGAGCGTCAGCGCCGCGGCAATACCGCGCGCATCGGCGATGCCGCCGGTCGCGACCACGGGCACGCGCACCTTGTCCACCACCGCCGGCAAGAGCGCGAACAGCCCGACCATCTCCCGCTCGGCCGCCGCCGCATCGAAGGCGCCACGGTGGCCGCCCGCCTCCATTCCCTGCGCCACGATCACATCCGCCCCCGCCGCCTCGGCCGCGGCCGCCTCGGCGACCGTCGAGACGGTGGCGAACCAGGCGATACCCTGCGATTTCAGGTGGGCGACGAAATCGGGCGGATAGAGGCCCATGATCGAAGAGACGATAGGCGGCGCGGCCGTCAGCAACGCCTCGCATTGTGCGGCGAAATCCTGCGTCGCCGCATCGCCGGCTGCCGCGGAAACAGCGGGTCCCCATCCACCCAGGAAGGCACGAAGGCGCGCCTCGTGCTGCTGGTCGCGCAACGGCGGCGGATCGGGACTCCACAGGTTGAGCTGCACGGCGCCATTGCTCGCCGCGCGGAACTCGGCAATCCAGGCAGCGATGGCTTCGGGCGGCATGATCAGCGCGCCGCACGCGCCGAGCCCGCCGGCATTGGCGATCGCCGCCGAGAGCGATGGCGGGCACGCCCCCGCCATCGGCGCGAGAAGAATCGGCAGGCGCAGGCCGAACCGCGCGCAGAAGGCTTGCACGCGGGAGCGGCAGCCGGTCATGGCCCGCCTCCCGCCGACGAGCGGCTTTCCGCGGGTGATCGGCCGCGCAGATTATCCGCCATGGCGTCTTCCTCCTCGCCGCCGATGGTGAGCGTCAATACGGCGTTGGGGAAGCGGATAAAGCTGATCGCAGCGATCTGCGGCGCCGATAGCCGGAGTTTTGGATCATAACCGTCATTCGATGTTTGACAAGTTATTCGGCCGCTCCTAGCCTTCGCGCAACATCGCGACGGTCGATCGCTCGCCGTCCGATTCTGGCAACACGCTCGGGAGGCTCTGGTGGTCGGTATTGCGGTGCGCATCGCTCTTCTCTCATTGGCGACGATTTCTGCGAGCGGCCCGGCCGGCGCGCAGCTAGCGGGCAGCGAGATCCATATCGGCATCGGCGGTCCGCTGACCACCGGCTCGGCGACGTTCGGCATCGAGATGCGGCAAGCCGTCGAGCTCGCCGTGGCGGAGAAGAATGCGGCGGGCGGCATCCTCGGCGCGAAGATCGTCGCCGATGCCGTCGACGACGCGGCGGACAACCAGAAAGGTGAAGTCGTCGCCAAGCATTTCTGCGACGATCCCGCCGATCTCGGCGTCGTCGGACACGTCAATAGCGGTGTCACCATCGCCGCCTCGACCGTCTATAGCGGCTGCGGCCTCGTCATGATCACCCCGATGTCGTCGAGCCCGGGCGTCACCGATCGCGGCCTGCCGACGATCTTCCGGCTGACCAATCGCGACGACCGCAAGGGTCCCGGCCTCGCCAATTATCTCTACACCGTCAACGGCAAGCGGCGCGCCATCGTCGTCGACGACCAGACGCAATACGGCAAGGGCCTGGCCGACAGCTTCGCCAAAGGCTTCGAAGGCGCCGGCGGCACGGTCGTCGCCCGCCAGGCGGTCAAGGTCGGCGACACCGATTTCCACGCCATGCTGAGCGGCCTGCCCAAGGACTTCGACTTTCTCTTCTTCGGCGGCATTCGCGAAGGCGCACTGATCCTCAAGCAGATGCGCGAGCTCGGCATGAACGCGCTGTTCTCCTGCGGCGATGGCTGCTGGGACGTCAAAGGCTTCATCGTTCCGGCCGGCGATGCGACGAGCAAGGGCGAAGGCGTGCGCATCCTGTCGGCAGCGCCGTCGCTCGGCAAGGTGCCGGGCTCGAGCGAGTTCGCCGCGCGCTACACCGCCAAATACGGCGCGATCAACAACTACGCCGCCAACTCCTACGATTCCGCCCGCCTCGTCATCGCCGCGATCGAGCAGGCGGCGCAGGCGAAGAAGGCCGTGCCGAGCCGCGCTGAGGTGGTGAGTGCGATGAAAGGCTTAAAGTTCCAAGGCATTGCCTATGCCCGCCGGGTCGAATGGAACGCCAGGGGCGACAATGTCTCGGCCGTCATCTTCGTCAATGTCGTCGATGGCGATCATTTCCGCGAGATCGACCAAATCGCCGGGGCGAACTGATATGATCCCGGCGTTACGCTGACGAGAGCCCGCTCCTCATGGACGCCGAAGCCGCAACCCCATCCCGTGCCGCCAGCCTGCCGCTCGTCGGCAGCGACCTCGCCTTCGACTTCACCAATACCGCATCGGGCCGCGACACGCCGCTGTACCAGGACCATCTGCGCGCGCCCGAGCACGTCATCGCCTGGTCGCGCCATGCCAAGGTGCTGACGCCGGAGGACGGCGTCGCGATCGAGCGGATGATCGCCGGCAAGCCGTCGCTCGGCCGCGATCTGCTGGCGCGGGCCCGCCAGCTGCGCGAGGTCATCTACCGCATCGGCACCGCCATCGCGCATGGCCAATTGCCGGAAACCAGCGATACCGACGCTCTCGCCCGCATCCATGCCGCCTGCGTCGCCCGCGCCAGGCTGACCCCGTTCCGCGGCAATTTCGTCTGGTCGTGGCGTCCGGCCGACGGCTTCGCCGAAGCCATACTCGGGCCGATCGCCCTCTCCGCCCTGACCCTGCTGGCGCAAAGCGACGTCTCGCGCATCAAGCAATGCGCCGGCGATCATTGTGGCTGGCTGTTCTTCGACACCACCAAGAACAAGCAGCGCCGCTGGTGCGAGATGGAGGTGTGCGGCAACCGGGCGAAACAGAAGGCGCATCGCGCCCGCGTTCAGGCGATGCGAACGGGAATCAGCTAGCGCCCGGCGTGCCGCCGCGCCGCGCCAGGCAGCGCTCGATCGCCTGCTTCAGCGTCTCGAGCCCGTAGGGCTTGATTAGCAATTCGTGACCGTGATCGCCGGCTCCCGCCGGCAAGCTGCTATAGCCCGTCGTCAACAGGATCGCGACCTCGCCATGCAGACGGACGAGCCGATCGGCGAGCTCGATCCCGCTCATCTCCGGCATCACGATGTCGCTGAAGACGAGATCGAACCGCTCGCCGCCGCCGAGCAGCTCGATCGCCTTGCTCGCGCGATCGACGGCAACCGTAGCGTAGCCGAGCTTCTGCAGCGAGCCGACGGCGACATCCGCCACCGCCGGATCGTCCTCGACGACGAGGATGCGTCCGGCCGCCGCGGGCGCGTCGGATTCCGCCGTCACGTCGGCGTGCGGCGCGGCGGCGACGGATGCACGCGGCAGATAGAGCGTCACCGTGGTGCCGCGCCCCGGTACGCTGTCGATCCGCACCGCCCCCTTCGATTCGTGCGCGAAGCCGTAAACCTGGGCGAGGCCCAGCCCCGATCCTTTGCCGACCGACTTGGTCGTGAAGAAGGGCTCGAAGACGCGCGGCAGGATGTCCGCGGCGATCCCCGTCCCGGTATCGGTAATTCCCAGCGCGACGAAGTCGCCGACCAACCCCTCGATATCCCCCTCCGGCAATGGCAGCGTCACATTGGCAGCAATGATGCCGATCTCGCCCTTGTCGGCGATCGCGTCGCGCGCGTTGACGATGAGGTTGAGCAGCGCGACCTCGAGCTGCTCGGCATCGACCTCGACGTCCCAGAGATCCCGCTGCAGCCTGGTCACCAGCGGGATGTCCCGGCTGATCGTGCGCTCGACGAGCTCCACCGTTTCCGCCAGGCGGTGGCGCAGATTGACCGAGACGGATCGCATCGGACGGCGGCGCGCGAAGGTCAGGAGCTGCTGCGTCAGGCGCTGGCCACGCTCGGTCGCGCGCAGGCTCGCCTCGAGGCGGCGGATGACGTCGGCATCGTCGAGGCGGCTGATCACCAGGTCGATATTCCCGGCCACGACGGTTAGGAGATTGTTGAAATCATGGGCGATGCCGCCGGTGAGCTGGCCCAGCGCCTCCATCTTCTGCGCCTGGCGCAACGCACTCTCGGCCTCCGCGCGCTTAGCCTCCGCGGCGGCGCGCTGGTCGATCTCGACGCGCAGCTGCTTCAGCATCGCCTCCTCATGACGGGCCCGGCGAAGCGCGATCCCAGCGGCGAAGAGCAGGAGCAGGACGGCCGGCACGGTGATCGCGCCATGGAGCAGCAGATGCTCGAACCAGCTGCGATTGATGCTCGCCGTCGCGAAACCGAACGCGACGAAGAGCGGATAGGGCCTGACCTTGTGAAAGGCGTAGATCCGATCGACGCCGTCGACTGAAGACTCGTTGCGGTAGACGCCGCTATCCGCCTCCGCGATCGCGGCGAGGAATTTCGGCAGGGCAATGGATTTCGGGTCGGCGCCGAGGCGCGGGCTGCGCACGAGGATGAGGCCATCCGCGCGCAACAAGGTCATGACGTCGTTCGCCGATTCGCGGATCGTGCGATGGAACGCCGCGAAATAGCTTTCATCGACCGACACCACCACCGCGCCGGCAAAGTCGCCATTCGCATCCTCGAGACGATGCGAGATGTTGAGCCGCTCCTCGCCGCTCAGTCGGCCGATGATCGGCTGGCCGATGGACGTCGTCTCGCCTTTGTCGCGGAGCGCCACGAAATAGTCGCGGTCACCCGCCGTGACGGATAGCGGCGGCGGCGATCGGCTGTGGCCGATCACCTTGCCGTCGCGATCGACGACGAACACCGCGTCGACCTGCCCGACATTGTCGTCGAGGCCGCGCAACAGGAGATAAAGCTCCCACGGATCGGGATTGCCCTGCGCTGTGGTGATGAAGGTTTGCACCTGGCGAAAGATCAGCTCGTAGACCTGCAGCGTGGCCATTGCCTGTTGCTGCAAGATCGTCGCGGTCTTGATCGTGCGCTGCTCGGCCTCTTCGACGAGGACCCGCCGATCCTGCCACACCGCCGCGGCGAAGAGCACGATCGGAACCAGCACGGCAATGGTAAAGAGTGCCTTGAGGGCGCCGATCGTTCGCTGCTTGGTGCTCAGGAGATTAGTCGGCACGGAGATTCGCTTTTCAACATGACGGCTTCGTCCGCCGGCGGCGTTCGCCGGTGGCGCGAGGCACATGGCGAATTCGAGCCGCTTGCCACGGTTTTGCCAAGCTGTTTTCGGATGAGACGGTGTTTAGACGACCTCAGCGGCCATCCGGCGCCCGCTTCTCGCCGCGGCCAACTTGCTGCGCCGGCAGGAGGATGTGCGGCGCGGCGGGGTGCAATGATTCGTCGTCGGAATCAGGGCATAAGCGTCACGTTGGAACGGCCGCGGCACCCGCAGACCGGCGCTGCAACCGTCGCGGCGAGCCGCCCGAGTTATTCGACGAGCTCGGGCTCCTTCGGCACCGGCGCCGCCGGGCCCTCGCGGAAGGCGAAGTCGAGCTTGTCGCCGACCCGGCTGACATGGACGATGCCGCCCTTGGCGAGGCGCCCGAAGAGCAGCTCCTCGGCCAGCGGCTTCTTGATGTGCTCCTGGATGACGCGGCCGAGCGGTCGCGCGCCGAACAGCGGATCGTAGCCGCGCTCGGCGAGCCATTTGCGGGCCTCGGCACTGAGCTCGATGGTGACGTTGCGGTCGGCGAGCTGCTCCTCGAGCTGGAGGACGAACTTGTCGACGACGCGACCGATGGTCTCCGGCGTCAGCGACTTGAACGAGATGATGGCGTCGAGCCGGTTGCGGAACTCCGGCGTGAACATGCGGTTGATCGCCTCATGATCGTCGCCGACGCGCACCTCGCTGCCGAAGCCGATGGCCGCCTTGGCAAGATCGGCGGCGCCGGCATTGGTCGTCATGATCAGGATGACGTTGCGGAAATCGACCGACTTGCCGTTATGGTCGGTGAGCTTGCCGTGATCCATAACCTGCAGCAGGATGTTGAAGAGATCGGGATGCGCCTTCTCGATCTCGTCGAGCAGCAGGACGCAATGCGGATGCTGGTCGATCGCGTCGGTCAGCAACCCGCCCTGATCGAAGCCGACATAGCCGGGCGGCGCGCCGATCAGGCGCGAGACGGTATGGCGCTCCATGTACTCGGACATGTCGAAACGCGTGATCTCGATGCCGAGCGTGCGCGCGAGCTGCCGCGCCACCTCGGTCTTGCCGACCCCGGTCGGACCGGAGAAGAGATAGGAGCCGATCGGCTTCTCGGCCTCGCGCAGCCCGGCGCGGGCGAGCTTGATCGCCGAGGCGAGCGCCTCGATCGCCAGATCCTGGCCGAAGACCATGGTCTTGAGGTCGCGCTCGAGATTCTTCAGCACCTGCATGTCGTCGCGCGACACGCTCTTCGGCGGAATGCGCGCCATCGTCGCGATCACCACCTCGACCTCCTTGGCGGTGATCGTCTTGCGGCGGCGGCTCTCCGGCACCAGCATCTGCGCCGCACCGGATTCGTCGATCACGTCGATCGCCTTGTCGGGCAGTTTGCGATCGTTGATGTAGCGGTGCGACAGCTCGACGGCGGCGCGGATCGCATCGGCGGTATAGCGGACCTTGTGGTGGCGCTCGTAATAAGGCTTGAGGCCGCGCAGGATCTTCACGGAATCCTCGACCGTCGGCTCATTGACGTCGATCTTCTGGAAACGGCGGACCAGCGCGCGGTCCTTCTCGAAATAGTTGCGGTATTCCTTGTAGGTCGTCGAGCCGATGCAGCGAATGGTGCCGCTCGCCAGCGCCGGCTTCAGCAGGTTGGAGGCATCCATGGCGCCGCCCGAGGTGGCCCCGGCACCGATCACAGTGTGGATCTCGTCGATGAACAGCACCGAGCCCGGCTGCGCCTCGAGCTCCGACAGCACCGCCTTGAGGCGCTCCTCGAAATCGCCGCGATAGCGGGTGCCGGCGAGCAGCGCACCCATATCGAGCGCGTAGATCGTCGCGTTGAGCAGCACCTCCGGCACCTCGCGCTGGACGATGCGGCGGGCCAGCCCTTCGGCGATCGCCGTCTTGCCGACGCCGGGATCGCCGACATAGAGCGGATTGTTCTTCGAGCGCCGGCACAGGATCTGGATCGTGCGATCGACCTCGCTCTCGCGACCGATCAGCGGATCGATCTTGCCGCTCTTCGCCTTCTTATTGAGATTGACGCAATAGGAGTCGAGCGCGTCATGGCCGCGCTTCTGGCCCTTCTCGGTGCGCTCCTCCTCGTCGGCACCTTGCACGCGCCGCGTCTCGGAGCGACCGGGCGCCTTGGCGATGCCGTGCGAGATATAGTTGACGGCATCGAAGCGCGTCATGTCCTGCTCCTGCAGGAAATAGATCGCGTGGCTCTCGCGCTCGGCGAACATGGCGACAAGCACATTGGCGCCGGTGACCTCCTCGCGTCCGGAGGATTGCACGTGGATCGCCGCGCGCTGCAGGACGCGCTGGAAGCTCGCCGTCGGCTTGGCATCCTCGACATGCGTCGAGATCAGGTTGGAGAGCTCGTTGTCGACGTAGTTCGTCACGTCGCGACGCAGTTTCTCGAGATCCACCGAGCAGGCGCGCAGCACCGCCACGGCGTCCTGATCCTCGCTCAGCGCGAGGAGCAAATGTTCGAGCGTCGCGTATTCGTGGCGCCGCTCATTGGCATGGGCGAGCGCACGATGAAGAGTCTTCTCGAGATTGCGCGATAGCACGCTTGCCTGTCCCTTTCAGCTGACTTCGCCCGCCGTCATATCCGCTCGAGCGTCATTCCTTTTCCAACGTGCACTGCAGCGGGTGCTGATGCTGCCGTGCGAAATCCATGACCTGGGTCACCTTGGATTCGGCGACCTCGTAGGTGAAAACGCCGCAGATGCCGACGCCGCGGCGATGGACGTGCAACATAATCCGCGTCGCCTCGTCGCGGGTCTTGCTGAAGAACCGTTCGAGAATGTGCACGACGAACTCCATCGGGGTATAGTCGTCGTTCAGCATGAGAACCTTGTACATCGACGGCTTTTTCGTCTTCGGCTTGGCCTTGACGACGGTGCCGGTGGTCGGGCCCTCATCGCCGCGTTTCTCGATGCCGCTCATCTCCGTTCGAACATTTATCCGCGTCTCCGCCACCATGATATTGGGACGATGGCCGTCCGGGAAAGCCCCTTTCGCTATCGCAATCGGTTTTGCCCATACTCGCCGCGTCGCGCGCATAACGTTGCGTTCTTTTCTCGCCGCAGCGTCGGGATCGCTAACTCAACGCAATCGGCCCGGCGGAGAGGCCCAGCCATCATCCGCGTCAGCAATACCCTAGCGCGGCTTGGTTAACAACGTATAGCTGATTTCAAAATATCGGGTTTTAAAGAGCCGCCTATCAAAGGTTCGTCGGGTTAAAGGTTCGTCGGGCGGCTTGCCTTCGTTATCGTATCGGCAACGCGCTCGCCGAGCGGCTTGAGCGCCTCGCTCGTCGTCCTTAAGCCGATCTCCGAGACGCGGGCGGAATTGGCGAGCAATCCTTCGAGCGCCGTCTGGGCGAAATCGCGATTGACGGCGACGACGTCGACGAGGCTGCGCGCCTCGATCAGGGATCGTGCGGCGCTCGTCGCGCTGCCGAACGAGTCTCGAGCATAGTCATAGAGCGCCTCGCCGATCTCTTCGACCCCCTCGATAAGGGCGGCGTTCGCCTGAGCCACGGCGGCAAGGTTGGCAGCCGCGAAATCGACGCCAATATCGCCGCCGGCGGAAGCGGATTCCGCCGGCGGCGCTTCCGAAGCCGCCGAGCCGGCCGTTTCGGCCCCATCGCCCTGTCCGTCCGCAGGCGGTCGCGTCTTCGCCATTGTCGCCGAGTTCCTCGCGTTCGCCTACCGGCAGGTCAAATGCCGAACGGCCTATGCTGCATTGCAGTAGATAAAAATGGGCGGCACAGCGGGCAAAATCAAGTCGCATGGTGCAGTGCGGCCGGATGGGGCTAGAACGGCGATCCGACGCCGACCAGCCCGTCGGCGCCGACCATCATCTCGAAATAAGCGTGCGGACCGTTATCGCCAACTTGACCGGGCGGCACTACCGCGACGCCGGTCGGGTCATGCTCGAAGAGCCAGCGATCGAAGCGAATGGCGGCGAAGCGCGGCGAGGGATAGAGATAGGCATTATAATGAAAGATGCCTGCACGACATGCGGCGACGACCCAATAGAAGCCGTTCGAGGGAAGAATGAGGCCGCGCGGCGTCGCCGCTTCGAAATCGCTGTCATGCAGCGCCGCGCGGAACGCCGCCATGTCCACCGAATTGAGCGCGACAGTGCCGGTTTGTCCACGATAGAGCTCCAGGGGGTCAAGCACATTGATCTGGTTGAGGATTTCGGGGAAGAACACGCGCACGGCAAGGCTTACGGCGGCATCGCCCGGCGCTGCGGTGAGATCGTAGACGCGCACCTGCTCGCCCCACATCGCATTGTAAATCAAGCGATAACGCTCGCCGCTGCCGCCGCTGCAGCTGTCGCGAATATCCGCCGCGTCGAGATAGCTGAACCAGCCGAAGGTGCGGCCCAGCGGGTTACCGAGCGAGCAGCCGGCGAGGCTTGCGAGCAACAGCAGGGCAAGGCCGCCGCCACGGCGTCGATGTTTTCCACTGTGGCGAAATCTGGGCAGACAAAATATGGACATGGAATCAAACATTCCTTAAGCTCTTTCCAGTTGAATCGTTAGTGACTCGCGCTGCAACAGGGGATCCGAAGGTGGAAGGCTTGACGCGGAAGTTGCGTAACGCAGGACTCGTTGCGGCCAAATTGGTAATCGCCGGGCTGGCGATTGCCCTTCTCGCAACGAGTCCGGAGGCACAGGCGAAATATGCCTCGATCGTTATTGATGCCGATACCGGCGAGATATTGCACGAGGTCAATGCGGACGGCATGAATTACCCCGCATCATTGACCAAAATGATGACGCTTTACCTGGCCTTCGAGGCGCTCGACAATGGCCAGCTCAAGCTCGACCAGAAATTGACGGTGTCCACCCATGCGGCGAGCCGTGCCCCGTCCAAGCTCGGGCTCGAGCCGGGCGAAAGCGTGGCGGTGCGCGATCTCATTCTCGCCCTGGTCACCAAATCCGCCAATGACGCTGCCTCGGTCGTCGCCGAAGGCCTCGGCGGCAACGAACTCGCCTTCGCCGAGCGCATGACGCAGAAGGCGCGCAAGCTCGGCATGCGGAACACGGTGTTTCACAACGCCTCGGGCCTCCCCGATCCGGGGAACCGCACGACGGCGCGCGACCTCGCCACGCTGGCGCGTGCCCTCTACCGTGATTTTCCCGATCACTATCACTATTTCTCCACCCGCGAGTTCGTCTATCACGGTGCCGTCCACGCCAATCACAACCATCTGATGAGCTCGTTCCAGGGCATGGACGGCATCAAGACCGGCTATATCAACGCGTCGGGCTTTAATCTCGCCGCTTCGGCCAAGCGCGACAACCGCCGACTGATCGGCGTCGTCATGGGTGGCGAATCGGCGCGCGCACGCGATGCCCATATGGCACAGCTCCTCAATGCGGCCTTCGCCAGCCGACGCGGCAACCCGAACAATATGATGGTGGCCAAGGCGGAAGAGCCCGCGGATGTCGAGAGCGCGCCGCCCGCGCCGGCGAAACGCGGCATCGCCGCGCGCGCCGTCTCGGCGTTGTCGCCCGTCAGCCGCGCCGAAGCCGCACCGCTCGCCGGCGATGCCGGCACGCTGCGCAAGGTCGGCGAACGGGTCGGCCAGCTCCAGCATTGGAGCGTTCAGCTCGGCGCCTTCTCGCATCACGCGGCGGCGGAAAAGGCAGCGGCCTCCGTCACCAAGCTGCCGGTCGCGAAGGGCAAGTCGGTGGTCATTCTGGAGCCGGCCAAGACGGATACCGAGCGCCTCTATCGCGCCCGCCTCGTCAACTTCACGAAGCAGGAAGCGAATGCGGTTTGCTCGTCGCTGCACAAGCGGCATCTCAAATGCAGCGTCGTCGCGCCGCTCGACCGGAGCTAGGACGGTATTTCTAGGCTCCGACGCCCCTAGGCCCCGGCACCTCTAGGTCCCGGCGCCTCTAAGCCTTGTAGCCGATGCGCAGGCCGCCCCAATGGCGGCCGGCGACCACGATCGGCGCCGAGACGTCCTTCATCGCCACGAAGCGTCCGCCGCCCATGTCGCGGCGATAGCTCTGCAGCAGGAATGTCTTCGTGCTCTGCCCGGCAGCCAGGCCGACGCGGTCGTTGAACAGTCGCCGATTGCGGCAATTCGCCGTGTTCCAGGCGACGTCGCCGCCCTGCGGCTGCGAGAATTTCCGGTTATGCGTCGGCAGAAACCCGTTGCGGTCGACGGCGGCGCAAAAGACGATTCGCGGATCGAGATCGAGCACCGGCTCCTGCAGCGCGGGCAGGATCTCGTCGGTAAGGCGGACGAAGCGCGTCAGGCATTGCTGGGGATTGCTGCCGGCGATCGGGCGATAATCCTCGTCGAACAGGTCGGCTAGGCTCAGCGTGCCGGCGGCGACCGCCGCCGAAAACCGCGCCGCGACATCGTTGGCGACGGCGATCGCCCGCTCGATGATCGGCGTGTCGACGGTGGGATGCCCGCTCAGCGCAGTGAGGCCGATCAGACTCTCGGCGACTTCAAGCAGCCGGTTCACCCGCTGGCGGGCATCCAGCAGATGCTTGCTCGACTCGACGGCACCCGCCGACATCGTCGTCAGGACGTCGACGAAGCCGGCGCAGCTGACGCCGATCTCGCCGGCCGCGTCGCCGATCTGCCCAGCTTCGCCGTCGACGGTCTCCAGCGTGCTGCGCGCGACATCGATGATGCCGCTGATCGCCTGCGTCGCGTTGCGTACCGCCTCGGCCTGGCCGGCGCTGCTCGCGGACTGGGCGGCGAGCACACGCACCTTGTCGGTGAGCTCGCCGATCGTCGCATCGATCTGGGCGGTCGCCTCGCTGGTCTGGCGGGCGAGCGCCTTGACCTCGCCGGCGACCACGGCGAAGCCGCGACCGGCATCGCCGGCGCGCGCCGCCTCGATAGTAGCGTTGAGGGCAAGAAGATTGGTCTGCTTGGCAATGGCCTGGATGCCGCCGGCGACCTTGCCGACCTGCTGCAAGGCGGCGGTAAGCCCGCTCGCCTGCCGCTCGATGGCGGTCACCGCGTCGACCAGCAGGCCGATCGCCCGCACCGAATCGACCAGCGCCTGGCGTGATCCCGCGATCTCGGACGTCGCTCGTTCGGCCGCCCGACGCGCGTTCGCAGCCGCGGTGGCGATGCGGTCGTTGCTCTCGGTGACGGCGCCGGCCGCTTCCTGCAGCCCGCCAAACGCCGCTTCCTGGCGTTTCGCCGCGTCGCTGACCTCGTCGACCTGGCCGGCGATGTCGACAATCTCGACGCCGAGCGCGCCGGCGAGATCCGACACCTCGGTGATGATCCGCGCCGTCTCGCTGCTGTCCATTGCCTAGTGGTATCCCGGTCCGCTCGATCGTGGATACCGGCGAGCTTAAGGATTGCCGCTTAATTCGCCGTTAAGGACGTGTTTTGCGACCCGGCCTCAGAAGGGCGGCGGCGCGATGCCGCTGCCGGCGAGCGCACCGACCAGCAAGGCCTTCAGCCGATTGAGCCCGGCCTCGTCATGCGCCTCGGCCCGGGCGACCAGCACATCCTGGGTGTTCGAGGCGCGCAGCAACCACCAGCCATCTTGAGTGCGCACCCGCACCCCGTCGATATCGGACATCTCGGCGCCCGCCAGGCGCAGACGCGCCTGAACCTCGTCGACGACGGCGAATTTCCGCGTCTCGCTGCAGGGGAAGCGCAGTTCCGGCGTGTTGACCACCGCGGGAAGACGGTCGCGCAACGCGGCCAGGCTGACGGTGCCGCGCGCCAGTATGGCGAGGAGGCGCACGGCGGCGTAGAGCGCGTCGTCATAGCCGTAATAGCGATCGGCGAAGAAGATATGTCCGCTCATCTCGCCGGCGAGCGGCGCGCCGGTCTCGGCCATCTTCGTCTTGATCAGCGAGTGGCCGGTGCGCCACATCAGCGGCACGCCGCCCAGCCGGGCGATCTCGTCGAACAGCACCTGGCTGGCCTTGACGTCGGCGATGATGGTGGCGCCAGGCCGCGTCGCGAGAATGTCCTCGGCGAGCAGCACCATCAGCTGATCGCCCCACAGGATGCGTCCCTCGCCGTCGACGACGCCGATGCGGTCGCCGTCGCCGTCGAAGGCGACGCCGAGGTCGCAGCGATGCCGGGCGACCGCCGCCTGAAGCTGCACCAGGTTCTTCGGCTCGGTCGGGTCAGGGTGATGCGCCGGGAAGCCGCCGTCGATCGCCTCGTTGAGCAATATGTGCTCGCCCGGCAAGCGGGCCGTCAGAGCGACGAGGGCGGCGCCGGTTGCGCCGTTGCCGGCATCCCAGGCGATCTTGAGCGGGCGCTTGCCGTCATAATCCTGCAGCAGCCGCTCGACATAGGCGTCGAAGACGCGGTGCTCGGCGACCGTGCCGGCGCCGACGGCAAGATCGCCGGCGGCGGCGATCCGCCCGAGGCGCTGGATGTCCGGCCCGAAGAACGGCTTCTTCTCGACCATCATCTTGAAGCCGTTGTAATCGGCCGGATTATGCGAGCCGGTGATCATGATTCCGGCATCGACGTCGAGCGTGAAGGCGGCGAAATAGAGCATCGGCGTCGGCCCGAGCCCGACGCGCAGGACGTCGCAGCCGCTCGCGGTCAGGCCGCCGATGAGGGCCGCCTCGAGAGAAGGCGAGCTCAGCCGCCCGTCATAGCCGACCGCCACCCGCCGCAAGCCGCGCTCGGCAAGCATGGTTGCGAAAGCGCGGCCGATGGCGCGCGCATCCGCCTCGCCGAGCGTCTCGCCGACGACGCCGCGAATGTCATATTCGCGCAGTATTGTCGGATTGAAATGGTGGCCGCCCGTTTGCGGCGGCGTTGCCCTCACCGATGCTCCGCCAGGATCTTGCGCAATTCCGGCGCCATGTCCTCGCGTGCCAGCGCGAAAGCGATATTGGCGTGCAGGAAACCGACCTTGTCGCCGCAATCGAAGCGCCGCCCCTCAAAGCGCAGGCCATGGAACGGGCGATCGCCGCCGAGCAGCTTGACCAGCCCGTCGGTGAGCTGGATCTCGCCGCCGGCACCGCGGCCAATCCGCTCGAGATGCTCGAAGATCTCCGGCTGCAGGATATAGCGGCCGATGATGCTGAGCGTCGACGGCGCCTTCTCCGGCGCCGGCTTCTCGACGAGCCCGCGCACGGTGGCGAGGCGGCCGTCATCGGCGGCGACGTCGAGGATACCGTAGCGCGAGGTGTGCTGGCGCGGTACATCCATGACGGCGACGACATTGCCGCCGGTCCGCGCGTAGACGTCGACCATCTGCTTGAGGCACGGCACCTCGCCGAGGATGAGGTCGTCGGCGAGCAGCACGGCGAAGGGCTCGTCGCCGACGAGATGGCGCGCGCACCAGACGGCGTGACCGAGGCCGAGCGGCTGCTGCTGCCGCGTGTAGCAGATCTGGCCGGCCTCGGGCATCCAGGCATGGAGGGCATCGAGCTGCGCCTTTTTGCCGCGCCCGTGCAGCGTCGCCTCGAGCTCGAACGAGTGATCGAAATGGTCCTCGAGAGCGGTCTTGGAGCGGCCGGTTACGAAGATGAACTCCTCGATCCCGGCGGCGCGCGCCTCCTCGACGGCATGCTGAATCAGCGGCTTGTCGACGACCGGCAGCATCTCCTTGGGAATCGCCTTGGTTGCCGGCAGGAAGCGCGTGCCCAGCCCGCCGACGGGAAAGACAGCCTTGCGTACGCGTTTTTTCATCATTCTGTCTTTCCGATGAAACTTAGACGATCCGATAGCGGCCGAAATAAAACTGATAGAATAACGGAAAGGCCCCGCGGTTGGTTCCCGGGGACGCGCGGTTTTGCCATAGCGGCCGCGCCCAAGGCAAGGCGGCTCGCGCCGCGAGGCGCTCAATCCTTGATCAGCAGGTCCTTGGCCTGGTTGATACGCGCCGCCAGATAGGTCGAGCCGCCCTGATCGGGGTGCAGCTTGAGCATCAAGCGGCGATGCGCCGCCTTGACCTCGTCGACCGAGGCGCCGGGCGGCAAGTCGAGGATCTGGTATGCCTCCTCGCGTGACATCGCATCCGCGGCGCGGCCGCTGCCGGCGCGCTCGCCGGTTCCGCCCGCCTTGCCGTGACGCCACTCCGGCGCGACGCGGTCGAGATAGGTCTCGAGCAGCTTGGCCGATGCCTCATCCTCGCCGCGGCACTCGCGCCACAGCGCCACAAGCTCGGCCGGCGAGAGCTCGGCCAGCCGACGCCCCTGATGCGGTCCCCGGCGGATCGTACCGCTCATCGTGCCGCTGTCATGATCGAGCGTCATGCGCAACATGGCGGTCTCGACCTCCGAGATGCGCCCGGCGGTCGGACCGGCGGCGGCCCGGAAATGCTGCCAGAGCGCCCGGCCGCGCAACGCCGCGGTGAGCAGCCCCCCGGCGATCGCCAGGGCTGGCGCGAGCTGCTCGCTGACGATGAGGCCGATGAGCAGCAGGACGGTGAGAGCGATGGCCAGCCAGCGCAGGCCGCGCGCCAGCACGGCGGGATCGGCATTGACGAAGGCGCGGCCGAGCAGCAGCAGGACGAGGAGAGCGACGACACCGAGCGCGAGATAGGCCATCGCCGCGGCCGCTCTCGTCAGCCCTTGCCGAGCTGGCTGCTCAGCAGGAGCGCCGCGCCGCCGCCTTGCTTGCCGATCGCCTCGAGGGCCGGGCGGCCGCCGGCGGCATAGGCGGCGACGGCGGCGAGCAGGTCGCGGAGTTGCTGCGCGCTCGCCGCGTCGAAGGCGCAATAGGCGCCCTTGCCGAGCCGAGCGATCTCGCGAAAGGTGCGGCCGGCGACGGGATCGCCGCCTTCGTGAAAGAGAAAGATCGGCACCCCGAGCAGGCCGAGCTCGCCGGCCCGATGGCAGAGCGCGTCCGGATTCTCCTCCATCGCGTCGCCGACGAAGACGAGGGCGTTGACCTGCCCCTGGCGCGCCGTCTTGATCGCATGGTCGAGCACGCGCTCGATCTGCGTCTGCCCGCCGGCGCAGAAGACGCGCCGCATCGCGCGGTGCAGGTCGGCGCCGTCGGCATACCAGCGGCTCGCCTTGCATTCGTGGAAGCCGCGATAGAAGACGAGCTGGACCTCGAGCCCGCCGAGCGCGGCCGTCGTCTCGAACATCTGGCCCTGGATGTGGCAGGCGCGGTCCCAGCTCGGCTCGCGGCTGGCCGTCGCATCCATCGCGAAGATCAGCCGGCCGCGCGCCCCGGGACGGACCTGCGGCATCGCCTGAACCTGGCGGATGAAGCTGTCGACGTCGGTGTGCCCCGGCCCGCTTTCCTGGGGCAAATTGTCCTTCCGCTTGCCCATTGCTGGAATATAGGCGTCGTTCGGGTCGCTCTACCAGCCCACCTCTCGCAGCCGGCGGCTGTTCAAGTCGCGCGGGGTAAGCGATGATGGCCACATGGCAACAGGCTCCCGGGAAAAGACCGCCGCGACGTTCTCGAATTTTGCCGCGCTCGATCTCGGCGCCCTGCCCTCGACCGCGCGCGGCGAGGCGCGCATCCACCCCGTGCGGCAGGTCGTGGCGACGGCGGAGACGCTCAGCGGCTACGGCCACATCGTGACGGACTTTGCCGCCGGCACGGTCACGATCGTGACCTGGCCGCAGCCCGGCTGGCGCCCCATCGTCGCCGGCGAGATGGTGCGCCGCGGCGAGGTGCAGCATGCCGTCAACCATGCCGTCGGGCGCAGCTATATCACCGGCTGGTTCGCCGATCCCGCCAGCGCCTCGGAGACGCGCGAGCCGGGCGATACCTCGCGGATCCTGACGCACGAGGCGAACTACCACCCCGATGGCGGGCAGATCTTCTTTCCGCGCGACGGCGCGCCCTTCGTCGCCCTGCTCGCACGGCCGGGCGACGACGTGACGCCGGCCGATTTCGTCGCCTTCCATTGCGACGGCTCGTTCGGCATCCATATCGATCCCGGGGTCTGGCACCAGCCGGTCTTCCCGGTCGGCGAGCGGGCGCGCTTCGACGACAAGCAGGGCCGCGTCCACGCCTGCATCGCGATCGATTTCGTCGGCGAGTTCGGCTGCTATTTGGAGGTACCGCTGCGGCGCGAATGATCCCCGGTATTTGAGCAAATACCACCGAAGGAGCTTACGATTTTGTAACCCTTGTGCGTTAGGCTCTCTCGCGCGACGGAGAGAGGATGAGCCATGCGAGACCTGCGAGCGGATTGGCAACGTTGGACGCCAAGCGAGCGGATTCTTGGCCTGCTCACCTTGACGCTGATCTTCATCGCCGTCTCCTCCCTGCCCTATCTCGTTCCGGTGTGACGCCATGCTGACCCTGGTCAGCGACGATTGGCGCCAGGGCGACAGCGACGCCGCCGAGCCGTCCGACGACGAGCGCGCATGGGATGCCGCCGTGGCGGAAGAGCTGACGGCCCGCGCTTTCGAGCGGCTGAGCCGGCGCGAGGCGGCGACAAGGACGCTCGGCTGCTGAGCCGGCTCTAAGCCCGCCGCACCCATACCGCGGTGTCGTGAAAGACGGCACCGCCCGTCGGCCGTCCCGGCTCGGCGCTGGTCAGCGCGTTGATGCCGATGCCCTCCTCGAAGGCGTGGTTCGGCCAGATCCCCTCGACGACGATGACGCCGCGCTGCAAGCCGTCGAAGGATTTGGCGTGGACGACGATGCTGCCCTGGCGGTTGCCGAGCCGCATTCGGTCGCCGGCGGCGGCGGCGAGCGCGGCGAGATCGGCGGGATGGATCAACACGCTCGGCCGCCCCTCGCGGGCGACGCTCGACGGCGTATTATTGAAGGTGGTGTTGAGGAACGAGCGCGACGGCGCCGCGACCATGCGGAAGGGCCGCTCGTCGCTCGCCGCGTCGATCACCGCGGCGTGATCGGGCAGGCTCGGCAGCCCGGCGGCATGCGGCCCGAGCGAGGCCCAATCCGGCTTGAAATGGAACTTCTTGTCGGCATGGCCGAACCCGTCAAGGAAATGCGCGGTCTCGAAGGGCAGCGCCATGTCGAGCCAGCGCCCGCCGTCGAAGTCAGCCGTGCCGGGCAGGCGGGAGAGCGCCAGCGTCTCCTCGATGATCTCCCACTCGCTCATCGCGAAGCCGCGATGCGCGGCGCCGAGGCGGCGTGCCAGCGCGCAGATCACCTCGTGATTGGTGCGGCATTCGCCCTCGGGCTCGATCACCTTGCGGGCGAGCTGGAGATGGGTGTGGCCGCTCGCGGTATAGATGTCGTCATGCTCGAGGAAGGTCGTCGCCGGCAGCACGATGTCGGCCATCTCGGCCGTCTCGGTCATGAACTGCTCGTGGACGCAGACGAAGAGATCGTCGCGGCGGAAGCCGTCGCGCACCTTGAGCGATTCGGGGGCGACGACCAGCGGGTTGGTGTTCTGGATCAGCGTCGCGGTCACCGGCGGCCCGGCGCCGAGATCGCGCTTGTCGCCGGTCAGCACCGCGCCGATGCGCGACTGGTCGAGCTGGCGCGTCGCGGGATCGACGATGTCGAGCCCCTCGATCAGCGTGCGGTCGAGCTTGTAGAGCGCGGCGCCGCCATAGAGCGCGCCGCCGCCGCGATACTGCCAGGCGCCGGTCACGGCGGGCAGGCAGCTGGCGGCGAAGAGCTGCGCGCTGCCGTTGCGCGAGCGCGAGAAGCCGTAGCCGATGCGGATGAAGCTGCGCTGCGTCTTCCCGTAGAGCCGGGCGAAATCGACGATCGCCTCTTCGGAGAGCCCGGTGAGGCGCGACGCCCAGGCGGGATCCCGCGTCGCCAGATGCGCCTCGAGCTCGTCCGGCGCGTCGGTGTATTTCGCCATATAGGTGCGGTCGGCATAGCCCTCCTTGAAGAGGACATGCATGATTGCGCAGGCGAGCGCCGCGTCGGTGCCCGGCCGAATTGCAAGATGGAGATCGGCGACCTCCGCCGTCGGCGTGCGATAGGGATCGATGACGACGAGCTTGGCGCCGCGTGATTTGCGCGCCTTGGCGACGTGGGTCATCACGTTGACCTGGGTCGAGACGGGATTGCCGCCCCAGATGATTATGAGATCGCTCTCGGCCATCTCGCGGCTGTCGACGCCGCGCTTGACCCCCGCCCCGGCGTTCCAGCCGGTATCGGCGAGGGTTACGCAGATCGTCGAGAACTGGCGCGAGTAGCGCAGAGCGTGGCGCAGCCGGTTGATGCCGTCGCGCTGCACCAGCCCCATCGTCCCGGCATAGTAATAGGGCCACACCGTCTCGCTGCCGTAGCGCTGCACTGCCGTCGTGAATTTCTCGGCGACGATGTCGAGCGCGTCGTCCCAGGCGATCTCCTCGAACGCCGCAAGGCCGGTGCCCTTGTCGCCGATTCGGCGCAGCGGCACGCGCAGCCGGTCGGGATGATGCTGGCGCTCGGCATAGCGACCGACCTTGGCGCAGACCACCCCCGCCGTATAGCTGTTCGAGGCGGCGCCGCGGATGCGGCCGATCGTGCGCGCATCGAGCCGCTCGACCTCGAGCGCGCAGGTGCTCGGGCAATCATGCGGGCAGACGGAGGGGACGATGTCGAGCGGCACGCTGTCACCTGCTGGCGGAGTGTCTGGTCGGCGAACCATACAACGCGGCCACCGGCGCCGGCCACCCCTCCCCGGCCTGCCGGCGGGACGCCGATGCGCGACGCCGAGACCCCGATCTGGCGAAATTTTCTTTCCCGCGCCTGTAAACAACAGGCAAAGAACAGGCGGACGGTGGTATCCTGCCGGCGGCAACTCTCCTGAAAAGAGAATACCGTTCGCCCGGAATCAAGACCTCGGCGGCACCGTCTCCCCGGCGCGGTGCCTGCAGATGAGACTGTCTCATCGGCCATTCTTGACCGTGATGGGGAGAGCGATGGGAACGGAGGATACCCGAGAACATAGGATGCATCTCGCAGGAGGACCGGGACCGGCAGGATATATCCGTTACGGATTTCTTGTCAATAGTAAAATGGACATTTTGGCAATCACTTGCCCTTCGCAAAGCCGGCCCGGGTCGTATCGCCATCGGGCAAGACGCCCGTCACGCTGAGGCTCGATGACGATGTGCTCCGATGGTTCCGCGAGCGCGGCAGAGGCTATCAGACCCGGATCAACGCCGTGCTGCGTGCTTTCATCGCGGCGCAGGGTGAGCGGCGTTAGAGAGGAGCAGCGTGCGATTGGGGTCAGGCCGATTGCGCGTTCACGACGCTTAAGCTTCAAAGAAATAAGTATTGTGTCCCTGCAATTCCTTGGCGAGCGGCGGTCACGTCATCGCTGCGTTTGACAATCTTGATGCGCAAATCGGGTAGCTTGGCAATGGCGGCGTCGACCTGCGCGGCGTTGTAAGCGCTGTCGGTCCAGATCAGTAGACTAGAATCTCATAAAGTCCAGAAACGCCTTTCCAATCCCCTTGCCGATCGTCTCTCCGGCGGCTTTGGCGCCGCAGACGACGACGATGCCGACTGCCGCCCCCGTCAAGATCAACACCGGACCTGCTGCGACGCCGGCGATCGTCGCAATTCCAAGCTGAGCCCCGAAGACCACAGCCCCGCCGGCGACCGCCCCGCCGGCGACCGTCTGCAAGATGCTGGCCAGCGACTCTGCCCCGAGCGGCGAAGACTCGAAAGGCACTACGCGCTCGTAGGCGGCCTGCTCGGCAAAGCGGAACTTCGCGTCGGACGACGCCCCGGCGAACGCCGTCTGGAGCCTCGCTTCCGGCGTCGCCGCAGCGGGCGGCGGGGAGGATGACATGACACTGTCGCTCATCAGAGCGGAGAGGGCAGACGCGAGGGTCGAGGCGCTCACGTCGATCACGC
>WNFM01235358.1_pt1 | contig 35164 bp, 38 predicted proteins | sample 5400271 | NCBI WGS metagenome assembly WNFM01 (sample SAMN13153352, study PRJNA577476) | soil metagenome | isolation source: 60 cm saprolite on Douglas fir-dominated hillslope | place: USA:California | collected 2013-09-17 | reverse complement strand
AATAGCGCGCTCCACTTCTATTCCGAATAACATACATATCACCCTGGCGATGTTTGCTCTGGCATTTTTGACCGTAGTCAAAGTGGCAGGGCAAAAAAGGGGGCCCTTTTTCAGGAGCACGAAGTCGCAGAGCTTCTTCCCTTGACGGTTCCTGAGGTACGCCGACTGCTCTGGCGACTGGTATGGCAAGCGCCTCCAACGCCGGAAGGAGTTCTGTACTGGTCACGCTGGCGCAGGCGACATCAGGCCAGAGCGAAACGGTCACATATCAAACGGCGAGCCGCCCGCTTCGCTGCCTAAGTGCGGCTGTAGTACTATTCAAACAGTTGTTGTGCTGCTCCTGATTGGCCAGGATCTGGGCCTCTTCCCTGGTGCAACTGCTTCAAAGCCGGGGGGAAGCTTTTTTTTCCTGGACCCGCCCGATGGAATCGCTGATCTGGGTCACCCGCTCGTACAAGCGCAGACCCGGCGCGTCCAGGGGCGAGCGTCCATCGTCCGTCAACGAGGCACGAACCGCCAGACAATAGCCCCGGATCGCCTCGTTTTCTGGCGTGGGATGTTCTTCCAACGCGCGTTCAATGGGCCGCACGCCGCGTAGCTGCTTTTTTAACTCCGTCTTGGCGTTCCGATCGGCCTCGTAGAGAGGTTTCGTCGCACCCTTCAGATAGTGAAACTGACACAACTGGTGAGGCACGTTGGGAAAGACAAAGGCCACGGCGCTGCCGATGGTCTCTTGGCCGTCCGAGATCACGCCTTTGACCGGCACCTTCCATGGCTCCAGCAACTGCTTGACTTCGGTCAGCAAGGCCGTCAGATCCCCCTGCGTACTACTGAGCAACGGACGAGCGAGCAGGATTTCTTCGGAAAGACAGTCGCGCACCACCCAGAGCACCTCGTGCCCCACATCCGGCTGCAGGCCATCAAGGGCCAGGATCACGTGACCTTGCTTCTGGAGCCGGGCCTTGATCCGTTCCTGATCAGCAATGCGCAAGGCCACCAGTTCCTCATAGCGATGCATCAAATGCGTGACACTACGAAGCGCAATGGGAACCCCACGCGCCTGGAGCGCCTGATGCATTTCTGGGACACTGCGGTGTTCGCGGAAGCGCCACTGACCGATCAAGGCAATGATATCTAAGCCAAATTCGCCATGGGGCAGCGCCCACCGCCCTTCTTCTTCGGGCCGTTGGCGGCGATGGTAGTTGAGGCAGTCCGGCTGGACACATTGGGAGATGACCAGGATCAAGTGCCACTGGCCGGAGAGGGTCATCACGTCACGATGACTGTGGTAGGCCACCCACAAGGGCTGGCCACATGCTTCACACAACTCCTGGAGTGGAGTCAAGGTCGTTTTGTGCGCCGCGATGGGGCGCGGAGTTCGGCGAGCCATCTGCTTTCTCCTGTTGGGGTTTCCCTCTTGTTCTTGTGCTTGTCTGCCTGCTTCTCCTTTCAGCTTACACCCCCCTTCAAGCCGAGTTTACCATTCAGCCAAAAAAAGACGATTGAAGAGGCCCGCGACGGGCTAAAGGCGGGAGATGTGTTCTATTATGCAGACGAGTTTAACCTGAGCTGGTTCCCGACCTTGCGGGCCATGTGGAGTCCTGTGGGACAGCAAGTGATGATCCCGACGCCAGGGCAGCCTGACAAGTACTATGGGATTGGAGCCGTGAACTATTACACGGGAGAAAGTGTGGTCCTGTTCCAGCGCCACAAACGGCGCAAGGAGATTGCGCTGTTGCTGGAGGCACTGTTGGAGAAGCATCCGACCGGAACGATTTATGTGGCCTGGGACAATGCGAATACGCACGAGGATGATGAGGTGGAGCTGGTGGTGCGAGCAGCTGCAGGGCATCTGGTCTTGCTCTATTTGCCAACCTACAGCCCTTGGCTCAATCCCATCGAAATGCTGTGGCGACATTTTCGCCGAGAAGTCACTCACTGTGAGTTCTTTGAGACGAAGCAAGCCCTGCTCTCAGCGGCCCAACAGTGCATTGACCGTTTCAACCAGTGCCCGCAGAAAATTCTGTCAGTTATTGGCTCCAATGCCAAAAAAGTTGCTTGATTGCACTTAGGTACGGTTCCGTTGCGCACGAGGACTCGCCGCCGCCGAGGACGAGCCGGATCTGGATTCTGCTGGCTCATGGTGTCTCTCCGTTCTCTCTGCACCTGGGTACGATTGCGTCTTCTCATATCGGGGTTATCTCTCTAAACGAGGCAATCGGCTTTGACTCACGAAAGGAATCACGGGTAGACGTAAATTGACCGCGACAAATCGCGGCCCCACTTATTGTAGAGAATGCTCACGAGATCAGCGATAATGTTCTCAATTGGGTTCTCCGTGACGTTGATCACTTCAAGGGAGCTTCCCTGAACACCCATGAGTACTTAGTATAGAACGAAAGCCAGAATGATTATCGCTTAACAAGAACAATGGGCAGGAATATCTCTGGCTTATTCTCGTGGAGAAAGAACACTTGAAATGCGTTCGAGAGAAACGAACCGCCCAAGGATATTTTCTGCCTTGATGCGATGGTCGTGGCCACGGGCTGTAACGATGTAGGTAATGTTGTTGGGATCGAGATACCAGCGTTTGATCATAGTGTCCCGCTCTTCCAGAGGACTAGGCATTCCACCCTGGAGCAGCACTCGACGGATCACCCCTTCACGGGCGCATGTTTCGTCGCGCACAAATTGGATGCGGTCACCATCACGGTAATCGGGCATGGGTAACGCCTGAGGATCGAAGTTCTCAGGCCAGTCTACAACGCGTTGTCCAGCGCGAAAATCAATTGGCTCCCACCTATTCGCGGCGCGATTCCACACAGGAACAGGTACGTATTTCTCAGTCATTTTCTCTCCCTAGAACCATTTCCTCAAATCGGCCTATGGCTTTTCATTCACAGGCCGATAGAGCTTGTCCAAGAGCAAAGAGCTCTTTGATGATACGGTGGATCACGACGAGCTGCTTGCTGGTTGTTGCTCTTGGCGTTTACTGTAGTCGGGCTTGCCTCTCACGTCTGGGTAGGTCTCTTTGCAGGCGGGGAAACCGCTGCATCCCCACCAGAACAGGCCCTTTTTCTTTCCTGGCCTGCGGATCAGCCCTTTGCCGCAGGCCAGGCAGGTGTGAAGCGCCGAAACCCTCACGACTTCCTTCGGGATCGGCTTGCCAGCCTTGTCCTGGCAACTGAACGTGCAGCCCTCGGCAAAACCCGTGCAGCCCCAAAAGAAGCCCTTGCGTCCCTTGATGCGCCGCAAGGGCTTCTTGCACGCGGGGCACAGAGGCGTCTTGACCGTGATTCCGATGCCCTTTTCTTTGACCGCACCGACTTCGCCAGCGATGTACTCCATGAGCTCGTGGATGAATGACTCCGCGTCACGCTCGCCTGCCTGGATGGTCTTCTGCTGCTCGTGCCAGAGCGCCGTCATATCGGGGTACCTGGCTTGATCCGGTAACGTGTCGTAGAACTGCCTGCCGGTCGGCGTACTCACGATGGTCTTGCCTTGCTCGATGAGGTACCCACGCTCAAAGAGGGTAGCAATGATGCTGTCGCGTGTAGCTGGCGTCCCAATGCCGCCATGTTCGCCTTCTTTTCTCTTGTCTTTCTCTTGCAGGACCTTGCGCAAGTGGTCATCACGGATATACCTGGCCACGCGGGTCAGATCGGTGAGCAGGGTCGCCATGGTATACAACGGTCGAGGTTTGGTTTCCAACTGGTCGGCGGTGGCATCGGTGCAGGTGCCACGCTGCCCTGTCTGCAAGGCGCGAAGATCGGCGGCCAGGGCGAGGTCATGTTCGTTGCCCTGCTCGTGCTCGTTGCCTATATCGCTCTTGTAGAGCGCAAGCCAGCCCGGGCGCGTGGTCACATTGCTTCGGCACGCAAAGCGCTGACCTGCGACCTCGATCAGCACATTGGTTTGGTCGTACTGGTGTGTCGGCCAGAACTGTGCCACATAGGCGCGGGCGATCAGCACATAGATCTTGCGCTCGCCAGCCGAAAGGGTCGCCAGGTCAGCGGTGGCCTCAGTGGGAATGATCGCGTGGTGGGCCGAGACCTTGGATGAGTTGAAGGCGCGGCTCTTGAACAGCGGATTAGCGGCAGCGCTGGCTGGAGCCAGCATGGGCGCTGTTTGCGCGATGGCCTCCAGCACACCGGGCGCGTCGGCATGCTGCTCGTCACTCAGATATTCGCAGTCGCTGCGGTTGTAGGTGATGAGGCGGTGCTTCTCGCGCAACGATTGGGTGATGTTCTTCACCTGATCGGGCTTGAAGCCGAACTTGCGTGCTGCGTCGGTTTGCAGCGTCAACAGGTTGTAGGGCAAGGGCGCTGGTTGCTCTTTCTGCTTCGTGTCGGCTGAGATAATACGAGCGGCCTGCCCTTTCACCGCATCAGCGATCGCTTGCGCGTACTTCTGGTCGATCAGGCGTCCCTTGTCGTCCACGGGGTCGCCCTCGACGACCTGGTAGCGCGCCGGAAAGTGTAGCCCCTGGATCAGGAACTGGCCGGTGACGTAGTAGTAGAAACTCTTGACGTGGGCCTCAAACTCGCGGTCCCGGCGCACGACCAGGCCAAGGATGGGAGTCTGGACCCGTCCCACGCTCAAGACACCCTGATAGCCCACCTTGCGGGCAGCCAGAGTATAGGCACGGGTGAGGTTATAGCCGTAGAGCTGGTCTCCCACACTGCGGGCCTCAGCAGCCGCAGAGAGACTTGCAAACTCCCGGTTGTCGCGCAGGTTCTCCAGGGCCTTGCGCACGACCCTGGTGTTGTTGTCATTGATGAGCAGGCGCTGGACCGGCAAGCGGCAGTGCGCATAGGCGAGGATCTCATCGACGAGCAGCTGACCTTCGTCGTCGGGGTCTCCCGCGTGGACGACGCTTTCAGCCTGCTTCAATAGCTGGGTGATCACGCACAGTTGGGCCGACCTTGCGGCGGCTGGTTTTTTGCGCCAGGGAATATGGGCAATCGGCAGGTCATCCATGCGCCATGTGGCATAGCGTTGGTCGTAGTCCTCGGGGTCGAGCAGTTGGAGCATGTGGCCGAAGCACCAGGTCACCCAATCGTTTCCGCAGTCGTAGTACCCCTCTTTGCGGTGCCCGCCGCCCAATCCCTCAACAATGGCCTTGGCCAATTCAGGCTTTTCCGCGATGAATAAGCGCATACCGGTTCCTCATTCTTCCTCATCCTGGTCCGTAGTCGCTGCAGGAACAGTGAAACGTTCGTTCATGATATTGTACCCTATCCACCGATCATTTCATAGGCACCCTCTCGGCTCTCCAGATTGGGGAGAGTTTCTCTGACATTCCATCATAACTCAAAGCTCATATGTACCAAGGCTGGCAAAGAAGCGCACTGGTCTTCATTGCTCTGCTTTTCCAACGAGCCAATCAAGCGCGCTCTCCGATTTATGATGGAATGTCAGAGTTTCTCCCTTGACATAAACGCTTCTTTTTTGATGGCATAGGAGTTCCCTTTTCCGGTGGTTGTAAATGGGAGTTGTCAAGTTCTGTAAACACCTTTACGCATTTGACTCTCTTAGCCATAGGCAGAGGCTCTGAAAGATATGCACTACCAGCGCATGAGATGAACTACCTTTTTCTCCTACCTCACATATGTTCCTTTTCTGGTGGCTGCCAAATGTGCGAGCAGAAATTACTTCATAGATAAGAGTGACAAGAGCGATTCAAATGCGTTTTCGGTATCGAAGCTACGAAATGCCGCAGCGGATGCTCAAGCTACATTTGAATTCTGGCGAGTTCCAAGAGTATTAATTGCTCAGGTAGCATATTTTAACGCAGCGGTGCACCAATTTTGGTACAATGGGTCTAAAAGAAGAACTTAGTGAGCCGAGTTAGTCAAAAAATGGATGAGAAGCGATTTATTATTCATATTGATTTAGATGCCTATTACGCGAGTATCGAACAGAGAGACTTTCCGCATCTGCGAGGAAAAGCAGTGATCGTCGGCGGCTCGCCTGATCGGCGCGGCGTGGTTTCGACTGCCTCCTACGAGGCTCGGAAGTTTGGAGTGCATTCAGCGATGCCGTGCCGTACTGCACAGCGGCTCTGCCCCGAGGCAATTTTCCTGCCCCCGCGCTTCGAGGTGTACAAAGCGGCTTCCCAACAAATTATGGCTATTTTTCGGGCGCACACCGATCTTGTCGAGCCTCTCAGCCTCGACGAAGCCTATCTTGATGTCAGTGCGGTGGTTCACGACCTTGAGGAAGCTACCCAGCTTGCGCGAAAGATCAAGCAGCAGATCTTCGAGGCCACCAAACTCACGGCCTCGGCTGGTATCTCATTCTCAAAATCCTTAGCGAAGGCCGCCTCCGATGTCCACAAGCCCGACGGACTCACGGTCATCTCTTTGCAATACGCGCCAGCTTTTCTTGACGCGCTACCCATCGACCACTTCTTTGGCGTGGGCAAGGTCACCGCAGCAAAGCTTCGGCAGGCAGGCATCGAAACGGGAGCCGATCTCAAACACCTGGGCGAGGAACGGTTGCGTACGCTGCTGGGAACATATGGGAGCCATCTCTATCGCCTGGCTTGTGCTCAGGATGATCGCCCGGTCGAACCGACGAGAGAACGAAAGTCCATAGGCAAAGAAGTTACCTTCGAGCGCGATCTCGTGGATCGGGTACGCATGGAAGAGATTCTGGAACGCCTGGCCGGGCAGGTGGAACACCGTCTGGTCGAGCTGGATCTGCGAGGGAGGACTTTGACGCTCAAAGTCAAATGGAGCAATTTCCAACTCATCAGCCGCAGTGTCAGCAGCCCACAAGGCTTCCAGCAAGCATCGACGATGATGCCCATTCTCCGTGCTCTGCTTGGCCGTCTCGACGGGAAAAACAGACCTGTTCGCCTGCTGGGCGTTTCCGTGTCCAACCTCCTTTCCAAAGAGGAAGTGCGACGAATCGAGCGGGTTGTTGCTTTGAGCTTGTGGGATCAAGCATAAATTTTACCCGAACAAGAACCCCGGAACGCACACTCAGGAGCTCTTGCATGGGACATGGTGATGCTTTGTTCGTCTGGTCGTGAAGCATTTTTGCGGAATACCCAACGCCAATGGCCGTATCTGTACAATCACCAGACGCTTCTCACTGCTGAACGGCAAAGGGTAGAATTACCATAATCTGCGCTCGCTACTCGTTCGTGTAATTGGACTTTGGAAGCACCTGTCCAGTACCTTACTAGCATGAAACCCCTCCTGAATTCTTCCCACTCCAAATTTCTCCTATTAACCTTGACAATCTTTATCTCTGGTGCTAGCCTTACGCTACCACTCCTTAAGATCGCCATGGCAGGCATCAGCGATTCAGTGTCTATTTCGGAAGATTGAGGTTGGCATGTGCTGAAAGATGTTTATGAACTCACCAGTATAGATATTCAGGGCCTCTCGAACAGGGATCACGGGAACTCATGGTCGTAATTTTAGTTTGTTCGCTGTAGACCATCCTTTGGTCGCATGTATAAAGAGCCAAGAACTGCATACAATCGTTGTGTTTTTCAATCGGCTTTTTGCAGCTCGATGATCTCCAGTTTTCTTTTTATGAGGTTCACTATGACCACTTCAAATGATGATTCAGTGAGATATGACCAGTTTTATACCCCAGCAATTAGAGAGCATCTCCGTGGCTTTAAACTTGCTCCTGGCGGTACTGGACTGGGAAAGACAAGCGCCATTCGCAGTGTGATCGACCTCCAGGAATTTTCCCAAAAGAAATTCCTGTATCTTGCTAACCTCAGACAACTTGTGGAGGATGTGGGCAACCAAAAGCATTGTTTAATCCTACGCAGTGATAGGGATTCGGTCTTGTTTACCCTTCGAGACAAGAAGCAAGCTTTTTATGAATTATTTCAAGACGAGGACCGCTTCCGCGTCTATATTTCTCGATGGAACGAGATTCATAGAAATATGAAGATCGATCTAACCAAAGTCAAACGAGCCTGCCAGGCGTTTGAGACGCTTTTGGCTGAACATACCACTATTCCCTCCTCGATGGAAGATCAGATGAGTGAGCATGCTGGTGTTATCATGCACTGTTTTCGGGCGGCAGTGCAAGGTGCTCAGACCAAACGTGGAACGAGCCCTGGCTACCTGTTCCTGCTCGACCATCCTATCATTCAATCGCTCTTTCCCTTTATTGCTTTTAAAAGACGCCCTGAGATTCGTTTGATCGCTCTGACCGTCCAAAAAGCGTACTATGGCTTCTTTGATGGCCAAAAGATGCTCAATTTGACAAGACTGGAAGAAGAGGATGGCGGATACATCATTTTTATGGATGAATTCGATTTTCTGGAGAATACGCTGGTCCATTTGATTTGCGCGTCGGCGCAAATCAGCGATCCATTTGATTTTGTTCAACGATTCTGCGTGAATATGGAGGAGCATAAGCTTCCTCATACCCCCTATCCTTCTTCTCTAGAACTCCGCGAGCACATTGTCGCTATTTACAATGTAATCAAAGATTTACAGAAGGAAACCGGCTTGCTCTATCCAACAAAGAACCATTTCACCAGCACCATCCCCAAATTAGGGCAGAATCAAGGTCGAGGACGCCAATCTTCTCAGGCAATCTTTCGTACGCAACATATTGTGCGTACAGCCCCTCTGGCTGTGCGTCAAACCGAGCGTGGATTTGAACTGTATACAGCTTTCGATGACGAGGATGACCAGGATGACCAGGGACATAGAGCACTTTCAGCGTTGCGTTTATTCGATGCAGTCAGCTACGCCTGTGATCTTATCATCCGATTCTTTCGAACGTTACGCTGGAGTAATGATGATCTCCTCTATCAGGAGATTATGCGTCACTGCTTCCACAATACGATTTACCCTGGCGAGCTTGAGAGGATCACGCAGTATGCGCTCCATCACCATCAAGAAGACGGCACCGATCTAGGGGCCTTGCTCGAACGTGGCTATAGTGTGTATGATATCTTTGATCTTCAGCAGGTAACAGATCCAGAAGAAGTAGAGGTTCGTCATTATGGCATGCATCTTACCCCTGAGACGATCTTGCGAAGCTTAGCGCAGCATAATTTGGTGTTTGGCCTTTCTGCAACCGCTGATATTCCTCGCTTTGTCCAACATTTCCATCTTGCTTGGGCCCACCAGCATATGGAAATTCATGACTCAACTCCAGAGGACACAGAACTGATACGAATACTAAATAAGCAGAAAGCGGATAAGAGAAACAATACCGTCACACTCGATGTCCTATCAGGGTTGAGTGCCACCGATGAGTATCAGCATCTTCTCACGCAGTATATTCGTCAGGTGGCACGCGACGAAGAGTTTGGAGATGATCGTTCAGGATACCTCAAACAACGAGTGGAACTCTTTTTTTCGGTTCTTCTCGACCTTTATTGTCAACAACCTGAGCAAGAACAAGTTCCACCATTGCCAGGATCGTCACAAGGGATCAGTACCTCACTTCTCTTCCTCAATACATTCAAGCAAATACGGCTTCTGTTTGAACGCTATCCTCAGCCAGAATCAGGCATTTTCCGCATTGTGAAACGCCTGCAAAGCTTTGAGTTAGAAGCTTATGAGCTTGAGATCAAAGGCCATTCTCTCCTCATCGTGTTTTATAACGCCAGGCAGGGAAATAAGATGCGGCAGCTTGCTTCTGTACAGAAGGAATTCGATCAACTCTTTTGGGAAGGAAAGTCCGTTGTTGTCGTTACTCAGTTTAAATCCGCAGGCATTGGAATCAATCTCCAATACTGGTCATCCCCAGAGAAAACGCATAAACAGGATTTCACCTGCATCGGCTTATTGGAAACTCCTTATTATTATTTCGGTGACCCAGAGGATGAATTAGACGAAGGTGAGAAAAGAGCCCTGCTCAAGGAAAATATCTGGTATCTCGGCAAGCTGTATACTGGGAAACTCATTTCTCTTCGAGAGTTTCGTCAGATGCTGACTACCTTACATCACTCCTCCAGTTGGAACAACGACTACCATAACAGCAACTTGACGAGGCATGATGCTCTCTTGAACGCGATGGCAACATTTATACAGGCACTTGGTCGTATAGAGCGAGAGTGGACACAGATGCCCAATCAGAGGGTATTTCTGAGCCGAGAGGTCTATCAATACTTCCAGCGTTTTTGTTCTCCAGAGTTTGAGCTTTTGCGCGAGGATCGAGATGCATTTGTTTCTGATAATCTTCGCCAGATCTTCAAACACGTAAGCGATGCCCTTCCCAAAGAGAAACGGGCAGCATATCTCGCCAAAGATGCGCGGCTCCCGGCGAAAAACAAGAGCTGCGAGGATGCTATCAGTTTACTCTTGGTTCGTCTGGAAAAGGTACGACAAGGTCATGATGACCCAGACGCGCGCAGCGATTGGCAGCAACTTCGGAAAGCAGTCCTCAAGCATGAGTATCGTAACCCTGTCCTCCAACGCTATGAGTGTGTTGCAGAATCACCACACTACCAAAACGGGATGCTCTACCTGACGCGAGAGAATGAAATTTTGCCGTCGCATCTGACCCAAATAGACACTTTTACTTGGAATATGGACCACATTTATCGTATCGTCAAAGATAATCAGGTGATCCGCGAATATTTCCAGGAACAAGGGTACCGTTTGCATTTTCCCCCAGGCGGCAAGCACTTTCTGACACCCTATTGCTTTCAAGCAATCCTCAAAGGAGCAATTGGCGAAGAAGCAATTACAGCCCTATTGCAAGATGAAGGCATTCATTTGGAAGATCTTCCACAGGTACTCACTGAAGTCGCTGACTTAAAAATACGCAATCATCCTTACTATATTGATTGCAAGTTTTATAATGAGTTTACGCTCAAGCGCTTTTCCCTACCTGAAGATGATCCAGATTGGCATGAAAAGCTCAATGACGGCGCTTTTCGTGAGAATGCAGTGAAAAAAGTGGAACGCTTACAAGCCCAGCACAACACGCCAGTGAAAATCATTTATCTCAATCTCGTAACTCAAGGCGAGCGCGATCGGCGCTACTTTGACCTCGATTTCCAGGAAGTCAGCTTTGAGCAGGCATCTATTATTGTCGTTCAGGGCGCATTACAGTGGAAAAAGCCGAACGTTTATCAGCCCGCCTTCGAGTATTTTCTCCGTGATTTTCGCCGGGCTCTCTCCATTGAAGAACAGCTCCAGCCATTCGTGCAGGAATGAAAGGATCATACCATGCCTCAGTCTCGTTCTATCCCTACGACCACTTTGATGATTACCAAGCCAAGCAGTTATCACCAGTTGGAAGCATCCTACCAGCTCCTGCGCTATGAACTTCCTCGCGATCTTCCCTATAAACTCAAAGGGAGATCAGACTTATGGGGTAGGATGCAGAATAATTTGCGAGGACAACTCAATTATCCCTATCGAGTCTTTACACATGATAAACTCGATGGAAAAACGACGTGGGTAGTATATGTTCTTGCACCCTGTGCTAGTGCTCTTGCACCAACAACTCCGCTCACTTATGATGATGCCCCATTGCCTTTAAGGCAAATCACGTTTGAAGAGCTTGAATTCCATCTTCTGGTAAAACTCTTGCAACGTGCGCATATGCAGGGCAATAGCGCCGGGCGCTTTACTGGCCAGGGAAACTGCTATATTCATGCCAAGAAGAAGGGAGATTCTTCGCACATATGCGCTCAAATAGATCTTCACGAGGATATCAAAACAAAAACAGATCAGGTCGTTCGCCATTTTAAAGTGGAGGCACAGGCGAAACTCTTTCGTCGCTATAATGATCCCAAGAGTTCATCCGGATACGCCTATTTTGGCAAGCGATTGGCTGCAAACGGGGCAGTCTATTTTCTCCAACTGAAATCAGAAGAGATTGCTCAGGCGAAGGCACAAAAAGAGCCTGTTTTTGGATTAGGCGTGATAGCAGGTACAAGAACAACCCTTGCGTATCACGATTTAGATCACATTGATGCGAGCGTAGGGAAGATTCTTTCCGACTTTACCCGTGATTTTCGCAATTTTCTGGCGCAATTTGGTATTGAAAGCCAATCCCATGTACGCACATTCACACAATTTGAGGCACCAAAGGAAGAGGAACTCTCCCTGGATTTGGCGTTGCTCAACCCGATCAGCGTTTTCGATCAGCGCAAGAATAAAACGATACCTCCAGACGACTATTTACAACTGCTTCAAAAAATGCGACCTGACATGACATTTACCACGATTAATGACCTTGCCGAGACGACCAAGCCGATCCTGGTGTTACAAGATTATCAAAAAGAAGACTTCCTGAGCGGCGGGATCTTTTACGGAGAAAACGATCCGTATGGAAAACTTTATCAAGAGCATCGTGATCTTCCCAAACAATCGTTAACAGTTAATTTTCTCGACGCAAAGAAGTTAACTGTTGATGCGTATCTCTCCTATCCTTTACCAGAGGTGAGCCAACTCCAGCGCAAGTTAGATGTCTCTCTCGCTCAACTGTATCTTAAAGCAATCGTCTGTTCAAAAGATCGTTTGTCTGGACGATTGCCTTTCCTCCCGCCAGATCTCTTGTATGTACGAAAGCTGCGTAATATCCCCGGCCTGAAGGAACCCTTTGAGACGATGATGTATGTAGAAGATGATTATCTTCACTTTCTGGACCTTCGTGATTTTGAACAGCGATCCCAGGCGATTGAACGATGTGAGCAACTTGGTATTGACTGGATAGCGTGCCAGGAGCAAATGATAGCGAAATACAAACGCGAGGATAGAGAGGAAAGTGAACGAGCCATGCCAAGTTATAATGTGATCGTCGGCCCTGATCTCTTTGTCGAAATTGAGGACTGCAAGGAACGGGTTCTCTATGACTACGAGGAAATCGTCAGGCGACAAGATGCAGTGAAAATCGTATTTCCGGTAGAAACGTTCAAGCTGCTTCCACATTACGATGAAGTCAAAAATGAGGCAAATCTGAGCTTAAAAGAACTCCAAAGGCGCGGCCTCCTTGACGGAAGGAAACGACCAACACTCAAAAAAGAGGAAGACTCGCTTCATTTCTATCAGCAATTGGTGGACTATGATGCCTATCTTGATGAGATACAAGAAGAGTACCCAGAACTGTCATTTGAGCAGTTAACAGATGATGAAAAGCCGTTTATTGCTCAGATTCGCTATATTTTTGAGATTAACGCAGGTAAAAATGGGAAGATTACAAATAGCAAGCTGATCGAGAGATATCAGAAGCGTGGCTGGTCTCTGAGCGATAAGGCAAGAGACGTTCATATGTATGAAGATATCTGGTACGATAACGATCACTGCTATATGGTCGGTGCAGCACAAGGGATAAAACGTCAGCAACCACGCGCGCATCTTATCCGGCGGTTCGATGTCTATCAAGGACAAGAACATTTTGACATCCAGCCGTTATTACGGATGATGAGTGTGCAATTTGTACGGCTGAAACAATATACGGTATTTCCTTATCCATTTCATCTCATTGATCTTTACGTAGAAAATGTACTCCGTTTCTGCGATCAGCACTTCGAGGAGGAAAGACTGCTCATACCTGCCTTGCCCAGCGGTGAATAATCCTCGTTTCTGACCTTGTTCCAGTTTTTAGAGTTTCCACTCGAGGGAAACAAAAACGTTTGAAATGGTCTTTGCGCGCTTTTGAAGTTGAGTTGTACGTGGGTTATAAACAAGAGTGTTTCTTTAGGAAAAAGGCAAAAAAATAAAACAGTTTTCCACCAGGCTGCAAGGGATACAAATTCTCTACGCTGCTAAAAATGTCAACGCCAACACCCGTTTGCTATAGTCGACAGTTTCTTGTTATGTCCTGGATCAAACTTTTTCGCCGCGCGCATTAAGCCCACTAAAAATGAAATCAGAGCAAGGGCTGGCCACGAGGAATAATCTTCTTTTAGAAGAAAGAGAAAATAGATGTCATTTTATACCCATCAATTTGATCTCTCTCATACCATTTCACTGGAGAGCACTTGCAGGAAGCTCGCGAATATTTCTCTTCATTGCTGGCTAGGGTTGATCCCTCATTAAAAAAGCCTCAAGGTGTTCTAGGAACATATTGGGAAAGCGATAGCCCTGTCAATGCTTGTGAACTTATCAATATGGCTCAAATGCTGAGACAGTTGGAGCAAGGAGTATCATCAAGATCCGCTTCAATATTCCTTCCCAAAGTAGAAGGTATTTTCAAACAGCTTAATGAGAAAACCTTTCTCGAAAATCTCACGGAACTTCAGATAGGATCCGAGCTTGCGCAGCGTGCCAATCAGCTTGAAATAGATCCACTGGTTCCAGATGAATGGTTGCTTCCTTTAACCAATCATCGAAGGCCCCAAACCCCTGATTTTGCATTACACTTATTGAACGAGGAAATATTTTTTGAAGCTACGGTTCTTCACACAAAGATCTTAAATGATTGGGATAAGTCTGTTGACTATATCATGAATGCCATGAAGAGCTACCTGCGTAAGCAGCACAAGAACCTTATCTTTCAGATTACATTTCCACTACCTTTTAAAGGTGATCCTGAAAATATGGTTAAACGCCTTTATTATAGGCTAAAAAATACTGATAGAGGAAGAGAAACCTTTGACAACCATGAAGGGGATGTTCGCTGGGAACCATTTCCGACGCTCATTGCCTCAGATGCCTCCTCAGCCCTTGCTGCTTTGTTTAATACATCCTCGAAGGTCGCTGCGTTTTCTCCTATTCCAGAAAACATTGGCTTTGCTTCCGCAACACAGAGTGGTGTCGTTCATCTATGGTATACCCCAAAGTCAAGACAAAAATGGACTCCAATTAAGAGTGACCTCAGCAATTCAAAGAACGTGGTGAATCATGATCGGTAATACACCTGTGTGGGTGTTTGATAATCGAGAGCCTGATGCAAGCGATCTTGATTGTAGAACTGAAAATACGCTTTCAGCCCACTTTCTGCATCAGATACCGACTGATAATCCTTGAGATACACCTCCTCATATTTGACACTTCTCCAGAGTCTTTCCACGAAAATGTTGTCCAATGCTCTTCCTCTGCCATCCCAACTGATACGCACGTCTGCAGCCTTGAGCCGGTTCGTAAACTCGGTACTGGTAAACTGCGATCCCTGGTCATTGTTGAAAATTTCCGGCCGCGCCCCCTCAAATGCCTGCTCGAGTGCTTCGAGACAAAACGCTGTTTCCAACGTGATCGACGTTCGCCAGGCGAGCACATAGCGACTGAACCAGTCGATGATGGCTACCAGATACAGGAACCCTCTTTGCAGACGGATGTACGTAATATCTGTGCTCCAAACTTGATTGACGCGATCGATGCTCAATCCACGTAACAAATAGGGATAGCGCACATTTTGCTCTCCTGGTTGACTCAATCTTGGTGCCGGATAGATCGCCATCAGGCCCATCTGTCGCAGGAGTCGGGCAACACGCTTGTGGTTTACCTCATGGTCTTGAGTGCGCAACCAGGCGGTCATCTTCTGGATCCCATAAAAAGGCGTTCGTGTGTATTGTTCATCCAGCAGGCGCATCAGCAGCAGATTCTCCTCACTTTCTGGGATCGGCTGGTAATAATAGCTGGAGCGTGCCAGACCAACCAACTCGCACTGTCTTGCCATGCTGATGCTTGGATGCTCTGGTTCAATTAGCGCCCTCTTCTCTTCCACCCTCCCACCTGACTTTTTTTAACCAGTCCATTTCCATTTTCAACTGTCCAATCTCCTGATACAAGGACGCCATCAGCGCTTCATCGGTTCGCTCACGCCGTGCCCGTCCCCCAGAGAAGCCTCTGCTGATTTCTTCCAAGGCCTGCTTCTTCCATTGCGTGATCTGGCTGGGATGCACGCCATATTCCCCAGCTAGCTCATTGAGCGTTTTCTGCCCCTTAATGGCCTCGATGGCTACTCTCGTCTTTTCTTCTGCACTGTATCGTTTTCTTTGAACAGACATCTTTTCCCTCCTCCTGACGTTCCTCAATACCGCTTCATTCTATCTTATTTGCCTGTCCAGTTTCTGGGGGATAGTATAGTTCCCTCGCTCTTCTGTAAGAAGAGAAAAAACCAAACGCTCTCTTACCGAATATCCTGGGCCATATACCGAATGGGAACGCCCAGATCATTGATCCATTCGATCCATACGACAGGTTGTATCCATTCGTCACGAGCTGCTGTTCTGACTTCCAAGAGGCCATTTCGCCTGCGCGCTCGCGTGATCTTCCGTCTCCTGGCTCGACCTTCAATCTGAGCATAGGTTTTATAGTATTGGCATATCAGGTTGATATCCCTGACATTGACCAATGCGCGCGCTTTTTCCATGGTGTACCTCCCTTCATTGCTCACACATAGCATATCACGCGAGTGTAATCAACCTTTGGCAGCTGTACGAGACTCAGTAATGCAAGCCGTACCTCGGATAGGGTTCCAAACACGCCGGATAAGTTCTCAGCCTGTTGAAAAAGTCAGGCTCAATAGCAGTAGCTTCCTTGATGGCCGACCCGTTTTCCGGGTTCCCTTGTTAAAGTTCAGTTTCCTTTGCTCACTTGTTTGAGCAGATCAGCCAGATTTTCTCCCGTCTCATAGTCGATACGTCCCGTGCTAAGAAGAAAGCGCACGAAGCGTTTGAAGCTCGTTAGAGGCTGTTTGCCAGACTTTCCTCTCAAGTAGGACTCGATATCGGCAAAGGTGAGATCTAAGACTCCGCGCGGGGGATTAGCGTTCAAAAGGATGCTAGAGGCAAAGTCCGTGATCGTGGCGACATGCGTTTCCAGGGTTTGTGAGCTCAGACTAGCTTTGCCTAATTCGCGACGGAAGGCCGTGAATACTTTGCGATTGCGTGCGAGGATGTCGGTGCGTTGGTGGGCCTGGCGTGCCGCCTGATCTTCTGGCAATAAACTGGTGATGATGCCTTCGCGCTCTTGAATATTGCGGTACTGCTCTTGCAGATCATGGCGGTATCCTGGCCCAAAGACCACGTTGTAGGAGGTGAGCAAGCTATCATAAATGATGGAATGCTCAAAAGGCAACAAGACGGCCTGCGTGAAGACCGGAAGGGGCAAGGGAACTGTCTCTTCGATCGTGCTCACCAACCCCAGCACGCCATAGGCATGCCCCGGAGTTGTATCGGAGAGAAAGATGGTAGAGTGTTGCAAAGAGCGAAAAATGTAAAAGGATCCAGCCAGGTGGTACTGCCAGCTGGCGACCAGCACCAGATCTGTCGTAGACAACTGAGCCGGATTGTCAGCAATGAACTGTTCGCGTAGCGCATCATTGGCCCAGAGGGCATTACGCACCTGCATTGTGACTTCTGTGGAGAGGTCTTGCTCTCCAGGAGCCGCAGGAAAGGTTGGCACGAGGTGCAACTGGGTATTGATGTAGTGCAATAAGGCAAACCAAATACGATAGAAGCGTTCGGTTTCCTGGGGGGCTAAGCGCATACCAACTCCCTCGTTTTACTTGCTTTGGAATATTTTCATAGAATGCCTTTATACCATCTTTTCCTATAGCTAGGAATTCATCTTCTGTTAATCCCATTTTCGTCAGAGCAATGTGGAAGCTATCTTGTAAGTTGTCTACCTGACCAGCAGCATAATGTAAGTATCTCACTTCTTTGTTTATTTTTTATGTATTTTCCTTATTTTTTCAATATTTTCTGCTATATCCTTTATGTATCTGTTATATTTTTGTGTAATCTCTTTTCTCAAAATTTCATCTTCTTGCTCAAAGATAGAGATTAAGGACATCATAGCTCCTTTCGCCAAACTTGCTTGTATATCAAGTTTGGCAGCTACTTCTTTGTCGACCGAGCGCATCATTAATGGCAATCCGTTTTCCAAGAGTCCTAATCCTGGTGCCCCCCATATAAAACCCATACCTAAACTTAAAACTGTAGGGGAAATAAAGGAACCATTTTATTGAATACCCTTGCTAATGCAATCTCCAACTCCAACGGCGTAATGTTTTCTTTCGATGCTATAGTTAGCCCTCGACTGATCTCGGCCATAAAATGTGCAAGTCGCTTACGGCTATCTGCATTTCCACGTTCAATAGCTTCAATAACATGCTCGGAAGAGATTGGAAATCTAGCTATACCTTTATCAACTGCATTCCGTACTAAATCGAGGGTTTCAATAAATTTCTCTCCTCCTTGTTTGCCGTAGTGAGCGTGAGATAGGTCAATCCACTTATTCTGATCGAGGTAGATTGTTACAGGGCTATTCATAGTTACAATCTCTTGAATCCTAGGAGAATAAAGCTTTTCATAAGTTCATAGCTACTCTCAATGTCCCACGCCTTCATAAGAAGAATTTGGCAGCGGGTCTTCATGTTGCTGTAGAGTACTATTCTCTGACAGAGAACATCCCTTTCAATTTATTTTGAGGCTAAGAGTAGCGCTGTTAAAGTTATATGTCAACGTCTTGAGTGTCCCCTACTGCTGCGTTCCTCAAAGGTGGTGAGAAAAAGAACTGGCTTGTAGAGGCATATTACTTTAACTTTGGCCTCACTTATATGTTACCACCATTAAGGAACGCAGCAGTAGGTGCTTTTCTCTGGTGACTAGTGAAGTGTTAAGCCGTCGATGTCCTCAAGCTCATGCTCTGTTCCTAATTCCTGGTTAATGACTTTTAATAGTGCAAGAGCTTTAAATCGATGGATTGAACCACTATTCTCGTCGGCTTTCTTTACCGTCTTATAATCAACTTCTGCGCGCTTCGCTAGTTCGGAAAGTGATAAGCCCGCTTCCTCTCTGATTTCTCGTAACGTTGCCATAAGCAGTATATGCTCCTAACTATTGACACAATTTCTGCTAGTAGTGTGTCATGAAACACCAGGAAACACAAACTTAGCGTTGTATCCCGGTCTATTCATACTCAAGGGCCAGTGAAAGCATGATCTTTCAATATGCACAGACTTTTTTCAGGTTTACAAAAGACGCGCTCACTTTTTTCGGAGATAGCATGGAATACTCCGGCAGCTTGCAGCGATATTTTGAGAATCTCCGCTCATTTCATTCCGCACTTCTGGTAGAACTCTCGTGAGAATAGTCATTTTACCCATAGGTTTTGCAGAATCTGCAAGACTATGCTTCATCGATGGGCAAACACTAAAAATCCCGGATATTTCTATGATGCCACATTGAATGACGTGTAACGGCGTGACTCGAGAAGGCGTTAAAGCTCGTTCAGACTTGGTCTTATCGGCTTTTCTTTCTCTCTCATGACACCATTTTGATATGGCATTAAGACCTCCATGAAACCGATGAATGAGAGGATTCGCTTGGCTCAAGAAGGAATTCAATATCATCTGGCTCCACGGGTGAGAGCGGAACCTACGGTGTGTGACACCAGGGGACTCTCTCAGTCTCGTTCATTCCTGCTCTTCCCATCGGCAAACGACAGGCCGCGAGCCTCGAGGGCGCGGCGAAGCTGATTGAGCGCATTTGGCCCGACGCCATGGAGCTGCTTGAGCTTGGCCGAGCTTCGCTTGGTTAACTGCTCGAGCCGCACGTAGCCAGCCCCAATGAGCGCCCATCGTGCAGGCGCGGCCAGCTCAATCGGGAGGTCACTTTCCTGTTGAGTCATCCTCTTGTTCCTCCACCATTGTAAGCGACGGCAGCACGAATGAGATCTTTCAAAGCAGACTCATCAACCGCGTCGCCCTCACGAAAATCGATGGCTCGCGTTTTTTTCGCATCAAGGCCGGCATTGAAGAGTTTCTGCGGATCTTCCAGGAAAGCGCCTTGAAAAAAGTTCATTTTGACGGTTTGCTTGAAAGCGCCAACAGCACAAACAAGTCCCTGGTGAGACCAGACCGCAGTCTCCCACTTCCATTCCTCAGTGAGATGGGGGTCAGCCTCGAGAATCAGTTTGCGCAGTTGGGCGATCCTTTGGCCGCGCCAGTCAGGAAGCTCTGCAATTTGCGTATTGATACGTTCAGATGGATTCATGTCCTTCTCCTTAAGGGAACGCCTCTGGAGGACCATTCCAGCCCTTCACAGACCTGTTCTCGTTGAGAGGAAGAGATGCGGAAATGGTTGTGATGCAACGTCTCCAAGAAATCTCTGCATCCCCTCCCAAAGGGTGCTCTTACGAGATAGAACGCATGAGCAGCGCAATGGTTCAACGTGTTGCCTTTCATAGTACCACGTCACACACCATCGGTATGGTTCTGTCAGAACTCAAACACGATCTTGGCACGGAGGTCATATTTCTGGTATGCTGATCTCACCATTCTGACGGAACGAGGAACGTGACTCATGAACTGCCCCCATTGCACCGCAACGAGCACCAAGGAACGAGCAAAGAAAACGAAACGTGGTTCTGCAACGTTCTTCTGTCCAAAATGCCAACATGTTTTCAATGAACGAACTGGCACTCCCTTTCCCTCTCTTGAATTCCCTCCAGACGTCGTCCTGCTTGCGGTCTTGTGGCGGCTACGCTACCAACTGAGTCTGCGTGACATGGCTGAGCTGTTTTTGGCGCGAGGTTTTCCGTTCACACCTGAAGCCATCCGAGACTGGGAAGCACGATTCACTCCGTTGATAACGGAGCAATTGCGAACCAAGCGACGTGGACAAGCTGGGGCATCCTGGTTTGTAGATGAAACCTCCCTCAAAGTGCATGGGAAGTGGTGTTATTTGTATCGGGCGATCGATCATGATGGCAATGTGGTGGATTCCATGGTGAGCGAGAAGCGGAAGATGGAGGCAGCCAAGCGGTTTTTCCAGCAGGCAGGTGCTGTGGTTGGCTCTGTTCCCGATCAGGTGACGACGAATGGCCACACTTCCTATCCGCGGGCCCTACGCGAAACAATGGGCAGCAATGGAGAGCATCGAACGAGTACATATCTCAATACTGGGCTGGAGCAAGATCACCGTGGCATCAAACAGCGGTCCTATCCCATGCGTGGCTTTGGAACAGGTGAAGCGGCGGCACGCTTTTGGTGTGCTTTCGACGAATTGCGCACCTCTCTCCGTCCTCGCCGCACCATGGGCGAAGTGGTCTCTCTTCTGAAACCACGACAGGCTTTTCTCCAGCGTATTGCAGCCCTGCAGACGTTGATACAGGCAGCCTCATAGGTCAATGAGTGAGAAGGTGAGCATTCCATGCGTCCGATACGCTTTGCTGTGATCTCAGTTCTGACAGAACCGTCGTGACCTGTTCTGGAGTATGGCCAACAACGGCAACGGCTTGCTCAAAGAACCGTTTTGTGCGCAACTGATCCGCAAGCAAGGGGGCAAATCGTGCCTCCCAATCGCGAACTGCCTCATACGTAAACGTGAAGCCGCGTTCGAGGAACATCAAAGCCGAGATCGCGCAAACTTAATTTATAGCGTAGTCGCCAGAGGACAACGAGGAGAACCACGTCTGTGGGAAATTCGAGGCAGTTAAAAGGGGTGCCAGTTCGTTCGTTGAACATGTGCTTGCATTGAGGGCAGAAAAATGTTGCATAGCCGAGTTTGGTTTTCTTGGCTCGCTTCTTGGTAGTGGGGACAGCACAATGGGGACAGATCATTGGTTCCTCCTCCTCATAAGTTCTGGTTATTTTTCACATACTCATACCAGAAAGAGAAACATTATGCCACGATGAGTTCTGAGTTCTGACAGAACCGGGCGAACTGCTGGGACTGCGACTACCAGAACGAGCGCTCGTCATCCTGGAGCAGGCAGCCATATGGTTCGCTGCATGCGGTGACCATGTCGGGGTCGTGCTGGTAAGGACGGCCCGCTCCATGATTCTGGCTCGCCGGGCCACAATAAGAGCAGGGGGCACCATCATGGCTGGCCCCGACCTATGGCAAGAACTGAGTATCGAGCTAGCCAAAGTCGCTATCCCATACGTTAAGTATGAGCCGCAAAGGCAACCGATGGCTGGAAGTCAACGGAGTCTTCCCTTGCCATCATGGCAAGATCTGGTAACGTTGGGTAGTAAACCTCACAACCAGGGGATTGAATCTTTGGGACCCCCTGGTTGGCGTCCCTGGTTAGTACGCCTCGTAGCCTGCCTGATCCGCGAGGAGCGGATACGAATTCCAGCGCCGGAGTCGGATGCGGAGGAAATCCTGAGGGCTTGGCTGACAAGCCACTACGGTTCGACTTCGGGCGAACGAGTAGAGCTACCAGCCGATTTTGTAGGTTGGTTCGCGGCATCCTCCGTCGATGCTCCATTGGGGCTTGCAGGCGAAACAGGAGCGTCGACCGATATCGCGTCGAAAGTATATGGCGGACCAAAGTCGGAGGGATTCACATCTTTTAGGCTGGATATCTCTTCAGCATTTCCGTCAACGACCGCCTACCGCTCATCAGCTGCAATACAAGTAGTCAATTTGCGTCTGGTGGTGCTGCTTCCGGGGCAAGAGCAAGCCGCCTCCTCGGTAGTGTACAACGGTGTGTGCCAAACCGTCGGAACGGCACCTTATCGAACGCTAGCCAACAATCTGCCAACGGAGCTGAGTGCGGCGCTGCAACTCCGAGTGGGGATTTCGGCCGTAAATAAGCCCGAAGTGAACATTTACGTAGAAGCGGGGCTCGATGGGCCATGCTGGGAGGCCGCGATCGTTCTGGCGGTGGGAGACCAACTGCTGGACTCGAGTGACTTTCCTTTCCGGTTCCGCCGTGTCGCAACTGGAAGCAGAAGCCCGCGAAACCTCATTTCCTGGCCAACCGTTCGCATCCTCAGCTGCGCAGCGAACGAAGTAACGCAAAACGTAGCCAGGAGAGGCTGGAACACCCTTATCCAAGATCCATTTTTCACTGTCGAGGTGAGTCATCCGAGTATTTTGAGCGATCCGGCTGCCTCGCTTAGCGGCTTCAGCGCGCTACACATGATCGGTACAGCGGAGGAGACTACTGCCGGGATCCGCTTTCGTTGTAGCGAGGAGCAGGCGTACTTGCGTCAAGTCTTTGAGTCGAATGCGCCTTCATCGTTTGGCGATTTGAACCCGTCTGATATACTAATCCGAGCTGCTGATTTGGCGCGCATCCTGCCGAATGTGGCGCTTTGTATAATCCAGGGAGCAGTAGACCAGGAGTTAGCCTGGGAAGCTACTACACTGCGTGGGGATGTCGACCGTCGTGACGCTATACTGGCTCGGATGTTCGCATCGGAACTCCACGCACAAGGCGTACCCGCCGTACTGGTAATACCTCCACTAGTCCCAAAAATCGGGGTGAGCGCGCTGGAGCGTGTTGCGACAGCCCTCCAATCAGGGCCTCAACCAATCGGCCAGACCCTGATCGATGTTTTGGCGAATATTCAAGCACTCATTTTGAAGGGTGCCGACTCATCGAACCACGTACTACCGGGCAGTGAAAGTGAGGCAATTTGGGAGCAGGCTTTAGATGCCTGCCTGTACATCGCCACCGGCGCCTCATCTATGAATATAATAGCGGCCTAAGCTGGCCAGGAAGGGTCTGCGCGCGTTGTTCACACTCTACTTTTCAGGAGGAACAGCTTATGACCTGGATGGACACGATCAAGGGGCGGTTTGACAAAGACAGTACAAAACTTGTTAGTTGGCGTGTATATCCTACACACGTAAATCGTCAGCTCATGGACCAACACGCGGAGGTTGGCAAGCACTACTTCCGATTACGGCTTACGGAGATGTTCTTGAAGAAACAAGTTCAGTTCGGCAGCACCTGGTATCCCGCCGTCCATTCGCTGGTCCGCTGTAAGTTCAACAATCAAGTGCAGGATATACCGAACGTTGCCGACTCAACCAGAATCGGCATGCAACAAAATCCTCAGGGAGATGTGATCGCTCGTAATTTTATGCTCACACCGACGCTGCCTTTCAGCGGGGACGTGGTAACGCTTGACGCCGGATTGATCGCTCTACTAGGGCAGAATCACCTCAACAAGTTCGTAGGGGTTCTCAGTAACTTTGCCAGACTCCTGATGGTGTCCCAATTCTCACTGGCACTTAATATAGCGCAGCCATTATTGAGCGGTTTGCAGGATCTGTTCGGAACCGATGCCAGCAACATGCATCTCAGTTTCCACGATGCTTATTCTGCTGAGGAGCTGAAAGAGGGGTACATCGCGGTCATCCGGGCGCCACACGACCAGGTCGATACCGGCACGCTCTGGGTCGTGGAAGATGAACTCTGCGAAGGAACCGGATTGAGCGTCGGCCAACATAAACCATATGGGACTCTCGAAAACTAAATTGTCCCAGAGATGGTGGGTAAATGGCGACTCCTTACCTGTGTGGTATACTCAATCCAGCACCGCGAATGAAAAGGAGTATTTCATGCCGACATTCACGACGATTGCTCTCTTTCTGGGAGCCGGGTTGGGGCTTGTCATCATCCCTGGTCCTAATATCGTCTATATCGTGACGCGTAGCGTGGATCAGGGGAGACGCGCTGGATTGGTTTCCGCTTTGGGAGTGGAGACAGCGACCTGGTACATGTGACAGCCGCAGCTCTTGGGCTCTCAGCCCTGCTTCTCTCATCAGCTCTCGCATTTACTGCTGTCAAGTACGTTGGAGCGGCTTACCTGATCTTTCTCGGCCTTCGCACACTGTTCTCGCGGCAGGAGGACCATCAAGAGATCGTTGTTGAACCAAAATCACTTTCGCGCATTTATTTTCAGGGCGTAGTGGTGAATCTGCTCAATCCCAAGACGGCCTTGTTCTTCTTAGCCTTCTTACCCCAATTTGTCGATCCTACAAGAGGAGCTATTACAGAACAGATCCTCCTGTTTGGCATCCTCCTCAACGTGCTGGGCCTCTGCAACGATATCTTTTATGCTTTGCTTGCTGATAAAGTAGGCCAGTGGCTCAAAGGAACGACGCAGTTTCGGCGCATACAACGATACGTCACCGGATGTATCTATCTGGCACTAGGAGTGACCACAGCTCTGATAGGCTCAGAAAAGAAGTAAAGGAACAAGAGCGGTGGAGCATTCTCTATCTTGGTAGCAAACAATGACTCACTCATGGAATCTGGAGTGGTTTTGAGGCCACTTCGTTCCCACAACACTCCAGATTCCATGTGATCGAGATGATATACCATAGCCAAAAAAGCTCTGGGAGGCAGAAGAATGGAACTGGTGGAGGAAGTCAAAGAGTTACTTGTAGAAACAGCGAAGTCCCTGAAAGGCAGCGCACGCCGCCTGTTTATGGCACGAACCGTACACGCTTTAGGAGAAGGAGGTCAGCGTCTGGCAGAAAGGGAGTTGAACTGGAATCGCGGGACGATCCGCCTCGGCCAGCACGAACTCTTACACGGGATCGTCTGTATCAACGCGTACTCTTCGCGAGGCCGCAAGCGCAGTGAGGAGCATCTGCCCAACTTGCTGGGCGATATTACTGCCATTGTGGATGGGCAGAGTCAAGCAGATCCGCAGTTTCGCACCAACCGTCTGTACACGCGCCTGACAGCAACGGAAGTGCGCCGTCAATTAATTGGCCAGAAGGGCTACACTGACGAGGAATTACCCACAGCCGAGACAATTGCGACCAAGCTCAACATGCTGGGTTACTACCCAAAAAAAGTGGCCAAGAGTCAGCCTCAAAAAAACTCCCCGAGACAGATGCCATCTTCGCCCAGATGAAGCAGTGCAACGAGGAGGCAGATGCCGATGAGAAGACGCTACGGATCTCGATAGATGCAAAAGCAACGGTGAAGGTCGGCCCCTTCGCACGTGGTGGCAAGAGTCGCGTGTTGACCAAGGCTGCCGACCATGATTTTCATTCTCAAGCCAAGGTCACACCAGTCGGGATTTTCCTACCCGTTTCCGATGAACTCTTTCTCGATGGAGTGACATCCAAAGTCACCAGCGATTGTCTGGTGGATCGCTTAATTGACTGGTGGGAAACGGTCAAAGAGCGCTTTTCCCATATCACGACGCTCCTCATCAACCTGGACAATGGTCCTGAGAACCAGAGTCGGCGCACCCAATTCATGCAGCGTCTGGTGGAATTTGTGCAACGCTATCATATCACGGTTCGCTTGGCGTATTATCCACCCTATCATAGTAAAAAATACAACCCAATTGAGCGCTGTTGGGGTATTTTGGAACAGCACTGGAACGGGGCCTTGCTCGATTCGGTGGATGCTGTGCTCCAGTATGCTCGTACTGCTTCAACTAGGTCAGGTTGTCACACGACATGTCCAGGAGACTGAACGTCAGGTTGCTGCACGGGATAGAGCCGTTTGAGTTTGATGCGCGCATCCGCCGTGCGAAATTGCCAGTTCACTGTGCCGATTCGCTGGTTACGTTGATCTTGCCACTGTTGCGCTTGCTGACAGAGGTCCTCTATGGTTGCAATGTTGTGCGCCAGGCCCTGCCGCGCCAGCACACTCAGTTCGATCTCGGCAATATTCAGCCAACTCGCATGCTTCGGCGTGTAGTGGATCTCCAGGCGGTCGATCAGCGCTTTGGCCTGTTCCGGCGGAAGGATCTCATAAAAAGAAGCGGGCGTGTGTGTATTGAGATTGTCCATCACCAGGACAACTTTGGGAACATCAGGATAGTGTTCTTCAAGCACCTCCTGCATAAAGAGCGCCCAGTCCTTCTTGGTGCGGTGTTCTGTGACTTTCAGATAGCGTTTGCCCGCGAGCGGTTCATATGCAATGAACAGGTTCTCACTGCCTTTTTTCTCATAGGTGTAGTCTTCGCGCGCTACCTGCCCCGGTTTGGCTGGCTCAGGAGGATATTTGTCCTTGACGAGATTCTTGCCCATCTCATCCATGCAAATTCTGGGGACTGCTGGGTCATACGGCTGGCAATACACGTCCAGCACATCCTCCATGCGCCACACAAAATTCCCATCGGCTTCCGAAGGCGTGCACCAAGATTTTTTGAGCCACGGCTTCAACTCGTTTTTTTTAACGCCTGTCTGACAGTCTCAGGACTGATATGCTCGACATACTCCATTTTCACCATCCGGTCAGCCAGCAGTTCCAGGGTCCAGCGTTGCCGCCCATCGAGAGCCTTGCTGCACGCCAGGTGAATCAGTTGAGCTTCCCCCTTCCCATCTAAACAGCGACGTTCGGGACGTTCTCGGGGGAAGCTTCCAATGAGAGCAACCTCCAGGTTCTCTTGGACAAACCGCATCTTGATGCGAATCACAGTGCGGCGACTGATATCCAGCACCTCGGCAATCTGCCCATCGGTCTGGCTGGGTTCACCTTGACTCTGATCGCTCATCAGCAGCACTCGGGCCACCAGATAGTGCTTGGCTGGTGTACTGCCCATGCGCACCATCGCCTCCAGCCATTGGTGCTGCTCCTCACGGGAGTCTCACAGGATAACGGTAGTGAGAGGTTCTCATGCTCGGACTCCTTCTTTCGTGTCTTCTTTTTGCCTGCCCTATTCTTTTCGCTGCTTCTCTGTGAGGGGTCACGCTATTCTCTCCTCAAACCTGCACGCAAAGCCGAGAACCGTGAAGGGGGAGTCTCGCGCGCTGGATGGGGATAGGGAGCCGCTCCCTATCCCCATCCAGCTTGCTTGGCACGCAAGACTGCTTGGGCGCGGTCAACGACCTGCAACTTGCTGAAGATATTGGACACATGATTGCTGACCGTTTTCGGGCTGAGCACCAGTTCCTCAGCAAGCTCCGCGTTGCTTTTTCCCAGCGCGATCAATCCGAGGATTTCTCGCTCGCGATCCGTCAGGTCCGGGAAAGCGGCTTGCGGCAACATCGGCTGCATATTGGCAAAATACTGCATCAACCGCTGGGCGATGGAGGGGCTAAAAATGGCCTCGCCGTGGGCGATCACGCTGATCGCCCGTAACACATCGGCTTGATCAGCTCCCTTGAGCAGGTAGCCCCGCGCGCCAGCACGCATTGCAGCAAATACGGACGCATCATCTTCGAGCATGGTGAGCACGAGGATGCCGATGCGTGGGCTGGCTTGCACAATCCGGCGCGTCGCCTCAACCCCGTTGAGTCCCGGCATGTGCAAGTCCATCAGAATGATATCAGGTTGCAGCTCCGCCGCCTGTGTGATCGCTTCCTCGCCAGTGGCTGCCTGACCCACCACGGTCATCTCGATCATGGAAGACAGCAGCGCCCGCAGGCCGTTACGGACGAGCGGATGGTCATCGACCAGCAAAATGCGCAGAGGCTCACTCGACATCGACTCTTACTCCTTCATGAGTGGTAGGCCGGCCAGGACGCGTGTCCCGCCGGTCGCCAACGTTTCCACGGTGCAAGAACCGCCCAGTTCGGTGGCACGTTCGCGCATGGCGTTGATCCCCACACCCGCATGTACGTTCCTGGGCAAGCCACTGCCGTCATCTTGTACCTCCACCGTCAGCGCATCGTCGCCAATCAAGAGACGCATGGTGCAGGTCGAGGCATGCGCATGGCGTACGACGTTTGCCAGTGCCTCCAAGGCAATCCTGTAGGCAGCTACCTCAACTGCCGCGGGAAGGTCCGGGAAAGGCTCTGGAGCATCGACACGCACCTGTACATTGTTTAATTGGTATTGTGCCACCTGCTCACGCAGTGCCGCTACCAAACCCCACTCGTCGAGAATGGGCGGGCGTAGGTTGTAGACCAGCCGTCGGATATCGGCAATGGACGCCTGAGTCTGGGCCTTGAGTTCCTTGAGCAGGGTCTTGACCGCTTGGGGATCGCGGTCGAGAAGGTTGGAGGCTGCATCAAGCTGAAAGGTGACGCTGGTCAATGCCGATCCCAAGCCATCATGCAGATCGCGGCGCAGGCGGCGGCGCTCCTCTTCGCGAGTGGTGACAAGCTCGGTACGCGACTGCTGGAGTTCGCCTGTCAGGCGCTGCAGATCCGCGGTGAGCCGCACCGCGTGGGCCGCTACCCCAGCCTGGCGTGCCAAATCAGAGAGCAACGCACGATCAGCAGGTGTGAAGAACTCCCCAGGCCCACGGGGAGCAAGCACCAGTTCACCGATCAACTCGCTCTGATAGCTGAGCGGAAGATGGAGCAGTTCGTCCACAGCTTTCCCAAAAGTCGCCGCATTGACCACTGCACCATCCTGCTGCCAGGTAATAGCAGCATAGGGGAGTTTCAGGGCCTGGGCCACCGTCTCGACAATCGTCGGCAGCACCGCCTCGGGTGCCAGAGTCGCTTCCAGGCGTTGCCCTAAGCGCGAGACGACCCTGTAGGGCTCGTCGCGCTGACCGTAGAGCAGGCGATTGACGCCACGTTGGAGCAGTTCCCTCAGGGGTTGGAAGAGTACCGCGACTAGGCCGGTCGCCACGAGCGAGATTGGGAGAGTACTGCCAGTGCGAAAGAGCGCCCCTAGGTAGCCAACCACGAATACATATAGGCCAACAACGCACGCTGAAAGACCGCCGTAGACCAGCGTCCGGTTGATGATAATGTCAATGTCCCAGAGCCGATAGCGCATGATGGCAATGGCAAACGAAATGGGGAAGAGGAGGGAGCCGAGATCACTCAGATAAGCATTGACCGGATCATAGAGCGAGCCATTCAGGGAGGGGATGAAATTCTCGAGAAAGCTCCATCCCAGCATAGAGGCAATCCCCAAAGTGAGGCTGAAGAGAATCCATTTGGTTTGCTGGCGCTGGACCGGAGTGGACACGCGCCAGTACCGATACATTTGCGCAAATACCAGGAGGAGGAGAGAGCCAAAGAAATCGAGCAGACCAAGGAAGTTGGCCCAGCCTGGGAGATGGGCATACCAGTCCGTGAAAAACTGATAGAGGAAATTGTTGAGGAGAAACGCAGGTATCAGCCAGCGGATCCAGCGAGGCGCAAAGGATCCACTGGGAAACAGTGAGAACACCACAAAGAGTGCAAGGCTAAAGAGGAAACCCAGCAGGTTGGCTGGCAACCACCATCCCGCCTGACTAATGGTAAAGCCACTGTAGAGGCTGTTGTTCGCCCCTCCCACCACGAGCATGAACGCGACCAGCAAGGCCATCCAATCATCAGACCTGCGCCAGACCAGCACTCCACCCATCACCACCCAGACCAATGCCGGACCGAGGGTGAGCGTCAACGTGAGTACTGCGTAGCCCTCGACGGAGATGCCCAGCACCTGAAGCGAGTGGACGCTGTTCAGGGTAAGCTGCTGATAGGGGCAGGGCTGGTGAACACAGACGGTCTGGAGATACGTCAGGTAGGTTGGTAAGCTGACCAGGAAGAGCAAGAGGACCAGCACGACGACCGCACCCCAGGCCACGCGCGCCAGGATGAGCCAGCCTCCATGCAGATGTGTATCAGCCTGACTGGTCGACTGAGGACGCGCGGCTCTGTCTGGTTGTGCATGCTCCAGGTTCATCTTGGCACTCCCTCTTCTCACCTCTGTCTCGTTGATGGCTGTCTCCCACCAGTAGTTGTTGCTCTTCTATTCTACCTGATGTGCCATGCTTCTGGAAGTGGGCAACAAGGGACACGCCTGGAGCCAAATGGCATACCCTGGCTGCACACTCCCTAAAAGCGCGTCACGTCGTCAGAATCGCTTTCACCGGCTCACCCCGGCTTCGGTAGCAGGACGTGCCACCGCCTCCACCGTCTCCTGCTTCGGTGTCATCAGCAGGTATCCAACCCACGCCAACGTCACAAAGAAGACCACATTGCTGGCGAGATCGATGAGATCACCGAAAAGAGAAGGGATGGGAGGAATCGAGAGGAGGAACAGAATTCCGGAGATGATGAGGAGAATCCCTGTCCAGCGGGGGAAGACGTGGGCACGCCTGGTGGCAATTCCAAGCAGGATGCTCCCGGCGGTCAGGAGCAGAAGCGGCCCAAGAATCCACAGCAAAAACCCGGAATCCGGTCCGGTTCCTCCTGATGGGAGCAACTTGGGAGCCGACTGTGCCAGGTACGGATAGATGGTGACCTGAACGATACCAAACGCCACGCCCCCCAGTAGCAGGCCCAGAGAGAGCAGCACGAAGCCAGCGAAGCCCAGTGCCCCTACGCGCGTGGCCTGGCGGAGGTAGAGTCCTGGGAGACCCATCGAAAGCAGCAGAGCCCAGGCGAGGAACAGGGCGGCAGCGATGGTAAAAGGAGTACCCAAGACTTGCTGGGCCGTGAGAGTGTGGCCGGGATACAGAATGGCACTCAGAATCGAGCCAATCACGCCAAGTAGGCTTCCAACGAGCAGGACGATCCCGCTCCAGCGATACAATGTTGCAGATGACATGGGAAGAACCTCCTTGCAGGAAACTCCTGCGTATGTGAATGGGAAGCAGTGTTCCAACGGGAACTCTCTGCCTGAAGCATAGCTGGAGAGGCCTTCCCATGTCATGAGCGAATTTCCCGTCGAACCGGGAGGTTTTTGCGGGAATAATTCCCGGCTCAACCGGGAAATATTCCCGCTGGAAAAGATGGTTCTACGCTGCTGCCAATTTTGTCGGAGTGAGATACGCTGACTCCTGTGACAAGTTGAGCTAGTTGAAGCAGTACTATGACCTGGAAAGGGAATCAACCTCTGGTTAAATTGGTGGCAACGACCTATCAGACTGGCATCAAGCTGACGAAGGAGGCAATGAAGGTCGTGGAAACTCAGCTTGAGCGAGTACCAAGTCTGAAGAAGTGGTTCGTTGATATCAAATATTCTCTACCAGCTCTGCGGGATTATTAATAATTCTTGAGTCCCTATGAGAAGTACGACCACATACTGTTCCGTATAGAGGTTTTTGAGAATAGGGATGACTGGGCACAGCTAACCGCTATCGATGAACCCCGTAGGGAGGCAATCAAAGCCCTGGGCGACAACGATCTGGAGAAAGCCAACAATTGTATGTAGCGCGCGCGTGCAAGCAGTGCTGATACCTGAGTTAACGGCGGCGGATCGGCGGCGCGTGATCGAGGAACTGAACGCGGAGTTTGAGCAAAACAAAGCGTTGTTGGGTGCGGCAGGACTGGTAGGTGGACCTATTCCCACGCTGGACCAGGTGATGCGGCGCGCAATTCCTGCAGATGAGGCATTGAAGAAGGGTGAACCGACCCTTGATGAGATTCTGAGATGAGCAGACGGTAGTGGCACAAATAAGCAGGATATAGTAGACTGTGAGGACCAATTCCAGAGAAAAAAGAGGAGCCTTTCATGGTTACCATCACCGTTCACTGCCCTCACTGAAAGACGCGACGCTCTGGTGCGCAATGGTCATGCACCCAATGGTAAACAGCTCTATCGCTGCCGTGCCTGTGGACGGCAAAGCCGTGAGAAACCGACTCCCCACGCCTATGCCGAAACGCGCCGCGAGGAGATCCTGCATGCAAGCGCAAGAACGCAGCAGTCTGCGCGGCCTCACGCGCACCTTTGGGGTCTCTCGCACCACCGTATCCAATTGGATCAAAAAAAGGAGCTCAGCTTCCTCCCTTACAGATCACCCTGCTTGCACCGGATCCCGAAGATCCCGCTTCTACGACCCTGGAACTGGACGAGCTCTGGTCGTTTGTGCTCAAAAAAGCATACGACTCTTGGATTTGGGTTGCCCTCTGCCGCAAGACACGACAGGTGGTCGCTTATGCCGTGGGTGATCGGAGCCCGCCGGACGTGCCAGCGGCTGTGGGAAGCGATTCCGCAAGGGTATCGGCAGGGACACTGCTTCACGGATTTCTGGGCGGCCTACGCGGCGGTGATCCCAGAGGAGCAGCACACCGCGGCGGGAAAAGAGACGGGAGAAACGGCCCACGTGGAGCGATGGAACAACACCTTGCGCCAACGTCTGGCTCGTTTTGTGCGCATGACGTTGTCCTTTTCCAAGTCGGTCATCATGCATGAGGCCTGTCTGCTCCTCTTTCTTCACCGCTCCAACCGAGAGCGGGCCATCCTGCTCAAGTGAGCCACTACCAAGACGCCTTTGGATTTAGCCATGGAACGAACACCAGCACTCCTTCAGACCTTGTCGACACGCTACGGTCGGTTGCGATTGAGGCTCATATCTCTAGTGGGCCAAGTGGAGGTCTGTTCATCTATGGATGAATGAGTCGGAAAACGCGTGCGATAAGCACCACCACCGCAATGCACAGCAAGGCAATGGCGAACCACTGTCTGTTGCGAGTTGATGTCTTTTCGGACGCTGGCTCGCTCATTCGTCGTTTCTGATACTTTGCCTCGCGCCGCCGGCCTGATCTATTGAGCGGAGCTTTTCTACGCCTCATGCTGCACTCCCTTTGCCGTTATTGAAGCGCGGGATTGGAATATTCCTGTAGTTCCATACGTAACTGGCAAACCGTAGCAACAATTTGCCCTATTGTACCCAACTCTGAGGGATAAAGCAAAAACAGGCAGGTACACGAGGCGAGTGCCCCGGGTATCATGTGTATCACGACACAATTTCCAAAGAGAGAACTTGATGGTAACCGAGATCGCTCTTATTACAGCAATTCCAGGCAAAGATATGAGTTAGGGCAGGCCATCCTGCGTGGCCTCGATCTCATTCGTAAACATCCGGGCTGCATCTCTGCCCGGGCCGAGAGGTGCATCGAGAAACCCGGGCAGTACATGTTGATCAACATCTGGACCTCCTGGAAGAGCATACAAACGCCTTTCGGGGAGGTCCTCTTTTTGCGCAGTGGCGCAACCATATTCACGGGCTATTCGTCGGTAGCCCGGATGTGCTTCACTATGGAGACCATTCCAGAAGGGGGGCAAACTGATTGCTTGGTTATAACGAGCAGCCCATTTGCAATAGCTTCATAGAGAATAGGGAGGCGTTACTTGTTCTAGCAAGCGACCACTTTGCCCCCCTTCTGGAATGGTCTCTGCAACAACCGCCGCACGCGTTTGCGTTCCACTGGGTAGCCCTGCGTGTCCAGCCAAGCCGCCATCTTCCGCGCTCCATAGAACGGCGTCCGCGTGTATTGCTCATCGAGCATGCGCATTAGCACCAGGTTCTCCTCGCTTTCTGGCACCGGTTCGTAATAGTAACTCGACCTTGCGAGTCCCAGCAGTTTGCACTGTTTGGCAATGCTCAGCTCCGGATGCCCCAGTTCAATCAGTGCTCGTTTCGCCTCAACGGAGTGCTTTTGATTTTTTTCCAACCAGTCGACCTGCACTTTCAACTGGCCGATTTGCGGGTCGTGACTGGCTATGAGCGCTTCTTCGCTTTTTTCCCGCTCGCCTGCTTGCGAGGAGAACACCTCCGGCAAGCCATCGAGGGCTTGTTTTTTCCACTGGGCTATTTGCGTAGGGTGAACCCCATACTCTGCTGCGATCTCATTGGCTGTTTTCTGCCCTTTGATGGCCTCCAAGGCGACTCTCGTCTTCAGATCGGCACTGTATCGTTTCCGTTGCACTGACATCGTTTTCCTCCTTCTCGTCGGCTTCTCGGTACCGTCGTTTTATCTTATCGACCTGTCCAGTTTCCTGGTACCATCATAGTTTTGACTGCTGAGTGTTGGAACCAGGATTCCAGTTTCACCGATCCGCTGTATTCTCTGTGAGAAGTTCACCACATAAGAGTCCGAATGGGAACGCTCAGTTATATTGTAGCCCCTTCTCCACCAATCAAGACGCTCGCTTCCTCGGCTTGGCTAGCTCTCAAGGATATTTCGCTCAATTCTCCTGACAGGCTCATTGATCTTATTCTGGATTGCGGAAGAGAGCTTCTTTTGGTCGGCTTGTAGAGAAGGCTGAATCGAAACTAACAGAGTGGGACTAGTGCTGCGTTCCTCATTGGTGGTGAGAAAAAGAACTGGCTTATAGAGCCATACCACGGCACACGTAGCCAATAGAGTCCTCAGCATGTGGTATACTTCCTCCTGAGGAGTGTCTTATGCAAGCCAGGGATATTGAGTGGCACCTTACTCAACTCGGACAGGAGTTAACGGACCGGGGCGTCCAAAAACCGATTCGTGTGCTGATGATTGGTGGGGCGTACATGCTCTTACTCACCAAGATGCAGCGGAGCACCGATGATGTCGACATCTTATGGCTTGACGAGGAAGATGCCTTTCACCGAGCCATTGACGCGCTTCGGGGGGGTGTGCAAGCGGTCGCCGCAAAGCAGCAACTGGAACCTGATTGGTTCAACTACATGACGCACCTGCTGATGTATGATGTGGTGACGATTCCGAAAGGGACGTTATGGAAGCGGTTTGGCCCACTCCATATCTACGTTCCACCCAAAGCGTATATTCTCGCCCTCAAGATCTTGGCAGGGAGAAAGAAAGATATCGAAGATAGCAAAGTATTGCTTCCGTACGTGAAGGTCAAAACACGGCAACACGCTCGGCGATTGCTGGACCGCTACGTTTCGCCTGCGGCACAAGCCACCAATGCTGAAGATATTGAGCATGCTCTTG
>WNFM01194987.1_pt1 | contig 35249 bp, 32 predicted proteins | sample 5400271 | NCBI WGS metagenome assembly WNFM01 (sample SAMN13153352, study PRJNA577476) | soil metagenome | isolation source: 60 cm saprolite on Douglas fir-dominated hillslope | place: USA:California | collected 2013-09-17 | reverse complement strand
GCTCTTCTGTCGGAAGTAGCTCTCCGCGACCTGGAACTGCGCGTAATCGCTCTTGGGATGGGACGGATACAGGGTCAGGAACTCGCGGTAGGCACCGATGGCGAGGATGTCGTTGGAGATCCCGCCCTCTTGTATGTAGGTGTCACCCAGGGCCAGTCGGGCGGAGGGAGCGTATTGACTCTGCGGGAACGCGTCGATGATCCGCTTGAAGTGCTGCCGGGCGGACTCCCAGTCGTGCTTCGAGAGCGCCTTCTGGCCGGCCTCCCAGATGACCTGGTCGGAGTTGCTGGTCAAGGTGGCGATGTCGGGCTGGCCGTGTCCGCACGAAGCGAAGGCCATCAGCCCCGCCACCAGGCCGGCCCGGAGCGTCCTGGTCATGCCTGCCCCCGGATCCACGCCCACTCGCGGTCGAGCCCCTCGCGGAGGGAGACCGCGGAGCGGAACCCGAGGTCCCGCCTCGCGGCCGTGGTGTCAGCGAAGGTGTCCCTCATGTCCCCTTTCTGGATCTCATCCCGTATGACCTCCAAGCGGCGTCCCGTGACGTCCTCGATCTCGCGCAGCACGTCGCTGAGGACGAGGCGTTCGCCCCCTCCGACGTTGTAGACGCCGCCCGGCCTCCCGGAGTCGGCCGCCGCCCGCGTGGCGGCCACGATATCCGATACGAACGTGAAGTCGCGCGTCTGCGTGCCGTCCCCGAAGAGGTGGATGGGCTCTCCGTCTCGCGCCGCCTTCAGGAAGCGATGGAAGGCCATGTCGGGCCGCTGGCGGGGCCCGTAGACGGTGAAGTAGCGGAGGCTCACCACATGCAAGCCGAAGTTGCGATGGTAGAGGACGGCGAGGTGCTCGGCGGCCAGCTTGCTGACGCCGTACGGCGAGACGGGCTCGCACCGCGCGTCTTCCCGGAGGGGCAGGGACGGCGCGTCCCCGTAGACGGAAGAGGAGGACGCGTAGACGACGCGGGCGCCGCCCGCGGCGCGCACCGCTTCGAGCAGCCGCTGCGAGGCGAGGATGTTGTGATCGGTGTAGTGCGAGAACTCGCGACCCCACGAAGCGCGGACGCCGGCCTGGGCGGCGAGGTGGAAGACCTGTCCCGCGCCTTCGAGCAGGGGCCGGAGGTCCAGGTCCTGCAGCCGGCCCTCGACGAGCCGGAACGCCCGATGGGCGCGACAGGCCTCCAGGTTGCGCTCTTTCGCGGACCGCGCGTAGTAGTCCGTGAAGGCGTCCACGCCCGTGACCTCGTGGCCGTCGGCCAGCAGGGATTCGGTCAAGTGTGAGCCGATGAACCCGGCGGCGCCGGTGACGACGACCCTCACGCCAGGCTCCGCCGGAGGGTGTCGGGCAGCCGGCGCGGGCGTCCCTGCGCGTCCACCGCCGCGTGCTCGGTCATGCCCGTCGCCAGAGGTCCCTCCGTCCCTTGCCGCCGGACCTCGTAGGTGAAACCGACGCGTGCCCCGCCGATGGTCGTCACCTCGGTGCGCACTTCGAGCACGTCGTCGTAGAGGACGGGCTTGAGGTAGCGCGCGGTGGCCTCGATCACGGGCAGGCGCAAGCCGTCCGCTTCCATCTGGCGGTACGTCGTCCCGCTGTGGCGCAGCAGGTCGGTGCGCGCGACCTCGAACCACGCGAAGTACTCCGCGTGGTGGGCGATGCCCATCTGGTCCGTCTCCGCATAGCGCACGCGAATGGTGGACATGGAGACGCGCGGGCTCAACGTGCGGCCTCGATGAGACGTCGGGCCGCCCCCTCGGGATCCCCGTGGCCGAAGACGGCGGACCCGGCCACCAGCACCTCCGCGCCCGCCTCGACCAGCGCGCGGATGTTGCTCTCGTCGACGCCCCCGTCCACCTCGATCTGCGCCTTGAGCCCCCGCTCGCGAATGATCGTGTGCAGGCGGCGGATCTTTTCGAGGGTGGCGGGGATGAACTTCTGCCCGCCGAAGCCCGGGTTCACGGACATGACGAGGACGTAGTCGAGCTCAGGAAGGATCTCGTCGAGCGTGGCCAGCGGAGTCGCCGGGTTGAGGGCCACGCCCGCGCGTACGCCCCGCTCGCGCAGGAAGGCCACCTGGCGCTGCAGGTGGGGGACGGCTTCCTGGTGCACGGAGACCCAGGCCGCCCCCGCGTCCACGAACGCCTGCAGGTAGCGGTCCGCGTTCTCGATCATCAAGTGGACGTCGAGGGGGAGCGGCGTGGCCTTGTGCAGCGAAGCCACCACGGGGGGACCGAGGGTGATGTTGGGGACGAAGTGTCCGTCCATCACGTCGACGTGGACGAGCGCCGCGCCCCCGCGCGCGGCGGCGGCGACCTGGTCGGCCAGGCGCGCGTAGTCGGAGGCGAGGATCGACGGGGCCAGGATCATGGCGCGCTCTGGCTCACGTCGAGGCTGATGGCCGTCTGTGGGTTGACGCGATAACCCGAAAGGGGCGACTGGCGCAGGACGAGGCCGGCGGCTGCGCCCGGATAGGTCCGGTATCGCACCTCCGTCACCTTCAGGCCGGCCGCGCGCAGCGCTTCGAGCACGGTGAGGGCCGGACGGCCGATGAGGTCGGGCATCAGGAATTCCCGGTTGCGGGGCCCGCGGCTCACCAGCAGCGAGGCGCCTTCGGCCGCAAGCATGTCCGTCTCGCCCGTGGGGGGATGCTGCTGCAGGATCGTGCCTTCTTCCGCGCCGTCGCTCACTTCGATCACCCGGCCGACCGGGACCTGCGCCTGCTCCAGCAGCAGGCGCCCCGATCGTACGCTCTCGCCCTCGACGGCGGGGATCATCAGGCGCCGCGGGCCCAGGCTGACCCACACCCGGATGCTCCGCTGCCGCTTGATCCCGGAACCCGCCGCCGGCTCCTGCTCGATGATCAAGTCCCGCCCGAGCTTCGGGTCGTTCCGCCGCCCTTCCACCCTGAGCACGAGACGACGCCGTGCGGCCAGCGCGCCCGCCTCCGGCAACGGCTTGCCGACCAGGGAGGGAACCACGACCTCCTGGGTCCTGAGCACCACTCGCATCGTGGTGAGCGCGCTCAGGCCGGCGGTGACCACGAGGGCCACCGCCAGGAGGCCATACTTCACGAGGGCGATGGCGAAGCGCTTGATGCTCAAGCTCGTCTCTTTGGCCCGCTCCGCCCCGCGCGGGACGAATCCGAAGCCTACCACAGGCCGCGTCTAGCGCCTCAGCTTCACCAAGGGCGCCGCGAAGAAGCCGTCGCCGCCGTCCCGTTCCGGCCGCGTGCGCAGGAATCGCCCATCCGCGAACGCATCCGCCCAGGCCGGACGTGGCGCGATCGTGAACTCCGGATGCGCCTCCAGGAACGGATCCACGACCTCGTCGTTCTCCTCCGGCTCGAGGCTGCACGTCGCGTAGACGAGCGTGCCGCCGGGCGCGACCAGGGGCGCGACACCCTCGAGCAGCTCACGCTGCCGGCGCGCCTGTCGGCCCAGATCGGCGGCACCCACCCGCCAGCGGATGTCGGGATGGCGGCCCAGGGTGCCGAGCCCGCTGCAGGGCGCATCGAGCAGCACCGCGTCCATCGGGCCGCCCAGCGGCAACCGCCGGGCGTCCGCCCCCATTGGATGCACGTTCGCGGCGCCCCATCGGGTGACGAGCGCGGCCAGGGTGGCCAGGCGAGGAGGAGAGATCTCGGCCGCGAACACGTGCGCCTCGGGGCCGAGGTCCGCGAGCAGGGTGGACTTGCCGCCGGGTGCCGCGCAGGCGTCGAGGATCCGGCCCCTTGGCCTGGCCGCGAGGTGCGCGATCATCTGGGAACCCTGGTCCTGGACGTAGACGATCCCTTCCGCCGCGACGCGGATGATGCTGCCCTCTCGCAGGTGCCACGCGCCGGGCACGACCATCGGCTCCGCGACGATCCCCTCCGCCGCCAGCCGGGCCTCGATGTCGGGCGTGCGGGGATTGCGGCGATAGACCACCGGCGGCGTCTCCAGGAGCGCGGCCGCACGCGCCCGGGCGGTCTCCGGCCCCAGCCGCGCCAGCCATCGCTTGGCCAGCCAGGGAGGGAGCGAGCCCACCGTCGTGAGCCAGCCCAGCGGGTCCGCCTGGGGGTCGGGCGCCGGCGGCGGACCGTCCCGGGCCAGACGGCGCAGGACGGCGTTGACGAGCCCTGTCGCGCGCGGCGCGACCTCCTTGGCCAGCTCGACCGATTCGGAGACGGCGGCGCGATCCGGAACACGCAGGCGCAGGATCTGGTTCGCGCCCAGACGCAGGATGGTGAGCACGGGGGAATCGATCCGGCCGAGGGCCCGATCGAGCGACGCGGTCAGCGCCTGATCGAGAAAGCCGCGGTGCCGGAGCGTCCCCAGCACGAGCTCGTGGAGGAACGCGCGATCGCGAGGCGACAGCGCCTCGACGTCGGGGCGAGCCAGCCGCTCCGCGAGGCGCGGGCCGCCGCGATCGGCCTCGGTCAGGACCTCGAAGGCGATTCGGCGGGCAGCGGTGGCCACGACGCCCTCACACGAGGCGCGCGCCGGGCTCGAGGCGCGCACCGGCGGCGAAGGCGGCGGCGGACATCGGCCGGCGGCTCTCCGGTTGGACGTCGAGGAGGCGCAGGCGAGTGCCTCCGCCCGCGGCCACGAGGATTCCCTCGCGGTCGAAGGAGAGCACGGTTCCCGGCGGCGCGCCGGCCGTCGCGGGCGCCTCCACGCGTGCGCGGAGGACCTTCAGGTCGCCCTCCGCCGTGCGCGTCACCGTGCCCGGCCAGGGGAGGAGGCCGCGGACCCGCCGCGCGATCTCCTCCGCCGGCCGCGACCAGTCGAGGTGGCCGTCTTCCTTCTCGAGGATGGGCGCTCGCGTCGCCTGCGCGTGATCCTGGGGCTGTGCGCGAAGCGTGCCGCGCGCCAGGCCGTCGAGCGTCTCCAGGAGAACCTCCGCTCCGAGTGGCCCCAGCCGCGCCTCCAGCTCGGGCGCCGTCTCCTCGGGACCGATGGGAGTGGATCGGGCGAGCAGGGTCGGGCCGGTATCCAGGCCCTCGTCGATGAGCATCGTGGTGACCCCCGTCTCGCGCTCACCGTTGACGACCGCCCATTGGATCGGAGCCGCCCCCCGGTATCGGGGCAGGAGCGAGGAGTGCACGTTCACCGTGCGCAGGGGAGGAATGTCGATCACCGCGCGTGGAAGGATCTGTCCGTAGGCCACCACCACCTGCACGTCGGGGCGGAGAGCGCGCAGCGTGTCGACCGCTTCCGGCTCCTTGATGCGCCGCGGCTGGAGGACGCGAACCCCGCGGCGCTCGGCCGCCACCTTGACCGGGGTGGCGGACAGGGAGCGGCCCCGTCCTTTCTCGCGATCCGGCTGCGTCACCACCGCCGCGACCTCGTGGCCCGCGTCGAGAAGGGCCTCGAGCGACGGGACGGCGAAGGCGCCACTGCCCAGGAAGACGACGCGCACGGGCCCGTCCTCACTCCTCCCAGTCGTCGGTGCGCGCCTTCTTGCGGAGCTTGCGCTTCATCAGGTCCCGCTTGAGGGGGGTCAAACGGTCGACGAACAGAAGCCCGTCGATATGGTCGATCTCGTGGCAAAACGCGCGGGCGAGCAGCTCCGTCCCTTCATAGGTCCGCTCCTGGCCGTCGGGGTCGAGACCCTTGACGACGACGCGCTCCGGCCGCACCGGGGAGCCTCCGAAGCCGGGCACGGAGAGGCAGCCCTCGTCGTGACGTTGCTCCCCCTCACGCAGCACGAACTCGGGATTGATCAGCTTGATGAGCTGGCCCTTCTCCTCGCCGACGGAGAGGTCGACCACGATGACGCGCAAGGGCACGGCGATCTGCGGCGCGGCCAGGCCGATGCCCGGGGCCGCGTACATCGTCTCGACCATGTCGTCGAGGAGCTTGTGGATCGCGCCGTCGATCTCCCGGACGGGCTCGGAAGGCTCGTGGAGCATCGGGTGACCGTATTTCACGATGGGCCTGAGTGCCATTATTCGGACGCATTCCTGCGCGCGAGGAACTCGCGCCAGAGGCGCCGGGTCCCCTCGACGTGCTCGAGCAACTCGGCCAGGCTGTCGCCTCCGAACTTTTCCAGGAGCGCATCCGCGAGCACCCAGGCCACCATGGCCTCGCCCACCACGCCCGCCGCCGGCACCACGCAGGTGTCGCTGCGTTCGACGGACGCCATCTGCGGCTCCTTCGTGCGCAGGTCGACGGAACGCAGCGGGATGAGAAGGGTGGGGATGGGCTTGACCACGGCCTGGGCGCGCAGCTCCTCGCCGTTGGTGATGCCGCCTTCCAGGCCACCCGCACGGTTGCTGGGGCGGTGCAGCCCGCGGTCGTCGTCGAAGAGGATCTCGTCGTGGAAGGCCGAGCCCGGCGTGTGGCCGCCCCGGAACCCGGCGCCCAGCGCGACCGCCTTCACGGCGTGGATCGACATGAGGGCCTGGGCGAGCCGGCCGTCCAGGCGGCGGTCCCAGTGGGCGAAGGTCCCGAGGCCCGGGGGCACACCGTGCACGACGACCTCGAATACGCCGCCCACGGTGTCGCCCGCCTTCTTGGCCGCGTCGATCTCCGCGATCATGGCCGTGGCCGCGGCCGGATCCGCGCAGCGCACGGGACTGTCCTCGACCGCGGCCAGCGCCTCCCACGTGATCGCGGCGCCCTCCGCCGTGGCTTTCCCGATGCTGAGCACGTGGCTGCGCACGCCGATGCCGGCGGTGGCGAGGAGCGCCTTGGCCAGCCCACCGGCGGCCACGCGCGCGGTCGTCTCGCGGGCGGACGCGCGCTCCAGCACCTCGCGCAGGTCGTCGGTGAGGTACTTCAAGGCGCCGGAAAGGTCGGCGTGGCCGGGCCGCGGATGCTTGAGCGCGCGGCGTTTCTTGGCCTCGGGCGGCTGCGGATCCGGGGACATCACGTCCGCCCAGTTCGCGTGGTCGCGGTTGCGGATCACGAGGGACACCGGGCTGCCGAGCGTCTTGCCGTGGCGCAGGCCGGAGAGGACCTCGACGGAGTCGCTCTCGATCTTCATGCGGCCGCCGCGGCCGTAACCCCCTTGGCGGCGCCGCAGGTCGGCGTCGATGGCGGCCCGGTCCACGGCGAGCCCCGCGGGAAGGCCCTCCACGATCACGGTGAGGGCGGGTCCGTGCGATTCGCCGGCGGTGAGGAAGCGCAAGCCCGGAAATATACCACCCGCTCGCTGTGACACTCCGCCGAACTGTGACACCCGGCGGAGCGCTTCGTGTTCCGCGCGCATACGCTCCGCCGCCTTGGAATGACCAACGAGGAGGATGCGGTGAGCGAGATGACACCGGAACGCCCGGCCGTGCTCGGCCGGCGCGGAGAAGCAGAGTGCGCGCGAGCGCGCACGTCCCTGGCCGAAGGGCGTCACGCGGATGCGCTGGCCGCCGTGCGCCGGGCCCGGCGCCTCCGGCCCGCCCAGGACGCGCCGGCGCTGGCCCTGGCCGAGGCGGATGCGCTCCTGGGCCTCCTGCGCTACCGGGAAGCCGTCGTGGTGGCGACGCGTGCGCTCCGCCGCGGCGCCGATCACGAAGACGTGGAGGCGCGTCTGCGCGTGGTCCGCGGTCACGGCCTTTGGCTCACGGGGCCGGCCAGCCGGGCTCACGGCGAGCTGCGGAAAGCGGCGCAGCAGGCCAAGGCGCCCCTCACCCGCGCACGCGTGCTGGAAGAGCAGGGCCTGTTCGCCTGGAAGACCAACGACCGCGACGCGGCCCTCGCCCACCTGGCCCAGGCCGAGCAGATCTATCTGGCCACGGACTGTCCCACGGGCACGGCCCGCGTCCTGGAGAAGCGCGCCGGCATCATGCGGGATGCGGGACGGCTCGAGGAGGCGCTGGCCCTGCAGGAGCGCCGCATCGAGGTCGCGGCCGGCCTCAATCGCTCGGATGTGCTGGCCCTGGCCCGCAGCGGCCGGGCCAGCCTCCTGGCGTCGGTGGGTCGATGGGAGGAGGCGCGGCAGGAGTTCGACGCCTCGGCCGCGCTCTTCCGCGAGCGCGGCGATGCCCGGGAGTTCACGGTGGCGGAGGCGGGCCGGGCGGCGGTGGACGTCGCCACCGGCGATCTCGGCCGTGCGCGGAGGGCGCTCGAGCGCGCGCGGGACCTGCACGCGGACCGCGGCAACACGCGCTCCTTGGCCGAAACCCTGCTCCGCGTCTCCGACCTTCACCTCGCCGCCGGTGAAGCCGACGCCGCCGAGCGCATCGCGGTGGAGGCGCTCGGACTGTACCGGCTGCTCCAGGACACCGAAGGCGAGTGCCGCAGCCGCGTGCGCCGCGTGCATGCGCTGGTGACGCTGCGCCGCTTCACGGAGGCCGCGCGGGAAGGACGGAGGGCCTGCCGGTTGGCCGCCGACAGCCGGGGAGACCTGGTCTCGTTCGCCCTGGTCTCTCTCGGCCGCGCCCTCCTCCGCATCGACCGCCGCGAGGCGGGCGAGGTCTTCGAGCGGGCGCGCAGCGCGGCCCAGGGCCGGCCAGGCTACGTCCAGGTCGCCGACCTGGGCCTGGCCGGGGCGCGTGGCGTCGATCCGGATGGTCACGAAGTGCGGCACGCCCTCGCCGGACTGGAGGCCTGGGGTGACCGCCGTGTGCTCGCCTACGCCCTGGCCGACGTACGCGAGATCCTGGGCCGCCGCGCGGCCGCTCTCGTCGCCGAAGGAGCGCTGGCGGCGTTGCCGCGCGTGCCGGTCCTCTCGGCGGCGGTGGATGCGGCGGCCGCCGTCGTCACGGAGCCGGCGCCCGTCGCGCGCTGGGCGGCGGTGATGCGCGCCCTGGCCTCCGTGCTTCCGTGGTGGCGAGCCGCGCTCGTCGCGGAGTCCGGGTGGGAGCTTTGCCGCGACGCCGCCGAGCCGCGCCCGCTGGCGGAGGACGACGTCGCGCGGGTGGTCGCGCGGGAAGCGACCGGCCCGCGCCTCGTCGACGTGAGCCGCGAGGGATGGGATCGCGAGCCCAGCCGCGTGCTGCACGGCCTGGCCGGTGCGCTGCTGGTCCCGATGGCGCCCGGGGTCTCGGTGTACCTCGATTTCCGGGAAGCGGACGGGGCCCCGCCGGACGAGACCGGGCTGGCCCTGCTCGCGGAGTTCGTGCGCCTGCTCGGCCTGCGGCCACTCGAGCTCCTCGCTCCCGAGCCCCCCGCGCACGACGAAGAGGTGCCCGGAATCATCGGACGCTGCCCGGGCATGCTCGAGATGTTGCGCACGATGGCACGGGTCGCCCCTTCGGACCTCGTCGTCCACGTGTCCGGAGAAACGGGAACGGGCAAGGAGCGCGTGGCGGGGGCGCTGCACGCCCGCTCGGGACGGCCGGGCCGGTTCGTGCCCGTCAACGCGTCCTCGCTGAGTGACGAGCTGTTCGAGTCCGAGCTGTTCGGTCACGTCCGCGGCGCGTTCACGGGCGCGGTGGCCGATCGCGAGGGCCAGGTGGCGGCGGCCGAGCAAGGGACGCTCTTCCTGGACGAGGTGGCCGACCTGTCGGCCCGCGCGCAGGCCAAGCTGCTGCGCTTCGTGGAGGTGCGCGAGTACGCCCGCGTCGGGGAGACGCGCCTGCGCAAGGCCGACGTTCGCCTGGTGACGGCGGCCAACGTCCCCCTGGAGTCGCGCCTGCGCCCGGACCTCATCTTCCGCCTCAAGGACGTCGTCCTGACCCTGCCGCCGCTGCGCACGCGCGGTGAGGACATCTGGCGCCTCGTGCGTGCCTTCCTGCGCCAGTACGCTCCCACGGGAAAGCCCGAGCCCGTCGTGAGCGCCGCCGCCCGGCGGCTCCTCGAGGGCTACGCGTGGCCGGGCAACGTGCGTGAGCTCCAGCGCGAGATCCATCGCGCCGTCGTCCTGTCCGGCGGCCCGATCATCGGACCGGAGCACCTGTCCCTCCGCGTGGAAGCGCCGCGCACCGCCGCCCGGTCGCTCAAGGACGCGGTGAGGGCGTGCGAGCAGGAACACATCGCGGCCGTCCTGGGCGAGCACGGAGGCAACCGTGCGCGGGCGGCGGTGGCCCTGGGGCTGACGCGCCAGGGGCTGGTGGCTAAGATCGGCCGGCTGGGTATCGGGTAGACGGGCTCACCACTCCGGCGTCTGGGCCAGGTACTCGCGGAGCGCGGGCGAGGTCGCGGACAGCGGGGGAAGGTACTCGGTGACGAACGTACGGCGCCACCAGCCGCGCTCGCCCGGCGCCGTGAACTGGTACCGGTAGAGGCGTCCGCGGATCCAGCGCGGTGGGTGGTCGTCGAACGCGCCCGGCGCGAGCAGGCCGCGCGCCCCGCCGTCTCCGGCGAGCAGGTTCGCGACCAGCTGCACGAGCCAGCGCGGGGTTCCCGCGCCGGGCATGGCCGCGAACCACATCTGCCAGTCCAGCCGGTAGTGATAGGGCGAGACCACGCACGGCCGGCGCGTCGGATCGCCCGGCTTGCATTTGAACTCGTACTCCGTCCAGCGCGCGGTAGCGGGCTCCGCGTCGTCCGTGCCTTCGAGCACGATCTCGAAGCGCTCCCGGCCGATACTGCCGAACGCGCCGTAGGTGTTCACGAGCTCGAAGGGGTCGAAGGAGGTGTTCATCATCTGGCGCGGCGAGAGGAGGTTGACGACGGGGTTGATGCTGAGCAGGCCGACCACGAGGGCGAGCGCGTACACCGCCATCGCGCGGGCCTTGGTCTCCTCGATGCCGGCCGTGCGCGTCTCGAACCAGGCGCGCGTGCGGGGCGGGAGCAGGCGGGAGAGCAACCCGTCGTCGAAGCAGGACACGGCGACGGCGATGGTCAGCCAGTTGAGGAACGACAGGTTGCCGCTGAGGATGAGGAGCACCTGGAAGAGGACGATGAACGCCCCCGCCACGTGCCGCGCCCGCCGGGGCCCGAAGACGAAGAAGGGCGCGACCAGCTCCACGATGTGGTTGAAGGCGACCTCCAGGCGGTGGAACCAGAGGGGCAGGTGGTGGAGGTACCAGGAGAGGGGGTTCGGGACGGGCTGCGTCTCGTAGTGGAAGGCCATGCAGGTGAGGTCGCGCCAGCACGGGTCCCCGCGGAGCTTGATGAGGCCGGCGCCCAGCATCACGCGGAAGATCAGCCAGCGCAGCAGCGCGATCACGATGGGCGAGGGCGGAGTGCCCCGCGCGAAAGGCCCGGCCTGCAGGGTGGGCGCGAGGAAGATGGCCAGGAATCCCGTCTCCAGCAGCAGGATCTCCCATCCGTATCCGTAGAACGTCCGGCCGGCGTGGACGTACGAGAGGTAGAGCAGCCAGAGCGCGAACAGCATCGGCACGTTCGCCAGCCCGCACAGGAGGCACAGCGACAGGGCCAGTCCCACGTAGCCGCCGACGCGAAACGCGGTGTCGGAAGGGTCGAACAGGAAGAGCGTCGGAAGGCGAAGGAAGGTGAGGAGGCCGCGGCCGCGGGTCTGGGCGAGGCCGTCGAGCACCTCACGCGCGGGGAGCAGCCCATGGCTGCCCAGGAGCGGCTGCCATTGGTTGACGATGATCAGGAAGGCGACGACGTAGATGAGGCCCAGGAGCCGCAGGAACAGGAAGCGCGTGAGCCAGTAGGAGGGGACGTTCCCCCCGCCCGTCGCGCGTTCAGCTGCGAACCAGGTCACGGTCGCGATGGTTCGTCAGCTGCAACGCGCATAGACGGCGATCGAGGAACTTACTCGACTTGTTCGCCCTCCGAGACGAGCTCGGCATGGAGGCCACGCACGGCATCCGGGACCCTCGCCTCCTCGACGAGCAGGCTGATGCGGAAGCTCGAGGTCGAGACGCCCAGGACCGTGGCCCCCTGCTTCGCGAGCACGCCGTAGGCGCGGCGCAAGTTGTGGAAGCTCGCGTTGATGCCCGCCCCGATGGCGGAGACCGCGCCCAGGCCCTCCCGTAGCTGCACGCGACCCGCGAAGACGCCCTCGACGTCGCGGCGCAGGGCGGGGAAGTCGTGGAGGTTCTCGGTGGAGAGGACGAGGGATCCGGAGCCGCCGCGCCCGGGCCAGTCCTGGAAGAGGAGCTGCTTGCCCGCCACCTGCCGCCCGTCGAGGTGCTCGAGCACGCGGAAGAGGAGATCGGGCCCGTCGTCGGCGGTGGTGAGCAGGATGAGGCCGGTCTCGCTGGCCACGCCCACCACGCGCCCGGGCGAGCGGGGCGGGGACTTGCGCACCACCGTCTCCTTGCCCCCGCGGGTGGCACGGGCATAGATCGCGATGCCCTTCTCCTTGGCGAACTCCACCGCCTGAGCGTTCAGGACCTTCGCTCCCGACTCGGCCAGCTCCTGCATCTCCTCGTAGCTGAGCTCGGCCAGGCGGCGCGCCTCGGGCACGACGCGGGGGTCGGCGGTGTACACGCCTTCGACGTCCGAGTAGATCTCGCAGTCCGCCTCCAGCGCGGCGGCCAGGGCGACGGCGGTCGTATCGGATCCTCCGCGCCCGAGCGTGGTGATGTCGCGCCGGTAGGACACGCCCTGGTACCCGGCCACGATCACGACCTTGCCCTGGGCCAGCTCGTCCTGGACCCGGAACGGCCGCACCTCGACGATGCGCGCGTTGGTGTGGGCGTCGTTGGTGACGATGCCGGACTGCGAGCCGGTGAAGCTCACCGCGGGCACCCCGCGCGCGTTGAGCGCCATCGAGAGGAGCGCCATCGAGATGCGCTCGCCCGCGGAGAGCAGCATGTCGAGCTCACGCCGGGCCGGGCTCTCGCAGACCTGCTTGGCCAGGGCGAGGAGGTCGTCCGTCGTATCTCCCATCGCGGACACCACGACCACCACGTCCTTGCCCGCGGCCTTGGTGGTGGCGATGCGGTCCGCCACCTTCTGCATCTTCTGCACGTCCGCCACGGACGAGCCGCCGTACTTCTGGACCACGGTGGGCACGGGCAGGCCTCCGGGCGCGATTCTAATGGCCGGCGGTGGGCACGGCGCGGCCAGGCTGCGGATCGTCCTTGAGAGGCACCACGAACAGGAGCAGCATCGACGGCAGCGAGACGACGAAGCCGAGGATGAAGAAGCTCAGGAAGCCGATGTGGGCGGCGATGGCCCCCCCGAAACCTCCGACGACTCGCGACGGGATGGACATGATGGCGGATCCGATCGCGTAGTGCGCGGCCTTGAACTCGGCCTTGCAGGTGGTGAGCAGATAGACGAGCAGGACCGCGTTGCCGAGGGCGGCGGCCATGTACTCGTAGCCATGAACGAACGCGATCAGGGCGAAGCCCTGCGACGTGGTCGGATCCGGCTTGGCCCAGGCCAGCCACACGTAGGCCCAGATGTTGAAGTTCATGAGGATGGTCAGGGGCCAGATCGCCTTCTTCAGGCCCTTGCGCTTGATCCAGTAGGACCCGGCCATCGCGCCCGCGATCGTCGTGCCCGCGCCCACCACGCCCGCCAGCCAGGAGAGCTGGCCCTTGGTCACGCCCAGCTCGCGCATCAGGAACGCGCTGTTCATCGAGAACAGGATCTCGTCGCCGATCTTGTAGGTCAGGATGAAGAGCAGCACGATCGCGATCTTGTCCTGCTGGAGATAGCTCCAGAAGGCGCGGCCGAAGGTCGCGAAGGTGCCGCGCAGGTCGGGTCGGCTCACCCGCGCCGTCTCCGGCCGCGGCAACGCGATCGCATGGAAGAGGGCGAAGACGAGCATGGTGACCCCGCCCACGCCGAAGGCCAGGGCCCAGTCCACGTGCTTGTCGGGGCTGACCGCGGAGAGCCCGAGGAGACCCGTGACCCCCGCGATCACGGCGATGCGATATCCCATCGCCTTGTGGCCGGTGTAGGCGGCCTGCTCGCGGATCCCACGGATCCCTTCCATGTAATAGGCGTCGATGGCGATGTCGTTGGTGGCGGCCACGAAGGCGAGCAGGACGAGAGTCAGCGCGATGGCGGTCAGGTGGCCGTGGGGATTCTCCATGGGGACGCGATAGGCGGCCCAGGCGACGCCCAGGATGACGAGACCGACGATCGTCTGCAGGGTGACCAGCCATCGCCGCTTGGTCCCGAAGATGTCGAGCAGGGGCGCCCACAGGAACTTGATGTTCCAGGGCAGGCCAAGGAAATTGACGTAGCCGATCGAGGTCAGGCTGGCTCCGATGTCGGTGAAGAACACCGTTCCCAGCCGGAGGGTGATGATGAGCGGCAATCCCTCGGCGAAGTAGGTCGTGTTGACCCAGAGGGCCGTCCAGAACGCCTTTCCCCATGTCACCGGCTCGGACGCCGGTTCCGCGAGGGCGGCCTCGGCCGTCTGCACGCCCACCGGCAGCTCCTCGGGAGGAGCGGGGAAGAGCTCGGCTTCGAGCGTGTCGTCGACCGTCTTCTTGCTCATGGGGGGCTCCTCGATTCGATCTTGCCACACGGTCCGGGCCGCCAAGGGGGGGCGCCCGAAGAGACCGGGTGAGGCCGCTCACCGGCCAGGAATGTCCGCCCGAGGACAGGCGTAGACTTCGCAGAGAGGGAACCCGGGCGCCGCAACCGGTGTCCAAGTGAGCGGCGGTGGGTTTGGAGGTCGCGATGGCCTCGAGCGAGCTCGCGTTCTCGTCCGCGGAGAGCCTTTCGGCCGGACCCGTCGCGGAGCCCGCCCTCGTCGAACGCTGCCGTCAGGGCGATCCCCAGGCCTTCGCGCGGCTCGTGTCCCTGCACGAGCGCATGGTCCTCAACCTCGCCGCCCGTCTCCTCGGCGATCCGGAGGAGGCCAAGGACATCGCCCAGGACGTCTTCCTGCAGGTCTATCGCACCCTGACCCGCTTCGAGGGACGCAGCACGCTTCGGACGTGGATCTACCGCATCGTGGTGAACCAGTGCCGCAACCGGCAGCGGTGGTGGCGGCGACGGCGGCGTGCCGCCGCCTGTCCCCTCGACGAGATCACGGCCGCCGACGAGGCCCGGATGTCCGCGGTTTCGCCCGCGGAGGGACCCTTCGAGCGGCTCGCTCGCCGCGAGCGCGCCCGGCGCATGGAGCGTGCGCTGCTCGCGCTGTCGTTCGACCACCGCGCGGTGCTGCTGCTGCGCGAAGTGGAGGGCCTCTGCTGCGAGGAGATCGCGACCACGCTCGCGCTGCCCATCGGGACGGTCAAGAGCCGGCTCGCGCGTGGGCGCGACGGCCTGCGGCGCGCGCTCGCGCCGGCGGGAGAGGAGAGGCCATGAATTGCCGTCGGGTACGGGGCCGGTTTTCCGAGCACCGCGACCAGGCGCTGCGCGCGGCCGACGCGCGCGACGTCTCCGCGCACCTCGAGGCCTGCTTCCAGTGCGCGGCCGCGTGGCGCTCCTTCAACGACGACCTCGATCTCCTGTCCGAGACGCCGCCCCTGGAAGCGACCGGTGAGATCGCCGCGCGCGTCCTCGACCGTCTCGACATGGGCCGCCAGCCCGGCCTGGCGCTGGTCTTCCGTCCCTTCGGCATGGCGCGTCCCCTCATGCTGCCCAGCCTGGTCCCGGCGGCGTTCGTGCTCGTGGCCGTGCTCAGCGGCGCCCTCGCGCTCGATCGCGTGGGCGAGTCGCCGACCGTGCCCACCTCCGCGTCCCTGTCCACCTGGGACGCCTTCCTCCCGCCCTCGGGGACCGAAGGCAATCCGCTCTTCTCGATGTCGGAGGTGAGCCCGCCGCGCATGCGGTCGAGCGAGACGGTGCCCCGCTACCTCCTGGACCATCCGGGCCAGGGCACGCTGTTCGTGGAGACGGTGGTCGCGCGCGACGGCAGCGTGTCCGCGGTGACCGTCCTCGGGGGCGATTCCGAGCTGGCGCGCCCGGTGGTGGACGCGCTGCGGCGCGAGCGCTACGAGCCCGCGCGCTTCCGCGGCCGCCCGGTGGCGGTCAGCATCTACAGGCTGATCAGCCGCATGGAGGTCTGGGGGACGTAACTGATTCAGGGGGTTGCTCCTCGCTAGGCTGAACGCAACCCCCTACGCCCTTCGGGCTACCCCCTGCCGCTCCGCGCCGAGTGAATCGGCGCTTCGCTGTTTGCCCTGCGATCGGGTCGCGTCGAATGCAACCCATCATCGTGTCGATCGAGCGCCGATGCTCTACGTTTCGAGCATCTCCCGTGCTGTCCGTAGTACCTCTTCGAATTTCAGACTCTCCATCTTTCCGTCCTCGGCGCGCATCACCCTGACCCGCGGGCCGATCGGCGCCCATTGCGCCGGATTGGTCGGTCCGAACAGCGTGATCACGGGCGCGCCCCAGGCCGCGGCGAGATGGCTGATCCCGGAGTCGTTGCCCACGTAGAGGCCGGCGCAGGCGAGCACCGCGCCCAGCACGCGCGGCGGGAGCTCGCGAGCATGGACGACCGACGCCAGGCGCGCCGCGGGCGCGGCCGCGGCCACATCCGCGGGTCCCTCGACGAGCACGAACGGCCGATCGCCGGTGAGCTGCTCGACGAGCGACGCGAACCGCTCCGCCGGCCAGTTCTTCCGTGGCGAGCCGCTGCCCGGATGGACGGCGAGGAAGCCAGGTCCGAGGCGATCGAGCCAGGGCCGCGCTTGCGACGACTCCGCCTTCGACGCGGCGAAGCTTGGCGGCGTGACCGCGGGATCGGCTCCCAGCTTGGCGACGGCCTGGGCCAGCCAAGCCGCCGCGTGCGGTGCCGCTGGTGGCGGCAGGGGAGGCTGAACGACGATCTTCGCGGAGGGTGCCGCCTGTCCCAGGCCGTGCAGGAGATCGGCCGACGCGGTGTACGCGACCACGGCGTGGAAGGGCGCCAGCGCGCCGCACAAGTCGGAAGAAACGCTGGCGTCGCCCGCGAGCAGGGCGGCGAACGTCGCCGACTCCCAGGGCAGGACGGAGTCCACCTCCGCTGGACCGCCGCCGCACAGAGCCGCACCCGCCGCGGAGGGTGCGAGGAGCGAAACGGAGTGGCCGGCCGCCTTCAAGGCCCCGACCGCCGTTCGGAGGAGCAGGACGTCCCCCAGGGCACCTGCGCGGACGAGCAGGACTCTCAGCTCGGCGCTCCCGTCTCTAGCACGTCGGCTACGGGATCTCGATGCGCCCCGTGGCCAGGTTCCCCAGGAGGTCGGAGGCGCGCACCACCACGACGTGCGGCCCGGGCCCGGTCAGCTCGGCGACCGCGAACTCGTAGCTCTCCTCGAGGCTGTCGTTGATGCCGTCGGTGGGATGGACTTCCTGCCATTTCCCGCCGTCCACCGAGTACTCGGTCTTGCGCACGATGCTGGAGTCGTCCTTGACCGTGACCTTCACGCGGCGGGGAGTCCCGGCCACGGCCGTGACCGTCACCGTGGGCGGCGTGTTGTCGACGTCGAAGGGCGCGCTCTCCTTGTCGCCGCTGAGCGAGACACCCGACGGATTGCTGGGAGCGTCGCTGGCCGTCACCTTGATGACGTAGCGGCCGTTGGGGACGGTGGTCGTGTCCCACGCCAGCACCGCCTCCGTCACGCCCTTCTTGAGCAGGCGCAGGCGGCTGTCGGAGAGCGGACGGTAGTACACGTCGTAGATCAGCGTGTCGCCGTTGGGATCGTCCGCCCGCCATGAGAACGTCTGCACGCCTTTCTGGTACAGGCGGCGGCTGTAGGCGGTGGCGGACGGCATGCTCGATCGACTGGGGGCGGCGGCCGGACGGCCTTCGGGATTGCGCGGCTCGTCGAGGCCGAGGATGTCCACGTCGCCGGACAGGGAGATGGGCCTTTGGAAGACCTCGCCCGGCGGGTGCACCGTGATGGACTGGATCTGTGGTCGCAGGTTCCGCTGCAGGTAGGCGGCGACCAGCGTATCGAGCAGGGGGGAACGGCCCTGCTGGCCGACCAGGACCGTGCGCACCTGCAGGAAGCGCGCGGGCTCGCTCGCGATGGGCGTGCCCTGGCGGTTCGTGTACGGGGCCGACCACGCAGACCAGGTGCTGTCCGGAGTGGCCGTGTTCCCGCTGCGGGTCAGGACCTGGATCTCCGTTCCCGGGGGCAGTTCCGCCTCCCAGCGCACGCGTCCCCAGCTCGAGACGGTATCGGTGTCCTTGGCCTTCGAGGTGAACGTCCCCTTCGTCCCCGCCGCCGCCTCCAGGACATGCACGCGCCCGGGGTTCGACGTGGCCAGGAAGACCTCGCCCGTCTTCGCGCGCACGAGGTTCGTCACCTGCTCGGCGGGGAAGGACGTGACCATGGTCCAGGACCGATCCGCGCGCACCCGGTAGACCTTGCCCTTGTTGCCGGTGCCCACGAGCACGCCGTCCTCGGTGGCGGCCAGGGCGTGCGGCATCTCGTCCGAAGACATCCACAGGGTGTCGACCTCGCCCGTCGGCGAGACCTTCACCACCGCCCCTTTCGCGGAGCCGCTGCGGATCGGCTCGATCGTGCGCGGGGAGGGGGAAGCCGCGGGGACCGGAGGACCGGCCAGGCTGAAGCTCTCGGTGACCGTGACCTCGCCGCTGGGCACGGAGGCCGTGACGGGGGGCAGGGAGGGCACGCTGGGCCGGACGTCGCTCGGATCCTTGCCGTCGATGAGCGCGGCGTACAGGCTGCCGTCGGACGCGACGTCCACCGCCTTCACCTCGCGATAGGCGGAGTCGTGCAGGACGAATACCTTGCCCGTGCGGTCGATGCGATACAGCACGCCGCCGGGCGTGCTGCCCGCGTAGACGTTGCCGCCACCGTCCACGGCCATGGCCGTGATGTGGCCCTCGGGGCTCGTGAAGAGGACCTCCGACTTGTCCTTCGCGGTGACGCGGTGGATCCGTCCCTCCGATCCGGTGGCGACGAGCAGGCGCCCCTGGTCGTCGAACGCGAGGGCCCAGATGTACTTGTCCGCGGGATCGAAGTAGACCTCGGACTTGCCGGCGCGGTCGATGGCGTACACCTTGCCGTCGGGCGAGGTGCCGGCGTACAGACGGCCGTCCTTGCCGACGGCAAGGGCATGGACCTCGAGCTCCGGGGCGTCGAAGAGGAGGGAGGCCTTGCCGTTCTCGATGCGGAACACCTTGCCGTCGTTGCCGGTGCCGACGTAGAGGCGGCCGTCCGCGTCGCGGGCGAGCGACCAGACGTAGGGCGCTTCCGGGTCCTGGACCACGCGGGTGGCCGGAGCCAGGCGCACGCGGCCCTCGGAGTCGACCGAGAGCCCCTCGGTCTCCCCGTCGAGGAAATCGCGCGCCCCTTCGAGCTGCCAGAACTGGGGTTGTGCGGCCTGGACGGCGACGGGGACGGCGAGGCAAGCCACGGCCAGCAGCCCCGCGGAGAAATGGCGCATCGAACCTCGCAATGAGATCAGGAGACGGGTCTTCTAGCGCTCGACGGTCAGGGTGAGCAGCCGCGAGCCGGACACGGCGTAATCGGTGGTGAGGTCGAAGTCCCAGACCGCGGCCGTGCGCAGCGGGATCACGCTCGCGCCCTGTTCGGACCCGCCGAGGACGGAGAGGACCGAGGGCGGCAGCGACTGCATGTACTCGCCGCGCACGATGGCGCCGTCGTCCGGCCGGGTCATGCGCACGTAGACGTGGTTGTTGTGGCGCAGCCCGTTGATGGCGCGGATGAGCTGGTCGAGGTCACGCGGCACGAACTGCTGCCGCATCTCCCGCTGCTCCACCGCGGTCAGGGAAGGGCCGTCGGCCACGAGCAGGGAGTAGGTGCCCGAGGGCGCGGTGGCGGGGATGGTGATCGGGATCGTCTCCGACTGGGTCTCGCCGCGATAGGTGCGGAGCTGGACCTTGAGCGGCACCGTCGAGCCCGCGCGCACGGGTCCGGTGCGCTCCAGCCAGGCCCGATCCAGGGTCGCGCTCTGCACCGTCTCGTCGGACGCGACGTCGATCGAAAGCTTCTCGACCTTGACCGGCTCGAAGTTGTTCGTCATCAGGTAGGCGAGGGGCGCGGCCACGAGACCCGCGGCCTGGATGGCCGGCTGCTCCTGCGTGAACAGGTCCTCCACGCGCACGTCGCGCCGGCCGGTGAGGGACAGGGTCGCGTCGACGCGAATGGTGGACGTGCCGAACGCGCGCTCGTTGCTCTGCAGGACGGAGGCCAGCGCGACGTAGGCGAGCACGGGACTGAACAGCTCGTCCTCGACCATGCGGAACGCGAACGAGCGCTCCTGGCCGCGGCTGGTCTTGATCTTCACCTCGACGGGGATCATGCGCGGCGCCTTGCCGATCATGCCCGCCACCGCCGTGATGCGGTCCTGCTCGATGGTGCCCACGGCGTCCGCGGCCGAGCTGATCTTCCAGGACTGATAGAGGCTCGGGAAGACCGAGTACACGTACGCCTTGCGCATCGGGAACTGCGTGGGCCCGAGGTTGTAGAAGGGATGGCCGAACGCGTAGACCCGGCCGTTGTCGATGTGGGTGACGGTGCCGGTGGCGCTGAGGTCCATGTCGCCTTCGATGAGCGAGATGCCCACCGCGCCCCCGGGCTGCAGGTCGGGGATGCCGCCCGCGGGCAACACCCCCTTGCCCCCCGTGCCCATCATGGGCGTGAAGCCCATGCCGGAAAAGATGCCGCGCGCCCACTCGAAGGTCGCGGGATCGAATCCGGAGAAGGTCAGCGGCACGGAGATGGGGCTGAGCGATTGACCGGCGAGAGCGCTGGCCATGTCCCCGCGCATCGCGCCCGCGGCCAGCGGGATCGCCGGCAATGGCCGCTTGAGCGCGGCCACCATCGCCTCACGATCGAGGGGGGCCTTCGGCCCGGAGGCGCCGAACGGGGTCGGGAAGCGCGCGGAGGCGGCGCGGGGGCCGCCCGTCTTGGTGGCGTCGATCATGTCCGAGATGGGGGTGATGCCCGCGATGGTCTCCTTGGAGAACGGGAAACCGTAGGCCACCGCGCCGACCAGCTTCCCGTCGATGTAGACGGGGCTGCCGCTCATGCCCGCGATCACGCCCGTCTTCTCGAGGGGGCCGCCCTCGAGGCGGGCGACGATCATGCTCTGCTTGGGGCCGACGTTCTCGAGAACGCCAATGACGGTGACCTTGAACTCGTCGATCCGCGTGCCCTCGAACACGGTGCGGCCGATGCCCACCATCCCCGGGCGGATCTGATCGAGGGGGAAGGTGACGACGCCCGGTGTGGGCACCGGCGCCGGCGTGGGCGCGGGCACCACGACCTTCGGCGGGGCGTCGGCCCGGACGGGCAAGGTGGCGGCGCTGCCCAGGACGGCAGCCACTGTGCAGGCGGCAAGGACGGTCATCGACGATCGCATGTGCTGGGTCTCCCACTCACTCGGCACTCGATATTAGCACCCGCGTCCGCGGAGGCAATTGCCAGGCAAGGGCGGGGGACATGCTAAGATGAACGTCCCCTTGGAGCAGACGCGAAGAAGCGCCGTGCCCGCCGCCCTGTTCGCGTGGCTTCTTCCCGGCGCCGGTCACTTCTACCTCCGCCGGCCGGGCAAGGCGCTGCTCTTCCTCGGCGCCATCGGGGCCCTCTTCGCGGTGGGAGTGGCCATGGACTCGCGGCTGGCCATGAACCTCGGCCTCGACGACCTGCTCGCCTCGCTCTTCAGCCTGGCCCAGATGGCGATCGGGCTGCCCTACGTCCTCGCCCGCGGCCTCGGGTTCGAGGGTGACGTGCGCTCGGTGACTTTCGAATACGGCAACACGTTCACCGCGGTGGCCGGCCTGCTCAACATCCTCGTCATTCTCGATGCCTACGACACCGCGCTGGGCCGGAAGCGGTGACCTCGCACCCGCTGCTGGCCAGCCACCTCATGGCCCTGGTGACCTTCTCGGTCCTCACCTCGGCCGTGTTCGCGACCCTCTTGCGCGACGACCCGCGCAGCCGGCTCCGCTTCGGATTGCTCGCCTTTGCGGCCTTCGTGGCCTCGGCGGTGGTGGTCGGCTGGCTGATGTATCCGTTCCCGAGCTGAGGCCGTGGTCGGCCGCTGGGTGCCCGTCGTGCTCTGGATGGGCGTCGTCTTCTTCTTCTCCTCGCTGTCGCACCTGGGCCTGGCGGGACGCGTGCCGGACTGGATCTCGCATCCGATCGAGTACGGGGCGGGGGCCGCACTTGTCTGCCGCGCGCTCGACGGCGACCGGGGCCGGGCCTTGACCGTTTCCACCGCGCTGAGCGCGACCCTGCTCACCACCGCCTATGGCGTGACGGACGAGTATCACCAGTCGTTCGTGCCCGGGCGCACCTCCGATCCCATGGACGTGGCCAAGGACCTGGCCGGCTCCGCCGCCGCGTCCTTTCTCTATCGCCGGTGGTCGATGGACGCGGCCGCCGCGCGCGGGCGACCGTCCCCGCCATGAGCAGCGCGCTTCGGATCGCCGTGGTGCCGGGGGACGGGATCGGAGTGGACGTCACGGCGGAGGCGGTGCGCGCGCTGCAGGCGGTGGCGGACGCGTCCGGCCGCCGCCTGCATCTTCAGCACTTCGAGTGGGGCGCCGACCACTACTTGAAGACGGGCATCACCCTGCCCGGCGACGCGCTCACCATGCTGCCGGACAGCTTCGACGCCATCCTGCTCGGCGCGATGGGAGATCCGCGCGTCCCCGACAACCGCCACGCCGCGGACATCCTCCTCGGCCTGCGCTTCCGCCTCGACCTCTACGTCAACTACCGGCCGGTCCGCCTCTTCCACGAGAAGCTCTGCCCGCTGAAGAGCGTGACGCCGAAGGACGTCGACTTCGTGGTCTTCCGCGAGAACACGGAAGGCCTGTACGTGATGATGGGGGGCCACTTCAAGAAGGACACGCCGGACGAGGTCGCGACCGAAGTGGACCTCAACACGCGCAAGGGCGTCGAGAGGATCATCCGCCAGGCTTTCGCGCACGCGCAGGCGCGCGGCCGCACGAAGGTGGTCATGGCGGACAAGTCGAACGTGCTGATCCATGCCCACGAGCTCTGGCAGCGCGTCTTCAAGCAGGTGGCAGCCGAGCACCCGGGCATCGAAGCGAGTCACCTGTTCGCGGACAACCTCGCCTTGCAGATGGTGCGCGACCCGTCGCAGTTCCAGGTCGTCGTGACCAGCAACATGTTCGGGGACATCCTCACCGACCTCGCGGCGGCGCTGCAGGGAGGCCTGGGCATGGCGGCGTCCGGCAACATCCATCCCGGGCGGCTGAGCCTGTTCGAGCCCGTGCACGGCTCCGCGCCGAAGTTCGCGGGGAAGAACGTGGCCAACCCGATGGGGGCGATCCTCACCGCGGCCCTGATGCTCGAGCACCTGGGGTGGAAGGAAGAGGCCGGGCGGATCGAGCAGGCGGTGCGCTGGGCGGTCGAGAACGATCGCACGACGTCCGACATCGGGGGCGCGCTCGGCACGCGTGAGGTCGGCACGGTCATCGCGGAGCAGCTCGCGACGTAGAGCGTTTCGCAACGACCGTCCTCCCGTGTGCGCCGCTTCCCGCGTCCGAAGAACTGATCCACCGCGTAGCCGTGGTAGGCCCGGCAGCGAAGCTGGATATTGTCGACGGTTGCCTTTCCTCCGGCCGCAAACGGCACGACGTGATGGAACTCCAGGAATCGCCGTTCGGAACAGCGGCTCGACCAGCGCGGGTACTCGTTCCGGAACGAGTCCCTTCAAGAGGTACTTGAGGTTCGGCGCGCGGCGGCTACCGCCGAACGATCCCCGCCGACAGGCGCAGCCCGTGATCCGTTTCTCCGCCCAGGCGCGTCACGCGATAGTCGGCCTGGGCCAGCCGGACCGCCCAACGCCCGCCGACGCGGAGGTCGAGACCGCCGCCGACCTCGACCGCCGGGCCGGTCTGATACGGACACCCGCCATCGCACACGCCGTCGGCCGCGATCGACACCCCGAATACCGTGACCGACCGTTGCGCGCTCACCGCGCCCGCCTTCAAGGAGACGAACGGGGAGAGCCGTCCCGCACGCCACGGCGCGAAAGCGGCGCCGGCCAACAGGCCGAGCTCACGCAACCTCTCGCCCCCGGAAGCCTCCCCGGATTGCGCCGACAACTCGGCGACGAGACGCAGCCGGCCGCCACTTCGCGGAAAGGCGACACCGAGCACGCCGCCATGGGTCAGATCGCCGTCCGCGCGCAGACCTGAATAGCCGATCCCGATCTCCGCCGCGTGCGCAGAGCCCGAACCCACGGTCAGGGCCACGGCGACGGCCACGGCGGGCAGGAAGAGCCCTGGGCGCCGAATGCGACGCTTCATCCGAACAGCCCCGGGTCCGCCGCCGCCGTGTACCGCGGTACCACCTGCGAGAGGTCGGCCACGCCCAGCCACCGCGCCGCGGACAGGAACACGTCGCGGAAGTCGACGGTGTAGCGCAGGTCGCGACCCTCGTTGAGGGCTCCGGAAGAGAGCCCGGGCCAGGTCCCGTGCACGCGCCCCCCGCGCACGCTGCCGCCGAGGAAGAGCCCGCAGTGCGCGAAGCCGTGGTCCGTCCCCTGGCTCCCGTTCTGGGCGGCGGTGCGCCCGAACTCCGTGGTGACCATCAGGAGCACGTCGTCGATGCGCGTGCCGAGGTCGCGGCGGAAGGCAACGAGCGCCGACGCCAACGAAGGGTATTCCGAGTTGTTCGCGGCGAGCTGGTTGGCGTGGGTGTCGAACGAGCCCGGCACGTTGACGTAGATGCACCGCGTGCCGATGTCGGCCTTGATGAGCTGGGCGGCCTGGCGCAGCCCGCTGCCCACCGTACCGCCCGGGTATACCGCCCCGTTCCCGGGGGCGGCCAGCAGGGCGGGCGTGGTCCGGATGCGGTCGATCGCGCTGAAGACCGCGCGCCCGCTCTCGAATACCGGAGTCGATCCGCTCGCGTGCATGCCGCGCAGGAGCTGATCCGCTTCCGCCGACCAGGTCGCTCCGCCCGTGCCCGCCCGTACCGCGAAGGTGGCGAGGTCCTGCAGGACGAGCTCGGGATGTGCGCCGAGCACGGCGCGCGGCGTGCGCGAGGCCAGCGCGACCAGCTGCATCACGTCCTCGCCGGGGATCTGCCGCGCCACCCGGTCCAGCCAGCCGTCGTGCACGCTCTTGTCGCCGGGGGCGGCGCTGTCCATGAAGTCCTGGGCGTCGAAGTGCGACCGGCTGAGCTGCGCGTTGCCGACGGTGGGGTGCAGGGCGAGGAGGCCCTCGCTGTAGAGGTCGCGCAGGGCGGCCAGGCCGGGGTGCAGGCCGAAGAATCCGTCGAGGTCGCGCACGCCGTCGGCCAGGCGCAAACCGATGGTGGGCCGCAGCCCGTAGTAACTCCCGTCTCCATGCGGCACGCAGAGGTTGAGCCCGTCCACGCCCCCGCGCAGGAAGACCTGCACCAGGATGCGCGACCCCACGCCCGCGGCCTCCGCCGCGCGCGTGAGCAGCGCGGAGGGCGCGATGCCGAGCCCGACCGCGGCCACGCCCGCCCCCTTCAAGAAGATGCGGCGCGAGGGGTCGAAGGGCATGCGCTACCTCGCCTGGAAGGCGGGGCTGGCCAGGGCCAGGCCCACCACCTTGAAGCCGGCCGGGAGAGAGCCGGTTCCGCCGACGGAACGGCACGCGCGGGCCACGTCCTCCGGCAGCGTGCCTCCGAAGACCCGCTGGTCGACGGCCGCCGTGACCGCGGCCGCGTTGCCCGGGTCCACGCCGCCGATCAGCGTGCGCAGGTCGACGGCGACGCCCTCCGTCGTCTGGCTCACCAGTGAGAGCACGAAGTTCATGCGCGCGAGGTGAGACCCGGGATTGGGCAGCCAGTCGGTGCCGCGGTCGCTCCACCCCGTGGGATCGAGCGCTTCGTAGGTCGGCATGCCCATCGAGGTCAGGGAGGAGACCCGGCCCTCGACGAAGGCGCGGGCCGACGTGACCTCGGCCCCGATCGCGCGCAGAGCGCTCACCACGAATTCGTGCGGCGTCTTGATCTTGCCCGCCCCGAACGCCTCGTTCCAGAAATCCGCGGTGCCGATGATCGCGCGCATGACCTCGGCCAGGTTGCCGCTGCTGCTCGTGAAGGCGTCCGCGCCCCGCGCCACCACCGCCTCCGACGGCGCGTCGGACACGAAGCGCCGGCAGAGCTTGGTGGAGATGAAGCGGGCCGTCGAGGGATGGCGGGCGAGCAGATCGAGGACGTCCTCGCCGTCCTTCTTGCCCTGGTTGGCGGGCAGCCGCTGGCCGAGGATCGTCTTCGCGCCCTGGTCGTGGTTGCCGGCCCGGAACGTGAACGCGCCCGCGCGCTGATCGATGCCCCAGCCCGTGAACGCCCGCGCCACCTCCTGCACGTCCGCCTGCGTATAACCGCCGTCCACGCCGAGCGTGTGCAGCTCCATCAGCTCGCGGGCGTAGTTCTCGTTGATGGCGCGCGCGCTGCTCAGGTAGTTGTCGAGGTACGACATCATGGCCCAGGAGTTCGCGACGGCGCCCAGAAGGTCGCGGAACTTGCCCAGCACGTGGGGCCGGATGACGTCCATCTCGTAGCGCGCGAGGCCATAGCGCGTCGGGCTGTCGCCTTCGTAGACGTTGAAGTGATTGAACCAGAAGTCGGTCAGGACCTCCTCGAGCTGGTTCCGGGAATGGACGGCGCGGATGAAGTGCGCCGAGCGCAGCTCCTGCAGGGCGAGGCCGATCGTGCGCTGGTCCGCATCGTAGCGGGCGAGGGTCTCCGCGACGGTGTAGGAGAGCGAGGACAACGGTCGCAGGCGCGTGTCCAGGGATCCGTCGGGCGCGGGCGCGAGCTGGTCCTCGATCCAGCGCTCGAGGCCGCGGCCCAGGACCTCGTCGATCGAATCCGGCCGCGGACCATAGCCCAGCCGATCGAGAGCGAAGCGGGCGACGCGCGGGCCGACGGGGGGAGGCGTCATCGGGTCCTGGCTTGCCCTCCTTTGCGAGATTGGACCAGCCCGGAGCTCCAGGGTTGAATGCGCGCGCTCACACGCTCAACCTTGGCGCCGCCGGCCAGGTCAAAGATGCCATAGGATCGACGAGTTCATGGTCTGCCGCCGCGTATTCGTGAAGATGATGGCCGCGGGAGCGGCGGGTACGGGCGCTCTCGCCTGTGGTGGCGGAGGGGGGGTGTCGGGCCCGCTCACCCCGCCGCCGCCCACCGCGCGCACCATCCGCACGGCGCTGCCCGCGATCGGAGAGACGCGGGCGGAGTTCGACGGGGACCTGGCCCTGGCCGTGACGCGCGTCTCGGCGACGAGCGTCGTGGCCGTCTCACGCACCTGCACGCACGAGGGATGTACCGTCCTCGTCCCCGCCGCCCCGGGGAAGACCCTGGACTGCCCGTGCCACGGCTCGCGCTTCACGACGTCGGGGTCCGTGGTGAACGGTCCCGCCGCGCGGCCGCTGCCCTCCTTCCCCGCGCGCATCGAGGGGCAGGAGGTCGTGATCACGGTCGGCTGACGGCGAAGCCGGTAGAATCGCTCCAGGAGGGTGCCATCGACCCCATGAGCGGGCGCACGGTCTCGCTGACCCCCGGCAAGCGTGTCCTCTTCCTGACCAAGGACCCCGACCTCATCCGGCGCCAGCTCTCGGGCGAGCTGGACCTCCGCATGGAGGACCTGCGGGTCTCCGACCTCATGGACGACATCAACACCGACGCCATGACGCCGGCCTGGGCCTGCTTCGACTACCGGCCGGAGGACATCGCGCGCAACGCGTACGCCGGGATCACCGTGAACAAGGAGCGCCTCTTCCCCGAAGGCTCGCTCATGGCCGGCGGGTTCGAGGTCATCGTCTCCGGCTACCGCAAAGGCGTCGGCTCCAGCCGGGAGACGGCGGTGCAGGCCGAGAAGTGGTCCGGCATCCGCATCGCCATCGCCGCCTCCTTCGCGCCCATCCACGCGCGCAACAACGTCTCGCAGGGCATGCTCATGGGCGATCACGCCGTCCTGACGCGGCTGCAGCGCGGCGAACAGGTCCCGCTCGACGAGTTCACGAAGGGCTACGACGTCATCACGAAGAAGATCATCGAATACGGAGGCCTCTTCCCGTTCACCAAGGCGTATGCGCGCGGCGAGGTGGAGCTGGCCGCGGCCAACACCACCCCGCGCCCGATGAACATCGCGGAGAAGATCCTGGCCGCGCACGTCGCCGGGGCCGCAGGCCCGGTGTTCCTCGCGCCCGGGGACGCGGTGTGCGTGCGCGTGGACGGCGGCTACTCCCACGAGTTCACGACGGCGCAGGTGGCCTACTTCCTCGCCCAGGAGTTCGGGCCCGACTACGCCCTGGCCGACCCGCGGAAGTTCGCGGTCTTCGAGGACCACCTCATCTACGCCGACGGCGTGGCCAAGATGGCGCCCTTCTCGCCCAAGATCCAGGTCCTCCGCGACCTGCAGCGCGCGTTCCAGCGCCAGACGTCTGTCCTGGACTTCTCCGCCCGCGACGGGGTCTCGCCCGGCATCTGCCACAGCGTGGCCCGCGAGCGGATCATCGAGCCGGGCGACTTCATCCAGGCCACGGACAGCCACACCTGCATGGGCGGCGCGAACGATTCCCTGGCCTACGGCGTGGGAGCGACCGAGTACGCGGCGCTCGTGCACGCGGGCTTCACCTTCGTCGAGGTCCCGGAGGCCATCCGGTTCGAGCTGGTGGGCCGCCTCGGCAAGGGCGTCACGGCCAAGGACGTCATGCTCCACATCCTGGCCACTCACGCGAGGCGCCAGGAGACGCTCGATCGCGTGATGGAGTTCGGAGGGCCGGGGCTCGCCTCCCTCTCTCCGGATGAGCGCGCCACCCTCGCCAACATGGCCACGGAGTGCTCGGCCAAGGCGGGCGTGGTGGAGGCGGACGAAGAGACGCTGCGCTGGATCGCCGCCCGCCGGCCGGGCGCCTCCCTGGAGGAGCTGCGTCGCAAGGTCGTGAGACCCGACCCCGGTGCCGCGTACGCGGGCGGCGTGCACACGATCGACCTCGGACGGATCCGCCCGATGGTGGCGACGCCGGGAGACCAGGCCAAGGGCATCCCCTCGGACCCGACCAACGGCGCGGTGATCGCCGACCTGGGCGAGGTGCGCATCGACATCGCATACGGCGGAAGCTGCACCGCGGGCAAGGAAGACGACCTGGACATGTACGCCAAGGTCATGAAGGAAGCGCTCGACGCGGGGCGGGCCGTCCGGCCGGGCGTGGAGTTCTACATCCAGTTCGGCTCGGAGTCGGTCGAGGCGTACGCGCGTGGCCGAGGCTACGTGGACGTCTTCGAGAAGACGGGCGTGCGCGTCATCCATCCGGGCTGCGGAGCCTGCATCGGCTGCGGTCCGGGCGTGTCGTCGTCGCCCGAGCAGGTCACCGTCTCCGCCATCAATCGCAACTACCAGAACCGCTCGGGCCCGGGCCGCTTGTATCTGGCCTCACCCCTCACCGTAGCCGCTTCGGCGGTGGCGGGGAAGATCGTTGCTTACGAGGAAGGGATGTTCGCGAAGGAACGGGTGATGGTTACTTGAGCCAGTGCGGAAACGCGATGTCGAAGCCCGCGCCCGCCGTCATCAGCACTTTGCGGCCTCCGCCGCTGGCGTCGACGAACACGATCTGCGGCCCCGATCCGGAGACCGTCTCGACGAAGAGGATCCCGGTCGCGCCCCAATCCGCCGCCCCGCGGAAGGCGCCCCCTCCCGTGACGAGGGGGGTCGGGGTGGGCGCGGTCACGTCGGTGCGAATGGTCATGAGGTCCCAGGCGCCGAGGCCGCCGTTGCCCGTGGCCACCAGCTGCCGGTAGAGGACGAACTTCGAGTCCGGCGAGAAGACGGGATCGGCCTCGGATCCGACGATGTACGGCGTGCCCGCGAGGGCGGCCCCGGCGGTCCCGCCCGGCGTCAGCGCGCGCAACCCTAGCGATGTGGCGACCCAGATCTGGCCTCGTCCGGTGGCGTCGATGCGCTCGAAGGCGAGCGCGGTCCCGCCGAGGTTGAAGCGCGGCCGGCGCTCCCGCAGCCCGGCGGTCGAGGTGAGGTTCTGGTTGGACTGGCCGTTGCTCGTGATCTGGAAGAGGTCGTCGTCGGTGGCGGAGGCGGCCGCGCTGTAATAAAGGACTTCCTCGCCGGGCGACCAGTCCGCTCCCGAGACGCGCGCGTTGCCGGCCACGAGCTCGCCTTCGACCGCTCGGCTGAGGTCCACGATCCGTAGCGACGTACCGTCCGCGGCGGTGATCTTCCCGTCACCGTCGCTGTCCAGGACCCGCCGCACGGCCTGGCGCGTCCGGTCGGGGCCGGGGATGGCCTCGAGGTAGTCGCAGCGCCGGTCGGCGGTGTTGCAGAAGGTGAGGCGCGTAACGCCCGCCCCCGTGTCCTCCATCGCGAAGAGATCGAGCCCGCCGCCCGGCTGCGTCGCGTACGTGTTCGCGGTGAAGACGATCTTGGCCGCCGTGGGCGGGGGCACCATCTGGTTCGCGTTCTCGAAGGGATTCGGGTATTGCGTGTTGCAGGAGGCGATCGCGACGGCCAGGATCGCGCCGGCGGCCCGCGCCCTCGCGCCGGAGGTCGTCCGGAGCGCGCGCATCGGATGTGAAAGCATCGCTCTCCGGAGCCTATTCCGGGCCCGGAAGGCCGTCAAGCACATGCTATAGTTGAGGTTTATGTCATCGCACGAAGTCGTGATCGTGGGCGGCGCGCGCACGCCCATGGCCGAGTACGTGGGCGCGTTCAAGGACGTCTCCGCCATCGAGCTGGGCGCCAAGGCGGCCGCGGCCGCGCTCGAGCGCGCAGGAGCGCAGCCGGGCTGGGTCGATCACGTCGTCATGGGCAACGCCCTGCAGACCTCCGGCGATGCGATCTACGGCGCCCGGCACGTCGGGCTGAAGGCCGGCCTGCCCGTCGAGGTGCCCGCGCTGACCGTGAATCGCCTGTGCGGCTCGGGGATCCAGGCCGTGATCTCGGCCGCCCAGATGATCCGCCTGGGCGAGTCGCGCCTCGCCCTCGCCGGCGGCATGGAGAACATGACGCAGGCGCCGCACGTCATCCGCGGCGCACGCACTGGCCTGCGCCTCGGCGAAGGCAAGCTCGAGGACTCGTTGATGGTGGCGCTCCTCGACACGCACTGCGGCCTCTACATGGCGCAGACCTCCGACAACCTGGCCCGGCGGCACGCCATCTCGCGCGAGGACATGGACGCCTACGCGCTGCGCAGCCAGAAGGCGGCGGCGGGCGCGAGGGCGCGCGGTGTGTTCAAGGACGAGATCGTGCCCGTGGACGCGCCCCAGGGACGCAAGACGATCCGGGTCGAGGAGGACGATCACCTGCGTCCGGACACCACGCTCGAGGGGCTGACTGCCCTCAAGCCGTCCTTCGGCAAGGACGGCCTCGTCACCGCCGGCAACGCGAGCGGGATCGTGGACGGCGCGGCCGCCCTCGTGGTGGCGCACGAGGACGAGGCACGGCGCCGCGGGCTCCGGCCGCTCGCGCGCGTCGTGTCGTGGGCGGTCGCGGGCGTGCCCCCGGAGGTCATGGGCATCGGTCCCGTGCCCGCGTCGCGCCGGGCGCTGGAAGGTGCCGGTCTCTCCCTGAGGGACATGGACCTCGTGGAGGTGAACGAGGCCTTCGCCGGCCAGTACCTCGCGGTCGAGAAGGAGCTGGGACTGGACCGTGAGCGGACCAACGTGAACGGCGGGGCCATCGCGCTCGGCCATCCGCTGGCGGCCACGGGGACGCGCCTTCTCCTCACCCTGGTGCACGAGCTCCACCGCCGCCGCGGCACCTACGGTCTGGCCACCGCCTGCATCGGCGGCGGCCAGGGCATCGCGATGGTGATCAAGAGGGAGGCGTGATGGCGAGCACCGAGCGCCGGATTCACTTCGGCGCGAGCGTGTGGGGGGGTAGCCGAAGGCGCAGGGGGGTGCGTGCGCGATGAGTACCCCCCTGAAAGTGTCGAGGGTCGGCGTGGTCGGGTGTGGCTTGATGGGCTCCGGCATCGCGCAGGTGTGCGCGGAAGCGGGATACCAGGTCCTCGTGCGCGAGGTGGACGAAGGCTTCCTGAAGAAGGGCCTCGGCAACATCGAACGTTTCCTCGCCAAGGGCGTGGAGAAGGGCAAGGTCACGCCGGAGCGCAAGGCGGAGGTCCTCGGCCGGTTGAAAGGCACGACGGACCTTGGCCGCATGGGGGAGTGCGATCTCGTGATCGAGGTCGTCACGGAGAGCCTCGACGTCAAGCGTCAGGTCTTCCAGGCCCTCGACGCCGCCTGCCGGCCGGAAGCGATCTTTGCCTCCAACACCTCGTCCCTCTCCATCACCGAGATGGCGGCCACCACCAAGCGTCCCTCGCGCTTCGTGGGCCTCCACTTCTTCAATCCCGTTCCCCTGATGAAGCTGGTCGAGGTGGTGCGCTCGCCCCTCACCGATCCCGCCGTGTACGAGGAGGTGGCGGCCTTCGCGGCCAGCCTGGGCAAGACGCCGGTGCGCGCCTCCGACAAGACGGGCTTCGTCGTGAACCGCCTGCTCGTGCCCTACCTCCTCGACGCCATCCGCGCCCTGGAGGAGGGAGCGGGGTCCATCGTGGACATCGACGAAGGCATGCGCCTGGGCTGCGGCCATCCCATGGGCCCGCTCACCCTGCTCGACTTCGTGGGGCTGGACACCACGTACTCGATCGCGAACATCATGTTCGACGAGTTCCGCGAGAAGCGATTCGCCCCGCCCCCGCTCCTCAAGCGCATGGTCCAGGCCGGGCTCTATGGGCGGAAGACGGGCCGCGGTTTCTACGACTACTCGCAGGAGCCGCCGCGGCCGGTCGCGGGGCTGGTGTAGCCGATGGGCGATCAGAACCTCCTCGTCGAGACCCGCGACGGCATCACCTTCGTCACCGTCAACCGCCCGGACAAGCTCAATGCCCTGAACGACCGCACGGTCGAGGAGCTCGACGCGGCCTTCGCCGCTCTCGCCGCCGACCCCGCCACGCGCGGAGTGATCCTGACGGGGGCGGGCGAGAAAGCGTTCGTGGCCGGCGCGGACATCGCGGAGCTGGCCACGCAGAGCCCGGTGGACGGCAAGGCGCGCTCCGTCCGCGGACAGCGCGTGCTGGATCGCATCGAGCGCCTGGGCAAGCCCGTGATCGCGGCCGTGAACGGGTTCGCGCTGGGCGGCGGCTGCGAGCTGGCCATGGCCTGCCACGTGCGCATCGCGTCCGAGAACGCGAAGCTGGGCACGCCCGAGGTCAAACTCGGCATCATGTGCGGCTACGCGGGCACCCAGCGGCTGCCGCGGCTGGTGGGCAAGGGCCGCGCCCTCGAGATGCTGCTGACGGGCGAGATGGTGGACGCCGCGGAAGCGCTGCGCATCGGCCTCGTCAACCGTGTGGTCCCACGGGAGAAGCTCCTCCCCGAAGCCGAAGCCCTGCTGCGGAAGATGATCGCGAACGGGCCCCTCTCCCTCCGCTTCACCCTGGAAGCGGTCCACGACGGGCTGGAGATGGGGTTTGGCGAGGCTCAGCACCAGGAGGCCACCCTTTTCGGCCTGATCTGCACGACCGAGGACATGAAGGAGGGCACGAAAGCCTTCCTCGAGAAGCGGCCGCCGCGCTTCCAGGGCAAGTGACAAAACCGTCCTCCTCCGCGCGCCCCGACGCGCGGGGACTGCGCGTGATCCTGCTGCGATCCCGGTTCAACGAGGTGGTCGTGGACGGCCTCGTGGCGGGCGCGCAGGACGCGCTGCGCGCGCTGGGCGCGCGGGCCGCGGACGTGACCACGGTGGACGTGCCCGGCGCCTTCGAGCTGCCCGTCGCGGCGGCGGTGGCGGCGCGGTCGGGACGCTGGGACGCCGTGGTGGCCTTGGGGGCGGTCATCCGCGGCGAGACGGACCATTACGAGCACATCGCGCGGGAGGCGTCGGCGGGGCTGGCCGCGGTCGCGCGCGAGACCGGAATCGCGGTCGGGTTCGGCGTGCTCACCGTCTCCGAAGAGGAGCAGGCGCACGCGCGCGCCGCCCCCGGGCCGGAGAACAAGGGCGGGGAAGCGGCGCGGGCGGCGGTGGCCACGGCCCGGCTGCTCCAATCGCTGCGGGCGCGGCCGGCCCGGCGCGGCCGCAAGATCGTTTAGGTCTAAAGGATCCATGGGCAAGCGAACCAAGGCACGCGAGTGCGCGCTGCAGATGCTCTACCAGTGGGACATCACGCGGGAGCCGATGGACCGCGTGACCGGGCTCTTCTGGCAGGTGCGGACGAGCACGGACGAGACGCGGGCGATGGCGGAGCGTCTGGCCCGGGGCGCCCAGGGCGACCTGGCCCGCCTGGACGAGGAGATCACCCGGGCCAGCCACAACTGGCGCTTCGACCGCATCGCCGCCATCGACAAGAACATCCTCCGCCTGGCCGTCTACGAGCTCCTGCGGGAGCCGGGGACGCCCTCGTCGGTCGTGATCGACGAGGCGGTGGAGCTGGCCAAGCGTTTCAGCGCCGCGGATTCGCCTCCCTTCGTGAACGGGATCCTGGATGCCATCAAGGCGCGCGTGCGCAACGAGCCGGCGGGGGAGGCGCGCTCGCGCGCGGGCGGCGAGCGGCCGAAGAAGGAGAAGGGCAAGGCGCATGACTGACGAGGGCGGGGCCGGAGGGGATCCTCCCGTCGAGGGCTGGCCGGCGGAGTCGGCCGAGCGCCGGGAGCGCGCGCGCGGCCTGCGCGCGCGGGGCATCAATCCCTATCCCAATCGCTACGACCGCACGCACGGGCTGGCCGAGATCGTGGCCGCGCACGGCGACCGCTCGCTGGAAGAGCTCGACCGGCTCTCTCTCTCCGTCCGCATCGCCGGCCGCGTGATGACGCAGCGCGGGCACGGGAAGGCCTCCTTCCTCACCCTCTCCGACGGGGAAGGCCGCCTGCAGGTCTACGTGCGCCAGGACGACGTGGGGGAGGAGGGCTACCGGCTGCTCGAGCTCGTCGACCGCGGCGACTTCCTCGGCGTGGCGGGCACGGTGATGCGCACGCGCAAGGGCGAGCTGAGCGTGCAGGCGCGGGAGCTGACCTTCCTGTCCAAGGCCCTCCTGCCTCCGCCGGAGAAATGGCACGGGCTGGCCGACGTGGAGGCGCGCTACCGCCAGCGCTACCTCGACCTCATGGTCAACCCCGACGTGCGGCGCACGTTCGTGGCGCGCAGCCAGGTCGTGGCCGAGATCCGGCGCTTCATGGACGGGCACGGGTACGTCGAGGTCGAGACCCCGATGATGCAGCCGATCGCCGGGGGGGCGGTGGCACGTCCGTTCGTGACGCACCACAACGCGCTCGACATGGACCTCTACCTGCGCATCGCGCCGGAGCTCTATCTGAAGCGTCTGACGGTCGGCGGACTCGAAAAGGTGTTCGAGATCAACCGCAATTTCCGGAACGAGGGGATTTCGACGCAGCACAACCCCGAGTTCACCATGCTGGAGTTCTACACCGCGTATCACGACGTCGACGCGGCCATGGCCATCACCGAGGAGATCATCGCCGCCGCCGTCACGCGGGTCGCGGGAGCGGGACCGGTCGTGTTCAAGGAGCGCGAGGTCTCGTTCAGCCGGCCGTTTAAACGGGTGACGATGATCGAAGCGGTCGCTGAGGTTGCTGCGGAGCAAGGGTGGGGAATCACGGC
>WNFM01201349.1_pt2 | contig 35258 bp, 41 predicted proteins | sample 5400271 | NCBI WGS metagenome assembly WNFM01 (sample SAMN13153352, study PRJNA577476) | soil metagenome | isolation source: 60 cm saprolite on Douglas fir-dominated hillslope | place: USA:California | collected 2013-09-17 | reverse complement strand
CGACGACACAGCGCCCAGTTCGGAAAGCCGCATCTTCCAGCCAACCTCCTCGCGCGAAGCCGCGCTCGGCCGATCAACCGGCGGCAAGCCGGGACACAGGGGCGGCTGGAAGAAGAGGTAGGCGTGCTAGTTCGCAATACCCCAAATGGCAACACGCTCGCAGCTCGCCAAACCAGCCAACGCGCGACCCAGTTCGTTTCCGATGCGATAGAAAGTCTGTTGGGCTAACGAATTTCGGCTTTCGAAATCATCAATTTCGCTGAGGCACACCTCAATGTCGGCCCAAAGGTCTGTGAGGGTATCGGCTTCTCTCTGACCTTCCCAAAGGCCACGCGCTTGGCCGAAACCGTTCCACCAAAACTGAATTGAGTCAGGTGTAAGCCCCGATCTCTGGACAAGACGAGCAGTCGATCCCGACGCGATCCGGAGTAACAATGCTGCACGCGAAATGATGGAAAAATGGCTACTTTCTCGCACCTCTGATGACTTTGCGGACCATGAAAACATGGTCGGGTCGTCGGGAATAGTCTCGCGATTTAGTATCTTGGCCCAATGCGCCGATATCTCCGGTGAGAAAGCTTGATAGTCAACGGTGTTTTGCAACCAAGTTTTGAAGGCGCCGCGATCTGCATCAGGCTCTGTCCCTGTACGCCCTCGAAACGTAGATTCTAGAGTGATCCTCAGGATATGTTTATCTATTCCATCAAAGCGGGCATTCTCCGCCGGTTGAAAGGCAGACCAAACATCTCGGACAAAATTAAGAACGTCAGGTGCAGTTAGATACCAGGAGTTTGGGATACCGTCGGGTCGATAACTTGATACGTTCCGAGCGTCGCGGTCATCCGGAAACGTACGTAAATCCATACCCCATTGCCGGAACCAGATTTGTGCCTGTGGTGACACAACATTGCCCCCTCCAAGCGGCGTAAGCCATCCATCAAGCGTGCGTCCATAAGGCGCGATTATTTCAGCAAAGATATCGCCAGATCTCCGCTGCCTACTCCAATAATCTAAACAATCCCAAACCACATCGTGCGTGCCCTTCTTTGTATCAAGCCTGGCAACAGAATCAGGCCCATCGATTGCGAAATGTTTGTTTTTGAAAATTCCGATTCCCTCAGTTGCCAATATGGCCATCGCGGCGCGCAGCTCGGCATAATAAGCCAAGTGTCTGGCTCGATGTGGATCACCTCGCAATAAGGACAAAATTGACCTGCCGAGGTAACTCCATCCATCCGCGCAATGTAAGATTGAACTAGCAGTAATATATTGCGCTAACTGTCTCGGCGAACGGATGCGGCCAAGCTTCGCATCAGAACTTATCTTCTCAATGGTCTTCTCAGAATATCTGTTCTGGCTTCCCAGCCACCTCGAACCATCGAAAAAACGATCGAGGTTAGCAAAAGTGGCTTCGACATCCGAAATTTTAATCGAACGAATACGAGCCCGATCGCGTTGAGGTAGAGGATGCTTACGCGACTTACGCGGCACTCTCACCATACTAGGTAACCAATGTCAGCAGGCGAGACGCAGTCCTACCTACGTCGTTTGGAAGCTCTTTGAGATGTTCAAGAAGTTGTCGACGCATCTCCTTATAACCACTGCTTCCGCGGAAGACTAATTTTCGTGATCTCTCGTCGTCGGTCAAATCTCGCGCCGAGCTGGTACGCCAGTCAAACGTCGCCAATCCCTCTGCGATCGCGCGAACGAAATCGGAAAGTTCATGCTTCGCCAAGGTTTTCAGCGCTAAGGTGACAGCACTTGTGTCTGTTGCAGCTGCTCGTCCTTCCACACGCCAAGTACGCAGACTCAGCCTGGGTGCCATCATGAAGCAAATATCATTAAGCACATGTAAGAAACCGCGGACACCTTGATCCGTTACAATGAGAGAGTGCGGGCTGTAAAATGCCGAATTCTGCTCCTCGTCCTTGAGCGGCTGATTCTCTAGGCGTAGTCGCTTAGCCCAATTTGCGTTCGTGTCTCGAACCGCATCGTGCAATTTTTGCCAAGCAGATATTAGAAATGCTGCCTGTTGAGCCCTATTCCACCCAAGGACTTCCTCGCCTTCGATAACGCGCGCTCCAAATAATCCACCCGGGTTTGATCGCGAGCCAGACCAAGAGCGGACGAGTGTCGTCATCAAAGTGCGAATCCATGCAGACTGAGAAACCCAGCGATTCTTGCGTTCGCCCAGCATGTTAATGCGATCGTACCAAGGACTCTCCGAATGCGACCAAAGTGCCTCGATCAACTCTTGGGATCTAGTCTCTCTATAAACGAAGTGACCTTCTGCTTTGTCTAGCCAATCCTCTGATCGAAGCAATGGATAGAGATCGAAAGCAAGACTGGGATTGATTCGCTTGGGCTTTATGTTGATCGTCCAGAATAAATAGGCTTGCCAACTCAAATCCAAACCGTGGAACGCAACGACAGGCAATTCGAAGCTCGTATCTACTTCCTTTTCGAATGCCCACAATCTGTGCTGACCATCAATAACTTCAAGCGGCGCAACCTCCGAAGGACGCCACTCTTTGCTCCATTGTTTGTATGGCAAACTCAGCCTGCAGCTCAGTCCTTCTTCCCGCACTGAAATAATATCTTCATCAGCAACAGTTCGTTGGCCGCGCCTGTCAGAAGGCTTGAGGATATTGATAACGATCGCGGTGGGGAGCCAGCCGGGCTTCCTAAGGTCGTTGAACTCAGCAGTCTTTCGCTTAGTTTCACTAAGCGTAGACCAAGGATACCCATATTCCACGAAACGCCAAATCTCATCGGAGCGCTCTGGGTCATGCTCTCGTTGGATGCCGAGATCAGCTGCTCGCGGCGTCAGATCCGAAGCTTGTCGCCGAGCGATGCCGCAAAGATTGCGCAATTCAACTGCCGGCAAAGAAAAAAGATAAAAGTAAGGATCAGGTTTCTTCCGGTGTTCGCGGTCCGAAAACGCTACTTTGTCCCAAGCCTTGATCCATTGACGTACCTTGAGGGCCGCCACCTCTCGGCGTTCGATCTTCGCTGCCACCGCTCCTCCCTTTCTCAAAACACTATCAGCGAAACCACCCGACCATGCAAGCTATAGTTGCACTTGAACGCTGGAGTTATGAGGATAAGTCTTCCATGTCGGAGAGTATTCCTGATCCGCTTGATTCCCCCACGCGACCCAGGATGCCCGGACGCCTCTCGCAAACAACTCAAGGTAAGGGCCGGGACTACAATCCTCAATAAGGCGATACTGTTCATCTGGCTTTCTTGAATGCTCTCGCTTACGGGTTGCCAGCAGATTCACCTGTCTCCTCCCCGGGGCAAGTGTGCGGGCATTCTTGCCCCGTGTGCCGAACAGAATGAGTTCGGTTACGTTGCGAAAATAGAAGCCAACGCCGCGTCCATCGGAGCCGCCGTCTTTGCGAACCTTGTGCCAAACGATGTTGGACTTGTAGTTGAAGCCCCATGCCTTCATCACTGCAAGACCTTCTGGTATCAATGCGTTGGGGCACCAAAGATAGAGATGAGCGGTAGAAGTTACTATGTCCTGAACCGGCAACCCCATAATCTCGTCGAGCTTTAGGGTACCGTACCGCGACAGCCGCTGGTGTTCGGGTGCAATCTTTCCGGTTCGATTTGCGAACTGCCACGGCGGGTCAACAAGCAGGGTTGAAAAGCGACGTGACCCTACAAAGTTCAATAGTTCACTATGGACGCTATTCATTGCGGTTGACCTTTCTTTGTGTGCGGCTGCGAGAAGTGCCGGGTTCTTGAAAGTCAATGATCAAGCGTCGCTCGATGGCGTCGGCGAAGCGTTGGAGAGTCGATGTCTTCGGCGCCACTCGACCGCTTTCGAGGCGCGCGATCGCTGTTTGGGTCGTCCCCATACGTTTTGCTAACTCGATTTGCGTGACGCCGGCGCTAGTTCGCGCAAGCGCAATCGCGCGGGCGATATCCTTGTTGAAATCCCTTTGTCTAGGCTGGGTGCGAGCAATCATAGCATACACGCTATATAGCATACATGTTATTATAGCGTTAATGCAATATAGCATTTACGCTATAGTTGATAAATTGGCTCATTAGAGACCCGCATGGCCTGGTTTCTGAATTTCTACCGATGCGCCCGCTGCAAGAGCGTATGGCTCGATCAGTGGTCCTGCACGTGTGACGACGACTGCCCGCACTGCGGCGCGCGGCATATGTCGCCCTTTGACAGCGAGAACCTGACTGAGCTCATCGAGCAGGATGGCAAAGAGTTTGTCGCTATTCGTTCGCCGAACTCCGCAGATCACGATCCTGACTATCGCGAGGTCGGCCGTTTTCCAACGCGAGAAAAAGCTGAGGAATTTCTGGCTTCGATAGACACAAGATAGTTCGTCATTCCGGGATGGTCCGAAGGACCAGACCCGGAATCTCGAGATTCCGGGTTCGCGCTGCGCGCGCCCCGGAACGACGTTTAGAGATCGAAGCGTCGCCCTCACGCGTTCCGCCTCACATCTTCTCCAGCCCCGGCCAGCGCCCTGCGGTAGTCTCTCCTGCTCTTTCGCGCGATGGCGAGCATGGGGCAAGCCCTGAAAGCACCCTAGCGAACGGCATGATTTAGCGATCTAATGCACCGTGGGGCAGCCTCATGGTCAATCTATTCGTCGCTAATACGGACAATACCTGGTTCGACTTCTTGTCTTCCGAAACGAACCTCACCGAGGTAAATTTCTGGTGGCCCGGCGAGATGGCTTTTCGGGCCATTCAGCCCGGCGAAATTCTCGCTTTCCGGCTAAAGAGCCCTCGTAACAAGATCGGTGGGTTCGGCATTTTCAGTAGCCATAGTCGGTTACCGATACAAACGGCATGGGAAGCGTTTGGTCGGGCAAACGGTGTATCTTCGCTTGAGGCGCTGCGCAGTGCGATCGCGCAATTCCGAACCAATCCTACTTTTTCCTCAACGGACATAGGGTCCACAGTATTAGTCGAACCGGTCTTTTTCCCTCCACATCTTTGGTCCGATCTGCCACCCTCGTGGTCTCCAAGTATTCAGCGGGGAAAGCTTTATTCGACAGACCATACCGAAGGCTTGCAATTGTGGAAGCGCCTGCTGGAAACGGCGCAAATGTCTTCCGTTGTTACAGGATTTGCAGAAGAACAGGCACGATTCGGTTCACCTACTTTGATTACGCCGCGCCTAGGACAAGGCGCATTCCGAGTCTTGGTTACAGAAGCATACGGCAGGCAGTGTGCGATTACGGATGGGAAGGTTCTCCCGGCGCTTGATGCCGCCCACATAAAACCCTACGGCGAGGGAGGCTTGCACGCTAAATCGAATGGCATCCTACTACGGAAAGACATCCACTCGGTCTTTGATGCCGGCTACGTGACCATCAATGAGGACTTCAGGTTTTCTGTAAGTAAAAAAGTCAAAGAGGTTTTCAACAACGGCGAGGAATACTTGCGACTGCACGGCAAAGAGCTTCGGCGTCCAGAACGCAGAGCTGATTGGCCCGATATCGATCTCCTCAAGTGGCACAACAATAATCGATACCTCGGCTAGGAGCCGATTCAGAGCGCCCATACTCCCGATCGTGGTTATGGATTCCGGGTTCGCGCTTTCGCGCGCCCCGGAATGACGTCGTTGGTGATCGGGAAATTTTCCCGCTACTCCCTGAAAGTAGTCGTCCCGGTTCGATCCATCATACGTGCCGGATTTCATGGAGCAGGCTTTGAAACCTGCGGCCGGAGCCGCACGGGCAGAGATCGTTGCGGCCGAGCTTTTCGGTCAGTTCGACGTCGCCATGGACGAAACGCCGACCGCGCTTGACATGGGTTTCCGAAGGGAAGGACTTCCGCCGCTTACGCGTGATGCTGAAAGCTGGGGAGGTTTTCGAAATCGCGACGCTTGCGCATGACACACCTCCATCAATGAAAACGCGGCCTGTCGCCGCGCGGCGGCTTCGTACCACGTGGCGGGGATGTTGCAATCCCAGCGCTGCTCGGGGGCGCTTTCCGGCGCCGTCACTCCCTTTCGAAGCTTATCGACCCCGGATTCCCGTTGCGCGCACAGGAAAAATTCTCCTGCAAAATCAAACTGATTTGCCCCGTCCAGTCCTCTCCGAAAAAATATTCCGGTTTCCGCCTCCCCCAAATCACCTCTATATCCGCAGCCGTCCTGTCCCACTTGAGGGGCGTATCGCGATCGTCACGGACGTTGGAACAGGATGCAGTGGACGCGGCAGTGCCCGCGCACGACGAGATCGCAGGGCGGGTCGATAAGGCCTGTGAGCGATCAGGGTGTGCGCAGACGAACGGCGCTGGCGCGTACGGCAAAATCGTGTGGTCCTGACGCCTCGACGCCGGCGTCAAGTCAGCGGAGGTTTTGCGAGCCCGACCGGGCGGACAAAGCCTTAATCCGCTGGCGACGGTGAATAAGCCGTTAAAACCATTGCGTGCGGGAATGCCGGGTTGTTCCGGTGGACTCGTGGTGACTAACGCGCGTGTTTACTACACACCACGCGCGGCTGCGGGTGCATCGGCGCCCGGCATTCCCCACGCCCTCATGGGGCGAAGGATTTTTCCAAACCTCGGGCGCAGGGCGCCGCGAGATCGCGAAGACGTATCTACCCGTCATTGCGAGGAGCGAAAGCGACGAAGCAATCCAGCTTTGGCGCCAGGACGTAAAAAAGCTGGATTGCTTCGTCGCATCCGCCTTCGCCCGAAGGCGGGGCTTCGGCGGACAAGAGTGCTCCTCGCAATGACGGGGCAAAACTATCTTCGCTGTTTGACAAGTGAAATCGGTGGGCTCTTCGCTCACATCTTCTCCTGCCCGGCCGGCGGCTGGCCCTGGCCCTGCTGCTGCCGCTCCTGCTCCTTGGCGCGGTGGCGGCCGTAGAGGCAGCCGGCGGCGGCGCCGAGCACGCCGTGATGGCCGGCATAGTGACCGGCGACGCCGCCGACCACGGCGCCTTTCAGGCAGCCCTTGGCGTCGGCCGGCGTGGTTGAAGCCAGCGCGAGCGCGGCAACGGCGAAAAATGCGGCGAGAGGTCTCATGACGCGGTATCTCCTGAAAGGGTTCGCGTCGTCAACGGATGGCGTGCGCTAGGGTTCCCGCTCCGCGCCCGCAACTGTCATCGTCCGGCATAGCCGTCCGAAGGACGGCGTCGCTTCCGCTCGCCTATGACCGGACGACCCAGTATCCCAGAGGCGGCGGTGATCAATCGAGAAGCCGCGGCGTACTGGCTGCCCCGGTCAAGCCGGGGCATGACGGCTAAGTGTGGAGCGCGCACAACCGCGCATACAAACGCTGGCGTTTTTGCTATCGTCGCCGCGCGCCAACATCTTTCAACCGGGCGCAAGGAGACACGCCATGGCCAAGGGTCAGATGCGCAGCAACAAGGAAAAGAAGAAACCGAAGGCCGAGAAGAACATCAAGAAGGGCGGCGCGACGCCCTCGCCGTTCTCGTCCGGCAAGATGCAGATGCAGGTCGGCCAAAGCGCAGCCGGCAAGAAGGGCTGAGGCCGCTTGTCCATCCCATCCCGGTCATCCTGAGGTGCGAGCCTCTTCGGCGAGCCTCGAAGGATGAGCGGCCCGACTGCGGCCCGTGCCCGTATCCTTCGAGGCGCGCAAGAGCGCGCACCTCAGGATGACGGGGATAGGTTTACGTGTGCCGATCTAAGCCCTAGTCTTGCCGAGCGCGGCGCAAAACGCCTCGGTGTCGGTCATGATGGCGTCGCCGGCAAAGCGCAGCGCCTCGCAGGAGCGTTGCGCGGCGTCGGCGTGGCCGGCGCCGCAGGCGTCCTCGACCACCACCGGGATGATGCCGAGATCGGCGGCGTGGCGCGCGGTCGGCTCGATGCCGATTTCCAGCGCGATGCCGGCGATGGCCACCGCGGTGATGCCGCAATCGCGCAGCGCGAACTCAAGCGGCGTGCCCTCGAACGCCGACATCGCGAGCTTGTCGAAGATCGCCTCGCTCGGCCGCGGCTGCAGTTCGGGAACAATCGCAAAACCCGGCGAGTCCCGCAGAAACCACGGTTCGACCTTGGCGGGATCGTCGATCCGCTGCCACGCCATCGCCATGCGGTATTGAAACGCGCCCATCAATTCCCTCGGCAGCGACATGTGGCGGGTGAAGAACACCCGCAGGCCGGCGGAGCGCGACGCCTCCAGCACGCGCGCAACCCGCGCCGTCACGGCGTCGGCTCCCGGCAATTGACTGACGATACCGACCTGCATGTCGTAGACCACAAGCGCGAGCCTCGACCGATCGCAGACGTCCGCCAGCGTCTGCGGCACATTGATGCCAAATGCCTGCTTCATGCGGTTCCTTCTTTCTTGTCTCTCGCGTCGGCTGCCCGGCCCCGGTGCGCGCGCAGCATTTACCGGCAGCGGCTGCGGAAGCAAACGGAAATTCGGGGGCAGGCAGCACCCGTTTTCGCTTTGCGGCACGGGGCAAATCGGGCATCGCCCTCAAATTACATCTCTGGGTTGTGAACCGGTTATGGTCCGTGAACGTCAAACGATATCGATTCCTTTTGCCAATTGATCCCGAGCCATTTCCGTTCACAATGGAACCGGCAATGCGGGTCGGGTCAAACACCGGCGGAGTAAAACATGGGCGAGGACCTTCACCGGCAGCGCGTGCTGAAATTTCTCGATGCCTATTATGCCGGCGACGCCGACACCGCGACGGCCTGCTGCGACGAGGATTTCGACAGCATCACTTACGCGCCGATCGAACTGTTCCCGCATCTCGGGCACAAGCACGGCAAGGACTGGGTCGCGGAAATGATCCGGACCCAGAAGAAGCGCTATTCAAGCCGCAAATACGAACTCAAATTCCTGTCCGTCGATGGCGACAAGGTCGCAACCATCCAGCAGATCGTCTTGCGCAAGCGCAACGACAAACGCGTCGTGCAGCTTGACGTCGCGGAGTTCTTCACCCTGCGCGGCGGGCGTATCCTGGTCCACCGCTCGTTTTTCGATTCGTTCGATTTCGTCCAGCAGGTGCTGGGCCAGGACCTGACCAACGCCTTCGCCGCCAGTGTGCGCGACGCCATGCGGCGGTAAGGCGATCGATTCGCAAGCCCCGTCGTTCGTCATTCCGGCGTGCGCAAGGCGTTCCAATTTATTTTCGCCCCAACGTTGAACCTTCCGCGCCCTGCCGCGACCTACTTCGGGGATTTGCCGACACACAACGAAAACGCATCCATGAAAATAGCCTTGCTCGTGCTGCTGGGTCTTTTGCTGGGCGCACTCGGCGGCGCCGCGCTCGGCATCGCCAGCGGGCTCGCCTGGATCGAATTGTTCAAAACCACGAGCTTTGAAGGCTATAGCGGGATGCTGGTGTTCTTTACCTTCATGCCGCTCGGCGCCGCGATCGGCGGTCTAGGCGGCGCGCTGTTGTTCGGCGTGATCGCGATCCGCGACGCCGAAATCGCCCTCGAGCAGGGGCCTGCACACCGTCGCGATAGGTAGATCGGAAAAACCGCACGCATTTGTGCAATGCAAAATCGCGCATTGCGTTTGCATCAGATGCCATTATTTGAAGCATCAAATACTTAAGCGCAGCATCCAGGCGCGGCGTCGCTAATGACGCCCATCAGGGCCGTTTGCTGATTGGCAAATCCAGTTCAGGAACGAGACAGACATGACAGAGCATAGTCTCTGGCGTTTTTCACGCGCGTTGCATCGCGCGATCAACGAGCGCCAGCAAGAAGACCTCGAAGCCTTGATCGACGACGATGTCGATTGGGCGATCTATGGCCCGATCGACATGTTTCCCTTCCTCGGCGCGCGCCGCGGCAAGGAAGCCGTGCTCGAGGTGGTCCGGCAGATCGCGGACAACGTCCGCGTCCGCCGCTTCGACCGCGAGACCATCATGCTGGGCGTGGATTCGGCGTCCTCGATGCTGCGCTATTCCCTGACCATGCTGGACTCGAGCAAGCCGATCAGCCTGCGGCTCGCGCATTTCGCGCAGTTCAAGGCCGGCCGGCTGCTCAGCATCAAGGTGCTGGTCGACACGTTCGACCTCGTGGAGCAGGCGCTGGGGCGTCCGATCCATCTGCCGAAGATCGCAACGATTGCTTAACACTTCGTCATTGCGAGCGAAGCGAAGCAATCCACGGCCATGGAAAGAGGTCTGGATTGCTTCGTCGCTCTGCTCCTCGCAATGACGGGAGGCATCCCCGCCACAATTTCGCGCTGATGTGCACGCATCCTTCCGCCTGAAATATGCGGGCGGGGTCATGATTTCCAGAACACGATACAGCCGGGCGATGCTGGTGATGCTGGCGGCCGGCTTCGGCGTAGCGTCGGCGCACGCGCAGACGGTGCCGACTGGCGAAAATCCGGATATGCCGGCGGCGGAAACAGCCGCCGCTCCCGACGCCGACGATGCCGACATCAAGGATTTGCAGCTCGACTGGAGCCAGCTCAATGTCGATGCGTCGACATTGACCAAAGGCCCGGCGTCAAAGGCGCGCGTTTCGCCGCAAGCCGGCACGGCTGCCGAGATGTCGTGGTCCTCCAAGGACAACCGAAATGGCTCCGCGGTATCGGTGAAGCAGCCGCTGTCGCCGTTCTGGGATACCAGGATCGGCGCCGATATGACCGTGACCCGACAGCCCACGACGATGTCGGAGCTGTTATCCGAAAAGGCGACCAACGGCGGCAACGAGCCGCAATCCACGGGCACCGCATGGGCGGCGATCACCGCCCCCGGTGTTGGCTCGATCTGGGACAAGACCGCGGTCGAAGCCCGCGTCGATCCCGGCCAGGAGCAGAGCAAGCTCGGCACCTCCTTAAGCAAGTCGCTGCCGCTGAGCGAGCAATATTCGCTAACCCTGCAGAACGGCTACAACGTCACCCAGCAGGGCGTCGTGCCGGTGCCCGGCTTCGCCGCGCGCCCGGCGCGGAATTATGGAACCGACCAATCGGCCAAGCTCAGCATCGCCGGCACCGGCACCAGTTTTGTGGCCGGCCAGACGCTCTCGACCACCGACGACAAATGGCTGCGCAAGATCGGCGCCGAACAGAAACTGTTCGATGGCGTCAGCGTCTCCGCCTCGGTCGGCGAGACGCCGCAGGGGGTGACCAACAAGAGCCTCACCGCCGGCTTCAAGCGCAGCTGGTAGCGGGCGTTTCCCCGCCGATTCCAAAGGAAAGATCGAGCATTGCCGCATATTGGCCCCGATGCGGTCAAAATCGGCAGCACTGATGGCGTCGTTCTACTTTCGTCGTGCGGGGGACATCCGCGCTCGCATCATTCGCGAAACAGGGGAATAGCCGATGAATGCCATTCGTTCCGAACAGGTTGAATCAACTGAAGAGGATACCAATCTCGCCGCGGTCACCGAGGTCGAGGCCGGGATCCGCGACTTCGTCCGCAACGACGTCGCCTATCTGCGCCGCCCGGCGGCTGGCACGGTGAGCAGCGCCGACACGACGCTGGAGCCGAGCACGGAGGCGACCGTCAACAACGTCAACTCGCTGATCCAGCGCGTCGCCGGCACCTCGCTCTCGGAAATCGAAAATCTGATTTCCGAGCTCGAAAGCCTGCGCGACCTGCTGCATGCCGAAGGCCAGCGGGTGCAGCGGGAGATATCGGGTTACGCCCAGCTCAGCCAGGCGGCGATGAAATCCACCCGCATGATCGCCGACAACGTCACGCAGTGGAAACGCGCCGCCGACGGCCTTCGCAACAGCTGAGCGGCTTTTCCGTTCCTGCCGTAAATTGTCATGCTCGTCATTCCGGGCTGGTCAGAAGGACCAGATCCGGAATCTCGAGATGAGTTCGCCTCATGCGTTTGAACTTGCCTGGCCTTGGCCGCGACTAAGACAGGCGCAGTCGTGGGGGCGGCAGGTTTGGGGGGACACATCTCGATGAAAAGTATCCGGCCGGACAATACCGATCCGATACCGCTGCGGCCTTCGCCGCCCCGGATGGGTACGATCATGATCCGGTTTGTCGGGCTGCTGATTGTGGCGACGCTCGCGCTGGCGCTGGCCTGGAGCCGCTGATTTTCGCACTATGGTTAGCGAAACCTCATTTATCGGCTGGCGACGGCGGTGGCCTCGAGCGAATAGGCGCCGTCGGCATAGCCCTTCACCACCATGGCGGTCGCGAGCATCACGGCAAGTGTCACGGTTGCGAAGATAAAGCCGACGAATTTCAGGCCGTTGCGGTCTGCCATGGTGATCCCCCTGTATTCTGTCCCCTATGTCCAATATGGCAGGCACAAGGTTCAAAATGCGTTAGCGGAAAATGGTTCCGCGCGCGTTTCAGGAGTGTTTCATCCGGTTACGATGCTGCCCCTCATCGCGAGGAGCAAAGCGACCAAGCCATGTTTCACGCGCCGGCGTTCCGCCGCGCCACGAAGGCCGTCGCCAGCAACGAGAACACCAATTCGCCGCGCTGGTTGGTGCCGGTATTGCGGGCCTGCAGGATGCCCCATTCGGGACGCTTTTCCGAGGTGCGCAGCTGCTCGACCTCGCTTGCAAAGCTGATGGTGTCGCCGGCCAGCACCGGCTTGATCCAGCGCAGTTCGCGAAATCCGGGCGAGGGTCCCAAGGCCGCGAGCTTCTCGCCGCGCGCCGCGGCCTCCGCCGCCTGGCGCTGGCCGTCGGCCACCAAAAGCTTCATGCACACCGATCCGACATGCCAGCCCGATGCGGCGAGCCCGCCGAACAGCGACCTCCTGCCTGCCTCCTCGTCGAGATGAAAGCGCTGCGGATCGAATTGCGCGGCGAATTTCTTGATTCCGTCCGCGGTGAAGGTGAACGATCCCAGTTCGCGCCGCTGACCGACCTCGATGTCCTCGAAGAAACGCATCAGCCCGCCTGCCCCGCCGCGCGGCGCCCCAGCATGATCGGCGAGACCATCTCGCACAACGCCTGCCCCGCCGCGTTGCGGACCACGCTCTTGAACGTCACGATTCCCGTCTCGGGACGGCTGCGGGACACCCTCGCCTCCGTCACGTCGACATCGAGCATGAGATCGTCGCCCGGCCGCAGCGGCGCCAGCCAGCGCACTTCGTTGACGCCCGGCGAGCCCAGCGACGCGGCGCGGCCGACAAAGCCGTCGACCATCATCCGCATCATGATCGAACAGAGATGCCAGCCCGAACCGGAGAGGCCCTTGAGCATCGAGCGCGAGGCTGCCTCCTCGTCGAGATGCATCGGCTGCGGATCGAACTCGGCGGCAAAGGCAAGGATCTCTTCGCGCGTGACGTGGCGCGGTCCGAATGTGCCGAAATGGCCGGGCGGGAAATCTTCGAAGGTCAGCGTCATCATGGGGATTGGTGCGAAGGAGGCCCGATTGTGGCCGTTATTTGAGCCAATCTCAACCCGCCCACTCGCATGGCTCGTGCTCGACGGCCGAGCACCGCCCTTATCCATCGTCCCGATCTTGCCCGGGGCAGCATTCGGAGCTAGGCCCTGTGCGACGCGCAGCCATAACGGATAGTCGACTTGCCGGGGGAGAACGACCGATGTTTGAATTTCGGGATCTGTTTCAGTGGGACCGCTTTATCACGCCGACTATCATCAAGACCTTTTACTGGCTGGTGATCGCATTGATCTGCCTGTTCGGCATCTCCGGCATCTTTTCCGGCCTGGCCGCGATGGCGATCAGCCCGTTCGGCGGATTCATCGTGCTGTTGTCCTCGATCGCCAGCGTCGTGGTCGGGGTCATTTTCTCACGCATCGCCGCCGAATTCATCCTGATCGTATTTCGCATCAACGAGCATCTAGGCGCAATCCGCGACCAGGGATCGGGGCATTGAGGGTGCTTCCCCGTCATTGCTAGCCAACGGGTCGCGCGAATGCGCGCCCGATGACAGGCTCCGCGAAGCAATCCATCGTGAGGCACGAAGGCTGGATTGCTTCGTCGCCTCCGCCTTCGCCCGTTGAGCTACGGCGGACAAGTCGCTCCTCGCGACGACGGGGCTAATAGCCGGGCGACGACGATCAGTTATTAAACCGGAAATGCATGACGTCGCCGTCGGCGACGACGTACTCCTTGCCTTCCAGCCGTAATTTGCCGGCGTCGCGGGCGCCGGCTTCACCGCCGAGCGCGACGTAATCGGCATAGGCGATGGTTTCGGCGCGGATAAAGCCTTTTTCGAAATCGGTATGGATGACGCCGGCCGCGGCGGGCGCCTTGGTGCCGCGGTGGATGGTCCAGGCCCGCGCCTCCTTGGGCCCGACGGTGAAATAGGTGATGAGGTCGAGGAGCTGATAGCCGGCGCGGATCAGGCGGTCGAGGCCGGCTTCCTGAAGCCCCAGCGTATCGAGAAACTCGGCGCGCTCCTCGCGCGACAGCGTCGCGATCTCCGATTCGATTTTTGCCGAGATGGTCACCGCAACCGCGCCTTCCTCTTTGGCACGCACCGCGACAGCCTCGGCAAACTTGTTGCCGGTGGCGGCGGAGGCCTCCTCGACATTGCAGACGTACAGCACGGGTTTTGAGGTCAATAGCCCAAGCATGCTGAAGGCGCGCTCTTCCTCATCCTTGCGCTCCAAAAACCGCGCCGGCTTGCCCTCGCGCAGCAGCACCAGCGCACGGTTGACGAGGTCGAGCTGCTCCTTGGCATCCTTGTCGTTGCCTTTTGCCTTCTTGGTCAGATTGTCGAGGCGCTTCTCGAGACTTTCGAGATCGGCGAGCATCAGCTCGGTCTCGATGGTCTCGATGTCAGCCAAAGGCGCGATCTTGCCTTCGACATGGGTGATGTCGGAATCCTCAAAACACCTCACCACATGCGCCACCGCATCGACCTCGCGGATGGTGGCGAGAAACTGGTTGCCGAGGCCCTCGCCTTTCGAGGCGCCGCGAACCAGACCCGCGATATCGACAAAGGTCAGGCGCGTCGGGATGATCTGGGCGGATTTGCCGATTTCCGCGAGCTTGTCGAGCCGGGGATCAGGCACCGCGACCTCGCCGACATTCGGCTCGATGGTGCAGAACGGATAATTCGCCGCCTGCGCCGCCGCCGTCTCGGTCAGCGCATTGAACAGCGTCGACTTGCCGACATTGGGCAATCCGACGATACCGCATTTGAATCCCATGATCTGTCCTGATCCTTCGCGCGACATCCGCAGCGCGTGAGTTTATTTGGGTCGTCATACGCGGGCTTGACCCGCGTATCCATCTTCTTCGAAAGATGGATCGCCGGATCAAGTCCGGCGATGACAAGCGTGCCTTAAGGAACGCTGCCGTCGTCCTTGTCGAAAAATCCCTTGGCCTGCATCGCCAGATGCACCTTGTTCTGGAACGTCGAGTCGCGGCCGGTGGCGAGCAGCCCGGCGTTGTCGGCGATCGCTTCGCACAGCGCGGCAACCCAGGGACGGTCGTCCTTGGCGAAATCGGACAGCACGTAGCTATGCACCAATTCCTTGATGCCGGGGTGGCCGATCCCGATCCGCACGCGGCGATAGTCGTTGCCGATATGCGAGGAGATCGAGCGCAGGCCATTGTGGCCGGCGATGCCGCCGCCGACCTTGACGCGCACCTTGGCCGGCGGCAGTTCGAGCTCGTCCTGAAACACGGTGATCTCGCCTGCTGCGAGCTTGAAGAAATTCGCAGCCTCCTGCACCGCGCGCCCTGAATCGTTCATGAAGGTCGTGGGGCGCAGCAGCACCACCCGCTCATGATCGAGCGTGCCCTCCGCGGTCTCGCCCTGAAAGCGGCGGCGCCAGGTTGCAAAACCATGACGCCGCGCGATCTCATCGACGGCCATGAAGCCGATATTGTGCCGGTTATTCGCGTATTTCGCGCCGGGATTGCCGAGGCCAACAAAGAGTCGCATGACGCGGCATCCCGCGCTCGACTACTTTTTCTTGTCGCCACCGCCGGCGGGCGCTTTGGCACCAGCCGCCGGCGCCTTCGCACCGGCCGCGGGAGCCGCAGCACCTGCTGCGGGCGCGGCCGCAGCAGCGCCAGGCGCCGCGCCTGCCGCCGGAGCCGCACCGGGCGTAGCCGCGGCAGCAGCCGTGCCGGCCGCGGCGGCAGCTGCAGCGGCCTTCATTTCTTCGGCGTAGCCGGACGGCGGCACGATGGTCACCAGCGTCACGTCCTCGCGGAGCAGCGCCTTCACGCCCGGTGGCAGCTTGATGTCGGACAAATGCAGCGAGTAGCTGATTTCCAGCCCAGAGACATCGGCCTCGATATATTGCGGGATGTTATCGACCGAGCATTCCAGTTCGATGGTGTGGGTGACGATGTTGACGGTGCCGCCGCGCTTCACGCCCGGCGCGGATTCCGCGCCGACGATGCGCAGGGGAACGCTGACGCGGATGGTGGCGCCTTCGCCGAGCCGCATGAAATCCACATGCAGCGGAAAATCGCGCACCGGGTCGAGGTGGAAGTCGCGCGGGATGACGCGGTGCTTCCTGCCCTCCAGATCGATGTCGTAAATCGTGGTCAGGAACCGACCGGCCAGGATGCGCTGGCGTAGCTCGGTGATCACTCCGGGCACTCTCCCGGCGCGACGCTCTGCCCGGGCGGCCCCCTTGCCGCTCTTCGGACGTGCGGTCGCCTTCAATTCCTTGACGGTCGCCATTAGCTTAAGTCCTTGTTTTCCAAAAAGTTAAAGGCCGCATCGCGGCCCGTTCCCACTCCACAGCAAGCCTCCAGGGGTGCGGGGGCTGCGGACGTGGCGGCGTTCTAACCGCAAAGTGCGGAAATGACAAGGAAATGCGGGGATTTTTATGAGGAATTTGGGGGCCCCAACCCGTCATGGCCGGGCTTGTCCCGGCCATCCACGTCTTCGTCTCGGTGAGGAAGCAAGGCGTGGATGCCCGGCACAAGGCCGGGCATGACGCTGAGTGTGATGAAAGGCCTTCGTCTCAGCCTGTCTTCAGGCTGCCGGTATCCGGCGCCGTCGGCGAGATGCCGAGCTTGGCTTCCAGTGCCGCGATGCGCGCTTTCAGCGCCTCGTTTTCCTCGCGCGCCAGCCGCGCCATTTCCTTGACCGCCTCGAACTCCTCGCGTTTGACGACGTCGAGGTCGCGCAGGATTTTTTCGGCCTGATTGCGGACCACGGTGTCGACCTCGCGCTTGACGCCCTGGGCGGCGCCGGCGGCGTCGTTCATCAGACGCCCGATCTCGTCGAAAAACCGATTGGTGGTCTGGGTCATCTCTAGAATTCTCCCGTCGGCTGCGCAGTGGTAGGTCAGACAATGGCGATCCCGGCGGCGCGGTTCAAGACCGCTGTTGGCGGAGATAAAGGCCAGTTGCCTTGTCATGTTCCGGTTTCCTTGCAATCGTATCCAGTGCCAAACCAACGAACCGAGAAAACCGGCAAGCGAGAAACGCCATGATCGACCAGCAGATCGAAATCCCCACCAAGGACGGCCACACCACCACTTTCATCAGCCATCCCGAACGCGGCGGGCCGTTTCCCGTCATCATCTTCTACATGGACGCGCCGGCGATCCGCGAAGAACTGCGCGACATGGCGCGGCGGCTGGCGACGTCAGGCTATTACGTCATGCTGCCGAATTTGTATTACCGCGCCGGCGTCATGGAGCTCGGACCGCTGCCGGCCGATCCGGAATCGCCCGAGCGCAAGCGGATGTTCCAGCTGATGAACTCGATCAATATTCCGCTGGTGATGGAGGACACGCGCGCCCTTTTTGCCTATGCGGACAGCCAGGCCGCCGCCCGCGCGGACATTGTCGGCACGGTCGGCTATTGCATGAGCGGGCGCTATGCAATCAATGCGGCGACGCATTTTCCGGAGCGGGTAAAAGCCGCGGCATCGATCTATGGAACGCATCTCGCCACCGACCAGCCCGACAGTCCGCATCTCGCCGGACAGAAGACAAAAGCCGAGCTCTATTTCGGCTGCGCGGAAACCGACGTTTACGCGCCGATGGAAACCATCGAGAAAATACAGCAGGCGATGAAAGACGATCGCGCCAAGGCCGAGGTCGAGATCTATCCGGGGACCCATCACGGTTTTGCGTTTCCGAAGCGGCCGATTTACCACCGCGACGCCGCCGAGCGGCACTGGGAGCGGCTGCTGGCGCTCTATCGCCGCAACCTGTCGAGGCACGAACACGAATGAGGTTGCTTGCCTTCTCGGACATCCATAACAACCTGGTGGCTGTCCGGAAATTGCGAGTCTTCGAGAAGAATTCGTTCGACGCGATCGTCGTTGCCGGCGATATCGGCAACGAAAGCGCCGCCGATTTCTTCAGGATTCTCGCGACGTTCAAATGCCCGGTGCTATATGTATATGGCAATTGGGACGACGAGTTGGGTTACAAAGCCTCTTTTGGAGACCACTGTTTCTTGATGCAATCGAATGTGATCACGATCGACAACATCAGCTTCACCGGCTTCAGCGGCTGTCCGACCAATTGGGGAAAAAATCCATTCTATCGGAAATGTGCGCGCCAAGCTCGATTGGATGAAAATGAAGTGCTCAAACTGAACAGGGAGAGCATTCGTAAGGTTTTGAAGAAGGGCAAGATTGATCCTCGCAAATGCGTGATCATCAGCCATGAACGCCTCCGGCGATTAAGCGAGGAAGTGCCTGGGGCACTGCTTCATCTTTTCGGCCACCTTCACACATTCTCCGACCAAACTTTCAAGACAACAAGATATGTTAACGTCGCGGCACTGGACCGCCCGGTTTCCGCGCGGCCTCGCGGCAAAGCAAAATGGGGGAAAGAGGATTGCCGTAACTTCAATGCGGGTAACTACACGGTAATCGAGATCGGCTCTCAGGACATGAAGATACGGTGCGTAAATCTTGCACACGACTATCCGGACTGGATTCCACTGGATGATCGCAGATACAACGGCATCGCGTGGATTCCGGAGGAGGCGAGATGGACGAAAGCTTCGGACCCGCCATTGCGTCAATATGAAATGTCGCGAAGCCCGAGGACGGCTAAATCACATGCCGCTGCGTGAATCTCGCTGATGCCCTTTCTCGCCATCGACTTTCCGGTGTTCAATCCGATCGCCATTTCGATCGGGCCGATCGCGATCCGCTGGTATGCGCTGGCCTATATCGGCGGCATCGTGCTGGGGTGGATTTACGCCCGGGCGCTGATCAAGAACGAGAAATTATGGGGCGGACCGGCGCCGATCACGCTGCCGCAGCTCGACGATTTTATTCTATGGGTCACGGTCGGCATCATCCTCGGCGGCCGCACGGGTTACGTGCTGTTCTACAATCTGCCGTTCTTCATCGCGCATCCGGCCGAGATTTTTGAACTGTGGAAAGGCGGCATGTCGTTTCATGGCGGCTTTCTGGGTTGCGTCGCCGCGGTGATCTGGTTCTGCCGGAAGAACAACCTTCCGATCCTCTCGCTCGGCGATATCACTACCGCAGTCGGGCCGATTGGGCTGTTCCTCGGGCGGCTCGCCAATTTCATCAACAGCGAATTGTGGGGCCGGCCGGCCGATCCCAGCCTGCCCTGGGCGATGGTATTCCCCAATGGCGGGCCGCTGCCGCGCCATCCGAGCCAGCTTTACGAGGCGGGGCTCGAGGGAATCCTGCTGTTCACGATCCTCGCCGTGATGATCCGTTTCGGCGCGCTGAAGCGGCCCGGCTTGATCCTCGGCAGTTTTATCAGCCTGTACGGCTTGGCCCGGATTACCGGCGAGTTTTTCCGGGAGCCCGACCCGCAGCTCGGATTTTTGTGGGGTGGGCTGACCATGGGTATGCTGCTGTCGGTGCCGATGGTCATTGCGGGAGCCATCCTTATTGTGCTGGCATGGCGCCGCAACAACCCGACGCCATTAGCTGATACCGCCGAGGGGAGGCCGTGACCGAATATTCGCCGCTGCAGTCCGAGCTCAAGAAGCTGATCAAGGCGTCCGGGCCGATGCCGGTCTGGCGCTACATGGAGCTGTGCCTGACCCATCCGAAGTTCGGCTATTACGTGTCGCGCGACCCGCTGGGGCGCGAGGGCGATTTCACCACCGCGCCCGAAGTCAGCCAGATGTTCGGCGAATTGCTGGGGCTTTGGGCGGCGTCGGTCTGGAAGGCGATCGGCTCGCCACCGCTGCTGCGGCTGATCGAGCTCGGACCCGGCCGCGGCACCATGATGGCGGATGCGCTGCGCGCGCTGCGGGTGCTGCCGCCGCTCTATCAATCGCTCAGCGTCCATATGGTCGAGATCAATCCGGTGCTGCGCGAAAAACAGCGATCGACGCTGTCGGGGGTGCGCAACATCGCCTGGCACGAAAATATCGACGAAATCCCCGAGGGTCCCGCGGTGATCCTCGCCAACGAGTATTTCGACGTGCTGCCGGTCCACCAAGTGGTGAAGGGCGAGACCGGCTGGCACGAACGCGTGGTGGAGCTCGACGACAGCGGCAAGCTGGAGTTTGGCGCAGCCGCCGAGCCGATCCCGCGCTTTGACGTGCTGCTGCCGCCGCTGGTGCGTGCCGCTCCGGTCGGCGCCGTGTTTGAGTGGCGGCCGGATTCCGAGATCATGAAGATCGCCTCTAGAGTCCGCGATCAGGATGGCGCGGCGCTGATCATCGATTACGGCCATTTGCGCAGCGACGCCGGCGACACTTTTCAGGCCATCGCCCGTCACAGTTTTGCCGATCCCCTGAAAAATCCGGGTCAGGCCGACGTCACCGCGCATGTCGATTTCCAGTCGCTGGTGCGCGCCGCCGAGGATTTGGGCGCGCGGGTCCATGGCCCGGTGCCGCAGGGCGATTTCCTGAAACAGCTCGGCATCGAGACCCGTGCGGTGACCCTGATGGCCAAGGCGTCGCACGAGGTTTCGGAGGATATTTCGGGCGCGCTGAAACGGCTGGTCGGCACCGGCCGCGGCGGCATGGGCTCGATGTTCAAGGTGCTGGCCGTCTCCGAACCCAACCTCACAACGCTGGCGGGGTTTGCCGACGAGCCGGACACCGAGGCCGACGCTTCATGATGGTGGGATCGTCGCTGCTCTCGGCCATTCCCGGCCTGCGTCACGCCTTCTTCACGCGCGAGGGCGGGGTGTCGGATGGCATCTACCAAAGCCTCAATGGCGGCCTCGGCTCGAAAGACGATCCGGCCAATGTTGCGGAGAACCGCCGCCGGATGGCGGAACAGATGGGCGTCACGGCGCCGCATTTTCTCAACGTGCATCAGACCCATTCGCCCGATGTGATGGTGGCGTCAGGCCCCTGGCAAGGCACGTCGCGGCCGCTCGCCGATGCCATCGTGACGCGGACCGAAGGTCTTGCCATCGGCGCCACCGCGGCCGATTGCGGACCGATCTTGCTGGCCGATCCGCGCGCGCGCGTGATCGGCGCCGCCCATGCCGGATGGAAAGGCGCCCTGACGGGCATCGTGGAATCCACCGTCGATGCAATGGAAAAGCTCGGCGCCGAACGCAGCGGCATCGTCGCCGCGATCGGGCCGCTGATCCGCCAACGCTCTTACGAAGTCGGCAACGAATTCGTCGAACGATTCGTGGAGGCCGATACGGAAAATGCGCTGTTCTTCCTTCCTGCGGCGCGCGAGGGTCACGCGATGTTCGATCTCGCCGGTTTCATCCGGATGCGGCTCGAAAACGCGGGCGTGTTGATGATCGACGATATCGGCGCGGACACCTATTCCGACGAGCGCTTTTTCAGCTACCGCCGCTCGGTGCATCGGAAAGATCCGGACTACGGCCGGCATGTTCACGCGATCGCGCTGGAGCGCGAGTAGCCGAGGTTACAAGTCCAGCACCAGGCGATCCTCCGCCGATCCGGCGACGCAGACCATCAGGCTGCGGGCGCGCTCAGTCGGCGACAGCACGCGGTCGCGATGGATCGGCCGGCCCTCGAGCCAATCCACCTTGCAGGCGCCGCAGATTCCGCCGCAGCACGAGGCCGGAATATCGATGCCGAGACCGAGCAGCGCCGCCAGCATGGTTTGACCGGGCTCGACGCGCGTTTCGATTTTCGAGCGCGACAAGGCCAGCGTGTAGGGCCGCGCGTTCGGATCGGCCGGCAGCAGCGGCGGCACGAAGCGCTCGATGTGGACGCGCGCATCCGGCCAATCGCGAGACGCCTTTTCGAAATCGTCGATCATGCTTGCCGGACCACAGCAGGCGATGGCGTTGGACTCTCTTGAGCCGAGCAGCGAGACAATCTCCGGCCGCTCTTTCGCTGCAGTGTTATGAATGGCGATGTGCCCGGTTTCCAGAAACGCGGCTAGCAGGTGAGCGAGCGGAGGCTCGCCGCGCACCATCAAATGGAGTTTGAAGTTGGCGCGACCGGTTCGTTTCAAAAATGCAGCCGCCGACAGGAAGGGTGTGACGCCAATTCCGCCCGCGATAAAGGTGAAGTGCGACACGTTTTTGTCCAGCTCCAGGCCGCCGCGCGGCAGCGAGACGCCGATCGTGTCCCCGACCTTGACATCGTCGTGCAACATCGTGGATCCGCCGCGCCCAGCACGCTCGCGCTTGACCGCAACGCGATAGCACGCGTTGTCTGCAGGGTCGTTGCAAAGCGAATAGGTCCGGACCATGCCGCCGGGCAGATGCAGATCGATATGCGCGCCCGGCCGGAACGGCGGCAGCTCCCAATGATCGGGATCGACCAGCGAAAACAATTTTATGTCCGCGCCGCCATCCTCGATTGTCTCGACGATCGTCTTGATCGTCGTGATCGGCGCTATCTTCATCGGAAATTCCGCACGGCATCGCCGATGCGCACCGTTCCGCCCTTCAGGATCTTGCAGTTCAGCCCGGATCGGTTGATCAGCGGGTCGAAGATCGGCTTTCCCGTGATCTCCTCGATGTGCCGGCAGGGTATTGATAGCCGCGTCGCCTCCAGCAGCGTTGCGCCGAGCCAGAACTGACGTCCCACCAGATGCGTGAGCGGAACGCCCTCGACGGTCACGTTGCGGCGGTGTTCCTCGGGCCCCAGTTCGATGTTGTGGTCGCGCTTCAGCGCCAAGAGCGTCTCGAACTCGAACAGCGTCACCTGTCGTCCCGTTTCGGGCTTGTGCGAATAAAATCCCTCTTCCCGGCCGATCATGTAGCGGTCGCCTTCGATGCCCTTGCTTTCGATCAGCCGGAGTTCAGACATCGCGCGCATCGGCAGGAAGGCGCGCGGGGTGATGTGGAGATAGCGCACCACGCCGGTCCAGTTCGGAACGACCGTGCCTTCGATCGATGGCTTTGATTCAATCGGGTCGAGCATCGCTGATGTCCTTTGCGCGTTTGGACGTTACCACAGCACCGTCAGGTCAATTCCTTGTTGGCCATTTCCGGCGCTACGTAGGTCGCGATCGCCGTGATCAGCGCACACCCAATGAGAAACACCGAGACCGGCCAGGTCGCGCCGCCGGCCCAGGTCATCAGGGAGGCGGCAATCAACGGGCTCAAGCCGCCGCTCAACGCCGCGCCGACCTGGAACCCGAGCGAGGCGCCGCTGTAACGCAGCCTTGCGGTGAACAACTCGGAATACCAGGGCGCCCCAATCCCGAACATCACCATCTGGCCAAAACTGATCGCGACCACGATGGTCAGGATCACGATGGTGGGATCGCGGGTGTCGAGCAGCCAGAACATCGGGAATGCGAACAACGCCGAGAACAGGCAACTGGCAAAAAACATCGCCTTGCGGCCGACCTTGTCCGACAACCAGCCGAACAAGGGTATCGAGAACAGCGCGACGAATGACGCAATGAAGGCGCCGTTCAGCACCAGTCCGCGCGACAGTCCGAGCCGCGAGGTCGCATACGACATGATGAACACGCCGGCGATGCTGGCATAGGCGATCTCCGAGATCTTCAGACACACCGCGGTGAAGAACGGACGGCGATGATATTTGAAGATGTCGACGATCGGCATCTTCGCGACCTCGTTCTTGGCCTTGATCTGGCGAAACGCCGGCGTCTCCTCCATGCGCAGACGGATCCATAAGCCGACGCCGACCAGCAGGATGGAAATCAGGAACGGAATCCGCCAACCCCAGGCTATGAATTCGCTGTCGGGCAGTTGCGAGACCAGCGCGAACATGCCGATCGCGGCGAGATTTCCGATGGGGTTGCCGACCTGAACCATGCTGCCGAGCAGCCCGCGCTTGTGAACTGGCGCGTTCTCGACCACCATCAAGACCGCCCCGCCCCATTCGCCGCCGAGGCCGATGCCCTGCAGGAAGCGCAGCACGACCAGCAGGACCGGCGCGGCAACGCCGATCTGCTGATAGGTCGGCAACAGACCGATCAGGAACGTGCCGAGCCCCATCACGATGATGGTGATGGCAAGCATCGCCTTGCGGCCGACCCGGTCGCCGAAGTGACCGAAGATCGCAGCGCCCAGCGGGCGTGCCAGAAAGCCGACCGCATAGGTCCCGAACGCGGCGATCGTCGCCAGCGCCGGATCGCCGGCGGCAAAGAAGATCTTGTTGAACACCAGCGCGGTCGCCGCGCCGTAGATCAGGAAGTCGTACCATTCAACCGCGGTGCCGATCACGCTCGACCACAGGATGCGCCGCAAGCCTGCCGCGGCATCGGGAATCCGCGCGGTACTGAAGTCCTCTGCAACGGCCATGTTCGCTCCTTTAAGAAAACGGTTCAAATTCCAGGCACGAATTCTCATTCTTCGCCCCGGCGATCCGGGGCGTCGTTTTCAAAAACCTTTGGCTTCCGCTGAACTTCGCTCGCCCCAGCGCACGCGTCGGCGTTTTAAGGAATGGCTGCGATCGCTGCGATCTCGACACGGATGGAAGGATTGGCGAGCCGGGCTTCGACGCAGGCGCGCGCCGGCGACGCACCCGGAGGCACCCAGGCATCCCACACGGTATTGAAGGCGGCGAAGTCGGCGATGTTGGGAAGCCAGACGGTCGCCGTCAGGATTGATGATTTGTCGCTGCCGGCTTCCTGCAGCAGCGCATCGATTTTTGCCAGCACCTGGGCGGCCTGCGCCTCCAGGCCGACGGACAGATCGTCGGGCACCTGGCCCGCGAGATAAACAAGGCCGCCATGAATGGTGGCCATGCTGAGCCGCTTCCCGGGTCCCAAACGCTTGATCATGATGCTCCCCACCCATTTGCGAACTGCGACATGAACTCGACCTCTCCCCGCAATACATCTGTCGGAAGGCGATCATGTTTACTGACAGAAATCAATATCGCAAAGTCGGGCATTTGGTAAGGAAATGAGCAAAGATCCGAAATTGCTGAAGAAATAGCCTAATATATTGGGTTTTTTGCTTTTTTGCCTATATTTTCTCTGCTGTTGCTGTAAATTACCGCAAACAAATGTTTTCCCTGAGGACGATATCTTGCGCCCAACTTTCCGCTGAATGGGCTATAGCTTGCGCGCCCGCGTGACGCCGAATCCGCAAAAGCCGCGTCAATTGACCGAGAAGGAGACGAGCTTTGCTTGACATGAGCCGGACCGCGGGGGTGGGCGTCAATCTTCGTAAGTTGCGTGCGGCCAAGGGACTGACACTGGACCGGTTGGCCAGCATGAGCGAACTCACGCGCGGATATATCTCGCTGGTCGAACGCGGCTTGAAAGCGCCGTCGATTGCCGCGCTGCTTCGCATGGCAAAGGCGCTGGACGTCAACGTCGCGTATTTCTTCGATCCGAAGTCGTCAGCCTCCCCGCGCTATACCGTTCACCGGCAAAAGGAAGAAGGCGCTATTCCCATGCAGAACGGCTCGTTCGGCCTGACCGCATTGGCGGCGGCGCGTCCCCACAAGAGCATGGAGCCGTTTCTGCTCAGGCCGCCGTTCAAGTCGAGGAGGAATTCAACTTCGAACGAGAAAATCCAAAGAGCGTTTCATTCCGGCGAAGAAATGCTGTTCGTCGTCAGCGGGCGGGTGGCGATCGAACTCGATGGTGAAGAGATCAGCCTCGAAAAAGGCGACTGCCTGTATTTTTCCGGCGAGACACCACATCAGGTGCACAGCCTCGGACGGCAAAAGGCGGAGGTCCTCGTGGTGATCGCGGTGGCAAACCCGGCCTAGCCGACGCGATTCATCAAGGCGCCGTGTCATCACGCCGGAGCGTGGGTAACGGAAAATTCAAGGCGATAACGATCGTACGAACGCACAGCGTTGCCTCGCGAACTGTATGCTAGAATGACTTGGCAGGTGACTGACGTTTCCGTCGAAAGGGCGGCCGCGCCAGGCGCAACGGAGACCGAACAATGCATGACCAGAACAATGTCTTCTATGCTATCGCGCTTTCCGTGGTCATCTTGATATCCTGGCAGTATTTCTTCGCGACATCCTTCCTCGGCAAACCGACCGCGCAAAAGACGTCGCAGACCGGTGTGATTGCACCCGGTGCAGAGATTCGACCGCAAGCGCAATCAATCGGAACGCAGGCCGCCATGGTTCCGATCGCTCAGCTGTCTCAGCTGGTTTCGCGACAAGCGGCACTTGCCAGATCGCAGCGTGTGACGATCGATACTCCCCGGCTGAAAGGGTCGATTGCACTGACCGGTGGACGAATCGATGATCTGTCATTGGTCCAATATCGCGAAACCACGGACCCTAAATCGCCAGCTGTCGCGCTGCTTTCACCGTCAGGCGGTCCGCAACCATTTTATGCCGAGTTCGGGTGGATCGTTGCCTCCAGCATGAACGTTCGGGTGCCTACCTCGGAGACAATTTGGCTCCAGCAGGGATCAGGTAGTCTCGGTGTCGAACGCCCGGTCACCCTCGTCTGGCAGAATGGCCAGGGGTTAGAATTTAGACGGACGATTTCTGTCGACGACAAGTACCTCTTCAGCGTCCGAGACGAGGTCGCGAACAACGGGCAGACAGCTGTCGTATTGGCTCCCTATGCGCTGATCTCCCGCCACAATCCGCCACCTACCCTCGGCTACTATCTACTTCACGAAGGCGCGATCGGCGTTTTAGGGGACCAGGGATTGCAGGAGGTCTCCTACAAGACCCTCGATGACAAGAAGCGAATGACGTTTGATCTCGGCAGCGCATGGCTGGGTTTTACGGACAAATATTGGGCGGCCATCTTGCTTCCCGAGGCCTCGTCGCATCTTCGGGCAGAATTTTCCGCAGGCGCTCTCGGCAGCCTCAAGACCTATCAAGCCGACTACGTGGCGAATACGCAGACCGTTGAGCCGGGGAGCACGGGAATCGCCGTCGCCCGGCTATTTGCTGGTGCGAAGGAAGTTGCGGTGCTCGACGACTATGACAAAGCGCTCAATCTTGATCGGTTCGACCTTGCCATCGACTGGGGCTGGTTCCGTTTCATCACAAAACCGATGTTCAAGTTGATCGATACTATCTTCCGGCTGGTCGGAAACTTTGGCGTGGCAATCCTGATCGTGACGTTGATGCTAAAGATCGCATTCTTTCCTCTTGCCAACAAATCCTATGCATCGACGGCAAAGATGAAGGCCCTGCAACCGCAGATTCAGCTCATCCGCGATAACTTCCGTGACGACAAGATGAAGCAACAACAGGCGACGATGGAGCTCTACAAGAAGGAGAAAATCAATCCAATCGCTGGTTGCTTGCCTACCCTCATCCAAATCCCCGTGTTCTTCTCTCTTTACAAAGTGCTGTTTATCACGATCGAGATGCGGCAGGCGCCGTTCTTCGGTTGGATCAGAGATTTATCCGCACGGGACCCTACCAATGTCTTCAATCTTTTCGGGCTGATCCCCTATGACCCGGTCACTCTGCCCTTGCTCGGTGGATTTCTTATGGTCGGAGCGTGGCCGCTGCTCATGGGACTAACCCAATGGGTACAGATGAAACTCGCTCCGGCATCGCCCGATCCGACACAGTCGGCGATCTTGAACTGGATGCCAATCGTCTTCACCTTCATGCTGGCGAAGTTCTCGGCGGGTTTAGTGATTTATTGGACGTGGAACAATTCCCTTTCAGTCATTCAGCAGAGCGTCGTCATGCGCAGGAACGGCGTCCGGGTCGAACTGTGGGACAATCTTCGCGCAAGGTTCACGAAACGCAAAACCGGGGATTGAAAGGGTCACTCTGTGTTGACCCGTGCCCGCGCGTCACGCAAGCGCGCCCTTCATCTGTTCCACGAACGCAGCCGCCGCCACCGGCAGAACCCGGCTTCGCCTCGTGGCGAGCAGCAAGCGCGCCTGCAGCAAGGGCGGATCGACCAGCGGCAGCGCCATCATGTCGCCGGGCGGGATCAGCGCCTTGCCCGGACTGCGGAATTGGAAGCAGACGCCGCGATTCATGTGAGCGAAAGCCTTCATCGCTTCGACCGAGTTCGAGACCAGCCGGGGATCAAGATCGAACGAAGCGAGCGCCAAAACCTGCTCGATCAGACCGCGTCCGGCGAGCGTCGTATCGGCGAGCGCCAACGGAAACGCCAGGCAATCGCGCAAGCGCAGCTCATTACGGCCAGCGAGCGGATGGTCGGGGACCACCATGGCGCAGAGCGCCTGCCGTGCCACCGCGACGATGGCGACGTCTTTCTTGCGCGGCACGTCGTGGGTCAGGATCAGGTCGACCTGATCGGCGACCAGCGCCGCCACCAATTCATCAGGCGCGCCGATCCGCACATGAAAGCGCACGTTCGGATGGGTTGCCTGGAATGTTGTGATGGCTGACGGCAGCAATTCACCCGCAACGGATTCCGCGGCGGCGACGCTGACCTGCCCGCGCACCAGGCCACGAAGCTGCTCGATCCGCGATTCGACAGCTTTCAATTCGGAGATCACGAGGCGCGCATAGACCAGGAAGGCTTCGCCGGCCGACGTGACACGAACGCCGCGCGGCAGGCGTTCGAACAAAGGCGCGCCAAGATCCATTTCGAGGTCGAGGATTTGCCGGTTCAACGCCGACGACGCGACATTGAGGGCGTCGGCGGCTTTCCGGATCGAGCCGTAGCGGGCAACGGCGTCGACATAGCTCAGCACCCGTGGCGGCCGCAGCCGGCTGCGGGATTTCGCTTTGGCGGGATCGGCCGCACGTGACGGCGGCGGCGCGGCCGCTCGCCTCACCGGCTTTTTGGCCACCTGCTTTTTTCGCATTTTCAGCGGCTCCCTAGTCCGCCTGTCGCTGACAACAGCAAGCGCCGTGCCGTCCAAAAAGCCCCGTGAAACGAGGGGGTCTCGCCGGTCTGTGCCGTCGGATAAGGCAGCATGATCGGGAAGTGAGCTGTTTTTGCGTACGCTGCAGCCTGATTTTGGTTCTAGCGGCGCTCGCTGGAAAGGGATGATCTTTCGCCGCAGCCGATCATCCCAGAGGAGGCAGCGATCATGTTTTACCGTTTTGTCACGTCCGCCATCGCATTGGTCTTGAGTGCTATGTTCACCGCCGCCCACGCCGAGGACACGGTGACCGTGCGGTTGAAATGGTTCCACCAGGCGCAGTTCGCCGGCTTCTATGTCGCCAAGGAAAAGGAGTTTTACAAATCCGCAGGCTTGAGCGTCGACATCCAGCCCGGCGGTCCGGATTTTCCGGCGATCCAGATGGTGACCGGCGGTAACGAGCAGTTCGGCGTCACCGGCGCCGACCAGATCCTGATCGCGCGCAGCAAGGGCGTTCCGGTGGTGGCGCTCGCCGTGATCTTCCGCCGCAACCCCTTCGTGCTGTTTTCGCTGGCCAAGTCCGGCATCAAGACGCCGGCCGACTATGTCGGCAAGAATATCGGCGTGAAGATCGGCGGCAATGAGGAGTTGATCTATCGCGCCGTGCTGGCCAAGGCCGGCATCGACAAGACCAAACTCAACGAAATCCCCGTCAAGTTCGACATCAGTCCGCTGCTCGCCGGCACCGTCGATGTGTGGCCGGGCTACCTCATCAACGAGGTTTTGGCGGCCAAGGAGAAGGGCTTTGACGTCAATATCGTGTCGCCGCCGGATTTTGGCATCGATCTCTATGCCGACACCCTGTTCACCACCGAAAAGATGCTCAAGGAGAAGCCGGACGTCGTCCGCAAATTCGTGGCCGCGACCCTGAAGGGCTGGGCGAGCGCGATCGCGGCGCCTGAAGAAGCGGCGCAGATCACGGTGAAGGTCGGGTCCAAACTGACCTATGACCATGAGCTTGCGATGATGAAAGCGAGCCTGCCCTTGCTGCAACCCGACGCGCAGCCGGTCGGCTGGATGGATGCTGCAAACTGGAGCGCGACGCAAAAGCTCCTGGTCGACGCCGGGTTCCAGAAGGCAGCGGTGGATGTCAGCAAGGCCTTCACGGTCGAATACCTCAAATGAACGCGATTGCGCTTGCGACCCGATCGGAGGCGACGACACTGTCCCGGCCCGAGCCTTTGATTGCGATCGAAAACTTGCGGGTCCGCTTCGACAATGTGGTCGCCATCGAAAGCCTGAGTTTTGCCGTAGCGCACGGCGAGTTCGTCTCGCTGCTCGGGCCGAGCGGATGCGGCAAGTCGACATTGCTGAAAGCCATCGCCCGATTGGTCCCCCCGGCGCAGGGAAGGATCGCGCTGCGCGATCCCAATTTGCGGATCGGCTTCATGTTCCAAAAACCGTTGCTGCTGCCGTGGCGGACCACGTTCGATAATGTGCTGCTGCCGGTGGAGATCCAGCTTGGCGGCAGCGTGGTCGATCCAACCGACCACAGCCGCGCCCGCCGGATGCTCGAGATGGTTGGGCTCAGCGACTTCACCAACGCTTACCCCCACCAGCTATCGGGCGGAATGCAGCAGCGGGCGGCGCTGGCGCGCGCGCTGATGAGCGATCCCGATGTGCTGCTGCTCGACGAGCCCTTCGGTGCGCTCGATGAGCTGACGCGCGAAGTCCTCAACGAGGAATTGATCCGCATCTGGCAAAATAACGACACGCGGTTGCACACCATCATCATGGTCACGCACTCGATCCCGGAGGCGGTCACCCTGTCGGATCGCGTGATCGTGTTGACCGAACGGCCGGCGCGGCTGGTCGAAGATGTCCGCGTCGGATGTCCGCGGCCTCGCACGCCCGATGATCCGGAGGCTGTGCCTGTCATGAAACGGATCCGGGCGATGGTTCGAGGTGGCCGATGAGAGCGCGCCTTCAAACCCCGCTGATCTTCGCCTTGCTGACGCTCGCCGCCTGGCAGGCGATCGTGATGATGGCCGACATCCCGGAATATCTGTTGCCGGCGCCGAGCGCCATTTTTGCCAGTGTCGACCGCAGCCTCGCCGTCCAGCTGGCGGTGACCTTCGTCGAAGCCCTGATCGGCTTTGTCATTGCCAGCGCGCTGGCGTTCGGCTGCGCCATCATGTTCGTCCGGTTTCATACGCTGGAGGAGGGGCTGTTTCCGATCGCGATCGCGGTCAAGACCACGCCGATCGTCGCGGTCGCCCCGTTGCTGGTGATCTGGCTGGGCACCGGCTGGTGGTCCAAGATCGTCGCGGTGATGCTGATCTGCTTTTTTCCGGTGCTGGTGAACGCCGTGAAAGGCCTCAAGGCTGCGGACGCGGAATACCGCGATCTGCTCCAGACGCTCGGCGCTTCCCGGGCGCAGGAATTCCGCAAGCTGCGGATCCCCTATTGCCTTCCCTATCTGTTCTCGGCGCTGAAAATCTCCTCCTCGCTCGCGATCGTGGGCGCGATCGTCGGCGAGTTCGTCGGCGCCACCCAGGGGCTCGGCTATCTCATCATGGTGTCGTCGGCGCATCTCGAAACCGCAACGCTGTTCGCGGCGATCGCAGCCGCCGCATTGGCGGGGATCATCATGTTCTACGTCATTGGATGGACCGAACAGCGCGTCATCTTCTGGCACAGCGGTAATATGGAATGAACCATGCGTACGACAAAAGTTGACGTGATCCGGATCCCGACCAAAGGCCCCGGCGATGTCTCGGGCCTGATCGGACTTATCGAGGCGGGCAAGATTAAGCCGGCATCGATCCTGGCGATCCTCGGAAAGACCGAGGGCAATGGCGGGGTCAATGATTTCACCCGGGAATATGCGGTGGCGGCGCTCAGCGTTGCGCTTGCGCCTTATGTTGATTTGCCGCCTCACGACGTCGAGCAAAAGATCGCCTTTGTGATGTCGGGCGGCACTGAGGGCGTGCTCAGTCCGCATATCACCGTGTTCACGCGCACTATGATCGACGGCGGCAATTCTGACGGCGGCATTGCCGGCAAGCGGCTGAGCATCGGCATCGCCCACACCCGCGATTTCATGCCGGAAGAACTCGGCCGCCGCGCGCAGATCGACGAGACTGCAAAGGCCGTCCGCCGCGCCATGGCAGATGCCGGCATCGACGACCCCAAGGACGCGCATTTCGTCCAGATCAAATGTCCGTTGCTGACGAGCGAGCGGATCGAGTCCGCGCACTCGCGAGGGCACAAGACCGTCACTTCCAGCGCCTATGGGTCGATGGGCTATTCGCGCGGCGCCTCGGCGCTCGGCGTCGCATCGGCGCTGGGCGAGATCAACGAAACTATCGAGGAAGGGCAGGTCCTGAAGAGCTGGGATTTGTTTTCCTCGGTCGCCTCCACCTCGGCCGGCATCGAGCTGATGCATAATGTCGTGATCGTGCTCGGAAATTCGGCCTCCTCGGCGAGCCCGTTTATGATCGGGCATGCCGTCATGCGCGATGCCATCGATGCCACGGCGGTAATCGGCGCGCTGCAAAGCGTGGGCTTGTGGGCGAGAGGCGGCTCCGACCCCATTGTGTCGGGCCAGCTGGTCAATATTTTCGCCAAAGCGGAAGCTTCTCCGGATGGCAGCGTCCGCGGAGGCCGGCACACCATGCTGGACGATTCCGACATCGGCGCCACCCGGCATGCCCGCGCCGCGGTCGGCGGACTGATCAGCGGCCTCGCCGGGACCGGGGCGGTCTATGTTTCCGGCGGCGCAGAGCATCAGGGACCGCCGGGCGGCGGGCCCGTTGCGGCGATTGCGCGCGTGTAAAGCGTTCTCAACAGGGCAGACAAAGCCGGCCGGTTGCGGCAGCTTTCTGTGAAACGCAGCGCGTGTCGGATATCTGGAAACGCGATTGCTCAATCGGAATTCTCTGGAAGACACGCCAACGATGCCGGTGCGATCATGCCGCCAGGCGGAACTGCTCCATGGGCTTCTTGAAACACACCGTGGGAATTAGTCGGGCAGATCTGACGCGAGACTGCCTCCAGCAGCTTCGGCTTTGGCCCGGATGCGAGACCGTCGAAGAACTTGGCGTGCTCGCAGGCCCGCGCGGCGCCTTTTCGGTCCAGGTGATCAATTATGGCACGGCCAAGAAAAGGGTCGCCGATCGCGCCATTGGTTGCATTCAACGCGAAAAGCAGCGGCGCTACCACTTGCGTTCGGAATGAAGCAGGCCGCCCGTTCGCGCCGGCGGCAAGGTGCTGATGCGAAGTGGCCATCGTCGTGACGGAATGACGACCCACAAATTCCGCCGTCATCGTCCGGCTCGACCGGACGATCCAGTACGCCGCGGCGGACGCATTCCACCTCAGGCGCCCGCGATTACTGGATACCCGCTGGAGCCTGTCGTCGGGCTCGCCGAAGGCGAGACCCGATGGCGGGTATGACGAAAAGTTCAGGCCGGCCGCTATCTCCGTCAACGCCATTTCTGAACCCGCTGCCCTAGACCTTAATGGATTTTAACGATATCGCTCGGGGCGTGATACGAGACACCATCAGCACACTTTTCCGGACTGGCCGGACCACGCCCCGCGCCGCGATCGCCGCGATGCTGCTCGCCATCGCCTGCGCACTCGGCGGCTGCGCCAGCAATGGCGCCGCCGGTGGCTCGTTTGCGATGGCCGGCGCAGCTCCGACGGTTGCGTTCGAATCGATCGACGGCCCGCCGCCGCCAATTTTCGATCGCATGGTGGACGTGCTCGACAGCGAATCGAAGTTGCGAAACCTCGCGATCGTCTCGCGCGAAGGCTCGGCCGCCTATCGCGTGCGAAGTTATCTCGCAGCCCAAGTCAGCCACGGCCGCGCCACCATCGCATGGGTCTGGGACGTCTATGACCGCGACCAGCAGCGCGCACTGCGGCTTTCCGGCGAGGAGGCGGCCGGCAAGGCCGGACGCGACCCCTGGACCGCGGCCGACGATTTGGTGTTGCGGAAAATCGCGCAAGCCGGCCTCAGCGGCCTCAGCGCCCTGATCAACGGAACGCCGCCGCCGGATGCACCGCCGCCTCAGCCTGCCCCTGGCAGGCGCGGCCCGGCGGTCGCGAGCGCCGAAGGGTTTTCGCCGGCGTCGGACCCATTCGGCGTCAGCGCGCTCGGCTACACCGGCCATTAACAAAATAGTGCCCGAAGACTGATTTTGCGCAGGAAAACCACACCTGACGGGTTGCCAGCGCTGCCAAGTCCTTGATATCACCTCGCTCGTCGAAACGCGCCGGTTCATGGGTATCCCGATATGCTGAACATTGTCTCCAGCAAGACACGGGGAGAAGCGTCGATGTCGGCCAAGAACGGCTCGATCAAACTCGTCGCCGGCAATTCCAACCCCGCCTTGGCGCAGGAAATCGCCGCGGGGCTGGGTCTGCCGCTCACCAAGGCCGTGGTCCGTCGTTTCGCCGACATGGAGATCTTCGTCGAAATCCAGGAAAACGTCCGCGGTTCCGACGCCTTCATCATCCAGTCGACGTCGTTCCCGGCCAACGACCATCTGATGGAATTGCTGATCATCACCGACGCGCTGCGCCGGTCGTCGGCACGCCGCATCACGGCGGTAATTCCCTATTTCGGCTATGCCCGGCAGGATCGCAAATCCGGCTCGCGCACGCCGATTTCGGCCAAGCTCGTGGCTAATTTGATCACCCGGGGCAGATCCAGGGTTTCTTCGACATTCCGACCGACAATCTCTACGCCTCGCCGGTGATGGTGCGCGACATCAAGGACCGCTTCGACCTCACCAACGTCATGGTGGTGTCGCCCGACGTCGGCGGCGTGGTGCGCGCCCGCGGGCTTGCCAAGCGCATCAACACGCCGCTCGCGATCATCGACAAGCGCCGCGAACGCGCCGGCGACTCCGAGGTCATGAACGTGATCGGCGATTGCGCCGGCTACACTTGCATCCTGATCGACGACATCGTCGACTCCGGCGGCACGCTGGTGAACGCCGCCGACGCGCTGCTCGAAAACGGCGCCAAGGAAGTCTACGCCTATATCAGCCACGGCGTGCTGTCCGGCGGCGCCGCCGCCCGCATCACCTCTTCCCGGCTCAAGGAGCTTGTCATCACCGACTCGATCCAGCCCACCGAGGCGGTCCGCCACGCGCCCAACATCCGCGTGCTCTCGATCGCCTCGCTGATCGCGGAAGCCATCGGCCGCACCGCCGCGGAAGAGTCGGTGTCGAGCCTGTTCGACTGAGGGGCCACCACTCTCTCCCCGTCATTGCGAGCGAAGCGAAGCAATCCATCGCGCCGCAAAGAAAGAATGGATTGCTTCGTCGCG